>Ga0326721_10000020_pt1 | contig 159064 bp, 157 predicted proteins | sample SGPome_FD_203951 | JGI IMG/M metagenome (GOLD analysis project Ga0326721, IMG submission 203951) | Soil microbial communities from Southern Great Plains, Lamont, Oklahoma, United States - SGP_1_2016 | ecosystem: Engineered > Artificial ecosystem > Soil microcosm > Unclassified | place: USA... | reverse complement strand
GGTGAACCCCGTACGACTTGCATGTGTTAAGCGCGCCGCCAGCGTTCGTCCTGAGCCAGGATCAAACTCTCCATTAGAGAATCCAAACAGCTCTGTAGGAACAAACGTTGTTACGCTTGTTCGGAATACCGTTGACTAGATCTCGTTTCCGGCCTTTCGGCCGGCCCGGGAGACGGTACGCCCCCGGCGAGACCCGCACGGACATCCCACACCCTGGTTTTCAAACAACAGCCGCGAGTCGTGCTCGCGGCGAAGAACACAATGATAATGCCGAATCAGCCTTGGGTCAACCCCCGCGCGGGCGAACAATCCGCGCGCGGAGCCCTCTCCACTCGCGTCACTTTCGCCCGCGTGACCACGCCTGGCCCGCGGCGAAGAGGTCGTGCACCCTCTTCCCGTCCCCACGCTCCAGCGCGAGCCGGAATGCGTCCAGCCGGCCGCGCAGCGCATCGACGGCTTCGAGCAGGGCGTCCGCGTTGTCGAGCGCGATGTCGGCCCACACCGCGGGCGAGCTGGCGGCCAGGCGGGTGACGTCGCGGCCGCCGCGGCCCAGGTCGGCGGGCGCGATTCCCTGCCCCGCCAGCGCCGTCGCGAGGGCGGTCGAGGCGATCTGCGGAAGATGGCTGGTCCACGCCAGGAGGTGGTCGTGCTCCGCGGCGCCCATCTCCACCACGCTTCCGCCGACCGTCGTCCACAGCGCCCGCGCGAGGTCGCGGGCTTCGGAGGACGCATCCGGCGGGGGACAGAGGTAGACGCGGGCGCCGGCGAAGAGATCGAGGCGCGACGCGGACCAGCCGGAGACGTGGTCGCCGGCGAGCGGGTGCGCGCCGACGAAGCGGGTGGCGAGGCCGAGCCGTTCCGCGGCGGCGGCGATGCCGCGCTTGGTGCTGCCGGCATCCGTCACCAGGCGGACGGAGGCAAGGCGCGGCGCGGCGGCCGCGAGGACCTCCACGGCCGCGCGGACGGGGACGGCGAGCACGAGCGCGTCCACATCTCCATCCTCCAATCCCCCGAAGTCCTCGCCGAGCGGGGCGGCGAGGACGCCTTCCCGGAGCGCGGCGTCGACGGCCGCGGGGTCGCGGTCGTGGCCGAGGACGCGGATGCCGCGGGCCGCCAGGTCACGCGCGAGCGAGCCGCCGATCAGCCCCAGGCCGGCGACGGCGACGCTCCGGACCTCGGTCACCCTTCCTCCATCTGCACGCGGCGGGAGAGGCCGATGAGGTGCCAGAAGATGTAGCGCACGTCCTCGTCGTCGAGCCCCGCCTCGCGGGCCAGGGCGCCGGCGCGGCGCACCACCGCGGCCTCGCGCGCGGGGTCGAGGGTGGGAAGGCCCAGCTCGCGCTTCACGCCCCCTACCTCGCGCCCCAGCTGCACGCGCTCGGCGATCAGGCCGATGATCTGGCGGTCCAGCTGCTCGATGCGGTCGCGGATCTCGGCCAGCTGGGCGCGGGCCGGCGCGGCGGCGGGGGCGCTCACGCGGCCTCCCGCAGGCCGCCGCGCTCCGGCAGCGGCAGGTCGCGCCCGGCCGCGCGGGCGAACGGCTGCAGCCCGTGCATCAGCTCCACGAAGGCGGACAGGGTGAGCGACTGGTCGCCGTCGGAGAGCGCGCGCAGCGGGTCGGGGTGCACCTCCACGATCAGCCCGTCGGCGCCGGCGGCCACGGCGGCGAAGGAGAGCGGCGCCACCAGGTCGGCGCGCCCGCCCGCGTGGCTGGGGTCGACGATGACGGGGAGATGGGTCTCGGCCTTGAGGACGGGGATGGCGGCCACGTCGAGCGTATTGCGGGTGGCCGTCTCGAAGGTGCGGATGCCGCGCTCGCAGAGGATGACGTCGCGGTTGCCCTGCGCCATCACGTACTCGGCGGCCATCAGCAGCTCCTTGACGGTGGCGGAGAGGCCGCGCTTCAGCAGCACGGGGCGCTGCACGCGCCCGAGCTCGGAGAGAAGGGAGAAGTTCTGCATGTTGCGCGCGCCCACCTGCAGCACGTCGGCGTACTCGGCCACCAGCTCCACCTGGCGCGTGTCCATCACCTCGGTGACCACGGGAAGGCCGGTCTCGGCGCGGACCTCGGCCAGCATGCGGAGCGCGGCCTCGCCCAGCCCCTGGAAGGCGTAGGGGCTGGTGCGCGGCTTGAAGGCGCCGCCGCGCAGCAGCCCCGCCCCGGCGTCGCGCACGGCGACGGCGCTGTCGCGCAGCATCTCGCGCCCCTCCACCGAGCAGGGCCCGGCGATCACCGCCAGCCGCCGCCCCCCGATGGTGGCCGCGGCGCGGTCGCCGATGCGCACCACCGACGGGTCGGCGGCGAACTCGCGCGAGGCCAGCTTGTACGGCTTCATCACCGGGGTGACGGACTCGACGCCCGGGAGCGAGAGGAGCGCGGCTTCCTGCAGCAGCGCCTCGTCGCCGATGCAGCCGATGATGGTGCGCCGCTCGCCGCGCGAGACGTGCGTTCGCATCCCCAGCGTCTCCACGCGCTCGCGGATGTGGTCTACCTCGGCATCGCTGACGTTCGGACGAGTGACGATGATCATCTGGGGTTCTCCGGGTGATGAGTGCGGCGGGCGGGGTTGGAAACAGTTGAGGGCCCCCGATCCGCTCGGGAGCCCTCCGTTGCTTCGCTGTGGCTGCGTCTTCAGCCGCGCGCGACCAACTCCGGGTTCCCGTGGGGAAGCCGGTAGTAATAGCACCAGAATGCGCAGGCGGTGACGTTGCTCATGGCGGGAACAGTAACGGATCGACGGACCGCAGCGCAACCCCTCCGGCAAAAATGGCGGAAACTCTCAGGAGTTCTGGCCATGCGAGTCCATCCAGCGATCGACCATCGAAAGACTCATAAGGATCTAAGGCGGCATCGGGAGATCGGCTCGAATGCGGATCCGTCCTGCCGCCGCCTGTCGGATCCGCCGCCGGCCGGGCATCTTCCTCCCTCCACCTCCCCTGCCGATCGGAAGAAGATGCCCGAACCCCTGATCCTGAGCTGGAGCGGCGGCAAGGACAGCGCGCTGGCGCTGGACGCGCTCCGTGCCTCCGGCGCGCACGGCCCCATCGTCCTGCTGACGAGCGTCACCGCCGGATACGAGCGCATCAGCATCCACGGCGTGCGGCGGGAGCTGCTGCGGGCGCAGGCGGCGGCGCTGGGGCTGCCGCTGCACGAGTTCCGGCTGCAGCCCGAGTGCTCGAACGCGGACTACGAGGCGGCGCTCGCCGCGGCGCTGGCCGAGGTGCGCGGGCGTTTCGGGGCGCGGCGGATCGCGTTCGGCGACCTGTTCCTGGAGGACGTGCGCCGCTACCGCGAGGAGCGCGTCATCCCCCTCGGCTTCGAGCCCGTGTTCCCGCTCTGGGGGCGCGGCACGGCGGCGCTCGCGGGCGAATTCGTGGAGCGCGGCTTCCAGGCGCGGCTGGTGTGCGTGGACACCACGCAGCTGGACGCGGGCTTCGCCGGGCGCGCGTATGACGCGGCGCTGCTGGCCGATCTGCCCGCGGGCGTGGACCCGTGCGGCGAGAACGGCGAGTTCCACACCTTCGTCTCCGCCGGCCCGGGCTTCCGCGCGCCGGTGGAGTACGACGTCGGCGAGGTGGTGATGCGCGGCGGGCGGTTCGCGTACTGCGACCTGGTCCCCGCCGCCGCGGCGGCGCCGGCCTGATCGGGCACGAAAACGCCGTCGGCGCGAGTCGCCTTTGCGTCTGCCACCCGGCCCTGCGCGGATGTTGCAATCTCCATCTCCCGTTCGTGGTTCGGCCTGGAACGGCAACGACGGGGGGGATGATGGAGAAGCGGGTGGACGACCGGGCGCTGGACGTGCTTTTCCGCGAGGCGCGCTCGTACTACAGCTGGCAGGACCGGCCGGTGAGCGACGACACGCTCCGCGAGCTGTATGAGATGTGCAAGCTGGGGCCGACGGCGGCCAACTCGAACCCGGCGCGCTTCGTGTTCGTGCGCTCGCGGGAGGCCAGGGAGCGGCTGCGCCCCGTGCTGGCGCCGGGAAACGTGGAGAAGACGATGACCGCGCCGGTAACGGTGATCGTTGCGTACGACCTGCTGTTCTACCACAAGATGGCCAAGCTCTTCCCCCCGAACCCGGCGATGGGTGACCTGTACGCGAACAATCCCCAGCTGGTGGAGACCACCGCGCGGCGCAACTCGTCGCTGCAGGGCGCCTACCTGATGATGGCGGCGCGCGCGCTGGGGCTGGACTGCGGGCCGATGTCCGGCTTCGACAACGCCCGGCTCGACGAGGAGTTCTTCGGCGCGGGCAGGGAGTGCGAGGGGTGCGACCAGGAGTTCTTCCCCGAGGGGCACGTGAAGAGCAACTTCCTGGTGAACCTGGGCTACGGGACGCGCGAGAAGCTCTTCCCGCGCCTGCCGCGGCTCGCCTTCGAGGAGGCCTGCACACTGATGTGACGGCCCGAGCGCGGACACGCATCGCCCCGCCACGTTCCACTCGTGGCGGGGCGATTCGCGTGGGCGCAGGAAAATCTGGCGATCCGGCCCTCCAAAACAGCACTATGATGGTTGCCCGCCCGGTTCTCCCCGTCCGACGCCCACCGCGAGACACCGATGGACCTCGTCAGCACCTATCACAAGCTCGGCCAGCCGGATGCGCTGGGAGGATCGCTGGTCCTGATCAGCCTGGCGTTCATGCTGGCGCCCTACTTCCCGGGCAAGCGCATCGGCCCGCTCGAAGTGCCGGACCTGAAGGAGCGGAAGCTCCTGTTCCAGTGCCTGGGCCCGGTGCTGGTGCTGATCACCGCGGCCGGGTTCTATCCCCTCTGGCAGGACAAGCCGGCGGGCGGACACCCCGTCACCATGCGGGACCTGTCCGTCCTGCTGATGGCGAACCCGCGCAACACGTACCAGGGACTGCGCGATCCCGCCTTCACCAACTCGGACGAGATCCGGGCGATCCTCGGCCAGGACCCGGGCTTTCCGCGGGCCCAGGCGTATTCCGTCCCGCAGAGCTGGGCCCAGCTGCCGGCGCAGATCTCCGAGGTGCTGCAGGCCGATCCCGACCTCGTCATCATCCATCGCTCCGCCTTCGCGCACAGCACCGAGGCGCAGGGAGATACCGCGCTGAAGGCGTTCGTCAACGCGCTGGCGCCCAGGCGGACGCGGCTGCTGATCTACTCGCGCTCGTTCCGCGACGGCGACCCGGGGCTGGAGACGTACCGGAACTGGCTCACCGACGACCCCGGGCTGCGCAGGCGCATCGACTTCCACGCGTTCACCGACACGGCCACGCCGTTCGCCGGGTTCACGGACCGCCAGCGCCTGTCGAGCCACGTACGCACCATCCTCGGGGAGATCGTGCGCGAGCGGAACGGGGGAACATGAGCTGGGTCGCCGCGCCCGTGCCGCTTGCGCGCAAGTGCTGTGCGGGTTGAGATTTGTGGCCGCACGCCGCCGCGCCGGGCGGAGATGGCTTCCGGCCGCGGCGGCCACGAATCCCTTCGAAGGAACCGATGTCACTGGTCACCTGTCCCGCCTGCGAACAGACGCTCCCCGGCGACATCCCCGCGTGCGTGCGCTGCGGGCATCCGCTCCCGCAGGCCGCGATCGAGACGGAGGCGCCGGCGGGGCTGGCCGCGTCCGAGGCGGGCGAGCTCCATGCGATGGCGCTGCAGAAGCTGGCGCTGCTCTCCTTCTTCTCGCTCGGCCTGTACCAGCTGTACTGGTTCTACCGCAACTGGACGCGGGTGCGCGAGCGCACCGGCCGCCGGCTGATGCCGTTCTGGCGCTCGTTCTTCGCGCCGCTGTGGAGCTACTCGCTCTTCGACGAGGTGGCCGAGCAGGCGCGCGCCGGCTCGGTGGCGGTGGCGTGGAGCCCGATGGTGCTGGCCATCGCCTTCTTCCTGATCTCGGCGGCGTGGCGGTTCCCGGGGCCGGGAACCATCGCCACGCTCTTCTCCTTCGTGCCGCTCCTTCCCGTGCAGGCCACCATCAACGCGATGGCCGAGCGCCGCGGCGTGCGCCCCGACGCCCGCATTGGCCGGCGCCACGTGGTCCTGATCGCCGCGGGCGCCGTGCTCGCGATCCTGGCGGCGATCGGCGCGTCGACGATGCCGCCCCCGGCGCCCTGACGCAGCCCGAGATCGAGCACGAAAGACGAAGGGCCTCCCCGGCGGGGAGGCCCTTCGCGCTTCCACATCCGTCGTCCAGCCGCCGCGGTCACTCCGGGCGGTAGACGCCCCACTCCTCGCGGAGCGCGTCGCTGATCTCGCCGAGGGTGACCATCGCCTTCACGGCGTCGATGATGTGCGGCATCAGGTTGTCGGTGCCGCGGGCGGCGGCGCGGATGGCCTCCAGCCGCGCGCGCACCTCGGCGCCGTCGCGGCCGCGCTTGATCTCGGCCAGCTGGGCCCGCTGCGACGCCTCCAGCGCGGAGAAGTCCGGCTGGGCCAGGTCGACGGGCTCCCCCTCGGCGGACTGGAACTTGTTGACGCCGACGACGATGCGGTCGCCCGCCTCGACCGAGATCTGGTGCTCGTACGCGGCGCGGTGGATCTCCTCCTGCATGTAGACGATGGCCTCGGACGCGCCGCCCATCTCCTCGATCTTCTCCAGGTACTCGCGCGCCTTCTCCTCCACCGCGGTCGTCAGCGACTCGACATAGTAGCTGCCGGCCAGCGGATCGACCGTGTCCGCCGCGCCGCTCTCGTACGCCAGCACCTGCTGCGTGCGCAGCGCCAGCGTGGCCGCCTGCGCGGTGGGGAGCGACAGCGCCTCGTCGTAGCCGTTGGTGTGCAGGCTCTGCGTACCGCCCAGCACGGCGGCGAGGGCCTGAACCGTGACGCGGACCACGTTGTTCAGCGGCTGCTGCGCCTGCAGCGTGACCCCGCCGGTCTGCGTGTGGAAGCGCAGCTTCGCCGCGTCGTCGCCCGCGCCGAAGCGCTCGCGCATCAGCCGCGCCCACAGGCGGCGCGCCGCGCGGAACTTGGCGACCTCCTCGAACAGGTCGTTGTGGCTGGCGAAGAAGAAGGAGAGCCGCGGGGCGAACCTGTCCACGTCCAGCCCCGCGTCCAGCGCGCGGCGCACGTACTCAAGCCCGTCGGCGAAGGTGAAGGCGATCTCCTGCGCCGCCGTGGCCCCCGCCTCGCGGATGTGGTAGCCGGAGATGGAGATGGTGTTCCACTTCGGCACCTCGGCGTTGCAGAACGCGAAGATGTCGGTGATCAGGCGCAGGCTGGGCTCCACGGGGTAGATGTACGTCCCGCGGGCGATGTACTCCTTCAGGATGTCGTTCTGGATCGTCCCGCTGATCTTGCCGCGGGGGATGCCGCGCTCGTCCGCGACGGCGATGTAGAACGCCAGGAGGATGGCCGCCGTGGCGTTGATGGTCATCGAGGTGCTGACCCTGTCCAGCGGGATCCCGTCCAGCAGCCGCCGCATGTCCGCCAGCGAGTCGATGGCCACGCCCACGCGCCCGACCTCGCCCGCCGCCATCGACGCGTCCGAATCGTACCCCATCTGCGTGGGCAGGTCGAACGCGGTGGAGAGACCCGTCTGCCCCGCCTGCAGCAGGAGCTTGAAGCGCGTGTTGGTCTCCTCGGCCGTGCCGAAGCCCGCGTACTGGCGCATGGTCCAGAAGCGCCCGCGGTACATGGTGGGCTGGATGCCGCGCGTGAACGGGTACTCGCCGGGATAGCCCAGGTCGCGCGGGTAGTCGAGCGCCGCCGTGTCTTCCGGCGTGTACAGCCGGTCGACCTCCACGCCGCTGGTGGAGACGAACCGCTCGCGCCGCTCGGGGTGCTTCGCCAGCGCGGGCGCCACCACGCGCTCGGTCCACGCCTGCTTCCCGCCGTCCGCCGGGCCGGTGCTGCCGGAATCCTCGCCGATGTTCGCCGCCGGTGTGTCGCTCATCTTCGCTTCGGGAAAGTACGAAAGTACGAGAGTACGGAAGTACGGAACCGCGTCCGGGCGCCCAAGATAACGCGGGCGGCGGCGCTCGGCATCTCCATCCTCCGGCGCGGTTGACAGGGCGGCGCGCGGCGTGCGTGCGACCTGCAGCGCGCAGACATCGAAGAACGCGAACAGGCCCGGCGAGCTCGCCGGGCCTGTTCGCGTTCATCAGCGACCGATCAGCCGCCGCTCATCCGCACTCGTGCGGCGAGGTGTGCTCGATGCAGGGGCAATAGAAGGTAGGCGCGGTAGGCGCGAACTCGTTCGCGTTCACAGTCCCGCGCGCCTCCTCGGCGCCCATCTCGAACGACTCGACCGACAGCTCGTCCAGGCTCAGCTTCACCTTCTCCATTGGGCCACTCCCTGTGATGAGTCCTACCCGCGCCGTCCCCGAGTGGGCGGTTCGCAGTGCAAGGGAGAATAGCATCCGTCGCAGTTTTCGTAAACCCTCGGTGACTGCCCCTAATCATCCTTTCAGGGAGTGACGGAGATGACGGAAGCCCGGCGAACGCGAACGTCCGCCGGGCTTTCCGGAGCTACATCATCCCCAATCTCCCCATACCATGCCGGATCGCGCGCGTCGGCACGTCTCCACTTCAGGCGATGGCGCCCTTCTTCCCGGCGATGCGGCGGAGGAGCCCCGCCTGGCCCGAATGGTAGGCCTGGTGGAAGAAGACGGTGCCCAGCAGCGTGCGGTTGGTCTCGTCGGGATTGTTGGTGGGGCTGTTGGGCGCGTGCTGGTCCAGGAACTCGGGCGTCAGCGTGGCCAGCCCGGCATCCACGCGCTCGCACGCCGTATCCCACGCGGCCATCAGCGTCCCCAGGTCGATCGCCTCGGCGGGGTCGGTGAGGGGCGGGGCGCCGCGGGCGTAGCGGTCCAGCGCGCCGGGCTCCATCACCCCCTCCTGGCCCAGCATCGCCAATGCGTTGTTGTACACCCAGAGGAGATGGCCCACCACGAAGTTCAGGCAGTTGCCCGCGGGGCTGGGCTGGATCAGGCTTTCCTCGTGGGTGAACCCCTCGACGTTCATCCGGAGCACCTGGTGGACGATCCCGGCCTGGTGGCGGAATCCGGCGACTTCGCTGGCGGGCGCGGCGGCGGTTGCGGTCATTCGTCACCTCACGAGGAGTGGGAATGGAGATCCGGAGTGATACGATATCGTACCATCCGACATCGGCATAAATACCCGCGCGCCGATGCCGCGTCAAGGGCTATCGCATCGGGCGGCAGGGGCATCGTATATTCCGAGATCGTAGCAATTCACCCGACGCGAGGCCGCATGCCGCTCGAATTCCTGTCGCCACTCCACAAGGCGTCGCGCCAGATTGCCGTCTACCTCGAAGGGCTGGACGCGGACACCGGCCTCAGCACCGCCGAGGCGCACCTGGTGACGTACCTGCGCAGCTATGCGCCGGCGCCGGTGGGCGAGCTGGTGCGGGTGTTCGGGATCAAGCAGTCGACGTTCACCAGCATGCTGGACCGGCTGGAGGAGGCCGGCCTCATCCGCCGCGAGGTGAACCCCGGCGACCGCCGCTCGTTCATGATCCACATCACCGACGAGGGGCGGGAGATGGCCGAGCGCTCCAACCGCCAGCTCGAGGCGTTCGAGGCGGAGCTGCGCAAACGCCTGCGCCCCAGGGACATCGAGGGCTTCCACGCAGTAATGGCCGCGGTGGAGGAGATCACGAAGGTGCGGCTACGCGAGCGGTAGACGCGGTATCTACCGCACCCGCACGCGGAACCGCGCCGAATCCGCGGCGGCCGTACTCTCGCCCGGGCGCTTGTAGACGAGGGCGATGACGGCGTGTCCCGGCTCCGGGGTGGTGAAGGTCCAGCGCTCGGTGCCGCCGGCGCCGTTGCGGTCCTGGTTCGCGCGCGGGACCGAGTAGCCGTGCCCGACCAGACGCAGCGGGGCGAGCGCCGCCGAGTCCACCAGCACCCACTCGTACCCCGTGCTGTGGTTGGACTTCAGCGCGATGTCGAACTCCGCGCCGCGCGACATCTCGATCGGCATCGCCGGGTCGGTGAACGTCTCGCGGCCGGTCCCGCACCCCGCCGCGATCACCGTCACCGCCGCGGCCATCGCCATCCCGTTCATCATCATCCCCCTCCACGTCGTCGTGATCGGCCGCGATCACCGCGTCAGCAGGCCGGCATCCAGCACCAGGCCACTGCCGGTGACGAAGCGCGCGCGGTCGCTGGCCAGGTAGAGAACGGCCTCGGCCACGTCCTCGGGCTCGATCCAGGGGACGGGGAGGAGGTTGCCGGCCGACGCCTCGGCGATCTCCTCGACCGTCTTCCCCTCCAGCTCGGCCAGGCCGTCGTTCATCGGCGTGTTCACGCCCGTGGGGTGCAGGCTGACCACGCGGATGCCATGCGGCGCAAGCTCGATCGCCCAGCTCTTCGTCAATCCGACCAGGCCGTGCTTGCTGGCGGCGTAATGGCTCAGCCGGTTCATCCCCCTGAGCCCCGCGACCGAGGAGTTGTTGATGATGACGCCGGAATTCTGCCGGATCATCACCGGGATCGCCCGGCGGGCCACCATCCACGGCCCCTTCAGGTTGATGCCGAGCATCGCGTCCCACTCGTCCTCGGTGAGCTCGTGGGCGCGGCCGTAGGCGCAGATCCCCGCGTTGTTGAACAGGATGTCGATGCGCCCGAAGCGCTCCACCGTCGTCTCCACCGCGGCGGTGATGGCCGCGTCGTCGCGCACGTCGCCGGCGAAGGCGAGGGCCGCGCTCCCGGCGGCCTCGCACTCGGCCACGAGCGCGTCCAGGTCCGCGCCCGTGCCCATCCCGTAGCCGGGGTACGCCAGCGGGCGCGCCACGTCGAACGCGGCGATGGAGGCGCCGGCCTTCGCCAGCGCGAGCGCGGCGGCGCGCCCCTGCCCGTGCGCGGCGCCGGTGACGAACGCCACGCGGCCGCTGAACTCACCCATGCGCCCCGATCCCTTCCGCCGCGGCGGCCGCGGGCTGCCTGCGGTACGGCTGCAGATAGTCGTCCAGCGGCACCTGCAGCACGTTGTTGATCACGTTGGTGGCCACCATCAGCGCCCCGAAGGCGGTCAGCGCCACCATCTGCCCGTCGCCGAAATACGCCGCCACGCGCCCGTACAGCGCGTCGGGAATGCGGTGCGGCGTCTGCGCCAGCGCGCGCCCGAACTCCACCACGGCGGCCTCGCGCTCGTCCAGCGCCAGCGCGTCGGGGTCCTCGCCGCTGTCGATGAGGATGCGGCGGAAGAAGGTGGAGCAGATCAGGCAGTCGGTCTCGGCCGACACGGCGTGCGCGAAGAGGGTGGTCAGCCGCTCGCCCAGGAACGGCTGCACGGCGTCGCGCAGGCGGTACCACGTCATCAGCGCGTCGAACGCTGGCACCGAGTGCAGCAGCGTGCGCTTCATGTTGGTGATGCGCGCGATCTTCAGGTGCCCGTCGTGCGCGGCGCGCGCCTCGGCGGGCATCTGGTCGTATTCGAGCGGTTCGATTCGCGGCATGCGCGGTCGCGGGAGAGGGTCGGATTCCGGGAGACGACGCAATCTAGACGCGAGATGCAGGTCCGGGGAAGCATCAACCCGATCGGGATCACGCCGCCGCCGGAACCACCACGATGGAAGTCCGCGAAGGCGGACTGCGTGCGGTTGTAGCCGCGACTTGAGTCGCATTTTCCACCACGAAGCACGCCGGCGGACGCAATTGCATCCGCCGGCGTGCTTCGTCCGACAATCTGGCGCAGTCACGCGATGCGCAGGCGCGGGGGCTCGTGCGCGATCACCCGCGGACGCGCGTGCAGCGGGATCACGTGCGCCGGCTGATCACCCGTGGGCTCCGCGATCCTGGGCCAGAGGCCGAAGAACGCGGCCGCGGGGTCCACGCCCGGATCGGGCTCCGCGGGGTCGCCGGGGGCGTCCATCTCAGTTCAGCCCCTCGATGTCGCGCGCGGCGCGCTCCAGGATCTCCTTGGCCCGCTGGATCCACTGCTCGTCGCCCTGATGGCGCATGGCCGAGCGGAAGGTGGCGCGCCCCAGGCCGCCGAACGCGCGCCCCAGCCCGTGCATCACCGGCCCGATGAACGAGCCGAAGTCGTCCACCCGGTCGAAGATGTCGTCGATGGTCGACTTGTTCTCTTCCAGGTACTTGCGCCCCTCGTCGGTGATCTCGAACACCTTGCGATTCCCCTCCTCGGTCTGCGAGCGGGCGTAGCCCAGGTCCTCGAGCAGCGCCAGCGTGGGGTACACCGTGCCCGGGCTGGGCGAGTAGGTGCCGCCGAAGCGGTCTTCCAGCTCCTTGATGATCTCGTAGCCGTGGCGCGGCTTCTCGGACAGCAGGTTCAGGATCACGAACTTCAGGTCGCCATGGCCGAACATGCGGCCGCGTCCGGGACCCGGCCCGCCCCACTGCCCACCGCCGGGGCCGCCCCACCCGCCCGGCCCGAACGCGAACGCCCACGGCCCGCCACGCCCGCGCGGGCCGCACTCGCGGGGCCCGCAGTGATGGAATCGTCCGAACATCTCTCCCCTCCCCTGTCTCTGTGGAACTCGGTCCAACCCTGGCTGGTCAAGATATAACGAAGCGATATATCGCATGTCAAGATATATCGTGAGTACTATCGGAAGATACATCGCGTTGGAGTAGATCCAGCGCCTTCGCGATGACTCACGTGCGGCGGCAACTATAGATCCGTCAATCGCTCAGGGAAGTTCGGGGCGGGCTTCCCCACCGGCGACTGAAGAAGTCGCAGCAACAACTACGGGAAGCCTCGCAAACTGCGCGAGGCTGTTCGGCTCGGAGGATGATCGGGCCTTCGAAAATCGTCCTCCATCAGGCTTACGCGACTACATCTTCCGAGGTTTCTCCCCTCCATCTCCGGAACAGCGCGTAGGCGACGAGGGCGATGCCGAAGCCGAGCATCGCCCCGACGAAGGCGCGGCCGAGCTGCATGGCCAGCGTGGGCGCGAACGGTGCGTTGGCCGCGGCGCCGGCGAGGGTGACGGCGGAGACGAAGGCCACGAAGCGCACCAGCCGCGCGCGCTGCCCCGGCCCGAACCGCCGCTCCTCGCGCGGGAAGCGGCGCAGCTCGCGGGCGATCCAGATCATCACCATCACCCCGCCCACGAGGGTGCTGGCGAACTGGAAGACGGAGTACCACTGGAGGCCTCCGAACGCCTGCGCCATCAGCGCCGGGAAGAAGGCCACGGCCCAGCCGGCCTCGTGCGTGAAGCCGTCCCACAGCACGTGCGTGGCCGCGCCCAGCAGCGCGGCGAAGATGGCGAGCGGCAGCACGTCCGAGCGGCGGCCCGGCGGCGGCGCCTCGGCCGCGCGGCGGAGGCCGGGCGGCAGCAGCGGCGTGAGCGCGGGGCGGACGAGCGCGCGCCACGCCCACCACACCAGCAGCGTGACGGGAAGGCAGAAGACGACGAACCCCGCCGGCGAGTGGCCGAACTTGCCGCGCGGGGCCAGGTGGAGGATGTATTCCAGGTCGGGCGAGAAGGTGCCGATCACCAGCGCGGCCAGCGGCAAGCGGGGCCAGGCGCGGTGGAGCGGCCAGGCCGCGGCGGCGTGTGCGGGTGTGATCGGCATGAAAGCAGGGAACAGGGGACAGGGTACAGGGAACAGGGACGGCAAGCGGCGCGAGGGCCTAATGCAGTCCCTGTACGCTGTACCCTGTCCCCTATCCCCTGTCCCCTACGCCATCGCGGGCATCCCCATCGCCGCCCACTCCTCGGCAGCGGGGCCGTAGCACCCGGGCACCTTCAGGCCCGCCTGGCGCATCAGCACCGTCAGCTGCCCGCGGTGGTGCGTCTGGTGGAGCACGAGCACGGAGAGCGCCTGCCCCTTCGGCCACGACTGGCCGTACATGGGGATCTCGTCCGCCAGCTCGTCGTCGCTCCACTGCGAGCGCACCGCACCAGGCACCGAGCGGGCGGCGCGCTCGTACGCCTCCACGATCTCGGAGGCGCGCTCCGGCACCGGGTCGTGCTCGCCGGGGCCCTCGAGGCCGTTCAGCCCGGCGGCGCCCAGCAGCTCCGGCACTGTCCCGGCCAGGTGCCACGCCAGCCGCCCGGCCGAGCGCCCCTGCGGCGAGACGCGCTGCTCCAGCGACGCGTCCGTGAGTTCGCGCAGCACCTTCAGCGTAGCCTCGGACTCGCTGGCCCAGTCACGCTCGAAGTCTTCGATCTTCCGGTACATGATGGCCTCTAGGGGACAGGGACAGGGACAGGAGACAGGAGACAGGAGACAGGAGACAGGAGACAGGAGACAGGAGACAGGGAGATGAAGAAGCGAGGCTCCAACCGCGAGTCAAGCGATCGGAGGATGGGGATTGGCGGATCGAGGTCGCCTGCCCTGCCAGTCGATCGCTCCGCTCGCGCACCGGCGCCGATCGATCGCAATGACCTGCAGTTCCCTATCCCCTGTCCCCTGTACCCTGTCTCCTACTCCAGCACGATCAGCGTCGCGCCCTTGTCGACCGTCTGGCGTTCCTGGACCAGGATCTTCGCGACGACGCCGTCGGCGGGGGCCTTCAGCTCGTTCTCCATCTTCATCGCCTCGACGATGACCACGCCCTGGCCGGCCTTCACCGCCTGGCCCACCTCGACGTCGATCCGCACCACCAACCCGGGCATCGGCGCGACGATGGTCTTCTCCACCTCGGCCTCGGCGCCGCCGGTCATCTCTCGGATGGCGCGCGTCCGCTCGTCCACCGCGTCGGCGGTGAAGCGCTCGCGGCCCAGCGAGATCTGCCAGCGCCCGCGCCGGTCGCCCGGCTTCGCGGTGAGGGTGTGCGAGCGCCCGTCCACGGTCAGGCTGCGGACGTGCGTGCCGGGGAGCGCCTGCATCTGTGCTTCGACGGGGGTGCCGTCCACCACGGGCGTGTGGCCGGTCAGGTCCACCTCCACGGTGCGGCCGGCGATGGTGACGAAATAGCGCATTGCGTTCTATCGAAAATGGTTGCCCCGCGCGAGCGGTCGAGGGGTGAGGAAGCTGCGGGCGGGCCCGGGACGACGCAAGTCTCCGGCATGCGAAAATCGCACGCGCCTCCGGAGACGGAGGGTACGACGAACCATTCGGAGCCAGAGGGTAGCAATCTTTTTGCGTCCGATTTATTATCGATGAACATGTGTAGCCGCCGGTTCCACATGGCCGCGGCTGACCTGCAGAGGTCTGTTGCGCCCTGAGCAGAGATCACCGCGCCACCCGTGGCGCACACTCACCCACACGCCGAGGTCCGCATGCCGAAGCTGAAGCTGGACGTGGACACCCTGACCGTCCAATCGTTCGAGACCGGCGACCTGGACGAAGCGCGCGGCACGGTGCACGGACTGAGCCGCACCAAGCAGCCCAACGACTCGCTCGACGCCTGCGATCCGCCGTTCACGTACCAGGCCGGGTCCTGCAACGGCGGCGTGTGCACCGACGACTACTCCTGCCAGGAGAGCTGGGCGAACGGGTGCACGAGCGATCCCATGACGGGCTGGACCGACCCCGGCTACTGCTGAACGGGCAGACGTACGACGACCGGCGGGCCGGGCATCTCGCCTGCGCTGAACTCCGGCCCGGCAGCCCGAGCCCGTGCCCGGCCCGCGGGCACCCTCCACACCATCGAGAGAGAACCCATGAAGAAGCTGAAGCTGTCGCTGGACGCACTCCACGTGGAGTCGTATGAGCCCTCGCGTGCACCCCAAGCCGCCGAAGGCACCGTTCACGGTCACGAGTCCTTCAGCCGCCTTGGCCAGCAAACGTGCGGCGGCATGAGCTGTGACTATGCTTGCGTCACGCTGTACGACAATACCTGCAGGAACGTGTGCGCGGTGTAAGAGAATCCCTCGGGGACGCCGATCGAGTGGCGATCCCGGATGGATGAAACGCGGCGGGCCGCCGGACGAGGTGTCCGGCGGCCCGCCGCGTTCTGCCGGTGCGGCGACGCGCTACGAAGCAGCCACCAGCAGCACCACCGTCTCCACGTGCGCGGTCTGCGGGAAAAGGTCGAACGAGCGGACGGATTCCAGCCGGTACACGTCGCCCATCCGCTTCAGGTCGCGCGCGAGCGTGGCGGGGTTGCAGGAGATGTAGATCACCCGCTCCGCCGGCGTCTCCCGCAGCGCGTCCGCCACGTCCGGGTGCACCCCCGCGCGCGGAGGATTGAGGATGACGAGGTCCGCCGGCAGCTCCAGGCGGATGAGGTCCTCCACCGGCCCCTCGACGAAGCGGGCGCCCTCCGGCGCGGCGCGCACTGCCTCCTCCACCGCCTGCGGATCCAGCTCGATCCCCACCACCGCCGCGCCCGCGCGGGCGAAGCGGCGCGCGTGGAAGCCGACGCCGCAGTACGCGTCCACGATCCTCGAGCCCGCGACGTCGCCCGCCAGTTCGGCGACATGCGCCTCGAGCAGCGCGGCGGCACCCCGGTTCACCTGCAGGAACGCCGCGCCGGAAAGCTCCACCGTCTCGTCGCCCCACGTCTCCGGCAGCCCCGGCGCGCCCGCGATCAGCTCCGCCGCCGCCTCGCCGGGCCGGTGCCAGATGGAGACGAGGCCGTCCACGCGCGCGATCAACTCCTCCGGCCGCCCGGGCGAGTATCCGCCTTCCACCAGCAGCGACACCTCGCCCGCGGCGTTCGCGCGGAGCGTCAGCCGCAGCCGCTCGCCCGACGGAAGACGGTTCGCATCTGCTCCCCACGCCGCCCGCAGCGCGTCCCACACGCGGGCGATGGGCTCCTCGGGGAGAAGGCAGGCGCCGTCCAGGTCCACGATCTCGTCCGGCGCACCCAGCGCGTGGAAGCCCGCCTCCACCCGCCCGTGCTCCGCGCGCCGCAGCGCGAACGACACGCGGTTGCGGTAGCGGAACTCGCTGGGTGACGGGACGATCTCCGGCGGCTCCGTCGCCACCCCGCCGATGCGCGTCAGCGCGTCCGCCACGATACGGGCCTTGGCGCGCAGCTGCGCGTCGTACGCCATGTGCTCCAGCGTGCACCCGCCGCAGCGCGCGTAGAAGCGGCACGGCGGATCGCGCCGCTCGGGAGATGGCTCCAGGACGCGCAGCAGCCGCCCGCGCGTCCACCGCTCCTTGCGCTCGGTCAGCGCGATCTCGGCCAGGTCGCCCGGCGCGGTGCGGTGCACGAAGGTCACGCGCCCGTCCGGCAATCTTCCGACCCCCTCGCCCCCCGCGGCGATCGAGTCGATGCGCACCGCGACCGGCTTCGGCGGCGGCCGCCGTCCATCTCCCCGCCCGCCCGGCTTCCCGGGACGTCCCGCCGGACCGCGCCCCCGCCCGCCGCGGCGCTCGCTCACCGCGCTCTCCACCCCATCTGCCGCCACCCGCTGGCTCCGGCCGACGGCGCGGCGGAGGAGGGGCGCGCCACGGTCCGCATCTGCCGCCGCTCCTCCTCCAGCAGCGCGGCCGCCAGCGCGGCCACGCGCACGTCCTCGTCGCTCGGCCCGGCGGCGAGCAGCTCCTCGTGCTTCTCCAGGTACTTGATGTCGAGACGTCCTGCGCGGAAGTCCGCCTCGTCCATCACCCGCAGGTGGAAGGGGACGCTGGTGTCGACGCCGTCCACGCGCAGCTCCAGCAGCGCGCGCTTCATCCGCTCCACCGCCTGGGTGCGGGTCGGCGCGTGCACGATCAGCTTGGCCAGCATGGGATCGTACGACAGCCCCACCTCCACGCCGGTCGCGATCCCGCCGTCCCAGCGCACGCCGGGCCCGCTGGGCAGCGTCAGCTCGCCGATGCGGCCGGTGGAGGGGAGGAAGGAGTTGAACGGGTCCTCGGAGGTGATGCGGCACTCGATGGCGTGGCCGGTGAAGCGCACGTCGTCCTGCGTCCACGGCAGCTTCTCGCCCGCGGCGATGCGGATCTGCCACTGCACCAGGTCGATCCCCGTCACCAGCTCGGTCACCGGGTGCTCCACCTGGATGCGGGTGTTCATCTCCAGGAAGTAGAACTCGCCGTTCTGGTACAGGCACTCCACCGTCCCCGCGCCCTCGTAGTTGACGGCGCGCGCCGCGGCCACCGCCATCTGCCCCATCGCCGACCGCTCGTCCGGCGTGAGCACGGCCGACGGCGCCTCCTCGATCAGCTTCTGGTGGCGGCGCTGGATGGAGCACTCGCGCTCGCCCAGGTGCAGCGTGGTCCCATGCCGGTCGGCCAGGAGCTGGATCTCGATGTGGCGCGGCCCCTCGAGGAACTTCTCGATGTAGACGGAGCCGTCGCCGAACGCTCCTAGCGCCTCGTTCCCCGCCGCGTCGAAGGCGCGCTCGATCTCGTCTTCGCTCTGGACCACGCGCATCCCCTTCCCGCCCCCGCCGGCGGCTGCCTTCAGCAGCACGGGATAGCCGATCTCCCCCGCCACCCGCCGCGCCTCCGCCGAATCGGCCAGCGCCTCCTTGGTGCCGGGGACCACGGGAACGCCCGCGTCGATCATCCGGGAGCGCGCGGCCGTCTTGTCGCCCATCGCCGTCACCGCGTCGGGACTCGGGCCGATGAAGACGAGGCCGGCGTCGCGCACCGCCTGGATGAAGGGCGCGCGCTCGCTGAGGAAGCCGTAGCCGGGGTGGATGGCCTGCGCCCCGGTCTTCTTCGCCACGTCGATCAGCACGTCGCCGCGCAGGTAGCTCTGCGCGCTGGGCGCCGGGCCGATGCAGTACGCCTCGTCGGCGGCCAGCACGTGGGGCGAAAGGCGGTCGGCCTCGGAGTACACGGCCACCGTCTTCACCCCCAGCTCGTGCGCCGCGCGGATCACCCGCAGCGCGATCTCGCCGCGGTTGGCGATCAGGATCTTGTCGAACACGCTCGCTCCCGTCTCACGCCCCTCAACCCGGAATGGAAGGCGCCCAAACTACAACCGGCCCGCGGGTTTCGCGAGCCGGTTGGCGATTGGGTTCGACAAGCAGTCAGCGGTGCTCGTCGAAGAACCAGGGCTGAATTCCTTCGCTATGGACCCGGCGAAGGCGCAGATCATTGGTGATGAACCATGACGCGCCTTCGAGAAGCCCTGTCGCCACGTGAACGGCATCCGCGGTCCGGATGCCGAGGCGGGCGCGGAGCTCGGCCGCTCGCTCCGCCACCTCGGCGTCGACCTTCCGGATCGAAAGGTTCGGATAGCTGCGAAGCTCCGTCGATACGGCGCGGGCACGGGCAGCGTCGCCCGCCTGGAACGGCTCGACGAGGATCTCGGTCAGCGCCAGCATCGAAGCCACGCCGGTGAGCTCTCCGGCGTTGATCCGCGCGAAGATCTCCGCCGCAGCCGTGAAGTAGGCCGGCGACTGATCGAGAAAATAGATGATGGCGACGCTGTCGAGCAGCACGATCTCGCCATCCGCAATATCGCCGGTCAGCGGTCCCATTCGTCGCGGTCCCGCTCGATCCGCTCCGCCGCTCCGCGCCAGACCGGACCGCCAAGTGCCTTCAGGCGTTCGAACGCGGACGCGGTGAGCGGAGTGATGACGATCTCGTCCCCGCGCACCTCGATGCGGACCTGATCACCCGGCTTGATCCCCAGCTTCCGGCGCAGCTCCGCCGGAAGCACGATCTGGGACTTGCTGCTGACCTGCGCGATGGGCATGGAAATCTCCGTTTCTCGCGACCGCTCACCGGTCGCACTCGTCACGATCGCGCCGCACCTCGTCGGCGTACCCCCGCCACATTGGTCCGGCGAACTTCGCGAGGCGGTCGAGGACGGACTTGCCGTTCGACACGACGACCCGACCCTCCGTCACCGTAAAGACGATCTCGTCACCCGGTCCGACGCCGAGCGTCTCCCGGACGGAAGCCGGGATGACCGCCTTACATTCGGAATCCAGCCGTGCACGGCACATCGGAGCTGTCTCCTGTTGCTTTACTCAAAGGTAAAGCAGAGTGCGAGCGGGCTCAACCTCACACCGCCCCGTGCCCCGTCTCGTCCGGCCTTCCCGCGGCCGCGCGGCGGGAGGTGATGGCCCACTCGGCGTCGGGGTCCGGCACCTCCAGGTGGCGGATGCCTTCGGGGAAGCGGCCCTGCAGGCGCTCGTACTCGGCCTGGTAGTGCGGGTCCGGGTGAACCCAGTCGTGCAGGTACCACACCGCCTCCACGTGCGCCTGCAGCAGCTCCTTGGTGCAGCCGAAGCACGGGCGCATGGTGGTGTACACCGTGCTCCCCTCCACCGCGATGCCGAAGCGCGCCGCCGCCAGCAGCGCGTTCTGCTCGGCGTGCACGCAGATGCACAGGTCGTAGCCGGTGCCGCTGGGGTACTGGCCGCGGTGCGCGCAGCGGTGGCATCCGCCCTCGCTGCAGTTGGGCATGTTCTCGGGCGTGCCGTTGTAGCCGGTGCTCACGATGCGCCGGTCCTTCACGATCACCGCGCCCACGCGGTTGCCGGTGCAGTCCGCCCGCGCCCGCACCGCCAGCGCGATCCCCATGAAGTACTCGTGCGTTCCCGGCCGCCGGTGCTCGGTCATGCGCGCCTGTCGCGGGGAGATGTGGATGGAAGGAACGGCTTCGGGAGATGCGGGTCCGCCCGCGCCGGAGGCTCCGTGGCGCGGGCGGACCGGCGGGGCGTCAGGACTCGCCCAGGTAGCGCTCGCGGAGGATGGCGGTGTGGTGGATGATGTGCCCGGCGGCGATGAAGGCGATCGCGCGGACGCTGATCTCCTGCCCGTTGGCCAGCCCGCGGCGGCGCGCCTGCTCCGGCGTCAGCGAGCGGAACAGCGACAGCGAGGCGCGGCGCACGTTCAGCCACTCCTCCACCAGCGACTCGAACTCGCGCAGCCCGAACTCGCCGGCGGGCGTGTACGCGTTCTCGTCGAAGCCGGCCAGCTCCGTCCGGTCGCCGCGCGCGAAGCGCAGCGCGCGGTAGGCGAAGACGCGCTCGGTGTCGGCCAGGTGGCCGATCACCTCCTTCACGCTCCACTTCCCCTCGGCGTAGCGGTGGTCGTGCAGGTGGATGGGGATGCCGCGCAGGAACCCCACGGTGTCCTGCGCCTGCCGGTCCAGCAGATCCAGCACGTCGCCCTCGGGGACGAGGTCGATGTAGCGCGAGTAGTAGGGCGCGTGCTCGTCGGGCGCGGGGCGCTCGATGGCGGGTGCGGCGACGGTGCTCATGGTCGGGGACCTGTCTGCGGACGTGGATGAGGAACCCGCGGGAGATGGAGATAATACGCGCTCCCCCGCCCCGCCCGCGACTCCCGAAATCCCCGGCCGGATTACGTGCAGCTTTGATGATGTGGGACGCCGTCCCGCGTCGAGCTACCGCGCCGCCAGCCCCCGCTCGCCGGGCGCGTCCATCGCCGCGAGGGCGGCCTCCAGCGCCCAGCGGCCGCCGCGCTGGCGCACGAGCGCGCGGACTTCGGCGGCGAGCTCCACGTAGGCGACATCCTCCTCGGTCGCGGTGGGGGCGCGCAGCTCCGGGCAGCGGCGCACGTCGGACAGCACCGACCGCCACGCGCAGGTGTGGCCGAAGCCCAGCGTGTGCATCAGCTCGTGCGCCACCAGCCCGGGCGAGGTCGCAGGGTCGCGCAGCGCGCCGCGGCTCAGCCGCAGGTCGCCGTAGCCGATCTCGTGGCCGTCGGAGACGGCGGTGCCCAGGCCGCGGATTCCGTGCATGTCGGGATCGAGCCAGACCAGGATCACGTCGTCCGGGCCGCCGTTCTCGCGCGGCGCGGTGTCGGCGAAGTTCGCGGGGCGGAACACGTCGGCCCCGAGCGCCCGCTCCAGCTCGTCGGCCTCGCGCCAGAACACCACCGAGTCGCGCGCGGTCACCGTTTCGCCGCTCCACTCGCGGTCGAACGCCACGCGCAGCGGAAAGCGCTCGGCGGGCCACCCGGCGAGCCAGGTGCGCCCCGCACCCGGCCGCGCGGAGGCGGCGCGGAAGAAGCCGGTGCACCCCGCGCAGGGGGCGGGTGCGGCGAACGCGCGCGCCAGCGGCACCTCCACCTCGCTTCCGGCGTACCGCCCCCCGCGGATCGTCCACCGCAGCGGCACCAGCACGATCTCCTGCTCGCGCGCCGCGTCGCCGCGCGCCACGGTGAGCCGTGCGGGGTGGAACGCACGCACCGCCGTCTCCGCCGCGTCGACCGACACCTCCAGCGTGTCCGACGCGGACCCGCCGGGCAGCTTGATCGCGAAGCGTCCAACGCCATCGACCACCGCCGAGTCCGCGAGCGCGCCGAGGCGGGCGAACACCCGCATCCCGCGCACGTCGCCGCCGCCAGCCGGAATCACCCGCCCGGACAGCACGTCCGCTCGCGCCTGCGCCGACGCAGGGCCGGGAAGCACGCCGGCGAAGAGGGCGAAGACGAGAAGGAGACGAGCGCGCCAAGTGCTTGTCATCTTGCAACTTCGAATCGATTTCGGGAGATGCGGCTCCGGTCGTGCTGCTACCCCGCTGACGCGCTCCGGATCGCTCCGCGATGGATCGAAGTGCATCGCCCCATCTCCTCCGTTCCCTCCGGTTCCTCCGTGTGATCCAATCTGTTGAATGCCGAACGAAAACGGGGGAGAGACAAAGCTGCCTCTCCCCCGTTCTTATCTACCGAAAGCTCAGTCCAGCAACGCGAAGGCGCGCACCGGGAACGTGCCGAACGCCTTCACCTTCACCGGCACGGCGAAGAAGCGGAACCCGGAGTCCGGCACCTGCTCCAGCCCACGCATGTGCTCGCAGATGGGGATGTCCGCGCGGAGGAGCGTGCTGTGCACCGGCCGCGCGCCATCGCCCGTGTCGTCGATGTTCAGCGTGTCGATCCCCACGAAGACGGCGCCCGAGTCGCGCAGGTGCTCGGCCGCGTCGCGCGCCAGGAACGGGTGCGCCTCGAAGTATGCCTCCGTCCCCCAGTGCCGCGCGTGGCCGGTGTGCACCAGCACCGCCTTCCCCGCTACGTCCGTCCCGGCGAACGCATCCGCGCCGATCGCGCGGCCGGCGCGGCCGGTGGCGCGCACGACGACCGCGTCCAGGTCGGCGAGCGACTCCAGCGGCAGCTCGGACAGGTCCTTGCCGTCGGCGTAGCGGTGGAAGGGGCTGTCCACGTAGGTGCCCGTGTTCGCGATCATGTCGATGCGGCCGATGTGGAACTCCGTTCCCTCGGCGTAGACCGCGCGCGACGCCTCGCGGCTCAGGTAATCGCAGATGAGCGGCGCGGGAAAGCCCTTCAGCGTCACCATCCCGTGCTCCACGGTGTGGCTGAGATCGACCAGCCGGCGAGCCGCCGTGTTGGGCTCCATCTTCCTTCTCCGCCAACGTTTGCAACCGACGTTTACCACAGGATCATCGGAGACAGCCGGAGGGCGCGGAAGGAACCTTCCCCGCGCCCCCAGTTATACTCAACCAGAAACGGTCAGCCGGGCCGCCGAATCCTCAGCTTGGTTGGCGAGAGGACGCTGAAAGCGCCCGGAAGCTCTTCTCCATGCTCGCCGACGGCAGTAGAAACCGCGCCCGCGCGCTCGGCTGGCGTGAAACCGGGCAAGCGAACGAGCAACACACCCGTGGTGATCTTTCCCAGCCGATAGACAAGTTCGCCGAAGTCCTTGTCCATCGTCACCAGTACCGCCCCGAACGCGTTCGCCTGCTCGAGCACTATGTCGTCGGAGATTCCGGGCGCGAGTTCCGCGACGTAGTGCGCTTCGAACCCGTCTGCGCGGAGCCGGACCACGATCTGCCGATCCACGCCCTCGTCGCAGAAGAAGATCACGCAGCCATGCTCGCCGACGGATAGACGACGTCGGCGCGCAGCGCCTCCGCCGCGAACGAGAGCGCCGCATTGACCCCTTCGCGCGTCAGCCGCGGGTGTGCGTCGAGCAGCTCATCGATGGTGGCGCCCGCCCCGAGCTTTTCCAGGATGAGTTCTACCGTCAACCGTGTCCCCGCGATGACAGGCTTTCCCATCATGACAGCGGGATCGGATACGATCAGCATCTGCATGCCACACCTCCTTTCGAAATCAATCTAATGCCCTCAAGCCCGTAGTCAGAGAGGTGTTCGCGTCTTCGTCCACTTACGGCCAGCCGTGGATCACAGCGGGATGTTCGCGTGCTTCTTCGGCGGGTTGGAATCGCGCTTGTTGCGGAGCATCTCGAAAGCGCTGATCACGCGCGCGCGCGTCTCGCGCGGGTCGATGACGTCGTCCACGTAGCCGCGCGCGGCCGCGGCGAAGGGGTTGGCGAAGCGGTCCTCGTACTCCTTCTGCTTCGTCCCCGCCTCGGCCGCGGGGTCGGGCGCCGCGCCGATCTCGCGTCGGTACAGGATCTCCACCGCGCCCTTGGCGCCCATCACGGCGATCTCGGCCGTGGGCCAGGCGTAGTTCACGTCGCCGCGGATGTGCTTGCTGCTCATCACGTCGTACGCCCCGCCGTACGCCTTGCGGGTGATGATGGTCACCTTGGGCACCGTGGCCTCGCAGAAGGCGAAGAGGAGCTTGGCGCCGTGGCGGATGATGCCGCCGTGCTCCTGCGCCACGCCGGGAAGGAAGCCGGGGACGTCCTCGAAGGTCAGCAGCGGCACGTTGAACGCGTCGCAGAAGCGGACGAAGCGCGCCGCCTTCACGCTGGCGTCGATGTCCAGCACCCCCGCGAGCACCGCCGGCTGGTTGGCCACGATCCCGATCGACCGGCCGCCCACGTGCGCGAAGCCGCAGAGGATGTTCCCCGCGTAGTCGGCGTGCACCTCGTAGAACTCGCCGTCGTCCACCACGCGGCGGATGACGTCGTGCATGTCGTACGGCTTGTTGGGGTTGTCGGGGACCACGTCCAGCAGCTCCTCGTCGGCACGGTCGGCGGGGTCGTCCGTGGGCTTGAAGGGCGGGTCCTCGGCGTTGTTCTGCGGGATGAACTCGAAGAGGTGGCGGATGCGGTGCAGGCACTCGACCTCGCTCTTCACCGCGAAGTGGGCGACCCCGCTCTTCGCCGCGTGCGTGGCCGCGCCGCCCAGCTCCTCCATCGTCACATCCTCGTGCGTCACCGTCTTCACCACGTTGGGGCCGGTCACGAACATGTAGCTCGTTCCCTGCACCATGTAGATGAAGTCGGTGATGGCGGGCGAGTACACGGCGCCGCCCGCGCACGGGCCCAGGATGGCGCTCACCTGCGGGATCACGCCCGACGCCAGCGTGTTGCGCAGGAAGATGTCGGCGTAGCCGCCGAGCGAAACCACGCCCTCCTGGATGCGCGCGCCGCCGGAGTCGTTCAGCCCGATCACGGGCGCGCCGTTCTTCAGCGCCAGGTCCATGATCTTCACGATCTTCTCCGCGTGCGCCTCGCTGAGCGAGCCGCCGAACACGGTGAAGTCCTGGCTGAAGACGTAGACCAGGCGGCCGTGGATGGTGCCGTAGCCGGTGACCACGCCGTCGCCCAGGTACTTCTCGTTCTCCAGCCCGAAGTCGGTGGCGCGGTGCACCACGAAGCGGTCCAGCTCCACGAAGCTGCCCTCGTCCAGGAGCACGTCCAGCCGCTCGCGCGCGGTCAGCTTGCCGCGCTCGTGCTGCTGCCTGATCCGCTTCTCGCCGCCGCCCAGCTCGGCCTTGCGGCGCATCTCCTCCAGCTGCTCCAGCTTTTCCCGCATCGACATCGGGCGCGTCCCCGTTCGGTTTCGTTCAGGTGTGGATCGAAGGGCGGGAATCTAAGCGGAGTACGGAAGTACGAAAGTACGGGAGCACGAAACGGCCGCGGGTGCGGCGTGATCGCCCGCACCCGCGGCCCGTGCGGTGCCCCGGTCCGCGTCAGTACGTCGCAGCCGGCTGGGTGGAGGTGATGAAGCTCACCGGCAGCGCCGTGCGCACGGGCACCGGCACGCCGTTCAGCAGCGGGCGGGTGAAGCGCACCCCGCGCGCCACCGCGATCGCCGCGCGGTCGAGCTCTTCCCGCCCGCTCGAGCGCACGACCACGGACGACTGCCGCGCCCGTTCTCGTCCACCACCACCACCGAAGCCCCTTGCCCCTCGCAAGACCGGCGTCTTCCGCTCAGGCCGGATCCAGGACGAAGTCCACGGGAACGGTGAAGCGCGAGCGGACGGCGATGTCCTGCACCTTTGCCGGGCGGAAGCGCATGGTGCGGGCGAGGTCGCGCGCCACGTCGGTGAACTCGCGGCGGCTGGCGTCCACCACCGACACCTGCTCCACCTGGCCCCGCGGGCCCACGATCACCTCCAGCGTGGCGCTGCCGGCGACGCCGGAGTCCAGCAGCCGGCGCGGGTAGCCGCGCGACAGGCGCGCCGAGACGGTGCCGGGGTTGGTGAGCCGCGCCTGCTGCGTCACCTGGTCGAAGTTCCACACCACTTGCGGGTCGACCGGCTCGGCGGGCGACGGGAGCTTCTGCGCGCGCGCCGGCGTGGCGGCGAAGAGCGCGGCGAGGGAGAAGGCGAGCGCGGCCAGGCAGCCGGCGCCGCGGGTGCCATTCGGCAGAGGAAGATTCGTCATCGGTCGGTGCGTGGATCGGGGTTGCGCCGCCCCCGGGGCGGCTTCGCGCTACGACTACGATGACCGGGACGAGAAAAGATTCGAAAAAGTTTGACGGGCGAATGCGCGAAGGGGCGGAGAGCACGCGCTCCCCGCCCCCACCCGCGGTCGTGATGCCGCCCGCTCGCCGTGCTACCGCGGCGTGACGGTCACCGCCGGCGGCGAGGCCGGCGTGTAGCCGAGCGAGACGGGAAGCAGCGTCCGCACGCGCACGGGCCGCCCGTCCAGCCGCGGCGGCGAGAAGCGCGCGCCGCGCCACACGTTGGCCAGCAGGCGGTCCAGCCCCGGCCGCCCGCTGGACGTGGCGACGTCCACGGAGCGCGGCCTGCCGTCCTCGCCGATGACCAGGAGCAGCGTGGTGCTCCCGCCCGCCTGCACGTCCTCCAGCCGCGGGTGGGTGCGCGCGATCCGCAGCCCGATGTCGTCGGGATTCAGCAGCTTCGGCTTCTCCGCCATCCGCTCGATCTCCACCGTCTGGACCGGGTCGGCAGGGGCAGGGCCGGACTGCGCCGCGGCCCGGTGCGGCGTGATTGCGAGAATCGCCAGCATCGCGGCGAGGCAGGGCGTGCGCATGGGGATGGAGATGTGGTTCAGGTGGAGGATGGGAATCGTCGCGCGGGAACGATGCGCTGCCGCGTGCGGCGGCGAAAGAGCCGAAGCCACGTGTTTGTCCCACTCACCGCTGCGGATCGAATCGGTCGAAGGATTCGTCGCACGCGGAGGAGCGCAGGCGCAGAGAACCGCGCCGTCCTCCGCTACCTCCCGCGCCCTCTGCGTGAGATATCGCTGCTGGTGGTTCCCCGCGTCTCCGCGTCTCCGCGTGAGATTCAACGAAAACGGGGTGGAGAGCGATAGCTCCCCACCCCGTCATCGTCCCATCAGCCGTGCGGCCGAAGAAGCTTACGCCTCCTCGCCCTCCCCGGCCGGAGCCTCCTCGGGCGCGGCCTCGGCGGCCGGCGCTTCGGGAGCCTCGGCCTCGGCGGCCGGAGCCTCCGGGGCATCGGCCTCGGGCGCCGCGGCGGGAGCCTCGGCCTCGACGGCCTCGCCCTGATTGCGGAAGATCGGCTCGCCGCCCTCGAACTTGGGCACGCGCGTCACCTCCAGCACGATGCGGCGGTTGCCGGCATCCACCTCGGTCACCCGCATCTCCAGCTCGTCACCCTCGACGAACACGTCGGCGGGGTTCTGCAGCCCGGTGACCCCCAGCTGCGACACGGGCACGAAGCCCTCCACGTCGTCGCCCAGGTCCACCGCCACGCCCTTGTCCTGCAGGCGCGTGATGCGGCCGTTGATCTCCTGCCCCGCGTGGAACTGCGTGGCCAGGTGCTCCCACGGATCGTCGATGGTCTGCTTGAGGCCAAGCGAGATGCGCTTGTTCTCGGCGTCGACCGCCAGGATCACCACCTCCACGTCGTCGCCCTTCTTCACGACCTCGGAGGGGTGCTGGATCCGCTTGGTCCAGCTCATGTCGGAGATGTGCACCAGGCCGTCGATCCCCGGCTCGATCTCGACGAAGGCGCCGAAGCTGGTGAGGTTGCGGACCTTGCCGGTCAGGCGCGTGCCCACCGGGTACTTCACCGGCAGCGCGTGCCAGGGGTCCTCCTCGATCTGCTTCATGCCGAGCGAGATCTTCTCGCCCTCGGGGTCCACCTTCAGGATCACCGCCTCGATCTCCTCGCCCAGCGAGACGATCTTCGACGGGTGCCGGACGTTGCGCGTCCAGCTCATCTCCGAGATGTGCACCAGGCCCTCGACGCCCTTCTCCAGCTCCACGAAGGCGCCGTAGTTGGTGATCGAGACCACCTTGCCGCGGACGCGGGCGCCCACGGGGTACTTCTTCTCCACGTCCTTCCAGGGGTACTCCTGGAGCTGCTTCAGCCCCAGCGACAGGCGCTCGCGCTCCCAGTCGATGTCCAGGACCTTCACCTCCAGCTCGGCGCCGATCGACACCACCTCGCTCGGATGGCCCACGCGGCCCCAGCTCATGTCGGTGATGTGCAGCAGGCCGTCCATCCCGCCCAGGTCGATGAACGCGCCGAAGTCGGTGATGTTCTTCACCACGCCGGTGCGCACCTGCCCGACCTCGAGCTCCTTCTTCAGCTTGTCGCGCTTGATCTCGCGGTCGGCCTCGAGGAGCACGCGGCGGCTCACCACGATGTTGCGGCGGCGCTTGTTGAGCTTGATGATCTTGAACTCGTAGGTCTCGCCCAGCAGGTCCTCGATGTTCGGGACGCGGCGGAGCGCGATCTGCGAGCCCGGCAGGAAGGCGTCCACGCCCATCAGGTCCACCGTCACGCCGCCCTTGATCTTGCGGGTGAGGGTGCCCTTCACCGGGGTGCCGCTCTCGTGCGCTTCCTTGATCTTCTCCCACACGCGCAGGAAGTCGGCCTTCTTCTTGGACAGGACGACCACGCCGTCCTCGTCCTCGAGGTTCTCGAGGAAGACCTCGACCTCGTCGCCGATCTGCAGGCTGTCGGGATCCTTGAACTCGTCGCGGGCGACGGCGCCCTCGCTCTTGAAGCCCAGGTCGAGGATCACGGCCTTGTCGGTCACGCGCAGCACGCGCGCCTGCACGATCTCACCCTCCTCGATGTTCGTGAGGGTGTCGTCGTACATCTCCAGCATGGCCTCGTACTCCTCGGCGGAGTACTCGTCCTCGTCCCACAGGTCGGCGCGGATGTTCAGCTCGCGCGCCTTGTTCGCGATCTCCTGCGTGGAGAGCAGACGGCGCTCGGCGACCGCCACGCCGCCCTCGTCGTTGTCGGGCGTATACTGCTCGGTCTGGTCGGACATTGGGAACGGATCTCCTGAACGTCCCGCCGGGTGGGCCGCAAGTGCTTCCGCGGGCGGGAGTTGAGGGTGATTGGAGGTGCCGGAAAGAGATTTCCGGGGAAACGTGAAAATCTACGGAATCCTTTCGCCCCGGTCAACCCCCGCGGGCCCGCGCCATGCGCACGATCGCGTCCACCTGGTGGGCGAAGTCGAGCGCCGTGGTGTCGAGCTCCACCGCGTCGCCTGCGCGCGCCAGCGGGGCCACCGCGCGGGTGGAATCGATCTCGTCGCGCCCCTGCAGGCGCGCGGCCTCGGCCTCCACGTCTTCGGGGGATGGAGATGCGAGGCCCTGCTCCAGCAGCCGCCGCCGCGCGCGCTCTTTCGGGTCGGCGACCAGATAGACCTTCAGCTCGGCGTCGGGGAAGACTACGGTGCCGATGTCGCGCCCGTCGGCCACCAGCCCGCCCCGCGCGCCGGCCTCGCGCAGCGCGCCCATCAGCCAGGTGCGCACCGCAGGGACGGCGGCCATCCGCGACACGTGCGCGTTCACCTCCGGCGAGCGGATCTCCCGCATCACCTCCGCGCCGCCGACGGTGAGCGTGTATCCGGCCTCGCCGGGGTGCCCGTGCACGTCCAGCCGGTCGAGCTCGGCCGAGGTGAGGCCGTCCCACGCGTCCGCGGGGATGCCGGCCTGCAGCGCGGCCCAGGTGATGGCGCGGTAGAAGGCGCCGGAGTCCAGGTGGCGGTATCCCAGCGCCGACGCCACCGCCCTGGCCGTCGAGCTCTTCCCCGATCCCGCCGGGCCGTCGAGGGCGATGATGATGCCGTCCGGGTGCCGTCGTCCTTCCGTCATCTCCGTCCCCCTTCGCCGTTCCCCGCGCCGCCGCCCGCCGCCAGCTCCCGGGAGACGATGCGCGCCAGGTCCTCCACCATCGCCCCGGGCGGGCGGGTGAAGGCGCCGCGCGCGCTGGTGTTCACCTGCAGGGCGACGGCGAAGCCCTGCCGCGGATAGTAGCGCACGTCGGTGAGGTAGCCGGGGAAGTACCCGCTGTGCCCCCAGCTGGGGCCCAGCGGCCCCTCGCGGACGATGACCCCCAGGCCGTAGCGGACGCCGTTCCCCAGCGCGGGCGCGGCCACGCCGTCGACCACCTGCGCCAGCAGCGGACGGCCGAACGCGCGGCCGCCCCAGAGCAGCGCCGCCCAGCGCGCCAGGTCGGCCGCCGAGGTCGCGTAGCCGCCGCCGGCCCACTCGAACTGCGGGTTCACGATGAAGCGGCCGTCGCGGATCATCCGCGGCTCGTGGCCGAAGGGGTTGTCCGCGCCCGCGTACCCCTGCACCACGCCGGGGAGGACGACGGAGTCCGACGGCAGCACGTCGGCAAGGCGATGCGGGTCCAGCACGCGGCGGCGGATCTCGCGCTCCAGCGTGCTGCCGGTGATGCGCTCGACGATGGCGCCGAGGACGATGTAGTTGGTGTCCGAATAGTCCCATCCCCGCCCCGCCTCGAACGGCGCCTGCGTGCCCAGGATGTAGGCGATCCGCTCCGCGGGCGTCCAGCGCCGGCCGGGATTCGCGTTCAGGTCGCGCAGGAAGGTGTCGTTGAACTCGTAGCGCACCAGGCCGCTGGTGTGGTTCATCAGCATCCGCACGGTGATCTGCCGCGCGTTGGGGAGGCGGCCGAACCACGGCTCCGTGCCCAGCCAGGTGGAGATGGGCTGGTCGAGGCCGAGCTTTCCTTCCCCGACGAGCTGCAGGGCGACGGCGGCGACGAACGTCTTCCCCACGCTCCCCGCCAGCATCCGGTCGCGTGGGCGCATGGGCGTGCCGCTGCTGTCGGCGACGCCGGCCGCCAAGGCGATGGTGCGGCCGCCGGGGAGCTGGATGCCGACGGTGGCGCCGGGGAAGTGGCCCGCGGAGTGGAGCGAATCCAGCTTCGCCTGCAGCCGCGCGGCGAGCCGGTCCTGCGCCGCCGGCACCGGCGCGGCGACACGCGCCGGCATGCACCCGGCCGCCGCGGCGAGCACGAGCGCGAGGGAGATGCGGTTCAATGCGGTGGATCGAATCACGTACGAAGTGCCTTCCGTGTTTGGGTCCAAATCGGAGCCGGGAGAGGATCCGGTGTGCTTACCGCCGAGGCGAAGCTTAATGGCGCTCCGGCCGCATCGCGCCCTCTCCGGCCGGCTCAGGCCGTCCACCGCTCCCGTACCGGGAGAGGTAGCTTTCCGGCATCCCGGCACGCCCGAAATTACCATCACACCAGACTTTGCAGGGCTCACCAGCGTGGCCACCACCCCCTCGCCCGGTACGGGAGAGGGCGAGCGCTCTCAGGCGCGGGGAGAGGGCGGCGCGAGGCTTCGGACGCGCACCGCCGGCTCCGCCGCACCTCCGATCCTCATCCCCCCCGCACCAGCGAGTCCAGCAGCTCCCAGTAGCCGGGGAAGCTCACCGCGGCGCACTGGCGGTCGTCGATCTCGATCTCGTTCCCCGGGAGCGCGGCGAGCACGCCGAAGGCCATGGCGATGCGGTGGTCGCCGTGCGTGGTGACGCGTCCCCGCAGCGGATGGTCGCCGCCGCGGATCACCAGGCCGTCTTCCAGCTCCTCCGCCTCGGCGCCGATGGCGCGGAGCGCGGCCACGACGGCGGCGATGCGGTCGCTCTCCTTCACCCGCAGCTCGCCCGCGCCGGTGATGCGCGTCTCGCCCTCGGCCCGCGCCGCGAGGATGGCCAGCACGGGGATCTCGTCGATGGCGGCGGGGATGTCGTCGCCGCCGATCTGCACCGCCTTCAATCGCGAGGGGCGCACCACCAGGTCGGACACGGGCTCGCCGCCCACCGCACGGCCGCGCTCCCAGTGCAGCAGCCCCATCATCAATCGCGCGAGGGAGAAGAAGCCGGTGCGCGTGGGGTTGGCCAAAACGCCGCGGATGCGCAGCTCGCCCGCGTCCGCCAGCAGCGCCAGCGCCGCGAGGAAAGCGGCGGACGACGGGTCGCCGGGGACGCGGAGATCCAGCGGCGGCAGCGGCTCGCCCCACGCGCCCAGCACCGCGCGGACGCCGTCCGCCGAGGTCTCCGTGCGCACCGGGGCCCCGAGCGCGGAGAGCATCCGCTCGGTGTGGTCGCGCGAGAGCGCCGGCTCGGTGACGGAGACGGGGACGCGCGCGCCCAGGCCGGCCAGCAGCACCGCCGACTTGATCTGCGCGCTGGCCTTGGGAGAGACGTAGTCGATGCCGTGCAGCCCGCCGCCGGTGACCTCGATGGGCAGGCGGTCGGGGGCGTCCAGCTCGCGGAAGCGCGCGCCCATGCTCGCCAGCGGCTCGGTGATGCGCCGCATCGGCCGGCCGCGGAGCGACGCGTCGCCCGTCACCACGCTGGCGAAAGGGCGCGACGCGAGGAGGCCCATCATCAGCCGCGACGTCGTTCCGCTGTTGCCGCAGTCCAGCGGCTCCGCGGGCGCGCGCCAGGCGTCGATGCCGCGCCCGCGCACCACGATCTCGCTCCCGTCCGCGGGCGGCGGGGGAACGTCGCAGCCGAGCGCGCGGAGGACCGCGGCGGTGCTCCGGCAGTCCTCGCCGGGGAGAAGGCCGCTCAGCCGGCTCTCGCCCTGGGCCGCGGCGGCGAACATCAGCGCGCGGTGCGTGACCGACTTGTCGCCGGGGACGCGCACGTCGCCCGAGATGCGGAAGCTCATTCGTCTGCTCGAAGTCGTGAACCCAGGTGCGGCGCCGAAACGTATCCTCCGCGGAGCGCCGCGCAACCGGAACGCGCCGTGCAGGTTCATCCAGCCACCCGATCGCGCAGGCCAACCCCGCACCGACCCCGGCCATGAACGCATCTCCCTGGCACAGAATCGCTTGCGCGGCCGCCGTCGCGGTCGTGGCGCTCGCCGCCGCGCCGCTGGCCGCCCAGCGTGTCACCGTCAGCGGACAGGTCACCGACGCGGACAGCGGACAGCCGGTCGCCGGCGCGCTGGTCCGCGTGGGCGACGACGACCACGAGGTGATGTCGGACGCGCAGGGGCGCTTCACCCTCTTCCGCGTTCCCGTGGGCGACCGCGTGGTGTGGGGCTCGGCGATGGGGTACGGCACCTCGGCGGCGACGGTCGCGGTGGCCGCGGGCGGCGCGAGCGGCGTGGCGCTGCCGCTGAAGCGCGACCCGGTGCGCCTTGCCGCAATCAACGCCACGGTCAGCCGCTTCGAGTCGCGCCGGCGCTCCTACGGAAGCAGCGTGCGGCTGCTGACCGAGCGCGACCTGGCCGCCTCGGCGTCCAGCGACATGCGCGATTTCCTGGAGGTGCGCGCGGGGCTGCACCGCCTGCCGTGCAGCGGATCCGGCGGCGGGCTCACCCGCAACGACTGCGTGATCGTGCGCGGCCGGGCGGCGGTGCCGGTCGTCTACGTGGACGAGGTGCGGTGGGGCGTGGGGCTGGACGTGCTCTCCACCTACCGGCCCGAGGACGTGGCGCGGGTGGAGGTGTACGGCGGCGGCGCGCAGGTCCGGGTCTACACGCGCTGGTTCCTGGACTGGGCCTCGCGCAACAACACCAGCCCTGGCCGCTCCTCGCGGGCGAGTGAGCCGAATCCGCCGAGAGGCTGGCGTTCACCGGCCGACGTCATCCTGAGGCCGGCCACACCGCAAGCTTTCTTCACGCAAGCGGTTGCAGGCCGAAGGATCTATAATCGTCTCGCACGTCAGCCGGTGAGTCGCGTCGAGTGTTCGCCCTGATCGCATGATGATGGCGGACGCGAAAGAAAATTCGTGAGAAATCCTGGCTGGCGTGCGAAACAGGCTATAGATCCTTCGGCCTGCAAACAGTTGTGCAGAAACGGGGTTGCAGCGTGGTCGGCCTCAGGATGACGTCCGCGGGGGGATTCACGGATTCCGGGAAATTCGGAGATTCCGGGAGATTCGGGGAGAGGGAACACGGCGGCGCCGGAGGATCACTCCGGCGCCGCCGCTGTTTCCGCCAATCGAACGGTGCCCGACCGGACCGTCTTCAGCGCGCCTGATGGCGTGCGGACGAGGAGCGCGCCGGCGGGGGTGATGCCCATCGCCGTGCCCGTGAGCGCGTCCGCGCCGGTGACGTGGATGCGGCGACCCAGGAGCGCGTCGCGCGAGCCCAGCGCCTCGAGGAGCGCGCCGCCGAGCTCCGCGGGCGGCTCCGCGACGCGGCGGAAGATGGACCCGGCGACGGCGCCCGCCACGTCCGCGCGCGGCGGCATCCACCCGGACGCGATGCGCAGCGAGGTCGCGCTCTCCCGCAGCTCCGGCGCGAAGTCGCCGGTCGAATGGAGCACGTTGATGCCGATCCCCGCGACCACGTGGCCGGGAACGCCCGAATCCCAGCTTCCCTCGCAGAGGATGCCGGCCAGCTTGCGCCCGGCCAGCTGCAGGTCGTTGGGCCACTTGATCGCCACCCGCGCGGGGCGGACGAACGCGTCCAGCGCCTCCGCCGCCGCGAGCCCGACCAGGATCGGCAGCAGCCCCGGCGCGGCGAGCGACGGCGGCCGCAGCACGACCGAGAGCCACACGCCCAGCCCCGGCGGCGACTGCCATCCCTTCCCGCCGCGCCCGCGCCCCGCCACCTGCTCCTCCGCCAGCACCGCCGTCCCCGCGGGCGCGCCCTCCTCGGCCAGAGCGCGAGCGACGTCGTTGGTGGACCCCGCGCGCTCGAACAGGTGCACCGCGGGAAGCCCCCAGCGCGCCGCCAGCTCCGCCGCGGTGGCGCCCTCCCACCGCTCCGCCCGCCGCTCGATCACGCGCCCGCCGCCTCCAGCCGCAGCGACAGGTCCAGCGCGGGAGCAGAGTGCGTCAGCGCGCCCACGGAGATGAAGTCCACCCCCGTCTCCGCGTAGCCGCGGATCGTCTCCAGCGTGATCCCGCCGGACGCCTCCGTCTCCGGCCGCGCATCCCCCGCGGCGCGGACGAGGGCGACGGCATCGCCCATCATCTCCGGCGTCATGTTGTCGAACATGATGCGGTCGACTCCCACGGCCAGCGCCTCGCGCACCTCGTCGAGATTCGTCGTCTCCACCTCCACGCGCAGGCCGCGGTCGTTCCGAGCGCGCACGGCCCGCACCGCCGCGGTGATCCCTCCCGCCGCGGCGATGTGGTTGTCCTTGATCATCACCATGTCGAACAGCCCCACGCGGTGGTTGGCGCCGCCGCCCGCGACCACGGCCGCCTTCTCCAGCCGCCGCATCCCCGGCGTGGTCTTGCGCGTGTCGATCACCCGCGCGCCGGTGCCGGCGATCGCGTCCACGTACACGCGCGTCAGCGTGGCCACGCCGGAGAGCTGCTGCAGGAAGTTCAGCGCCGTCCGCTCCGCCGTCAGGATCGACGCCGCGGAGCCGGAGATGCGCATCACCTCGTCCCCCGGTGCGACGGCGGTCCCATCCCCCGCGGTCACCTCGACGGCGAGCGAGGAATCGACGCGGCGGAAGACCTCGGCGGCGACTTCCATCCCCGCGATCACCCCCCGCGCCTTGGCGACGATCCGCGCGACCGCGCGCCGCTCGGCGGGAACGGTCCAGAGCGTGGTGAAATCCCCCGGCCCCACGTCCTCGGCCAGGGCGGCGTCGATCAGGCTCAGCGCTTCGGGCGGCAGCGGCATGCGCGTCAGGTCGCAGGGTGATCCGGATGCGTCGTGCGGAAGGGGCACGAAAATGCGACTGAAGTCGCGGCTACAACGGCACGTAGTCCGCCTTCGCGGACTTCATCGGTGCGAGACGAACCCGCGGCGCGCCAGTTCGCGGGAGGGCCACAAAACTGCGCCGCGAGCCCGGTGCGCGCCAGACGCGTGGGAGACGCATCCGGGGCTTGCGACCGCGCTCGCGGCTCATCATCTGTTCCAGCTCCGCAGTGCCGACCCGCTCACCCCTTCCAGGAGACCCGCATGGCCGCACTCCCCCGCACCGCCGCACTCCTCCTCACCCTCCCGCTCCTGGCCGCCGCGCCTTCGCCCGCCGCCCGCGCCGCGCAGACGGTCACGCCGTGCAGCATCGGCGCGTACGTGATCGACCCCGACCCGCGCGGGCTGAACGTGCGTGCCGGGCCGGGTACGGGGTCGCGCGTGGTCACGCGGCTGCACCTGAACGACTACGTGGAAGTGACGGGTGCCAGCGGGCAGTGGCTGCGCGTGCGCAACGCGTCGGCCGAGGAGGGGATCTTCTGGCGCGGTCCGGGATGGGTGTTCGCGCAGAAGCTGGGGACCAGCACCAGCGAGAACCATCCCGTGCGGCTCTACCGCGAGCCGCGCAGCGGAAGCCCGGTCGTCAGCCGGCTGAACCCCACGCAGGTGACGCTGCTGGGGTGCCGGGGAGACTGGGCCCGCGTGCAGGTGGCCAACCTCACCGGCTGGCTGGACGCGGCCTCGCAGTGCGCGCTGACGCTCACCACCTGCTCGTGAGCGCGGACGTCAGTCCGCGGGCACCAGGGCCGGCTCCTCGCTGGGGGCGCCGGCCACGATGCGCTCGTAGTAGCGCTCGTACCGCGGGATGATGCTGGCCACGCCGTAGCGCTCGGTGGCGCTCCTTCGCGCCGCCGCGCTGAACCGCCGCCACGTCTCGGGGTCGCGCAGGATGTGGATGGCGCCGTCGGCCATCGCCTCCACGTCGCCCACCGGCGCCATGAACCCCGTCTCCCCGTCGTCCACCACCTCCGGCAGCCCGCCCGCGTTCGAGGCGATCACCGGCACCCCGCTGGCCATCCCCTCCAGCGCCACCAGGCCGAACGACTCGTTCTGCGACGGGAGGATGAGCAGGTCGGCGCAGGCCATGATCTCGGCCACCGAGTCCTGCTTCCCCAGGAACACCACGCGGTCGGTGATCCCCAGCATCCGCGCCTCGTCCACCGCCTCGGGCCGGTCGGGCCCGTCGCCGATGAACACCAGGCGGCTGGGCACTTCCTTCGTGAGCCGCGCGAAGACGCGCACCACGTCGCGCACCCGCTTCACCGGGCGGAAGTTGGACACGTGCAGCACCAGCTTCTCGCCGTCGCGCAGGAACGCCGTCTTCCAGCACGGATAGCGGTCGCGCGAGTAAAGGCCGGGGTCCACGAAGTTGGGGATGACCTCGATGGTGTCGGCCGGCACGCGGAAGGCGTCTACCGTCTCGCGCTTCAGGTAGTCGGAAACGGCGGTGATCCCGTCGGACTTCTGGATGGAGAAGCGGGTGATCTCCCAGAAGTTGCGCTCCTGCCCGATCAGGGTGATGTCGGTGCCGTGCAGCGTGGTGACGATCTTCACCGGGTGCCGGTCGCCCAGCATCTCCTTGGCGATCCAGGCGCTGGTGGCGTGGGGGATGGCGTAGTGCACGTGCAGCACGTCCAGCCGCTCGCGCAGCGCCACCTCGTGCATCACCGCCGCCAGCGCGAGCGAGTAGTTGTTGTGCTCGAACAGCGGGTAGTGGACCATCTCCACCTCATGGAAGAACACGCGCTCCATGAAGTGGGGAAGCCGGAAGGGCTGGGCGTACGAGATGAAGTGGATCTCGTGGCCGCGCTCCGCCAGCGCGATCCCCAGCTCGGTCGCGATGGCCCCCGAGCCGCCGTACGTCGGATAGCAGGTGATGCCGATCTTCACGGGATAGTGCCCAGTGCCGAGTGCCCAGTGCCAGGTATCACGAGGAATGCCTCTGGAGAGACGTCACCCACGGTAATCCGCCTCCGATGGGAGCGATGACAGAGATGACGTCATCCTGAGCCCGCCACACCGCAATCCGTAGCCGCACAATCATTTGCAGGCCGAAGGATCCATACTCGTCTCGCACGTCGGCATCGAAGACGCGCGGAGTCCGCCATGCATGCCCCGAATGAATTCGGGGGCAACAAAAGCACAAAGTCGCTGCGCGACTGCGGGCGGTGACCTCGATGCGCCGGCCATGCTCCTGCGTGGATACATGGCTGCAGTCCCGGAGGGACTTCGTGCTGGTGTTGCAGGTGAATTCCATTCACCTGTCGCCGGCGGGGGCCCCGCTCACACGCCGCCGGCCGACCCGGGGTGTGACGATCCAGGGTCTGGCGTACCCGCCGCACCCCCCTGCGGTCCAACGGCGGCGCGCCAGGCGGCGGCGATCTCGTCCGCCAGCTCGGCGCGCGGGCGCGTGGCGTCCACGTGGATGGCCCCGGCGGGGAGCTGCGTGCGGTTCCAGGTCTGCTGCCGCTTGGTGTAGGCGCGGGTGTTCTTCCGCACCAGTTCCAGCGCCTCGTCCAGCGTCCGCTCGCCGCGCAGATACGGGATCAGCTCCGCGTAGCCGTGCGCGTTCAGCCCCGGCGCGTCCTCGCCGTACTTCGCCACCAGCCCGCGCACCTCGTCGATCAGGCCGGCATCGACCATCCCGTCCACGCGCGCGTTCACGGTCGCGTAGACCCGCTCGCGCGGCACGTCGAGCACGAACGCGAGCACCGGCACGCCCGGCGCCTCCGGCGGCGAGTTGCGGTGCCACCAGGGGAGCGGCTTTCCGGTCAGCAGCGGCACCTCCAGCGCGCGCAGCAGCCGCTGCCGCCCGCCCCAGTCGCGCAGCCGCGCGGCGGACTCTGGGTCCACCTCCGCCAGCCGGCGGTGCAGCTCCTCGTCCGGGAGCGCCTCCAACTCGCGGGAAAGCTCGGCGCGGCGCGCGGGATCCAGCTCCGGCTCCCGGAAGATGGGGTCCGTCAGCGCGCGCAGAAAGAAGCCCGTGCCGCCCACCAGCATCGGCACGCGCCCGCGGCCGCGGATCTCCGCGATCTTCTCCCGCGCGTACCGCGCCCACCGCGCCGCGTTGAAGCGCTCGGAAGGGTCGGCGATGTCGATGCCGTGGTGGGGGATGTCGCCGCGCTCCTCCGCGGTCGGCTTGGCGGTGCCGATGTCCATCCCGCGGTAGACGGAGCGCGAGTCCATGGAGACGACCTCGCCGTCCAGCCGCCGCGCCACCTCCACCGACAGCGCCGTCTTCCCCGACGAGGTGGGGCCGACGATGGCGAGCGCGTCCGGCATCATCTCCCCGGCCCGCCCGTTCAGCGACGGGAGGAGACGAAGGCGCTCACGTCGCGCGCGAAGCGGTCCGGCTCGTCCAGGTAGACGAAGTGCCCGCTGTTCTCGTACTCCACGTAGCGCGCGTGGGGAAGCTGCCGCGCCAGGTCCCGCAGCCCCGCGCCCACCGCCGCGCCGTCGTGCCGCCCGGCGATGACCAGCACCGGCATGGTCAGCCGCCGCATCGCGGCGAAGCGGTACTGCAGCAGCCCGCTGCGGAAGAGCGCGTTCCCCAGCTCGCCGGTGTTGCGCTGCCCGCTGGCCGCCTGCACGCTGTCCAAGCGGATGCGCACGGCCGAGTCGGGGAACATCAGCGCGTTGTTCATCGCCTCGCGCTCGGCCTCCGGCTGGTTCCAGAACCAGTCGCAGGCCGGGTCCTTCGTGGCCGCCGAGTCGCCGAGCGCGCGCCGGGCCGCGTCGGGAAACATCTCCATCGTCCGCCGGCAGCGCAGCCGCGTCTGCCCCGGCGCGTCCCACAGCCCCGCCGCGAACACCAGCGCGGAGACGTGCTCGGGATACTTCGCCGCGTACTCCAGCGCCAGCGTCCCGCCGAACGAGTGCCCCACCAGCGCGATCCTGGGCGCGCCGAGGACCTGCCGCAGCGCCTCCACGTCCTCGACCAGCAGCGCCATGGAGTATTCGCCGCTGCGCGGCCGACCCGAGCGCCCGCTCCCGCGCTGGTCCAGGTACACCATCCGCAGCGACCGCTCCATCCGCGGCCCCACCAGCTCGGCGAAGTGGTAGCTCCCCTGCCCCGGCCCGCCGTGCAGGAACACGACGGGCGGCATGCCGGTGGCACTGTCTCCGGCCACGCGGTACCACAGCCGCACGCCGTTCACGTCCACCTCATGCTCGCCCGCACGCAGCCCGTCCGCCGCCTGCGCACTCAGCGGAGCGCGCGAGGCAATCGCGAGCGTGGCAAGCGTGATCCCGAGCAGCATCCGCCTCATCGATCCTCCCCCTTCAGACGTTTGCCGCGCCAGCGCTTCAATCGTACTTTCCGCACTTCCGCACTTCCGCACTTCCGCACTCATCCACTCCGCCCAAACCGGCGATGCAGCTCGGAAATCGACAGCTGGATCACCGTCGGCCGCCCGTGGATGTCGTGATACGGCAGCTCGGTGGCGAACAGGCGGTCGAACAGCTCCGTCATCTCCCGCTGCGTCAGCTTCTGCCCGGCCTTGATGGCGCCCTTGCACGCCATGGTCAGCGCAATCCGCTGGTGCTGCGTGCGCGCGCTGTCCACCAGCGGCGAGCCGGTCGTCAGCTCCGCGATCATCTCGCGCAGACACCGTTCCGCGTCGAAGTAGGGATGGGGATTGGGAACGGAGTGCACGATGATCGCCCGCCCGCCGAACGGCTCCACCTCGAACCCCGCGCGCTCCAGCACGCCGCGCACCTGCTCCACGATGGCGAACTCGGCGGGTGAAAGGCGCAGGGTGATGGGAAAGAGGAGCCGCTGGCTGGACGACTCGCCGCCGTCGAAGCCGCGCACGATCTCCTCGTACAGCACCCGCTCGTGCGCCGAGTGCTGGTCCACCAGGATGAGCCCCGTGCGCGTCTCCGCCAGGATGTAGGTGTTGTGCACCTGCCACATCATCGCCGCCGGGCCGATCAGCTCCGCCGCGGCGACGGCCTGCGCGGGCTCGGCGGACGGCGCCACGGGCGCGCCGCCACCGGTGACGAACAGCGCCATCTGCGGCTCGAACGGCTCCCCGGCCGCGGACGGCCCCGCATCCGCCGGCGATGGGACCGCCGCCGCGCCGAACGGCACCGCCGCCTCGCGCACACGGCGGACGCCGAATCCCTCCGGCGCCCCGTACGGCGCCCGCTCCGGCTCCTCCGCCGCGGCGCGCATCCCGATGCTGGGCGTGCTCTCCAGCCCCGACAGCGCGGCGCGCACCCCCTCCTCGATCGCGCGCTCCACGCCGATGCGGTCGCGGAAGCGCACCTCGGCCTTGGCGGGGTGCACGTTCACGTCCACCTCGCCGTCCGGCACTTCCAGGAAGAGGAAGAGGGAGGGATACACGCCCTGCGGGATTGTCGTCCGGTACGCGCGGTCGACGGCTTTCACCAGGTAGCGGTCGGTGAAGGCGCGGCCGTTCACGAACAGGTACGCCTTGCGCCCGCCCGGCCGCGAGCTGTGCGGCCGCTGCACCAGCCCGGTGACGGCCACGCTCCCGTCGCGATGGGCGACGGGGATCAGCTCGCCCGCCGCGTCGCCGCCCCAGATCGCGGAGATGCGCTCCCCCACCGTCGCCGCCGTGGGAAGCGCCAGCACGTCGCGCCCGCCCGAATCCAGCGAGAACGCCACCTGCGGCTGCGCGAGCGCGAGCGTCGTCACCACCTCGCCGACGGCGCGGTTCTCGGCGGCGGTGGAGCGCAGGAACTTGGCGCGCGCGGGAACGTTGAAGAAAAGGCTGCGCACCGACACCGTCGTCCCCCGGCGCCGCGCGCAGTCCTCCACTCCGGCGATCTGCCCGCCGGTCACCATTACCCGCGTCCCGTCGCCCTCGCGCTCCGCCGTCTCGATGGCGAAGCGGGACACCGAGGCGATGGACGGCAGCGCCTCGCCGCGGAAGCCGAGGGTGCGGATGGCGGCCAGGTCCGCCTCGTTGCGGATCTTGCTGGTCGCGTGGCGGTCCACGGAGAGGAGCGCATCCTCCCGCCCCATCCCGTGCCCGTCGTCGGCCACGCGGATCTCCGTCTTCCCGCCGTTGCGGACGGTGATCTCGATGCGCTGCGCGCCTGCGTCCAGCGCGTTCTCGACCAGCTCCTTCACGACGGACGCGGGCCGCTCCACCACCTCCCCGGCGGCGATCTGGTTGGCGAGCTTCTCGGGGAGGATGTGGATGCGGCGCGGCATTCCGGAACGGCGGCGGTTCGGGCGAAGTTCGGTTTCAGCGGGGTGAAGCTAGACCGGCGCGCCGGGCGGGTCAACGGCTTGACTTCGCGCCGCCGATGCTCCCCCGACGCCGCGGCCGTGAGGCTCGCTCCAAGAGGCGGTGCGCATCCACCTTCCCCCCCGCGGCCCGTTCAGCGCAGTCGTCGAGACGGAGATTCCTGAACGACGAACGCCCTCCGAAGATGCGGAAGGCGTCGAAGAAATCTGTTCCGGATGATTCACGCGGCCTGCGGATGCTGCTGCGCTTCGTACCATGAATCCACGGCATCGACGATCCTGTCCAGGGCGTCCCGATCCAGGTCACTCCATCCGATCCCGCTCGCGGCCCGCAGCACGGGTTTTCTGCGCGCGCCCACCGCGGGCTCCTTCAACCAGCGGAAATATCCCCGATCGTCCGACATCGTGAAGACGAAGACGCAGAAGGGGATAGTCGCGTCGGCAACGGACCCGGCCTGCACCGGCTCGATGAAGGCCTCGAGATCCGCCGCCCGTGCGACGGAACCCTCGCGCGCCCTTACCTGCACGCCGAACATCCGCCCGGTCGGAACCCCGTCGCGGGTCACCGTCACCAGGAAATCCACACCGGCATCGGGCGACGCAACGCGGTTCACCACCAGATCGTTTCGACGGGTGAGGTGAATGAACGCCAGGTTCTCGGCACGCGTTGCGAGAAACTCCCGCAGGCTCCTCTTCATTCCTCCCTCCAACGCGGGTCGGCCAGTTCCGACCGGAACACGGATCGGTCCTTCGATCGCCAGTACGCCTCTACCTCGTCCCGGAGAGTCGCGAGAATCTCCGGTATGAGCGGGTAATCCGTGCAGATCGACGAGAAGGCTCCGCCCGTTCCGCTCCCCACCGACACAATGTAACCACGTTCGGCGACTTCATCGATTCCCACTACATAGGCCGGAGCGGGATAGCTGGCAAGGCGTTCGATATCGGAGCGGCTTACCCGCACCTTGAGCCTTCGCCCATCGCGCGTGTACCCCCGCCTGGTCGTCTTTACCTGAACGAAGAAGTACGAAAGCAGATCCCCCGATTCCAGCACCTCGACAAAGTAGTCGACGGATCGCTTTTTCTCCCCGAGGTGTCGCGGGATGTCGAATAGGAATCCGCGCGTGGGATGCTCCCGTGAGATGAGGACGCAGAAAAGCGCTTCACCCCGCGCGGCAACGAGATCGTGATCGCCAGAATCGGTGCGCACGAAAACCGCCGCTGGAACAGGTGGGCGATATTCCTGGAATCAGCGGAAAAGGTAAACGTTGGAAATGCGTGCGCAAGTGTACAGAATTCCGTCAGCGCGGTCCGGCCATCTTCCCGTAGAACCGGCGTGTGTTGGCCAGCGTCCGCGCCGCGAACGCAGGCCGCTCCACCACCTTCCCGGCGGCGATCTGGTTGGCGAGCTTCTCGGGGAGGATGTGGATGCGGCGCGGCATTCGGCAGACCGGTCGTTCGGCGGAGCGTTCGGCTTGGATTCGGGTGAGAAGCTAACCGCGTGGGCGAGCCGCGGAAAGTCTTGCGGAACCGTGTGGGAGATCGATGCGAGGGGAACGCGGACGACGCCGCGCGCGGCAGACGACAGACCGCGCCCGATGGCTCCCGATGGCGACCCGGAGAGTTCGCCGGTGTGGCAGAGATGGGCAGGATGCTGCCGGCGCGGCGGAGGGTACTTCCGCCGCGCCGGCAAAGCCACGCGTCAGCAGATGTCGCCGGTGTGGCACACGGGGAAGCAGGTGGGATACGCGCTGGCGGGGCAGCGCGGCCCGTAGCACGTCACCTGGCCATTGCAGCTGAAGTCGTTGGGATCGCAGGTATTGCCGCAGGTGAACTGGTTGCACGTGGCTTCCGTGAGCTCGCGCGCCGCCACCGTGCCGCGGCGCGGCGCGGGATCCGCGACCGGCTCGAACGACTCGACGTGCAGATCGCCAGGCTCCAGGTGCAGCTTCTTCATGGCTCCCTCCGGGGTGTGAACGGTTCCCGCAACCGGCTCCAGTAGAAGATTCTGTCGTCAAGTACATTCCGGCAAGAGGAACCTAACGCGGCGGGCTCACCTCCCCGGCAATGTTGGGCGCCGCTGTGGCCGAAGGTGCGCGCCTGGAGACGGCAAGCGCACCCGGCGGTCAGGAGAGCGACATTCTCCCGTAGAACCGGCGCGTGTTCGCCAGCGTCCGCGCGGCGAACGCCTCCGCGTCCTCGCCGCGGAGCTCGGCGGCGCGGCGGGCCACGTGGGTGACGAAGGCCGGCTCGTTCGTCTTGCCGCGATGGGGGACGGGGGCCAGGTACGGGGTGTCCGTCTCCACCATGATGCGGTCGGCGGGAACGATGCGGACGAAGTCGGCGCCCTCGAACTTCTTGAAGGTGATCATCCCCGAGAACGAGGCGTACCACCCCATCTCCAGCGCCTCTTCCAGCAGCTCGCGGCCGCTGGAGAAGGAGTGCAGCACGCCGACGGTTCCCCGCCCCGCCTCGCGCAGGATGGCGCGCAGGTCGTCGTCCGACTCGCGCGAGTGGACGATCACCGGCAGCCCCGTCTCCCGCGCCAGCTCCAGGTGCCGCGCGAAGTTGGCGCGCTGCACCTCGCGCGGCGAGAAGTCGTAGTGGTAGTCGAGCCCTGTCTCCCCGAGCGCGACGACGCGCGGATGCATCGCCATCTCCCGCACCGCCGCCAGCGTCTCTTCCGACGAGGTGCTGGCCGCGTGCGGATGGATCCCCGCGGTGGACCAGACGCAGCCGAAGCGCTCCGCCAGCTCGAGGTTCGTCCGCGCGTCCTCCGCATCCGTGGCGATGGTGACGATGCCGGCCAGCCCCGCCGCCCGCGCCCGCTCCACCACCGCCTCGACATCGGGAAGGATGCGCTCGTCGGCCAGGTGCGCGTGGGAATCGATCAGCTGCATGGGAGAAGTGCGGAAGTGCGTGAGTGCGCTGAACTCGCCGTAACTGGCAGATGTGCGTCATCCGGGAAGTCCACGCAGGCGGACTGCGTGCCGTTGTAGCCGCGACTTGAGTCGCATTTTCCGACCCTTGGAGTCGCTCATCGCCGACATCATCCAATTCCCCCAGAACGACAGCGGGCCGCCGCGGAAGGTATCCGCGGCGGCCCGCTGCGCAACTGCCCGATGGTTTCACCGGAAGCGCACTCCCGCACTTCCGCACTCACGCACTTCCGTGTCAGCGCGGAACTTCGGCGGTGCGCGGGCTCCGGTTGTTGGGCGGCCGGTTGCCGTTGTTCGGGCGCTTGGCCGAGTGCGAGCGCACCGCCTGCTCGCGCTTCTCCTTGCGCGGGAAGTGCCGCTCGATCTCGTACAGCACCGGGCTGGCCACGAAGATCGACGAGAACGTTCCGATGCCGATGCCCAGCACCAGCACCAGCGCGAACCCGAAGATCACCGGGCCGCCGAACGCCAGCAGCGCCAGCAGCGTGGCCATCACCGTGGCCACCGTGAGCGTGGTGCGCGGCAGCGTCTCGTTGATGGCCTTGTTCAGGATGTCGACGAAGGTCCGCCCGTGCTTCGGCCGCCCCAGGTCCTCGCGGACGCGGTCGAACACGATGATGGTGTCGTGCATCGAGTAGCCCACCACCGTGAGCACCGCGGCCACCGTGCCCAGCGAGATCTCGGTGCGGGTGAGCGACAGGAAGCCCAGCGTCACCACGATGTCGTGCACGGTGGCGATCACCGCCGCCAGCGCGAAGCGCCACTCGAAGCGGATCCCCAGGTACACCAGGATGGCCGCGAACGAGAGCAGGATGGCGATCAGCGCCCGCTGCTCCAGCTCGGCGCCCGCCTTGGGGCCCACCGCCTCGGTGCGCACGATCGAGTAGTCACCGGCGCGCTGGCCCTGCACGACCGGCTTGAAGCGCGTCTGCAGCGCCTGCGCCACCCGCGACTGCGCGTCGGCCCCGGCCTCCTGGCCGAACCTGGGCGTGCGCACCTCGTAATCGTTCCCCGAGCCGAACTGGGTGATCTCCCAGTCGGCGTGGCCGGCGGCCGAGGTGGCCGCGCGGATCTGCTGCGCGCTCACGGGGTGCGTGAAGTGCACCTGCACCACGGTGCCGCCGGTGAAGTCCACGCCGTAGTTCAGCCAGCCCTCGCCGCGGACGGCGTGGTAGACCATCGACCCGATTCCCAGCAGCAGCAGCGCGGCGGTGATCATGTAGGCGCGCGTGCGCCACTGCAGGAACGGGTAGTTCGCGTTCTGGAAGAATCTCATCGTCCCGTTCCCCTAGATCGACAGGCTCTGCGCCCTGCGGCGCTCGAGGTAAAGCTGCATGAAGGTGCGGGTGGTGAACACCGCGGTGAAGAAGCTGGCCACCACGCCCACCGCCAGCGTCACCGCGAAGCCGCGGATGGGGCCGGTGCCGGTGTAGAACAGGATGGCGCAGGTGATCAGCGTGGTCACGTTGGAGTCCACGATCGCGCGCATGGCGTGGTGGAAGCCCTCGTTCACCGCCGCGCGCACGCTGCGGCCGTGGTCCAGCTCCTCGCGGATGCGCTCGAAGATCAGCACGTTGGCGTCCACCGCCATGCCCACCGAGAGGATGAGCCCCGCGATGCCGGGGAAGGTCAGCGTGGCGCCCAGCAGCGCCAGCATCCCCATCGACACGATCACGTAGATGGCCAGCGCCACCACCGCCAGCAGCCCCGAGAAGTGGTAGATCCCGATCATGATCAGGATCACCGCCCCGATCCCCACCAGCGCGGCGATCTGGCCGTTGCGGATGGAGTCCTCGCCCAGCGAGGGGCCCACGCTGCGCTCCTCCACGATGTGCAGGGGCGCGGGAAGCGCGCCGGCGCGCAGCACCAGCGCCAGGTCCGAGGCGTCGGCCATGGTGCTCTTGCCCAGCTCGATCTGGCCGCGGGTGTTGATGGCGCCGTTGATGACCGGCGCCGTGTACACGCGCTGGTCCAGCACGATGGCCATCTGCTCGTGCAGGTGGTCGCCCGTCTCCTTCTCGAAGCGGCGCCCCGCCCGGCGCGACAGCTCGAACGCCACGATGGGGCGGTTGAACTGGTCGGTCTGCGCCTGCGCGTTCTGCAGGTGCTCGCCGGTCATGATGGCGTCGCGGCTCACGTACCAGAGGCTGGCGAAGCCCTTCTGCTCCTCGGACGACGGCATTCCCCACAGGAACTGGGCGCCGCGCGGAAGCAGCGCCTGCACCTGCGGCAGTGCCAGGTACTTCTCCACCGCCTTCACCTGCGCGGTGTCGACCAGGAGCTGCCCGCCCGAGCCCTGCCCGGCGAACTTGCTTTCCAGCGGCTTGGCCGCGGTCAGCGAGTCCACCGCCTGGCCGTTCTGCCCGGCCTTGTTCTGCAGCAGCCCGCCCGTGGCCGGAGCCGCGCCGGCCGCGGGCTTCGCCTCGGCCGGGAAGGCGGCGGCGATGGCCGTCTCCATCCGCGGGAGGATGCCCTGCAGCTCGCTCAGCGGGCGCACGATCTTGAACTCCAGGAAGGCCGACTTCTGCAGCACTTCCTTGGCCCGGCTCTGGTCGGTGTTCTTCCCGGCCAGCTCCACGATGATGCGGTCTTCGCCGGCCTTCTGCACCACCGGCTCGCTCACGCCCAGCTCGTCCACGCGCAGGCGGACCACCTTCAGCGCGCGGTCGATGGCGTCCCTGCGTGCGGCGGGGGTCAGCACCGTCCTGGACTCGTCGATCTCCATGGCGTAGTGCGACCCGCCCTGCAGGTCCAGCCCCAGCGTGATCGGCTGCCCGGTCTTGTTGTACCGGTAGGCGAGCAGGGCCAGGCTGGCGATGGTGAGGGCGACGATCAGGCCCAGGCGGACCTTTAGATTCTGAAACATCGGAAGGAGCGGACTCCCGGAGAAGGTTGGAGGAACTCCGCGAAGACGGGATTGGGTTGTCTTCAGGAAACTTGCAAAGCTAGCCCCCCGCACCGGCCTCTGTCAACCGCGCGCGGCCCCCTTTCGGGTGCTCTGCGGGCCGTCCGCGGGAGGGTCTGAAGCGTCGCTTAAACCGGTGCACGGGAAGAAGTTCCCCGCGGCGGACGAGTACGGAAGTAGAGGGAGTACGAAAGTACGCTTCACCCTTGCGCGGGGCGGCTTCCCGACCGTCGATCGGCGTTCCGCGCGACGATCCCCCGAAAGATCCTCACGCAGAAGACGCAGAGGTTGCCGAGGGAGAGTCATCCCCACTCCGCGATCTCTGCGTCCTCCGCGTGATCCCTGCAGTTCCGTACTCTCGTACTTCCGTATTTTCGTACTCGGTCTCAGCCGTTCCGACCCGTGTTGATCACGTTCACCTTGCGAAACCGGGCCGGCGGGCAGCCGTGCGAGACGGCATTGGACTGCGAGGGCTGGCCCTTGCCGTCGTTGAACGATCCGCCCACGAAGTAGGTGCTGCGGCCGCCCAGCAGGTCCAGCGAGTTCCAGAACTCCGGCGTGCGGATCTGGTACGCCACGTCCTTCAGCATCCCCCCGACCTTGCCGTCCCTGATCTCGTGGAACACCTGCCCGCCGAACTGCGCGTTGAAGCGCTGCTGGTCAATCGAGTACGAGCCGCGCCCCTCGATCAGGATGCCGTCCTTCACGTCGCCCACCAGCTCGTCCAGCGTCACGTCGCGCGTGGGGTGCGGCATCAGGTTCACGTTGGGCATGCGCTGGAACTGCACGTCGGCCCAGCTCTGCGCGTAGCTGTTGCCGTGGCTGCGCACCGGGCGCCCCTGCGTGCGGTACCAGTCGGCCAGCATGGGCGCCTGCTCGCGCGTGGTCTGCAGGTCGTTCAGGATGCCGTTCTTCACGATGAGATACTCCTCCGGCCGCACCCCCTCGTCGTCCCACCCCGCGGTGGCCAGCGAGCCGGGCGCCGACCGCTCCGCCTGGATGTTGAAGATGTCGGGCCCGTACCGGAACTTGCCCAGGTAGTCCTGGATGGGGGAGATGAACGACGTTCCCGCGAAGTTGGCCTCGTACCCCAGGATGCGGTCCAGCTCCGTGGGGTGCGCGATGGACTCGTGGATGGTCAGGAACAGGTGCGAAGGGAGGAGCACCAGGTCGTAGCGCCCCGGCTGGATCGGCCTGGCACTGAGCTTCTGAACGGCTTCCTGGGCCCACACCGGCGCGTTCTCCACCAGCCGCGCGTTGCGGACATGCTCGTATCCCAGCCCCATCGGCTGCACCGGCGTGGACATCCGGCTCTGGAAGTCCGAGCCGTCCGGCGCCACCGCGGTCACGTTCATCTGCGGATAGGCGCGGTAGATCGTCTGGGTGATGAACGACCCTTCCGTGCTGGCGAAGGTCTTCTCCTCGCGCACGAAGAACATCGACGAGGTGGCGAAGCGCGCCCCCGCCTTCAGCGCCGCGTCGTTGGCCGAGAGGAGGAGCGCCACCTTCTCCTCCACCGCCACCTCGAACGGGTCGGTCTGGATGGGCGAGCGCCAGCTGGCGTCGGGGTAGCGCTCCACCGGCGCCAGCCGCACCGGCTCCTTGCGCATGGTGGCGTTCGCGCGCGCCTGGGCCACGGCCTGGCGGGCCACGCGCTGCACCTCGTCCAGGTTCACGTCGCGGCTCGCGGCGAAGCCCCAGGCGCCGTTGGCCAGCACGCGCACGCCGAAGCCGAAGGTCTCCGCGTCCTGGAAGCCGGTGATCCGGCGCTCGCGCGTGGACACGGCCTGGCTGCGGTTGCGGTTGATGCGCACGTCGGCGTACGTGGCCCCGGCGGTGCGGGCGGCGTCCAGCGCGCGCATGGCCAGCTCGCGGTACTCCGGGTCGTCCAGCGGCAGCCGCGCGGCGTGCGCCACCCCGCTGGGGAGAAGCGACAGCCCGGCGGCCGCCGCGGCGCCGCGCGCAAGGAACTCTCGGCGGTTCATCTGCTTCGCGATCGGGGGAATCGGGGAGGGTCGCCGGGACGATACTCCGGCCGCGCATCCGCCGTCAACGCCCTGCCCCGAACGACGCAGCGGCCACCGAAGCTCGGACGCCGCTGATGTATTCTCTTCGATGACTGAATCAGCCCGCGCGGCGCCTCCGCGGCTCCGGAGCGGCCGCCTCCACGGCATCTGCCCTCGGCTTCGCGGATGCGGCGCTCCGGTCTCCGTAGAGGTTGTCCTCCAGCAGCTCGGGGAGGGTGATGCCGAGCGCGTGCGCGATCTTCGACAGCGTGATCAGCCGCGGATTGGCATCCCCGCGCTCCACTTCCGCGATGCGCGGCTGCGCGACGCCGACCGCTTCGGCGAGCTGCGCCTGCGTCAATCCGCGCTGGTTGCGAACCCGGAGGACGTTGGACGCAAGGATGTACGGAGGATCGATCTCGTGGGCGATCTCCATGATTTCAGGATTTTCGGCATGGATCTTTGCCATCAGGTCGTCGAATCGCATCATTCTCCTCCCGGGTTTCGTCGGATCCAGTCCTGCCGCCTGCGCTCTGCTGCTTCGATCAGTGCCTTGTAGCGATCACCTCTCAGGGTCGATCGGTGCACACAATGCGTCAGGATCACCAGCCTCCCCTCGCGGTCCGGAGCTTCGAAGAACGGCAGGCGGTACGATACCGGCCCACTCTGAACCCGAAGCACGTAGATGCGCGGAGTCGGCTGCTTGAGCCATTGCGTCACCAGCGCATCCGCGAGCACCCGATGCTGCCGGAGAAGGTTGATCCTGTTCTCGATTGCCCGGCCTGCCCGCCTGTCGCTCCTGGAGAGCAGTTCGATCGCGTCTGCCACATCCGAGCGACCCGCGACATCAACATACATCTCCACATCTCGATAGTACTCCGCCATCGGTTGCCTCCCTGATTATACGTTATTCCGTATCTGCGCACAACCCTCTGCTTTCTTCGATCGGTGGAGCACCAGTATACATAGTGAATGATGTTCTGTAAACTTTGTCCAGTAATTCCAGGAATTCCAGTTTGGCGATCGGCTCACCCGTTGCCGGAATCGTTGCGATTGCACATCTTACGGGCGCTGCTCGCTCGCGGCGGTTGTTGCCGCATCTTCCGGTCGAATCGACACCTCTCCCGCATATGGCCATTCGCGAAGGACGCTGGGACTGCCCGAGCTGCGGCTCCGTGGGCCAGCTGGGACGCCACGTCTACTGCATCGGGTGCGGCTCGCCGCGCCCGAAGGAAATCCAGTTCTACCTTCCCGAGGATGCGGCTGCGGTGACCGACGCGGGCCAGCTCGCGCAGGCGAACGCCGGCGCCGACTGGGTGTGCGAGCACTGCGGCGGCAGCGCGCGGGCGGCCGACGCCGACTGCCCCGGGTGCGGCGCGCCGCGCGGCTCCAGCATCGAGCGCGAGGTGACGGAGTACGACGAGGAGAACATCCCCCGCGCCGGCCGCTCCTACGTGGCCACGCCGCGCACGGCCATGCAGCCGCCGCCGTCCATGGCCAGGCCGGCGAAGAAGTCGCACTTCGGGCGCAACGTCTTCGTCCTCCTGCTGGTGTCGTTCTTCGGGTGGATCGGCTGGTCGAACCGGACGCGCCACGTGGAGGGCCTGGTCACGGCCAAGCAGTGGGAGCGCTCGGTGCAGGTGGAGGCGTACCGCACCGTCACCGAGGAGGGGTGGTCGCTCCCCGACGGCGGGCGGCTGGTGCGCTCCTACCGCGCCATCCGCGAGTACCGGCGCGTGCTGGACCACTACGAGACGCGCAGCCGGCAGGTCTCCGAGCGCGTGCAGACGGGAACGGAGTCGTACTCCTGCGGATCGACCAGCAAGGGCAACGGCTACTTCGAGGACCGCACCTGCACCCGGCCCACGTACGAGACGCGGTATCACACCGAGACGTACCAGGACCCGGTCTACCGCCAGGAGCCCGTCTGGGACACCAGGTACGAGTACCGCATCAAGCGCTGGGTGCCGGACACGCTGCTCAGCGAGCACGGCGCCGACACCGAGCCGCGCTGGCCGTCCACGGTGGCCGACGACACCACGCGCGAGGGCGAGAAGAAGCAGCGCTACGTCATCACCTTCCGCGACGGCGACGGCGAGACCTACGCGCCCGAAGTGCCGCTCCCCCAGTTCACCAGCCACCACGTCGGCGAGCACGTGCCGCTGAAGGTGAACGGCAGCCGCGCGCAGATCGACACCGCGGCGAAGCGGTAGGACGACGGACGATATCGAAACGAAGAAGGCGCCCCCGCTCGGAGGGCGCCTTCTTCATTTTCGGGAGATGGCGATCAGTTTGCGCCTAGCGCGGCGAGCGCTTCGGGGAACGCGAGCACGGCCCAGTCGCGGTACTGCTCGGCGGACGGATGCAGCCCGTCGCCCACGACGGCGCTCGGCGCAAGGCGGGAGGCGGGCGCCACGTCCACCCAGCGCGCGCCGAGCTCGCGGGCGGCGTCGCGGTTGATGGCGTTGAACGCGTCGATCTCGTGCGCGATCTGCGCGCGGTCGCGCCCCTCCGCGAACGGCGTCACCCCCCAGTCGGGGATGGAGAGGACGACCACGCGCCCCGCATCTCCCCCCGCGAAGCCGATGGCGCGCCGCAGCAGGGCGCGGAATTGCGCGCGGTACTCGTCCGCCGGGCGGCCGCGGTACTGGTTGTTCACGCCGATGAGAAGCGACACCAACGTGTAGGGCCCGCGCGGCGCCGCGGCATCGATCCCGGCGTCCAGCTCGTCCGTGGTCCACCCGGTCGTGGCGACGATCTCCGGGTCGGCGACGCCGATCCCGCGCGCCCGCAGCATCGCCGCGAGCTGCGTGGGCCACCGCTCCTCCGGCGCCACCCCCTCGCCGATCGTGTAGGAATCTCCCAGCGCCAGGTACCGCAGGCTTCCGCTCACCCGTCCTCCCCCGCTCGTCCGCTGCGCTCCGCAGGCGCCCGCGACCGCGCACGCCACCAGCACGCAGACGCAGATACCACCGCGCCGGAGCGCGGGCAAGCCTCGCATCCTCATCCTCTTCGTCATGCAGGTAGATACGGCGCGCTCCTGCCGGCCGGATGCCCGCGGCGACGGCGGAAACGTTGCTTCGGATTCCATTCGGTTCTAGATTGGAAGTCCGAATGCCGGAACCAGCGCAGGAGATGAGGAATGCAGGAGACGGAGAGCCGGCCGCTGATCCAGATCCGGGGGCGCGGGACGGCGCACAACCCGGCCAACCGCTTCGTCCAGCAGGAGCTCGTCCCCGACGGCGACTGGATGGACGCGCTCGACGAGGAGGAGCCGGCGCCGCGCACCGTCTTCCTGCGCGACCACACGAAGACGATCATCGCGCGCAACGACAGCCCCGACGTGGGGTTCGGCGCCAGCGTGAACCCGTACCGCGGCTGCGAGCACGGCTGCATCTACTGCTTCGCGCGGCCCACGCACGAGTACTTCGGCCTCTCCGCCGGGCTGGACTTCGAGACGAAGATCTTCGTGAAGGAGGACGCGCCGGAACTGCTCCGCCGCGCCCTGGCCAACCCGCGCTACGAGCCCGAGGTGATTGCCATGAGCGGCGTGACCGACTGCTACCAGCCGGTCGAGCGCAGGCTGCGGCTCACGCGCGGCTGCCTGGAGGTGCTGGCGGAGTTCCGCAACCCGACGTCGCTCATCACCAAGAACCACCTGGTCACGCGCGACGTGGACGTCCTGGGCGAGATGGCCTCGTGGGGCGGCGCGTCGGTGAACGTCTCCATCACCTCGCTCGACGAGAAGCTGCAGCGGGTGATGGAGCCGCGCACCTCCACGCCGAAGCGGCGGCTGGAGGCGGTGGAGAAGCTCACCCGCGCCGGCGTTCCCGTCCGCGTCCTGGCCGCGCCGATGATCCCGGGGCTGAACGACCACGAGCTCCCCGCCATCATCAAGGCGTCGGCCGACGCGGGCGCGCGCGAGGTGCACTACATCCCCCTGCGCCTGCCGTTCGTGCTGAAGGAGCTGTTCGAGACCTGGCTGGAGACGCACTTCCCCGACCGCAAGGAGAAGGTGCTGCACCGCGTCCGCGAGATCCGCGGCGGAAAGCTGAACGACCCCAACTTCGGCAGCCGGATGCAGGGCGTGGGGCAGTATGCGGACCAGCTGCGCACGCTGCACCAGGCCGCCTGCCGCAAGGCCGGCCTCACCGGCGGAATCCCGGCGCTCAGCACGGAGCACTTCCGCCGCCCGCACGACACGCGCGGCCAGCTCGCGCTTTTCGAGGCGGCGTAGGCGACAGACGCAGGCGTCTGGTGCGCCGGGAGCCGTGTCTACATTCTTGTTAGGCAACTGTGCACAACGACGCCCGACGTTCATCCTCGACGAGCCTGTATGTCACCACTCGCACAGCCTCGATACACGCCCGAGCGGTACCTCGCGCTGGAACGCGCGTCGGACCACAAGAGCGAGCTCATCAACGGGCAGATCTACGCGATGACCGGCGCGAGCTTCGTTCACAACACGATCGTTGGCAACATCCTGACAAGTCTCCGGAACCGGTTGCGGAACCGCGGCTGCAGCGTGCTGTCGAACGACATGCGGGTGAAAGCGAGCCATACGGTGATGTACACGTATCCCGATGTGGTCGCGCTTTGCGAGCCGCCGCGCCTGGAGGATTCGTATGGCGATACGCTCTTGAACCCCGCCGTGATCTTCGAAGTGCTTTCCGAATCAACCGAGCGGCACGACCGGGGGGAGAAGTTCGCGCACTATCGCAGAATCGAATCACTCCGGGAGTACATTCTCATCTCGCAGAACATGATCCGCGTAGAGCGTTTCGTCAGGCATGGCGATCACTGGGTGTTCAACGACATTTCCGACCTCGCGGACTCGCTCAGGATCGACACGCTGGGCTGCGAGATCTCCCTCGCGGAGATTTACGAGCAGGTCGATTTTTCGGCGGCCGAGTAGAACGCTTTTCCCCACGGTTCGGGCTTCGCCCGGTAGCCAATTCGTTGCGGCGTCGATAGATTCATGCGCCCATTCTGACCCGGAAGGACGCATTGGACCAGACACGCACTGCGCTCGTTGAAGGGCTGATCGCCCGCTTTCCGCACATCCCGCGCGAGGCGGTCCTCAAGGAGGACCTGCTCCGCACCGGCATCGCGTTCGACGACTCGGCGCTGACCGACAACCTGGACGGCGAGGTCAAGCCCAAGTCGTACTTCATCTTCTCGTTCGACCAGAAGCCGCTGGCGCAGCTGGGCGAGGCCGCGCGGCGCCGCCCGCCCGAGGAGATCGCGCTCACCGGCGGGCCGTACGAGCTGCGCCGCACCATCGTCTCCGTGCGCGTGAACCCGGACTCGCCGTACCGCGTGGCGCGCGACGAGGCCGGGGGCCTGCGGCTGTCGCTGGACGGGCGCACCATCGCCGACGTGGGGCTGCCGCCGATGCCGGAGTACTACCGGCATACGCTGGCCAACGGAAAGACGGTGATGGAGACGGCGCCCACCATCCAGTGGGGCTACCTCATCTACCTGACCGTGCTGCGGCTGTGCCAGTACTTCGGCGCCAGGGAGGAGTGCCAGTACTGCGACATCAACCACAACTGGCGCCAGCACAAGCAGGAGGGCCGCCCCTACACCGGCGTGAAGCCGGTGGACGACGTGCTGGAGGCGCTGGCGATCATCGACCGCTACGACACGGCGAAGGCGAGCAAGGCGTACACGCTGACCGGCGGCTCGGTAACGAGCAAGGTGGACGGGCTGGAGGAGGCGGACTTCTACGGCCGCTACGCGCAGGCCATCGAGGAGCGCTTCCCCAACCGCTGGATCGGCAAGGTGGTGGCGCAGGCGCTGCCGCGCGAGGACGTGCAGCGGTACAAGGACTACGGCATCAAGATCTACCACCCGAACTACGAGGTGTGGGACAAACGCCTGTTCGAGATCATCTGCCCGGGGAAGGAGCGCTATGTGGGCCGCGAGGAGTGGCACCGGCGCATCTTCGACGCGGCGGAGGTGTTCGGGGCGCGGTACGTGATCCCCAACTTCGTGGCCGGGGTGGAGATGGCGAAGCCGTTCGGCTTCCAGACGGTGGACGAGGCGATCGCCTCCACGGCCGAGGGGCTGGACTACTTCATGAGCCGCGGGGTGACGCCGCGCTTCACCACCTGGTGTCCGGAGCCCGCGACCCCGCTGGGGCGCGACAACCCCGAAGGCGCGCCGCTGGAGTACCACATCCGCCTGCTCGAGGTGTACCGCGAGACGCTGGAGAAGCACGGCCTGAAGCCGCCGCCGGGGTACGGCGTGGCAGGCGCCGGGAACGCGGTGTTCTCCGTCAGCTCGTTCATGGACACGCTCCGGCCGGAGGAAGTCACCGAGGAAGAGGCGGTTCCGGCGACGGTCTGAACATGGAGTACGAGAGTACGGAAGTACGAGAGTACGCAAAGAAGTTCTCGGTAGATGTCGATGCGGCCCCGCTCCGGTTTCGGAGCGGGGCCGCTGGCGTTTCGTGCAGATTGTCTCCGTTTTCAATCCTTCTGCATCTCCCGACCATCCGAGCCTACGAACTCACCGCAAGCCCTATCGCGTCCTTCGAATCTGCGAAGCGGATTTCGCGGAAGATGCGAGTGATGAACCTGCGGCTGCATCCGCCCGCGGACCGCCTCCACAAGCTCCCATTCTCGCCCAAACCCTCCTCCATCAGCCGATGGCCATCCCGAATTGCGTTCGCGCCGCAGCGCTCGTCTTCACCCTTGTCTCCAGCGCGGTTTCGGCGCGTGCGCAGAGCGCGATGTCGCCGGAGGCGTGGCGGGCCGATCTCCGGTTCGCGGTGGATTCGTTCCTGCCGCGCGATCGCAGCTTCAGCGACGCGGCGCGGGCGCGGTTCCGGGCGGCGGTGGGGGCGCTCGCGGACTCGGCGGACCGGCTGTCGAACGAGGAGATGACGGTGGGGCTGGCGCGGGCGGTGGCGCTCGCGGAGAACGCGCACACGCGGCTGTACCTGGTGCGGAACCGGAGCGAGGTGCGGCGGCTGCCGGTGCGGATCTGGTGGTTCGCGGACGGGCCGTTCGTGGTGCGCGCGCAGCCCGGCTACGAGGCGCTGCTCGGGGCGCGGCTGCTGCGCATCTGCGGGCGGCCGCTGGACGAGGTGCGGCGCGCGGTGCGGCCGCTGTACTCCGGGAGCGGCGCGTGGGCGGACTACATGGCCGCGTACACGATGACCAGCCCCGAAGTGCTCGCCGGGGTGCGCATCTGCCCGGCGGGCGCTGCGCCGACATTCGCATTCGTCGACCGCGCGGGGCGGCGCGGCGAGCGGACGCTGGAGCCGCTTCCGCTCCGCCGCTCGACCGACGCGACCGAGGCGTGGTGGGACCTGGCGCCGGCGCATCCCGGGGTGCAGGGGCCGTGGGTGAGCGCGCTGGCGGCCGATTCCGCGGCGCTCCCGCTCTACCTGCGCGATCCCGTCCACCAGTACTGGGCCCGGTATCTCCCCCGCGACCGCACGCTCTACGTGCAGTACAACCGCGCGGGAGACCAGGCGGGGATGGAATCGTTCCGGGCGTTCGGGCGGCGGCTCCTGGCACAGGCGGACTCGCTGCGGCCGGCGAAGATCGTGTTCGACCTGCGCTTCAACACCGGCGGCAACTTCTACGTGGCCGAGGGCGTGCTGCGGCGGCTGGCGGCGCTCGCGCGGGAGCGGCACGCGCGGCTGTTCGTGATCACCGGGCCCGCGACCTTCTCGGCGGGGATCTTCCACGTGGCGCAGCTGCGGCAGTTCGGCGGGGCCACGCTGGTGGGCGAGGGGCCGGGCGACGCGGCGGAGTTCTGGGCCGAGGGCGGAAACCTGCTGATGCCGCGGTCGCGCCTCACGCTGCACTACGGCAACTGGATGCACAGCTACGCGCGGGTGAAGCCGAGCGCCGAGCGCGAGTTCCGCTACATGGACCTGTACGTGGACCGCATCACCCCCGAGATCCGCACGCCGCTCACCTCGCGCGACTACTTCGCCGGGCGCGATCCGGCGCTCGACGCAATCCTGCGGCAGCGGTGATCGGACGGCGGGGCGCGGATCGGCCGATCTTCATCCCGTGCCGGGTCTGGGGATTACAAACGTACAGAGAGACGTCATCCTGAGGCCGGCCACGCGGTCATTGACTCCGCACCAGCAGTTGCAGGCCGAAGGATCTATAGCCGAGGCCGCACGTGCGCCGGCGGATTGCACAATCGTCCCCGTTCTGGTATCCGGACGAGGAGATCGCTGCGTCTCCATGCGGACGTGCGATCGGATTATGGATCCTTCGGCCTGCAGATGATTGTGTGGAAGCGGGTTGCGGTGTGGCCGGCCTCAGGATGACGTCTCTGGGTGAGGCGAATCTCAAGGGACTGCTTCACGGGAGATGGTACTACCGGGCTACCAGGCCGCGAAGGTAGAGGCCGATGCCGACGTAGGCCGCGAGGATCAGCGCGATCTTGAGGTAGAAGCAGGTGTTGGCGGGCCAGTTGATCGATGGCGGCGCGGTGATGAGGTCGCCGGGGAGGGTGCCGGCGCGCTCGCGGCGGCGGATGAAGGTGCTCCAGAGCACCGTCGCGAACACGTACTGCAGCAGGTCCAGGAAGAGGCCGGCCACGGTCAGCAGCCCGGGCAGGAGCAGCGCATCGGGAACGGAGACGGCGCCGCGCGTCTCGGACTTGAAGACCCAGATCACCGCGATCCCCGCGAACCCGAGCTGCCGCACCGCGTCGCTGGCCTTGCCGGAGAGCGTGTAGTACGACTCGCGCGCCTCGGCCAGCGTCGTCATCGGTGCTCCCGCCGCGTCTTGCGCGGGCCGGTGCTGCCGGTGCCGGTGGCGCCGCGCGTGACGATCCCGCGCTCCCCGCCGGCGGCGATCGCCTCCTTCAGGCTACGGGCGGCTCGGAAGACGGGGGATGACGATGCGGAGATGTCGATCTCCTTCCCCGTGCGCGGGTTGCGGCCCTTGCGCGCCTCGCGGCTCTTGCGCTCGAAGGTGCCGAAGCCGGCGATCCGCACCCGCTCGCCCGCGCGGATGGCCTCGGGGATGATGCCGCCCCTCACGCCGAAGATTGCCTCCACCACCCGCGCCGCCTCCGCCACGCCCAGCGTCGCGTCCTCCGCCAGCGCGCGGACCAGCTCTCGCTTGTTCATCATCGTCCCGAAGAAGAGGAGATCTCGTTGATTCCCTCCATTCGACGGATCGATGCGCGGCTTTTCCCACCCGCCGCGCGGGATCGGCTCACCAGGGAATCTGCTGGCCGTCCTTGAAGAAGCCGCCCGTGGGCCCGCCGTCGTCCAGCGTGGCGAGTTGGATGATGGTCTCGGCGCCCTTCTCCACCGAGCGCGGCGCGGAGCTCCCGCCCATGTCGGTGCGCACCCAGCCGGGGTCGACGGAGTTCACCAGCACGTTGCGGCCGCGCGCGGCGTGCGCCACCTGCCGCGTGACCGCGTTCAGCGCCGTCTTCGACATGGAGTACGACGGCGCGTAGCCCTGCATGTACGCCAGCAGGCTGGCGCCCGACGAGACGTTCACCACACGGCCCCAGCGGCGCCGCATCATCCCGGGGACGAAGGCCTGGCAGGCGGCCAGCGCGCCGAAGACGTTGGTCTCGAACGTGGCCTTCGCCGTCTCGATCGGCAGCTCCAGCACCGGCATTTCCTCGTCCAGCAGCACGCCGGCGTTGTTGACGAGCACGTCCACGCCGCCGAACTCGCGCTCCATCTCCGCGGCGACGCCGGGAAGGCTGGCGAAGTCGGTCACGTCCACCCGACGCGCGACGATCTCGCCCTCGCCGGCGAGGGCGCGCGCCGCCGCTTCGCCGCGGTCGACATCGCGCGCGCCGAGCACCACGCGGTAGCCGCGGCGCGCAAGCTGGCGGCAGACCTCCAGCCCGATCCCGCGGTTGCCGCCCGTCACCAGCGCCGTCTTCATCTCCGCCACGAATCCCTCCGTCTACTCGAATTCAGTTGAACAGCGGTTTCAGCGGCTCGGCAGAAGGCGATAGCCCAGCTCCGGGCCGAGCTCCGTCTCGTACGCGAGCTGCCCGACGAGGAGCGCGAACGGCTCCAGGTAGCGCGCGATGCGGAGCGGACCCGCGTCCACGGGATCGAAGCCGGCGTCGCGGATCAGCGTGGCGGCGACGGACTTCGCTTCATCGTCGTCGCCGCAGTAGATCACGTCGCCCGACGAGCCCTCGGCGTGCGACTCCAGGCGCAGCGTCATCAGCTCGGAGGGGATGGTGTTGAAGGCGAGGGCGATGCGCGCGCCGGGGAGGCGGCGGGCCAGCTCCTCGGCGCCCGAGGTCGTGCGGCCGATCGCCAGCTCCGAATCGTCCTCGGTCATCGGGAGGGAGCAGGTGATGACGATGCTGCCGTCGAGCGAGCCGGCCTGCGCGAGCGCGTCGTCCAGCGTGGACCAGCGCACGGCGAGGAGGACCGCGTCGGTCCCCCGCACCGCGTCGCGCACCTCGCCGGCGCGCGCGCCGGGGCCGGAGTCGCGCGCCAGCGCTTCCAGCTTCTCGCGGCTGTGTGCGAACGTGTAGACGATCTCGTGGCCCGCGCGCGCCCACAGCCGCCCCAGCGCCGCCCCCATCAGCCCCGAGCCGATGATCCCGACCTTCATCTTCTCCCTCCCTCTCCCTCGCAACAAAAAGACGTCATCCTGAGGCCGGCCACGACGAAATCCGTGGCGCTCACGAATTACGGCAGGCCGAAGGATCCATAGCCGGGGACGCACGTGCGCTGCCAGATCACCCAATTGGTCTGGCGTCCGGGGCATCACGCCAGGCAAGTCCGGCGCGAAGCTTCGGCCGACGTGCTCGACGGGCTATGGATCCTTCGGCCTGCAAGCATCCGCGTGGACGTCAGTTGCGGCGTGGCCGGCCTCAGGATGACGTCATCGTGGGGCTCGATGATTGATCGTCCATCATCCCCCTCACGCCGGCGTGCCGATGTGGGCGTGCACGAAGCTGACGGCCATGGAGCCCTCGCCCACGGCGGAGGCGACGCGCTTCACGGAGCCGCTGCGCACGTCGCCGACGGCGAAGACGCCCGGGAGGCTGGTCTCCAGGAAGAACGGCGCGCGTCCCGCCCCGCGCCACATGGCGCTCTCGCGCACCTCCAGCGGCAGCGCGTCGCCGGTGAGCACGAAGCCGGCGCGGTCCAGCATCACGCAGTTGCGCAGCCACTCCGTCCTCGGCAGCGCCCCGATGAACAGGAAGAGCGCGCGGGCGGGGATGGGCGTCTCCCCGCCGCTCCCTGCGTCGCGCAGGGTGACGGAGTGGAGCGACGGGTTCCCCTCCACCGCGACCACCTCGGTGTTGCGGTGCACGCGGATGTTGCCGGCGTGCTCCACCCGGTCCACCAGGTAGCGCGACATGTTCTTCCCCAGGTCGCCGCCGCGGATGACCACGTGCACCACGCGGGCATAGCGGCACAGGTACATCGCCGCCTGCCCGGCCGAGTTGCCGCCGCCCACGATCACCACCTCGCCGCCGCCGCAGAGCCGCGCCTCCATCTCGGTGGCGGCGTAGTAGACCCCCGCGCCCTCCATCTGCCGCAGCCCGGGAACGTCGAGCGTGCGGTACTCGGCGCCGCTGGCGATCACCAGGCAGCGCGCGGTCACCTCGCTCCCGTCCTCCAGCGTCACCACGCGAAAGCCGCCCTCCAGCCGGAGCGCCGACACGGTGCCGGGAACCGAGATCTGCGCGCCGAACTTCTGCGCTTGGAGCATGGCGTTGCGGGTGAGCTCGGCGCCGCTGATCCCCATGGGAAAGCCGAGGTAGTTCTCGATGCGCGAGCTGGTGCCCGCCTGCCCGCCCGCGGCCACGCCGTCCAGCGTGAGCGTCTTCAGCCCCTCGGAGCTGGCGTAGACCGACGCGGCCAGCCCCGCCGGCCCGGCGCCCACCACCACCAGGTCGTACACGGCGCCGGGAGCCACGCGCACGTCCAGCCCCATGTAGTGCGCCAGGTCGGCGACGTCCGGGCTGCTGACCCACTTTCCGTCGCGGCCGATGACGATGGGCGTCTGCTCGGGCCCCACGCCGAAGGCGCGCAGCAGCTCCTCGGCGTGCGGGTCGGCCTCCAGGTCCAGCCAGGTGTAGGGGATGGCGTTGCGGCTGCAGAACTCGCGCAGGTGGTGCGCCTGGGGCGAGAAGCTGGAGCCGATGATCTTGATCCCCTGATATCCCTGGTCCAGGAGGAGCGTCCGCCGCATGAGGAAGGCGCGCAGCAGCAGCTCGCTGAGCTCCGGCTGCTCGCCCGCGGCGCGGCGGAGCGCGTCGGGGGCCAGCTCCAGCACCTCGCCCGGCTCGATCACCCGCGCGTCCACCAGGCTGGCGCGGCCGGTGAGCACGTCCACGTCGCCGGTGAAGTGGCCGGGCTCGTGGATCACCACCTGCCGGGGCGCGTCGCCGGAGGGGTCGAGGATCTCCACGCGGCCGGAGATGAGCACGAAGAAGCCGAACCCGCGGTCGCCCGCGCGCCACAGGAACTCGCCGTCCCGCGTGTCGCGGCGCGTGCCGGCGGGGCAGAGCGCGTGGATCTGCGCGGGGGTCAGCCGCGGGAACGCGGTCTCGTAGTCGGTGGCCATGGCAGTGGGAGCATGGGAGGAGATGGAGATGCCGCGGACGTGCGCCGGGCTTCTCGTCAACCTAGCATGGCTGGCAAGGCTCGCGCGGTCCATAGAATAGGCGGGGAACCACCGTCCCCACGTCACCGTGAAACGCTCGCTTCTCCTGCGTACCTCGGCCCTCTGGGTAAGAAGACAGCCCCGACGGGCCATTCGCCCGGCGGGGCTGCTACCCGCTCCCCTGCCTCCCGGGGCGCCGAAGAATCGCCCCGCCCATGGTGCATCAGATGCAGATCTCGTTGCAATTGGTAAAGTTGGCGGTGTACCCGCAGATGTATCCGCACGTACAGTCACTCCAGCGCCCGTCGCAGGTGTACCCGTCGCAGGTGTTGTTGCAGCTTGCGCAATACGAGACACAAGGGCCGGTGTCGCACGAGCCGTTGCACGACCCTTCGCACGTGGGGTCGCCCGGGCGAGTAGGAACGGTGACCTGCTCGCCGAACACCGTCCCCTTCTCCGTCTTCGTCGCCGACGTGTCGAACGAGTCCACCGTCAATTGCTCCAGGTTCAGCTTCAGCTTGCCCGGCATGGCGTCCTCCAGGGATGGTGTCGTGAGATCGGACCAGCGTCGCGTCACCTGTCTGCGCGGTCCTGGGGAATGCGTCAGAAACAGCACGTTAGGCGACACAATAGAGACAAGGCAGGTCGAGCGCCATATCGCCGCGCCGATCCCGGCACGATCCCTCGGGCCACAGGCGCCGCGCCACCGCCCGCAGGCTCAGTCCGACTCCGCGACCAGGTCCGCGTAGTCCTGGTGGCGCTCCAGCCAGACGCGGGCGAAGGGGCAGAACGGCACCACCTTCTCCCCGGCCTCGCGCGCGTAGTCCATCGCCGCGCGCACCAGCCTGCCGCCGATCCCCTGCCCCTCCAGCGCCTCGGGGACCTCGGTGTGGAGAAGGAAGAGCTTGCCGTCGCTCTCCGAATAGGTCAGCACCCCCACCTGCTCGCCGGCGTGCGCCTCCCACTGCTCCTTCTCCTCGTTGCGCGTAACCTCCACGCGGGCCGCTTCCTCCGCCATCACCGCTCCCATTCGCAGTCAACCGATCGTGGAATCCCCACCGGATCCGGGAACATAATGCACGTGGCAAGGCATGCGCCCGCTTGCTCCGCCCCCCGCCACGCCGATAAAATCCTCTTCGCTCACCGTCATCCCCCCTGCCCCGCCCCGCCGTGCTCGCCGCCCTCGCCGCATCCCTCATCCTCCAGGCCGCGCCGCGGGACACCTCGCTGCGCGCGGAGGTCGAGCGCATCGCGGCGGCGTCCGGCGCGCGGATCGGCGTCGCGGTGGTGCGGGTGGAGACGGGGGAATCGCTGCTCTCCGTCCGCGGCGGCGAGGCGTTCCCGATGCAGAGCGTGTTCAAGCTCCCGCTCGCCATCGCCCTCCTCCGCCGGGTGGATGCGGGGCGGGTGCGGCTGGATGCGTCGATCCCCGTCACGGCGGCGGACCTGCGCGCGGGGTACAGCCCCGTGGCCGAGCGCTGGCCGAACGGGGGCGGGCGCTACACCGTCCGCGAGCTGCTGCGGCTGGCCGCCGGCGAGAGCGACAACACCGCGGCGGACCTCCTTCTCCCCCTCGCCGGCGGCCCGGCGGGGGTCACGCGGCAGCTGCGCGCGCTCGGCATCTCCGGCGTGCGGGTGGACCGCGGCGAGGGGCGGCTGGCGCTGGACTTCCGCGGCGTCGCGTACGCGCCCGGCCGCGAGGCGAAGCGCGTCTCCGACTCGCTGGCCGCGCGCGTCTCCGCCGCGGGGCGCCAGGCGGCGTTCGAGGCGTATCTCCGCGACCCGCGCGACACGGCCACGCCGGACGGGATGGCGCGGCTGCTCGTCCTCCTCGCGCGCGGGCGGCTCATCTCCCCATCCTCCACCACGCTGCTGCTGGGGATGATGACGGAAACGCCGACCGGGCCCAACCGCCTGCGCGGCCTTCTCCCGGCGGGAACGCGCGTCGCCCACAAGACGGGGACGGCGGGGGACGTGGGTGGCGTGACGGCGGTGGTGAACGACGTGGGGATCGTCACCCTGCCGGACGGAAGCCGCGTCGCCATCGCCGTGCTCGCGAAGCGCTCGGCGCGCGGCACCGAGGCCGCCGAGCGCGCCATCGCCCTCATCTCCCGGGCCGTGTACGACCGGGCCGCGCGCCCGCGCCGCCCCCGCTGACCCCGGCCGGACCCACCCTCCGAACCGAGCCCGAACACCATGCGCCGCACACCGACGCACCTCCGCACCCGCCTCCGCCTCGGCGCCGCCGCCGTCCTGGCCGCCGCCGCGCTCGCCGCCTGCGCCAGCGCCAACAAGCGCTACGAGCAGGGAGTGCGGATGGAGCAGCAGGGCCGCAACGTGGACGCCGCCCAGCGCTACATCCAGGCGCTGAAGAAGGACCGCTCGCTGGCCGACGCCCGCGCGCGGCTGCAGCAGTCGGGCGACCTGGCCGTCGCCGACTTCCTGCGCGAGGCCGACGCCGACGAGACGGCCCAGCGCTACGCCGAGGCCGCCGACGCCCTCGCGCGGCTGGACGCCCTCCGCGCCGACGCGGCCGGCGTCGGTGTCCAGCTCGCCGCCCCCGCCGACTACCTGGCGCGGCGCCGCGCGACCTTCGACCGCGCGGCCGACCAGGCCGTCAGCGAGGCGAGCGCCGCGATGGAGCGCCGCGAGTACGCCGAGGCGGTGCGCTGGCTGGACCGCGCCGGCCGCCAGTGGGAGCCCGGCCCGGCGGTGCGCGGCCGGCTGGACCGCACCCGCTACGACGCGCTCTACGGCTGGGCGCAGGCGGAGATGCAGGCCGGGCGCTTCCGCTCGGCGTACGAGCGCGCCGGGCAGGCGGCCACGCTGGGCTTCGACGGCAACGGAATGGCCGAGTCGCTCCAGCGCGAGGCGCTGCGCCGCGGCACCGTGCGCGTGGCCATCTTCCACGTGGGCACGCTCCCCAACACGCGCAACCGGCTGCCCGACAACGTGCTCCCCGCGCTGAACCGCCAGCTCGCCGACCGCTTCTGGCGGCAGTCGCCGCAGTGGCTGGAGGTGATCGACGAGTCCGGCCGCGCGGGCACCGGCTACAACCGCGGAGCGCTGGAGCCGTCGCAGGGCGCCTCGGCGGCCCAGCGGATGGGCGCGCGGCTGGCGGTGGTGATGGCGCTGGACAGCGTGCGCCAGACCGAGGGCGAGGTGGTGACGCAGCGCCGCACCGCGAAGACGACCAGCGGCGCCGACACCGCCTACACCGTGCGCGAGGGGCGGATGGAGACGTGGGCGCGCGTCACCTGGCGCGTGGTGGACGCCTCCGGCTGGGGGAGCGTGATCGACCAGGGGTCGGCGACGGCACGCTCGGGCGCGGACTTCCGCAAGGCCGAGTACAGGGGCGACTGGCGCACGCTCGTCCTCCCGGCCAGCGACCGCGTGCTCTTCGACGAGGGCGACCGGGGATACGGCCGCGAGACGGTGCGCGAGCTGGTCTCCGGTCTGAGCGACGAGCTGGGCCGCGAGGTCTACGACGCGCTGGTCCGCCGCATCCAGTAGAAGATCGAAATAATCTCATGCAGAGGGCGCCGAGGAGGCCGACGTGAGATTCCAGGATCGTAAATCGATCGTAAATCAAACGACAAAGGCTGGGTTGATGATGATGAGATTCCGTTCCGCGGCCATCGCCGCCGCGCTGATGGCGATCGCGGGGCCGGTGCACGCGCAGGCGACGAACGAGGCGCGGACGGCCGCGTACCTGGCCTCCGTGCGCGAGCGGCCGCCGCTGCTGTACGCCTTCGTCCGCGAGATGCCCAAGGGCGCCGACCTGCACAGCCACCTCTCGGGCGCCGTGTACGCCGAGAGCTTCCTGCGCTGGGCCGCCGAGGACTCGCTCTGCGTGAGCCGCAGCGCGCTGGCGATGGTGTGGAGCCCCTGCACGGGCACGCAGGGCGACACCGTCCCCGCCGCCGCCGCGCTGGGCGACGGCACGTTGTACGGGCAGCTGATCGACGCGTGGTCGATGCGGAACTGGAACCCGGCGCAGCGCAGCGGCCATGACCAGTTCTTCGACGCCTTCGCCCGCTTCGGCGCCCAGCCGCGCCGCATCGGCGACGAGCTGGCCGAGGCGCAGGCGCGCGCGGCCGACGGGCGCGTGAGCTACCTGGAGCTGATGCTGACGCCCGACGGGTCGATGGCGTCGAATCTCGGCTCGGCGGTGCTCGGCAACGCCTTCGCGCCGGGGACCACGCCGGACTTCGCGGCGGCTCGGCAGGCGCTGCTGCCGCGGATGGCGCCGGTGCTGGATTCGGCGCGCCGGGCGCTGACGCGCATCGCCGCGCGGCGCGACACGGTGCTGGGGTGCGGCCGGGCGTCGGCGGACGCGGGGTGCGGCGTGGAGGTGCGGTGGCTGTACCAGGTGGGGCGCGGGCGGCAGCCGGCGCAGGTGTTCGCGCAGATCCTCACCGGCTTCGAGCTGGCGCAGGCGGACCCGCGCGTGGTCGGCTTCAACCTGGTGATGCCGGAAGACGGGCTCGTCTCCACGCGCGACTTCACCCTGCAGATGCGCATGATCGACTTCCTGCACGCGCTGTATCCGCGCGTGAGGATCGCCCTGCACGCGGGCGAGCTGTCGGCGGGGCTGGTGCCGCCCGAGGGGATGCGCTTCCACATCCGCCAGTCCGTGGAGCTGGGCCACGCCAGCCGCATCGGCCACGGGGTGGACGTGATGTACGAGGACCGGCCGCACGAGCTGCTGCGGGAGATGGCGGCGCGCGGGGTGATGGTGGAGATCGCGCTCACCAGCAACGACGTGATCCTGGGCGTCCGCGGGCGCGACCACCCGCTGGCCGCGTACCGCCGCGCGGGCGTCCCCGTCGCCCTGGCCACCGACGACCAGGGCGTGGCCCGCTCGGAGATGCCGCGCGAGTACCAGAAGGCGGTGGAGGAGCAGGGGCTGGGCTACGGGGATCTGAAGGAGATGGCGCGCACCTCGCTCCGCCACGCCTTCCTGGACGGCGACGGCGTCTGGCGCGACGGCCGCGGCTTCACCCCCGTGGCCGACTGCGCCCCCGCCGCGGGGGGATGGGCGGGCGCCCGCTGCGCCGCGCTGGCCGGCCGCAGCACGCGCGCCCGGCTGCAGCGCAACCTGGAGCTCGCCTTCCGCGACTTCGAAGCGCGCTACGGGGCCATGTCGCCGCCCTGACCGTTGTTGGAATCACTCGGAGACACGGAAGCACGGAGAACCGCAATGAGTTCTCCGTGCCTCTCTGTGTCCGTGCCTCGTTGTGCGCCCAGCCAAGCCGTCAGCGCTTCGTGACCCGGAGCGTGGCGACGTAGGCGGGGGCGGGCACGTCCTGCCGCCGCTGCGGCTCCAGCCCCACGACGGCGACGTCGTAGGCGCCGTACGAGGCCTGCTGCGGCTGCGGCGGGGCAGTCGCCAGCGTGTCGATCCCCGGGTTCATCCCCGCCTGCTGGATGGTGATCTCCAGCCGCGCCTCGCCCGCGCGGACGCACTGCACGCCCGCCGGGCAGCGCGAGTCCGCCACCACCGATGCGAAGCGCACCGTCAGCGGCTCGCCGTCGATGACCGCGATCTGCTTCACCGCCAGCCGGAAGTTCTCCCCCAGCTTCGCCCGCGCCACCGGCAGCCGCGTCGTCGCCGCGGACGAGCCGCCGGTCGCGCACCCCGCCAGCAGCACGGCCGCCGCGGCCGCCCATCTCCACCCCATCTTCATCTTCATCATCCTCAAGAGTCTGGCGAGGCTCGGTCCGCGTGACAGGCAAAGGGTGCCGAACGATGCGCGCGCCGCATCCCCCCGCGCAAGCACCTGCGATACGGTGCCGAAGCGCGAAGTGCGCCGGACTCGCTCGAGCCCAGCGCACTCCCGCACTTCCGCACTTCCGCACTGTCTGTTTCGTACTCCCGTACTCCTCGTACTTCCGTACTTCCCGATATCAGTCCAGCTTCGACAGCCAGTCGCGCGCCTGCTGGGCGATCTTCTCCTTCTGGTCGGTGCCGTTCACCACGCGGCGCGCGTTCACGAAGTCCTGGCGGTCCTTGTTCACGAACTCGTCCAGCCGCCGGCCGGTGTACGCGCCGCGCATCATCCCGTCCACGATCACGAACACCGAGAGGGCCGCCCAGTTCATGGGGATCACCGGCAGCTCCACCAGCTTGATCCCCGTGCGCTTGGCGTACGCGGTGTAGTTGTTCCTGCCGGTCAGCTGCACGTATCCCCGCCCCTTGAAGCGCTTTCCGTCCCCCGCGTGCGTGTTGCCCAGGTCGGCGCGACCCTCGTACGCGGCGCCGCTGGCGTACTCCTCCAGCGTGGCGAAGCGGTCGGACTCGTGCTCCGCCGTGGCCAGCACGTACGCGATCTGCGCCCGCGACAGCCCCTGCGCCTTCGCCGCGCGGATGATGGCGGCCGCGCTGGCCTGGCGGTTGGCCGTGCGCTGGTTGCGGCGGTAGGCGAAGTCCGGCTCCAGCTTCACCAGCGGCGTGCCGATCAGCCCCGCGCGGTTGCTGGAATGCTTGATCAGCTCCCGCGCGGCGGCCTGGTCGATGGCCGCCCCGCCGCCGACCCCGGCCGCGGCGCGGAAGAGCGACCACGCGTTCTGCGTGCGCGGCCCGGCGTTGCCGTCCACGTCGTCCGCGGGGTTCAGCAGGTACAGCTCCGCCAGCGAGCGCTGCACCGCCCGGCTGAGCGCGGGGCCCCACTGCCCCACCGGCACCGCCGTCCCGGTGACGCGGCCGAGCTCCGCGTGCGCCTCCGCCAGCGGCAGCTCGTCCGTCGTCAGCGGCAGCGGCGGCGTCTTGGCGACGTTCGGCTCCACCGTCGCCTCGGGGACCAGCAGCAGCGGGACGGCTGCGGCGGGCGGCGCTCCGCCTCCGGCCGCAGCCGCGGCGGGGACGACGATCGCCGCGGGCGCGGGCTTGAAGGCGTCCAGCGCGGCCCACGTCTTCGGGCCCACGATCCCGTCGGGCACCATCCCGTGGTCGCGCTGGAACTCGCGCACCGCGGCCTCGGTCTTCGGGCCGAAGGTGCCGGCGGACGAGTCGATCCCCAGCTTCGCCTGCACCTGCTTCACCAGCGCGCCGGTGTCGCCGCGCCGCAGCGTGGCGCGCCCGGCGCCGCCCGTCTCCACCTTGGGAATGAGCGCAGGCGCGGGGTTCTTGATGAAGGCGGCCACGCTCGCCCGGAACGCCGTCATGTCGAAGATGGGGTCGACCTTGCGCCCCTTGGGCAGCGCGTACTCGCGGTGCGCGGCGCAGAACTCGGCGCCGCTGCCCACGTGGGCCAGGATGGCGGCCACGCCCCGCTGGTAGGCGTCCATCTGCACCGCCGGCCAGGGAAAGTCCTTGATGGAGCCGGTGTTCTCGGCCTCGATCCCGATGAAGCTGCTGTTGCCGGTGGTGATCTTCTGCCACTCGCCCTTGCCGGCGTGGTTGCAGCGGCCGGCGGCGATCACGTAGAAGGTCCCGTCGCGCCCCAGCCCCAGCTGCGCCAGCGGCCCCGGCAGGTCCGAGCGGCCGTGGATGAGCAGCTTCAGGCTGGGCATGTTGCCGGTGCGCGAGCCCTCGGTGTGGTGGCAGATCACGCCGCGGATGGTGCCCACGTCGCCGCGGCCGCGCTCCTCCCACCCGTCCACCAGCGCCACCTTCAGCCCCGCGTCCTTCAGCACCCTGGGCAGCCAGGTCAGCTTGAACGTCATGGTTGCACCCCTCCTTCCGCCGCCGGCAGCTCGTCGTCGGGCGTCTCGTCGTCCATCTCCATCGCGCAGGCGTCCACGTCGGCCTCCACGTCGCCGGGGTCCGGCGCGCCGGGCGATCCGGGCGCGGGCGGCAGGGATGCCGCCGGCGGTGCCGCCGCGCCGGGTCCGCCGCCTCCGCCACCGCCTCCGCCCGCGCCGCCGCCTCCCGCGGGCGCGGCCGGGGGCACCTGCACCACCACCTGCGGCTGCGCCGCGTCCTTCTTCGGCTGGCGGTCCTCCGAGCCCTCTTCCCGGCTCTTCTCGCGCGGCTTCACCGTCGAGCGGATCACCATCACCTTGTTCAGGAGGTCGAACCAGAACGGCGCGCCCATGGTGGCCGCGATCCCCGTCATCAGCCAGCCGAAGAAGGGAATCCCGATGAAGAACCATGCCCTCTCCAGCCCCGTATCCACTTCCTTCGGCACGATGCGCTTCTGGGTCCACCCGATGGGCAGGCTCAGCGAGTCCAGCGCGAGCCTCGCCCGCTTGTAGTTCATCGAGTCGACGAAGGTGCTGTCTCGCGCGGCCGTTTCGGCGCGGGCGACCAGCGCCTGCCGCGCGGCGTCGTTGCGGTACAGGTAGTCGGCGATGGTGAGGGTGTTCACGTTGAAGGCGACCGCCACCGCGAACCCGATGACCAGGATGATCCACTGCGACGAGCGCTTGTACCACCCGGACACGCGGTCCATGGCGCTGTCGTACCACGCCTCCAGGTTGGCCTGCAGCTTGTCCAGGTCGTTCTGCGCGGTGTCCAGCGCGGTCAGCAGCGCGCGCTGCACCCCCGGGTTGCCCAGGTTCTCCACGTTCTGCCGGATCGAGTCCAGCGAGATGCGCGTGGACTCGGGCGAGCTGCTGATGGCGTTGGTGGCGGGGCCGCGCGCCGCCAGGTCCATCAGCGCCAGCGCGAAGCTCTTCGTGGGGATGTACGACGGCAGCCCCGAGCCCTTGGCCGCGTAGCTGGGCCGCCGGCCCCGGGTCCACGGGAACAGGCCCTTCACGGACAGCGGCGGCCGCGGCTTGTACTCGTCCAGGTACAGCCCGTAGATCAGCGGATGCTTGAAGAAGCTCTCCGCCAGCCCCTTGCCGTCGGCGTCGTGCAGGAGCTCGCGGATGCCGTGCTCCAGGTACGCCGAGCGCGTCTTCATGAACGCCTCGATCCCCTCGCGCACCGCCGAGCAGATGACGCTGACCAGGATGTAGATGAAGATGATCCCGATGGCGACTTCGAGGATCTCGGAGCCGAACATGGCAACCTCCGGGAGGGCGGAAGCGACGCTGGGGAGGGATTCCAGGCGGGAAGACTGCGGACGAGCAGTTTATGCCTGAAAAAGCGCCGAAGTCAATGAAATTCGCGGGCGCGCCCGGACCCGCGGGGCGCGGACCGGCTCAGCTCCACCTGCAAAGGCTTGGAAGGACGGGAGGATGGATATTTCCGCCGCGTCGCCGGACGCGCGGAAATCGGGCCGCTGTCGGGATGCAGGCCAGCTCGTCCGATCAGCGGCCCGACAGCGATCCGGCGAGAAGGACGAGGCCGATCAGCAGCGGGCCGTGCACCACGACCGCCGCGGGTACGGCCAGCCAGAGCGCCCGCCGGCTCACCCACCGCTCCCGCATCGCCCGCCGGAGCAGGTAGATGGAGAACGGAAGGTTGATGAGCAGCGCCGTGAGCAGGCCGGGCGAATATCCGCGCATCACCAGCGCCGCCGATGCGAGGTGGGAGAACACGTTCAGCAGCACCACGGCCTGCAGCAGCAGCGCGAGCCACAGCCGCGTTGGCCGGTCGGGACAGCGCGCGACCCAGGCGATCAGGAGGATGGGGATGACGGTCGCGAGCGCGAGCGCGGCGAGCATCTGCGGATACGTGACGTGCACGAGCCGGGCGATCCCGGCGGGAAGGCGGCGCGGGATTTCGGGGAGATAAGCCGGAAAGGTGAGCGCCTCCTCCGCGTTGTGGAGGAGGAGGAAGAGCGCGATCAGCCAGAGCGCGGCGCGACGTGACATCCGGATGCGGAGGAGGGTGATTGCCGCGCGAGCCGACCGCTCACTCCGCGATCGAGTCCCGGTATCGCTCCGGGGCGTAGCGGGATGCGAGCAGGCCCGTGGCGGCGTCCGTGTCGATCTCCCGCACCAGCACGCCTTCCTCGCCGTACGGCAGATGCGCCACGCACTCGCCGGACGGGCCGACGATCGTCGTCGCCGATTCCTGGTAGCGGAACGCGTAGTTGACGCTGGCGAAGAAGATCCCGTTCTCCAGGCCGCGGCACATCATCGCCTTCTCGTAGTACGGCGCGGCGGCCGATCCCCACTCTGCCAGCTCGGGCCCGGCGCGGTCGCTTCCCGTGCAGTGCGGGTGGAAGACGATCTTCGCCCCCCGCACCGCCGCCCACCGCACCGTCTCGGGGTAGCGGAACGCCTCGTGGCAGATGGCGATGCCGAACTTCACGCCGCCGATCTCGAAGATCTGCCGCCGGTCCCCATGCACGTACAGCGGCTCCTCGGTCGGATCGAGCTGGTTCTTCGTCTGAACCCCCTGGCTCTCCCCGCTGCTGTCGAACACCACGGATGCAATCTGCCGCCCGGCGTCGCTGATCCACTCCATCCCGAGAACGACAGCGATCCCCTGCGTCCGCGCCCACCCGGAGACGGAAGCGAGCGCCTGCTCCTGCTGCTCGCGATCGAACGGCGGCACCTCGAAATCCAGCCCGCGCAGGCCCGGGAGATAGGCTTCCGGAAAGCACACGATCTCCGCGCCCCGCCCTGCGGCTTCGGCGATGTGCAGCCTGATCTTCTCCAGCGCCCCGCCCACGGAGGACGCAACGCGCGGCGATGCGAGGGCGATGATCATGAGTGAGATCGATGGTTTTACGACGCGGAGAAAATCCCGATCGTCCGCACGAGCGAAGTTATCGGGAACCCGGTCGGGCGCAACGCCGGACGACGCGGCGGGCGGTGAGGCGCGCGTCGCGCCATCACCGGACAGCGAAAGGGCGCCGCATCCGCGACGCCCCCGATCGACCGCTTTCGCCAGACGGCGATGCCCGCCCGCCCGCAGCTCAATCCTCCAGGCAGGGCCGGATTCGCGAGTCGCCGCAGGTGAAGGTGATGCAGTACTCCGGCAGCGTCATCGCGGCGTCCGCCCCGAGCACCGTTCCCTGCGTCTGCTGGCGCCCATCCACGAGATCGAAGCTCTGCACGTCGAGCCGCTCCAGTTCCAGCCTCAGCTTCTTCATCATCGCCTTCCGCGTTGCTGGTCTCCCGCTCCTTCTCCGCCTCCGACGAGGCGAGTGGAAGCGTAAATCACTGCAATAACTCTACCTACAATGCTAATTGATGCAAAGCGTACACGCTCGCGCCAATCACGCCGACGGGCCGACTGCCCCATGAGAGCGGGACATTTGAGCCGCAGAAGGACATCCCCAGTGTCGCCGCGAGGCCTTTACGATTGCGGCCCAAGCGTAAGTAGATGCTGCGGTTGGACCGGATCGTCCGACGCCGGCGCGGGCGGGCATGCCCTGTGCCGACTACATCCATGCGACACATTCCGCAGCACTCCGGCTTTCGCCGGCCCTCCTCGAAGTACTTCCCGCGAGACCTACCCCTGAATGGAGACCGGAGATGAAACGCATCGCGAGCCTGTTCCTCGTAGTCCTCGCCGCGTGTAACCACCGCGGCACACAGCACGAGAACCCCGGCTACGCCGGCAAGCTCGATTCCCTCGGCATCCCGCACCGCACCCTGCAGGAGAAGATGAAGACGACCGACCTCGGCGAGTGGCCGAAGGATGGAGCCGCGAACGGCATCACCGCCAGCCGGGTCACGGGAGGCGCGGTGGGGCTGCCCCGCGAGGCCGCCCGCGGCGCCCGGTTCGTGTCGGTGGACGACGTCCGGAAGCTCGACGTCGCCAGGCAGGGTACCGGCCTGTTCATCGTCGGCACCGACTACGTTCCCCGCGAGCTGCCGGAGCTCCTTCAGGCCAAGGGTCTCACCGCGCGGCCGGACGGTTCGCTGGTGGACCGCAACGGCGAGCCCGTCGCCCTGTTCATCAACAACGAGACGTACCGTGTCCAGGGAGGAGAGCGGCAGGCGTCGCTCGGCGGCAAGCTCCTCGACTTCCTCGTTCCCAGCGCGTACGCCGCATCGCCGTTCGCATGGCGCTGCTTCTCGTTCAGCCCGTGGGCACTCTATCACGGCGGGTTCCATCGCTGGTACGAGGCCGGGACCAGCATCGCCGCGTACGGCGCGGACGGCGGCGGGGGCTGCAGCGGCGGGAGCCCGCTCACCAACATCGATTTCCTCCAGGCCCGCGCGGAGGTGGGTTCGCCGGGCGCGCAGAACTTCTGCTTCCACTGCCCCACCCAGAGCGCGTACGACACCTGGGACGTGGGCTACTTCTGGCCCGCGCACGGGACCCCGACCACGACGCATTCGGGGGTGTGGGCCGACGGCTCGTTCTCCTTCAGCCGCACCGCCAACCTGAGCTGGTGATCCATCCGGGGTGATACGAGCAGGGGCGCCGCATCGCAGCGGCGCCCCTGTTCGTTTTCGCCTGCCGGCCGCGTCGTCGTGACGAACGCGACGGGGAGCCCTAATCGATCCTCGCCGGCTCCTCGGCCGATCAGTGGCCGTGATGCGGCGCGAGACAGGGCCGCCGTCCCTCGGCCGGAAGGATGGCGGCGGGAACGGCGGGGAGGCGGCGGCGCAGGTGCTGGAACCAGGCGCAATCCTCTTCGTCGGGCGTGCCCTCGCGCTCGCCGAACGCGGGCATCAGCTCCACCACCTGCCACCGGCCGGCGCGCAGGCGCAGCAGCGCGCTCTCCTCCTCGTAGCGCGAACGCCCGTCCGGCGACTGCGGCGCGACGGCCGCCCACGCCCATCCGCGCTGCACCCGGAGATGGTTGACCACGAAGATGACGGGCCGCGCGTCGAACCGCCGCCGGTGCGCCCGCAGCGCGTCCATGATCGCCGCCCGCTCGGCGCTGCCGCGCGCGGGCGTGTGGGCGGAATCGGCCTGCACCGCGGAGGCGCGCACCCGCGGGGCGGCATCCGCCGTCGCGGAGCCGGCCGCCAGCAGGACCGCCAATGCCGCCACGCTCAGAATCTTCATCGTCATCTCCGGGAGAGGGGACCATCACCAGCGGTGTGACATCGGTCGTACCGCGAAGCGTCATACCGGATTCGGAGATCGATCGTGCAATCCGGAAGCACGTGCGACCTTGCCTATAGATCCTTCGGCCTGCAATCGCTCGTGCAGGGGCAACGACGGTGTGGTCGGCCTCAGGATGACGTCTCTCTCTGTGCGATTGTAATGCACAGATGATAGCCAGATCCGGTATCACACCGGCGCGGGCCCGGCCTCGGCCAGCGCGCGGAGATGCTGCTTCGGCCCGTCGTACGCGTCGTAGAGCGCCTGGTGGCCGGCCAGCGACAGGTCGCCGTCGCGCGTGTAGTAGCCGGCGACCCACGTGAGCAGGAACGCCAGCCGTTCGTCCTGCTCCTCCTTCGACGCGTACTTGTGCGGCTCCCACGGCCGCGCCCGGCAGTTGGCCAGGCACTGCTCCAGGCCGGGATCGAGGAAGACCAGCCGCGGCCGGAACGCGAAGGTGGCGCGGACGAGGCGGGCGTAGCATCCCTCGACCACCCAGTGCGCGTGCGTGCCGCAGAATGTCCGCACGTCGTCGGCGGCGGCGGCCGGCTCACGGGGAACGGCGATCTTCCCCGGCTCCCACGCCACAGTGTCCAGGTCCAGCACCGCGGCGCCGGTCTCCGCCGCCAGCCGCCGCGCCAGCGTGGACTTCCCCGAGCCGGAGTTGCCGAGGATCGCGATGCGCGTCCCTGCCGCGAAGTCGTTCATGATGCCCGATGGTGACGGCGAGCATGGTCCGTTTTCGCCCAGGCGAATGTGATCGGGAGCCCTCCCCGGCGCAATCTTCCCCCGAGCGGCGCGCGTCCGCGGAATGCGGCGAGGGGCGCCGCGGCCGCGGCGCCCCTCGTTCACGATCATCGGTGGGGCGAAACGCCTCAGCAGGCCTGCTGGATCGAATCGCCGCAGCCGAAGGTGTAGCAGCATGCCGGTGAGGTGTTCGAGGGCGAGGCCGCCGCGAATACGGTTCCCCCGGCCTGCTGCCGCGCGCCGACGGGCTCGAAGCTCTGCACGTCCAAGGTCTCGAGGTTCAGCGTCAGCTTCTTCATGATCACCCTCCCCTTGAAGATTTCCCCGTCCGGTCCCCCGACCGGAATTGCGCGTAACTCATTACAAGAACCATACCTACGTCACAAAAGGAACGGAATGACGGTGACGTCGAAAAGGATGGAAACGAAGAAGGGCGCCACGTTCGCGGCGCCCTCCCCCGTCCATCATCCCGCACCCGCCGATCACACCAGCGGCATCGGCTTCGGCTCGTCGCCCGAGTAGTCGTAGAAGCCCTTGCCGCTCTTGCGGCCGTAGTAGCCCAGGCTGACCATCCGCTTCAGCAGCGGCGGCGAGGCGTAGCGCTTCTCCTTGTACTCGTTGAACATGATGTCGCCGATCTTGTCCAGCGTGTCGAGGCCGACGAAGTCCGAGAGCACGAACGGGCCCATCGGGTAGCCGGTGCCCAGCCGCATCCCCTTGTCGATGTCCTCGATGCTGGCCACGCCCTCCGAGAGCGCGCGGATGGCGTCCATCATGTACGGCACCAGCAGCAGGTTCACCACGAAGCCCGAGTTGTCCTTGCAGACGATGGGCTCCTTCCCCAGCGACTTCGCGAAGTCGAACGCGGTCTGGAACACCGCGGCGTCGGTGGCGATGGTCTTCACCACCTCCACCAGCTTCATCACCGGCACGGGGTTGAAGAAGTGCAGCCCCACCATGCGCTCCGGCCGCTTGGTGGCCGCCGCCATGTCGGCGATGGTGAGCGACGAGGTGTTCGACGCGAAGATGGTGTGCGCCGGGCACAGGCCGTCCAGCGTGCGCCAGATCTCGTTCTTCAGGTCCAGGTTCTCGACGATCGCCTCGATGACGATGTCGCAGTCCTTCAGGTCCTCCAGGTTCGAGGTGCCGCGCAGGCGGCCGAGCAGCGCGTCGCGGTCTTCGGCGGCGAGCTTCCCCTTCTCCACCTGCTTGCCCAGCTGCCTGCCGATGCCGCCGATCCCCTTCTGCACCACCTCGTCGCTGACCTCGCGGACGATGGTCTCGTAGCCGGCGGCGGCGCACACCTGCGCGATCCCGCTCCCCATCAGTCCGCACCCCAGCACGCCCACGCGCTTGATCTCGGCCATCTGTATCTCCTGACAGGTTCGTTGTTCAAGATGTTCGGACAGCTTTTATCCCGTCACACCTGGAGAGACGTCATCCTGAGGCCGGCCACGCCGACCTGGCCTTCCGCGCCATCGCTTGCAGGCCGAAGGATCCATAGCCTGCCTCGCATGTCGGCTTCGGACGCGCCGCTGCTCATGACGGTGACACCGCTGCAGCGTCTCCGAAGCGCAGTGCCGGCCTCGGCTATCGATCCTTCGGCCTGCCGACGCTCGCGCATGCCGCACGTCCAGAGTGGCCGGCCTCAGGATGACGTCTCTTCCACGCGTTTGCCTCAGCGATCCGTCCTCACCCGGCTCATGCGGAAGCACTCGGCGGGGCGGGCCTGGGCGCAGAGCACCAGGCTGTCGCGCGACACCTCGACCGCGTAGTCCGTGGGCGACGACGCCAGCGCGCGGATGCGGAGAAGGCGATGGCGCCTGCCCGTGAGCTCGTAGCGCGCCTCCGAGGCCGTGGCGGCGCTGCCGGCCTGCTGGATCAGCAGCTGGCCGTCGGGATAGAAGACCATCCGCCCCGTGCCGCTGCTCCACTCGCCCAGCACCGCCTTCGCGGGATCGCGCCCGCACGCGGCGAGCGCGACCAGCATCGCCGCGGCGGCCGGGGACGAGCGGAGGGATCGCATCTGCCGCCTCACAGCCCGAAGCGCTTCTGCCACTCCTGCTTCTGCTGCGGCAGGCGGAGCTCGCCGTGCTCCAGGCGGTCCAGGAACGCCTCCAGCTTGTTGTGGATGGTCCGGGCCACGATCCGGTAGATCCCCCGCGACCCGAACACCCCCGCCGCCAGCACGCCCACCCCCGCCAGCGCCAGGATGTGCGGCGCCGTGGTCGCCAGCACCGCCAGCGCCAGGCCGCCGCCGCCCGCCGTGCCGCCCAGCAGCCCGCCCACCGCGCCCCAGGTGCGGCCGGTGGAGAGGTCCACCTGCAGCGTGACCACCGACGAGTCCTCGTCCGCCAGCGCCACGCCCACGTCCACCGTCTGCAGGTCCAGCGGGGCCACGCGGCTTCCCACCTTGCCAAGGGTGCGGCCCACCGCGGCGCCGATCCCCTGCGCACGGACGTAGCGCGTGCGGTCGGGGAAGCGGCGCTCCACCACCATGAACTCGGCCTCGAGCAGGTACTTCTCCAGGAAGATGCCGAGCTCCACCGCGGGGCGGCGGATGGTGCGCGCGGCGCGGACGATCCCCGGGCCCATCATCGCCGCCGTGAGCCCGTGCTCCTCGGGCGGGCGGCTGCGCACCTCCGAGATGGCGCGGCGCACCAGGTGCTGCTCGATCCCCAGCTCCTTGCCGATGCGGACGACCTCGGCGTCGGAAAGGCCGTCGGTCATCTCCGTCTCGCGCGCGGTCTGCAGCTCCACCGCGCGCTTGATCACCGCCTCCAGCTCGGTGGAGGACAGCTTGCGCGCGGGCAGGTTCGATCCGCCGGGGACGGGATGCTGGTCGCTCATGGACGGTTCATGCGGCGCGCCGCCGCCCGTCGGCAGTGACGGACGGCGGCGCGGGCGCGGATCAGGAGTTCTTTGCGGGGAAGGCCTCGACCACGACCGCGATCCCCTGGCCGCCGCCGATGCAGGCGGTGCCCAGCCCGAAGCGCTTCCCCTGGCGCCGCAGCTCGTGCAGCAGGTGCACGGTGATGCGCGCGCCGCTGGCGCCCAGCGGGTGGCTGATGGCGATGGCGCCGCCGGATACGTTGGTGCGCTCGCGGTCCAGCCCCAGCTCCTTCTCCACCGCGCAGTACTGGCTGCCGAACGCCTCGTTCACCTCCACCAGGTCCATCTGCTCCAGCTCCATCCCCGCCTTCTTCAGCGCGGCGCGCGACGCGGGCACCGGGCCGATCCCCATGTGCTTGGGCTCCACCCCCGCGATCCCCCAAGAGACGAGGCGGCCGATCGGCTGCAGGCCGCTCCGCTCGGCGTACCCGGCGCTGGCGATCACCGCCGCCGCCGCCCCGTCGCCGATCCCGGAGGCGTTGCCGGCGGTGACGGTGCCGCCCTCCTTGAAGTACGGCTTCAGCTTGCCCAGCGACTCCGGCGTGGTCTCCGGGCGCATGTGCTCGTCGGCCATGAACTGCGTCTCGCCCTTGCGCGTCTTGATGGTGACGGGGGTGAGCTCCTCGGTGAAGTGCCCCGCGTCCCACGCCGCCTTGGCGCGCGTCTGCGAGGTGCAGGCATAGGCGTCCACGTCTTCCCGCCTGATGCCGTGCAGGTCGGCCAGGTTCTCGGCCGTCACCGCCATGCTGCACCCGGCGAACGGGTCGGTGAGCGCCTCCCACAGCAGGTCCTCGTAGAACTTGCCGGCGGGCCCCAGCCGCTGGTCGCCCCAGCGCGCGCCGCGGATCACGTGCGGCGCCTGCGACATGCTCTCGGTGCCGCCGCACAGCGCCACCTCGCACTCGCCCAGCAGGATCTCCTGCGCGCCGGTGACGATGGCCTGGAACCCCGAGCCGCAGAGGCGGTTGAGGGTGAGGGCGGGAACCTCGATCCCCAGCCCGGCGCGCAGGCCGATGTGGCGGGCCAGGTAGATGGCGTCGGCGCTGGTCTGCAGCGCGTTGCCGAACACCACGTGCCCCACGTCGGCGGCGTTCACGCCGGCGGCGTCCAGCGCCCCCTTGGCGGCGAAGACGCCCAGGTCGGTGGCCGAGAAGTCCTTCAGCGCGCCGCCGAAGGTGCCCATCCCCGTGCGCTTGGCGGAGAGGAAGACGACGTCTGTATCCTTGCCCTGCGTAGCCATATGCGGATCTGACCTCGTTGCGTCGGATTGACCTGACAGCCGGAAGGGAAGCGGGGCAGAATACCGGCCCGAGATCGTTGCGTCAAGCGGACTTCCGGCCCGCGGGGGTGAGCCCGGTTCACCGCTCCGGCGGGCGCGGGGGGCGCCCCGCGGAACGGCCCCGCTCCGGGAGGAGCGGGGCCGGGGCGCCTGCGGCGGGCGGGCTCGGCGATCTAGAAGGTCACGTCGTCGTGATCGCCGGTCAGGGTGTTGCCGCAGCGGCAGCTGAGCTCACAGGTGGAGCCGCACGTCCACCCGCAACTGTATTCGCAGGTGTACCCGCAGGTGTAGTCGCAGCTGTACCCGCAGCTCCCGTTGCAGCTGGCGCAGGTGCCGTCGCAGCTGGGCTGCGCGTTGCACGAGGGGTCCTCGCTGATGCAGACCTGCGGCGCGTCGCTCATCAGGCCGTGCACCGTTCCGCGCTCCACCCGCGCCTCCTGCACGGAAAACGACTCCACCTGCAGCTGTTCCACGTCGAGCTTCAGTTTGCTCCGCATCGGCGGCTCCGGGGGTGCGAGGGGTGGCGTGGGGCCCGCTCGGAACGGGCCGGAGAACGCGGACGCGACCGGCATCCGTTTCTCGCGCCTGATCTACGGTCCGCCGCGCGGAGCCGCAACCGGCCGGTGCGGGAAGTGGAGGCCGCGCGCGGATGGGGGACGCCGGGCTCCCCTTCCGGGCGCGCTCTTGTTATCTTTCGCAAGTCGTGGCCGGATCGCGACTTCGCGGGAACCCCACCCCCTGATCCGCGGTACCCCATCCGGCCGGCGCGACCCGGACTTACGAATTCTGGCGGAGCCGCGGGCCGGCGTCCGCCCGATTTTCATCTCCATACGAGCAATCGCAGTATCCTGATGGCTTCCAACCTCCCCGATTCCGAAACGCCCCGGCAGGAGCCGGCCCCGCGGCAGGAACCCGCCGCCGCAACCGGCGAGCAGCCGCGCAACCGGCTGGAGCTGGCGGTTTCGCCGGTGCTGGCGCGCGTGCTGGGCGGCCTGGTGCTGCTGGCGCTGCTCGCGTACGGCGGGTGGCGCACCTGGCTGGGCTTCCGCGAGCCGGACCTTCCCACCGTGGCCTACTCGCAGCTGCTTTCGTCGATCGAGGCGGGGCGCGTGCAGTCCATCACCGTGCGCCCCGGCGCGGACGTGCAGGGCACGTGGAAGCGCGCGGGCGGGGTAAGGACGGACGCGCCCGACTTCACCGTCGCCTATCCGGTGCAGACGGTGGACGCGCTGGCGCAGCAGGCGCAGGCGCACGGCGTCACCATTACCCTGGCGCCCGCGCCCGACGGCTCGCGCGTGCAGAAGACGATCGGGATGGCGCTGGAGGTGCTGGTGCTGGTGGGCATCGTCTTCTTCCTCTTCCGCCAGATGCGCGGCGGGCAGAGCGGCGACCTGGGCCAGGGCGGGAAGAGCGACACCACCTTCGAGGACGTGGCGGGGACGCAGGGCGCCGCCGAGGAGCTGCGCGAGATGGTGGAGTTCCTCCGCCGCCCCGAGTCGTTCGCGGCGCTGGGCGCGCGCATCCCCAAGGGCGCGCTGCTGGTGGGCCCGCCGGGAACCGGGAAGACGCTGCTGGCGCGCGCGGTGGCCGGCGAGGCGGGGGTGCCCTTCTTTTCCCTTTCCGGCTCGGAGGTCACGGGCTTCATCGTGGGGATGGGGGCGCACCGCATCAAGTCGCTGTTCAAGAAGGCGCGCAAGAAGGGCGGCGTGATCTTCATCGACGAGATCGACGCGCTGGGCGGCAAGCGCGGGCGCAACCGCAGCCACAACGAGGACGACCGCACGCTCAACCAGCTGCTGGTGGAGATGGACGGCTTCGACCCGCTGGCGGGCGTGGTCGTCATCGCGGCGACCAACCGGCCCGAGGACCTGGACGAGGCGCTGAAGCGCCCGGGCCGCTTCGACCGCACCATCTCGGTGAGCCCGCCCACGGCCGGCGGCCGCGAGGAGATCCTGCGGCTGCACGCCACCCGCCGCCGCGTGCCGCTGGCCGCCGACGTGGACCTGTCGCGCATCGCCCGGCTGACGCCCGGCGCCAGCGGCGCGGAGCTGGCCAACCTGCTGAACGAGGCCGCGATCGCCGCCGCGCGCGAGGGCGACACGCTGGTGCGCTGGGCGCACGTGGAGCAGGCGCGCGACCGCATGCTGCTGGGCAAGGAGCGCAAGGGCTTCCGCGCGCTGGACCGCGAGCGCTGCACGGTGGCCTACCACGAGGCCGGGCACGCGCTGGCCGGCGTGGTGTGCGCGCCCGAGGACGGGCTGCACAAGGTGACCATCCAGGCGCGCGGGCAGGCGCTGGGCGTGGCCTTCTTCTCGCCCGAGGACGACCGCTTCCTGTACCGCCGCAACTACCTGGAGGGCCTCATCATGAAGGGCCTTGCCGGGCGCGCGGCCGAGGAGCTGGTGTTCGGCGCGCACGCGGTGACCAGCGGCGCCCAGAGCGACCTGCAGCAGGTGAACGGCATCGCCCGCAAGATGGTGTACCACCTGGGAATGGGGCCCGACACCGGTCTCATGATCCACGAGGGCGAGCCGGGCTCGCTGAGCCCCGAGATGCACGCGGCCATGGACCGCGAGGTGCGCGCGATCCTGGACCGCCTGTACCGCCAGACGGTGGAGCTGCTGGCCGCCAACCGCGAGGCGATGGCCGCGCTGGCCGTGGCGCTGCTGGAGCGCGAAACCATCGACGGCGCCGAGGCGGTGGAGATCATGGAGGAGGCGGGCCTCTCCCGCCCCGCCGCGCTCCTCCCCATGGGCGTCGGCGAGCCCCGCGAGGCGCTGGCCGCCGCGGTCTGATCACCGCCGAGACCGATGTTCGAAGGCCCGGACGGCAGGCGCCGTCCGGGCCTTCGTGCCATGGTACTGCCGGAGATTCTTCCGCCAAGGTGTGATCCGGTGTATCTGTTTTCCTGCTCACATCCCAGAGAATTGAGTAAGGAGCTAAGTCATGCTCGTTGATCTTGATGCAGAGGAGATCTCGGAAGTTCTCGAATCCATCAGGTACGCGAAGTACAACATCGACAATCCGCGCAGTACACCACCTGATCCGCTCGGTAATCACGCAGCCCTCTTCCAGATGCGCCCAGAGAAGCACGCTAGGCTCGACAGCGCGGCAGCAAAGCTGCGCGCAGCGCGGAACACCAGCACCTGATTGACAGGCTACGATGCGAGGAACCTGGATTGTGCTCTTTGCCGGACTGGCAACTGCGTGTGCGCCCGCCGTCGCCGTGGCGCCGGGGAGCGCGCCCGCGGCCGTCGCCCATGCCGACACCGTGGCGGACCGGCTGTTCTTCGGGCGGTCGATTCCCGGCGGGGGGATGGTGACGGACGAGGAGTGGGCGGCGTTCCTGCGCGACGTGGTGACGCCACGCTTTCCCGACGGGCTGTCGGTGTGGCGCGCGGAGGGGCAGTGGCTGGACTCGCGCGGCACGCTGGAGCACGAGCAGTCGATGGTCGTCGAGGTGATCCACGCCGCATCGCCGCAGGTCGACGCGGCGCTGCGCGACATCGCCGACGAGTACAAGCGCCGCTTCCGCCAGGACGCGGTGCTCCGCATCACCACCCCCGTGCGGATGCGGTTCTACGAGTAGCGTCTCCATCCCGGCTTGCCGCTGCCGCGGCCGGACGGCTACGTTCGAGCGACCGCCTCATCCCCCGGCGTCTTGTCCGCCTTCACCCCCCTGCCGCATCGATGGACGCATACGTTCAATGCCCCGCGATGCTGCAGACCGACGATCCCGGGATGCTGCGGCGCACCCTGTTCCTGGGCGGGGGGATCACCGGGTGCGGGAACTGGCAGGAGTGGATGGCCGAGCGGCTGGCCGGCTCGGGGATCGTGGCGATCAACCCGCGCCGCAGGGACTTCGACGTGGCCGACCCCGCGATGGGCCGCTTCCAGATCGAGTGGGAGCACCACCATCTGCGGCTGGCGCGGGCGCGGCTCTTCTGGTTCCCGCCCGAAACCCTCTGCCCCATCACGCTGTTCGAGCTGGGCAAGTACTGCGAGCGGGCGGACCCGCTCTTCGTGGGTGCGCACCCGGATTACGAGCGGCGCTTCGACGTAGAGACGCAACTGAAGCTGGCGCGCCCTGGCGACCACACGGTCCATTCCAGTCTCGACGAGCTCGCCGCGGCCGTCCGGTCGTGGGCGAGCACCCTGTGAGCCCGGCGGGCCGGGTGCTCCACCTTCCGCGGGACGCGTGATCGTGGCGGGACGACCGTACATCCTGGGCGAGACGAGCTGGAAGTCGGTGCGCGGCACCGCGTTCGACGTGGCCGTCCTGCCGTGGGGCGCCACGGAGGCGCACAACTACCATCTCCCGTACGCCACCGACGTCATCGCCGCGGAGAGCGTGGCCGCCGAGGCCGCGCGCATCGCGTGGGAGGCGGGCGCGAAGGCGGTCGTCCTCCCCGCCATCCCCTTCGGCGTGCAGACGGGGCAGCTCGACATCCCGCTCTGCATCAACCTGAACCCGTCCACGCAGGCGGCCATCCTCGCCGACGTGGCGGCCACGCTGGCGGGGAACGGCGTCCGCCGGCTGCTGGTGCTGAACGCGCACGGCGGCAACGACTTCCGCGCCATGATCCGCGAGCTGCAGCCGCGCGTGAACGTCTTCCTCTGCACCCTCGACTGGTGGAGCTGCGTCGATCCGCGGCCGTTCTTCCGCGAGCCCGGCGACCACGCGGGCGAGCTGGAGACGAGCGTGGTGATGCATCTCGCCCCCGATCTCGTCCTCCCGCTCGACCAGGCCGGCGACGGCGCGGAGCGGAAGTCTCGCATCGCGGGCTTTCGCGAAGGCTGGGCGTGGGCCCCGCGCCCCTGGACCAGGATCAGCGCCGACACCGGCGTGGGCGACCCGCGCGCCTCCACGCCGGAGAAGGGCGCCGCCTTCTTCGCCGCCGTCACCGCGCGCATCGCCGGCTTCCTGGTGGAGCTGGCATCCGCCGACCCCGCGGACCTCTACACCTGACGCCGGATCCGGGAGCGCCCGCTCGACAGCGGCGGACAAACGTCTGGCGACGCGAAGCTTAACAGACGCCGCCGGGGCGCGTATCATATCATCGGCGGTATCCTCGCGCGCCGCGTCCAACGGCGCCGCCTTTCCCCGTCTCCATCCCCGGAGCCCTGCCATGAACTACAAGAACATCCCCGCCCACGAAGCCGACTTCCGCGCCAAGGGCGTGGACTCGGACGGAAAGAAGTTCTCGCTCACGCCGGCCAAGGTCACCATCCCCGGCACGGTGGAGACGCTGGACGTGGTCACCTGCAAGCCCGCGAACGGCGACGAGAGCTTCTTCTACAAGGAGGAGAAGCCCAAGCAGCGCATCGTGGTGCACTTCACGGCCGGGTACCTCAAGGGCGACCTGGCGGCGCTGACCAGGCCCGGCAACCACGTCTCCACCCCCTTCGTCATCGCCCGCGACGGCACCATCTACCAGCTGTTCTCGTCGAAGTACTGGTCGTACCACCTGGGTCCCAAGGCGCAGGGCGGGAACAAGGAGATGAGCAGCAGCGGGGTGGGGATCGAGCTGTCGAACGTGGGCTACCTGACGCCCAAGGGCGACACGCTGCTGGACCCATACGGCGCGCCGTACTGCAACGTGGCCGACAGGGACGCGTACGTCACGCTGCCGCAGCCGTTCCGCAAGCGCACGCGCTACGCGGCGTTCGCCGAGGCGCAGTACGCCAGCCTGACCCGGCTGCTGCGCTACCTGACCGCCACCTACAAGGTCCCCGCCGCCTTCCTCCCCGAGGCCAAGCGCTACGACGTGTACGCCGACGTCGCCAAGTTCCGCGGGATCACCACGCACGTGAACTACCAGCCCGAGAGCTACGGCAAGTGGGACATCGGCCCCGCGTTCGACTGGGCGCGCGTGATCGCCGCGCTGGGCACGGTCCCCGTCGCGAACGTCGCCACGCCGGCGGGAACGGGCGGCTGATCCCCATCCCCTGATCGGAACGGCCCGGAGCGCGCCGAACGCGCTCCGGGCCCGCGCCACCCGGCCGGTCGTGCAATCATCGCTGGAAAAACCCTTCATCGCTCCCCTCTAATTCTGTCCGTCCTTTCCGCCGCGAACGCATCCGCCCCGGAGACCCCACCGATGAGACGCCTCGTCATCTGTGCCGACGGCACCTGGAACACCCCCGACAAGACCGCGCACGGCACGCCCGTCCCCACCAACGTGACCAAGATGGCGCGGGCGGTCTGCTCCACCGGCGACGACGGCGTGTCGCAGATCGTCTTCTACCACGAAGGCGTGGGGACCGGGTTCGGGCTGCTGGACAAGGTGCTGGGCGGCGGATTCGGCGTGGGGCTGGAGCGCAACATCTGCGACTGCTACCGCTTCCTGGTCGACAACTACGAGCACGAGGACGAGATCTACCTGTTCGGGTTCAGCCGCGGCGCGTTCACCGCGCGCAGCCTGGGCGGAATGATCCGCAAGTGCGGCGTGCTGAAGCCGAACGAGACCCACCGCATCCCCGAGGCGTTCAACTTCTACCGCAGCGGCGTCCATCCCGACGACGACGAGGCGGTGCAGTTCCGCGAGAGATACAGCATACCGGTTCGCATCAAGATGATCGGCGTGTGGGACACGGTGGGGTCGCTGGGCATCCCCGGCGCGATGCGGTTCATCGCCAGGAAGCGCTTCGAGTTTCACGACGTGGCGCTCAGCAGCACCGTGGACTACGCGTTCCACGCCCTCTCCATCGACGAGCAGCGCAAGCCGTTCGAGCCCACGCTGTGGGGGATCAAGGCCGGCTCGCACCTGGAGGACAGGCGGCACTTCGAGCAGGTGTGGTTCTGCGGCGTGCATTCCAACGTGGGGGGCGGCTACCCCGACGCCGGCCTGTCCGACATCGCGTTCGAGTGGATGGTGGAGAAGGCGAAGAGTACCGGGCTGCAGTTCGACAGCGAGTTCGTCCAATCGAGAGTCAAAGGCAGCTTCGAGGGCGAGATCGTCGACTCGCTGGGCCACTGGAAAGTGCTGGGAAAGCTGGAGCGGGAGATTGGAAACAAGGTTCTCGACAAGCAGAAGAACGAGCTGGCGAGCAACCAGGCCATCCACCCGAGCGTGTACCAGCGCCTGAGCGCCCCCCTCGACCCGCGCTACGATCCGCCGAACCTGCGGAAGTTCCTGGACCGCAACCCGCCTCCGCCGCCGGCGTAGCCACCGAGACGCACGCGGCCCTCGCTTGCCGCCGCCGCGCGCCGCATCTAGCTTCGGCGGATGACAGACGGCCCGGACCGCAACGCGCGGTCCGGGCCTGCGTACGCCCGCCGCCCCCGCGCCGATGCTCTACGACCTGCTGCGCCCCTTCCTCTTCACCCTCCCGGCGGAAACGGCGCACCACGTCGGTAGCGGGCTGCTGGACCTCTCGCTCGCTCCCCCGCCGCTGCGCGCGCTCGTCCGCTCCGCCGTCGCCATCGACGATCCGGCGCTGGCCATCGAGCGCTTCGGCATCCGCTTCCCCAACCCCGTCGGCCTGGCGGCGGGGTTCGACAAGACGGGCGAGATGTTCAACGCGCTGGGCGCGCTCGGCTTCGGGTTCGTGGAGATCGGCACCGTCACCGCGCACGCCCAGCCGGGAAACCCGCGCCCGCGCCTCTTCCGCCTCCCCGCCGACCGCGCGCTGCTGAACCGGATGGGCTTCAACAACCCCGGCGCGGACGCGGTCGCCGCGCGGCTCGGGCGGACGCGGATCGAGCCGGTGCTCGGCATCAACCTCGGTAAAAGCAAAGTCACCCCGCTGGAGGACGCGGCGGGCGACTACCTGCGCTCGCTGGAGCTGCTGGAGCCGTTCGCGCGCTACCTGGTGGTCAACGTCAGCTCGCCCAACACGCCGGGGCTGCGGCAGCTGCAGGACGCGGCGCCGCTGCGCGACCTCCTGCGCGCCCTCCGCCGCCGCGCGGGCGAGCTGGCTTCGGCGCGCGCGGGCGAGGCGCGGCCGGTCCTGCTGAAGATCGCCCCCGACCTCACCGACCCGCAGATCGAGGAGGCGGTGGGGATCGCGCGCGAGGAGGGGATGGCGGGGATCATCGCCACGAACACCACCGTCTCGCGCGACGGGCTGCGGACGGCGCCCGCGCGCGTGGAGGCGCTGGGCGCGGGCGGCGTCAGCGGCGCGCCGCTGCGGACCCGCGCGCGCGAGGTCGTCTCCCTCATCCGCAGGACGGCGGGCGGGGCGATGCCGATCGTGGGCGTGGGCGGGATCTTCACCGCCGACGACGCGTGGGAGATGGTGCGCGCCGGCGCGGCGCTCGTCCAGCTCTACACCGGCTTCATCTACCGCGGCCCGCTGGTGGCGCGGGAGATCTGCATCGGCCTGCGCGAGCGCCTGCGCCGCGAGGGGATGCGCACGCTGGAAGAGGCCATCGGGAGCGCGCACCGATGAAGGCGCGAACCGCGAAGTTCCTGCGCGCGTGGGTCGCCGGCGCGCGCGGCGTCCGCGAGGTGGAGACGACCGTGCGCGTCGCCGGCGAGGAGCGCGAGGCGACGCTGTATCTCCCGCCCGGACAACGAGATCACCCCGCGCCGGGATGGGTGGTGCTGCACGGCCTCACCGTCCCCGGCCGCCGGCACGTCTCCATGCTGCGCTTCGTCCGCTCGCTGGCCGCGTCCGGCGCCGTCGTCCTGGTCCCCGACGTCCCCGCGTGGCGCGAGCTGCGGCTGGACGTGGAGGCCGCGCGCGCCACGGTGGAGGCGGGCGTGCTGCACCTGGACGGGATGCGCGAGGTGCGGCCGGGCGGCGTGGGCGCCATCGGCTTCTCCTTCGGCGCCACGCAGGTGCTGATGGCATCGGCGGACGAGGCCATGCGCGGGCACCTGAAGGCGGTGGTGGGCTTCGGGGGATACTGCGACCTGGGGCGGATGCTGCGCTGCCTGTTCACCGGCCGCCACGAGTGGCGGGGGGATGAGTACACCCTCGACCCCGACCCGTACGGCCGCTGGATCGTGGTCGGCAACTACCTGACGCTGCTGGACGAATATCGGGAGATGGGACGGCTGGCCGACGCCGCGCTGGCCCTGGCGGTGGAGTGCGGCCGCCGCGGCGAGTGGGCGTGGGGCCCGCACTACGACGCCATGAAGGACGAGCTCTCGCGCGGCTTCACGCCCGAGGAGCGGCGCGTGTGGCGGACCATCGCGCCGAAGACGGACGTCGCGGTGGACGTCGAGGCGGCGGGGGAGCTGGCGGCGCGCTTCACCGCGGCGGCGCTGGAGCACGACCCGGGGCTGGATCCGCGCCCGCATCTCCCGAATCTCCATGCAAAGGTGGTGCTGAGCCACGGCCGGCAGGACCGCCTGATCCCCTTCACCGAAACGCTGCGGCTGGTTTCCATGCTTCCGCCGCACGTCGCCGCGCCCGCCACCATCACCGGCCTGTTCGCGCACTCCACCGGCGCCTGGCTGCACCCCATCCACTGGTTCCGCGAGACCGCGACGTTCGTCCGCCTGCTGGACCGCGCGCTGTACGCGGTGTGACAGGACGATGGACCTCTCGCCCGGTTCGTCCCCGCCCCGACGTCATCCTGAGGCCGGCCACACGGTAGCTGTCCCCACGCAAATGCTCGCAGGCCGAAGGATCTATCGCCTGTCTCACCCGTCACTCTGCGAATCACACCTGCGCTTCGTTCGCATGCGTGTCGACACGCTGCGGGAACGAACCTCGGTATGCATCCTCTGTTGACGTGCTTGGCGGGCTACAGATCCTTCGGCCTGCAGAGTATTCATCATGCGGCCGATTGCGGTGTGGCCGGCCTGAATGGAAAGTTCCGGGCGCAGCCGGTCACCGGCGACTGAAGTCGCAGCAACAACTACGGGAAGCCTCGCAAACTGCGCGAGGCTGTTCGGGTCGAAAGCCCGGCTCCGGAGGACGCCTCCCTTTCATCCATCGTGGTCCCGCACAGCGCGGTGTTCGACTCAGGATGACGTCTCTCCGGGCGTGCCCTGGGAAGCGCATCGAACGAGGAAAGAGGGCCGGCACCCCATCGGCGCCGGCCCTTCTGATTTCGATCTACTTCCCCCCGAACATCCCGCCGAGGCCGCCCGCGAGGCCGCCGAGGTCCGGCATCCCGCCGCCGCCGCCCTGCACGATCTTGGCGAGGTTGCCGCCGATCGGCGCGGGGAGGCGCGAATCCAGGAACTCCACGGCGGTGCGGGCCGCCTCCTGCGCCTTGTCGGCGGGGATGCCGGTGCGCTGGCTGATCTGGCCTACGAGCTCGTCCATCATGGACATCGCTTCATCTCCTCGTCACGGGTTTCTCGATCCTCGGCGGATTGCGCCGCAAGGAGCGCACCCCGTCCGGAGATGCGCGAAGAGCCGCGCTGCACGCGCGGCCCTTCGCATCTCCATCCCCCGTTCCGGTCAGGCGTCGAACGGGTCGCAGGCGCCGGAGCTTGTGCCGGTGACGCCACTGAGCCAGTGATACAGGTTGAGCGCCACGGGAGAGAGGTTGGCCTGCGCCACGTCGCCGCTCTGGTGCAGGAGGACGCGATGGTAGGTGTCGGTGCGCGCGTCGTAGACCAGCGCGCTGAAGCGCAGCGTCCCCGCGTCGGCGCACATGCCCCGCGGCGCGGTGAGCGGGGTGGTCAGCACCGCGCGCACGCCATCGTACCGCGCCAGCGCCTCGCCGGGCGCGAGCGTGGTGACGAGCTTCGCGTCGTGCGCGTACTTCGCCGCCAGCTCGGCGGCCGTGAACTCGTCGCCGCTCCCCTCGAGGTCGAACCGGGCGTCGCCCAGGTCGTACGAATAGACGCGGTCCTGCGCGTCGACGTAGAACCCGTTCCACCGCCTGCCCCACGCGGCGTTCGTGTACTCCACCTCGAACAGCGCGCTCCCGGGCTCCAGCCGCGGGATGAACGTCTCCGCGCACGAGGCGGACGCCGCCACGAGCCCGGCGGCGGCGAGAACGGCGGTAAAGCGCGAACGGAGCATCTGGATCATCGGCATCTCCCGGCGGGCGGTGGGTCGTGGCTGCGGTCACCCGTAGAACGCCCCGATCCGCCCGGAACTGACACCCGTCTCCATCGACCCGCTCAGTTCATCGCCGTGTCCTTCAGCAGGTGCAGCGGGGTCAGGCGCTGGCGCTCGCCGTCCACCACCAGCTCGAAGGCGTAGGTGCCCTCGGCGGGGAAGACGACGTTGTCCAGCGGCATCACCACGCGCGTCTGCGGCGGGCCCTGCATGGGCTGCTGCTCCGCCACCTCGGTGTGGCCGGTGATGCTGAGCACGGGGCTGCGCGCCGGATCGACCAGCTCGATGGAGAACTCGATGCGGCCGCGCTCGTGCGCCTCCCACTCCAGCGCGACGGCGAACGTCATCCGCTCCTGCTGCGCGGGAAAGCCGGGCGCGTACAGCTGGTGGAACACGCCGTGGACATCGAGTCTTCCGTCGGGGCGCTCCTGGGCGGATTCGCAGAGGAGGGCGTAGAGAATCTTCATGTGCGAGAGTTCAGGTAGAAGTACGAAAGTACGAGAGTACGGAAGTACGAAACCGCCCAACGGCTCGCCGAGCGCGCCGATGCCCGCACCGGGAGTCCGCGAAGGCGGACTTCGGGCCGTTGTTGCCGCGAATTCATTCGCCCTTCCGGGAGGATTCGGCGCTACGATTCCCCGCTCAGCCGCACGCGGACGGCTTCGGCGTGGCCGTGCAGCCCCTCGGCCTCGGCCAGGCGGATGACGTCGGCCGCGTGCGCGCGCAGGCGCTCGGGCGAGTAGCCGATCAGGCTGGTGCGCTTCACGAAGTCGTACACGCCCAGCGGGCTGGCGAAGCGCGCCGTTCCGCCCGTCGGCAGCACGTGGTTGGGCCCGGCGAAGTAGTCGCCCATCGGCTCGGGCGAGTGCGCGCCCAGGAAGATCGCGCCGGCATTGCGGATACGCCCCGCCAGCGCCAGCGGCTCGGCCACCAGCAGCTCCAGGTGCTCCGGCGCGCGCAGGTCGGCCACGGCCGCCGCGTCGGCGAGCGAGGTGACGACGACGATGGCGCCGTTCGCCTCCAGCGCCGCGCGGGCCACGTCGCGCCGCGGGTTGCGCTCCAGCAGCCGGTCGAGCTCGGCGACGACCGCCTCGGGGAGCGACGGGCAGCTCGTCACCAGCCAGGCGATGGCGTCGGGGTCGTGCTCCGCCTGCCCGATCAGGTCCGCGGCCACGTGCGTGGGGTTCGCCCACTCGTCCGCGATCACCAGGATCTCCGACGGCCCCGCGATCATGTCGATGTCCACCAGGCCGAACACCTGGCGCTTGGCCTCGGCCACCCACTTGTTGCCGGGCCCCACGATCTTGTCCACGCGCCCGATCGTCTCGGTGCCGTGCGCCAGCGCCGCGACCGCCTGCGCCCCGCCGATGCGCAGCACCTCCGTCACCCCCGCCACGTGCGCGGCGGCAAGGACCACGGGAGATGCCTCGCCCCCCGGCGTCGGCGACACCATCGCGATCTCGTCCACCCCCGCGACCGCGGCGGGGATGGCGTTCATCAGCACCGACGACGGATACGCCGCCCGGCCGCCGGGAACGTAGATCCCCACGCGGCGCAGCGGGGTGATGCGCTGGCCCAGGAGCGAGCCGTCCGGCAGCCAGTCCACGAAGCCGTGCTCGCGCTGGCGCTCGTGGAAGCGGCGCACGTTCTCCGCCGCGCGCCCGAGCGACGCCAGCAGCTCGGGATCGATGAAGGCGGCGGCGCGCTCCAGCTCGTCCGCGCCGATGCGCAGCTCCGCGCCGGTCGCCACCTCCAGGTTGTCGAAGCGCCGCGTGTACTCCACCAGCGCCGCATCGCCGCGCGCGGCCACGTCGCCCACGATGCGCGCCACCGCCTCGCGCAGCTGCGGATCGTCGGTCGACGCCGCGGCCGCCATCTCCCGCAGCTCCGCGAACGGCGGCGCGGAGCGAATCATCCGGATGTTCAGCACTGCTCCCTCTCTATTCCGCAGCCCGCCGGGGGCTCTCGTCACACCCTACATCCCCCGACGCATGCGCAGATGCCCGTGTGCCGGCAGGATGCTGGACAGCAGTCCGCGAAGGCGGACTTCGGGCCGTTGTTGCCGCGAATTCATTCGCCCTTCCCAGCCCGGGCGGGCGACAAATCCATTCATCGCGCCCGGCCCCGGCTACGATCCGGCTCCCCGCTCCAGCGCCGACGCCAGGTCCGCGATCAGCCGCTGGTGCTCGTCCAGGCGCAGCTTGTGGCTGGCGCGGTTCACGATCAGGCGGGCGGTGGATGAGGATACGTCGTCCACCACCACCAGCCCGTTCTCGGCCAGCGTGCGCCCGGTCTGCACCAGGTCCACGATCCAGTCCGACAATCCCAGCAGCGGCGCCAGCTCCACCGAGCCGGAGATGCGGATCAGCTCCACCTGCGTTCCCCGCGCGGCGAAGAAGCGGCGCGCGCTCTCCACGTACTTGGTGGCCACGCGCGGAATGCCGCCCCCCGCGATGCGCGGATACGGCGCGCCCTCCGGCGCCGCCACGCAGAGCCGGCATCCGCCGAACCCCAGGTCCAGCGGGCGCAGCACGTCCGGCTGCGCCTCCTCCAGCACGTCCTGCCCCGCCACCCCCGCGTCCGCGACGCCCGATTCCACGTAGACAGGCACGTCGCCGCTCTTCACCGGCAGGAACTCGAAGCGCGCGTCGGCGGAGGGAAGGATCAGGCGGCGGGAGTCGCGGGCGGCGGGGTCGACGGGAGATCCCATCGCCTCGAACAGCCGCAGCGCCTCGTCCATCATCCGCCCCTTCGGCAGGGCGATGCGGAGCGCGCGGCTCACGACGGCTCCACGGCCAGCAAATCCGCCAGCGCGTCCGTCTCCAGCGCGAAGCCCACGGCCGGGCGGTCGGCGCCGTAAAGCGCGAGCAGCCCGTCGTACCGCCCCCCGTACCCCACCGCGCGGCCGACGCCCGCCACGAACACCTCGAACTGGATCCCCGAGTAGTAGCCCAGCCCGCGGATCTCGCCCAGGTCGTAGACGACGTGGCGCCGCTCGTCGTCCGCCAGCAGCGCGTCCACGCGGCGCAGGCGCTCGATCGCGTCCTCCGCCTCCGGGCCCGATGCCAGCGCGCCCGCGCGGGCGAGCACCTCGCCGCGGCCGATCAGCTCGGGGAGCTCCACCAGCGCGCGGGCGACCGCGGCGGGCGCGCCCATCTCCCGCGCGCTGGCGGCCAGCGCCGCGCGGTCCTTGCGGTCGATGGCGATGCGAAGCGCCTCGGCCTGCTCCGGCGGCAGCCCGTTCAGCAGCGGCCGCACGAAGCGGATGTCGCCCAGGTTGATCTGGAACTCGCCCAGCCCCAGCGCGCGCATCTGCAGGATCACCAGCCGCAGTGCCTCCACGTCCGCCTCGGGCGACGGGTCGCCGATCAGCTCCGCGCCCAGCTGGAAGATCTCGCGCCGCCGTCCGACGGCCTCGGGCTCCTGGCGGTACACCTTCCCCGCATACGCCAGCCGCAGCGGGAGCGGCGCGTCCGCCAGCCGCGTGGCGACCACGCGGGCGATCGCCGAGGTGAAGTCCGCGCGGAGTGCCACCAGGCGCCCGTCGCGGTCCACGAAGCGGATCAGCCGCGACGCCAGCTCGGGGCCGGCGCTGCGGGTGAACACCTCCTCGTACTCGAAGGTCGGGGGGATGACCTCCTGGTAGCCGTGTGCCTCGGCCAGCGCGAACCACTCGCGCTGCACGTGGCGGCGGCGGCGCACGTCGCCGGCGAGCAGATCCAGCGAGCCCGGCGGCACCTGGGCGAGAAGGGAAGTCGGCATGGCGGCGGAAGATATCGGCGCCCCGCGGAGGGGGCAACGCGGGTTCGGCGCAAATCCGGATCGGCACCGAATTTACGGTTTCGGCACAACGCTTGCTTTATCCCCCGGCGAGAAGGTGCAGTACCCGAATTCACCCTTGAGGGGAGGCACTTGTGGACATCATCCTGATCATCGCCATCGTGCTGCTGCTGCTCGGCCTGCTTGGCGTCGGCGGCGTGATCGCGGCGCTGAAGAGCGTTGCCTGGATCCTGCTGATCATCGCCGTGATCGTGATCGCCTGGCGCATCATCGCCGGCCGCCGCCCCGTCGCGTAAGCACGGGCCGGACCGATCAGCAGACACTCGCGGGGGCCCCAACCGGGGCCCCCGCGGTGTGTTTATCCCCCGTCCGGTGCATGCCACCTCGCTTACCCCCAATGAATTGGGGGGCTACAACCGCACAAAGTCGCTGCGCGACTGCTGGCGGGCATCCCCGCTAGGGGGAAGCATCTCTGCATCCAGATCGCAAGAACACCAAGGCCCGAGCCAAGCCATCCCCCGCACACCAATGCTGCCCAGCAGTCCCGCAGGGACTTTGTGCTTTTGTAGCCCCCCAATTCCATTGGGGGTTGCCGGGGATCATCCCGCCTCCGCCAGCCGCGCGAACACCTCCCCAACCTCCGCTGGCGCGTGGAGATACGACGACGCGGCGCTCTCTTCCGGCACCTGCTCGGCGATGAGGACGCCCTCGCCGGCATCGGCGTCTCGCAAGGCGCGGAAGGCATCCTCGTCGGTGCGGTCGTCGCCGAAGTAGAGGACGGGCGCGCCGGCGGGGGGGTGCATCTGCTCCAGCAGGAAAAGCACAGCCTTTCCCTTGTTCCAATCCACGTTCGGCCGCACCTCGATCACCTGCTTTCCTTCCGTCAGGTGCACGCCGGGGAGGGGGTCCACCACGCGGCGGATGATCTCGTGCAGCTCCCCCAGCCGCTCGCGCGGGGCCAGGCGGAAGTGCACCGACAGCGTCAGCTCCTTGTCCTCCACGAATGCGCCGGGGATGCCGGCGATGGCGTCGCGCAGCTCGCGGGCGGCGCGCTCCAGAACCGGGCGAGCGGCGGCCGCTTCGGGGTGGATGCGGTCGATCCCCGGGCCGTGGATCTCCATGCCGTGGTTTCCCGCGTAGGCGATGCCGGGGATGGCCGCACGCTCGCGCACGTCCGCCTCCCCGCGCCCGCTGACCACGGCCACCTCCACGCCCGGCATGGCCATCAGCCGCTCCAGCGCGCGGCGCGTGAAGTCCGGCATCGCCGCCAGCTCGGGGCGGTCCACGATCGGCGCCAGCGTGCCGTCGAAGTCCAGCAGCAGCACCAGCCTGCCGGTGCGGCGCCACGCCTCGGCCCACCCCGCGACCCGCTCCAGCGCATGAGGAAGCATCGTCATCCAGCGAATCGGGAGATGGAGATCGCGCGGCCGGTTGCCCCCCGCCGCGCCCGCCGGTACGTTCCGCGCCGAAGGTAGGGGATCGGCCCCGGAGCCGCATCCCCCAACACTTTCGCAGTCTCGCACCTTCGTACTTTCGCACCCGGTTCCTGATGTCCTGGCTCGACTCCATCCGCTTCGACGACCGCGGCCTGGTGCCCGTGGTGGCGCAGGACGCGCGCACCGGCGAGGTGCTGATGCTCGCCTGGGCCAACGCCGAGGCGCTGCGGCTGACGCGCGAGACCGGCCGCGCGCACTACTGGAGCCGGTCGCGCGGCGAGCTGTGGAAGAAGGGCGAGACGAGCGGAAACGCCCAGGAGGTGGACGAGGTGCGCGTGGACTGCGACGCCGACGCCGTGCTCTACCGCGTCCGGCAGACGGGCCCCGCCTGCCACACCGGCGAGCGCAGCTGCTTCTTCCGCGCGGTGGACGGAGAGGAGCTGCGGCAGGGGGATGATTCGCGCCCGGTGCTCGCCCGCGTCGAGGAGATCGTGGCCGCGCGGGACGTGGAGCGGCCGGAGGGATCGTACACCACTTACCTGTTCGCGCAGGGGATCGACAAGATCCTGAAGAAAGTGGGCGAAGAGGCCACCGAAACCATCATCGCCGCCAAGAACGACGGCACCGAGCAGCTGCGCAGCGAGTCCGCCGACCTGCTCTACCATCTCCTGGTGCTCTGGCGCGCGAAGGGCCTCCCCCTCGACGACCTGTGGTCCGAGTTCGACCGCCGCTTCGGCCAGCAGCCGCGCGAGGGATCGGCCGACCCGGCATCGCGCAGATCTTCCGAAGTCGGCTGAGCCCCGGCATCCCTGAATCTCACGCGGCGTGAGATCTGGGGTCGTCGGTCCCGCGAAAATACGGATGACCCTCGCCAAGACCGGACGAGGGTCGTTTCGTACTTCAGTACTCCGTACTTTTGTACTTCGTTCAGACGGTCGCCGCCACCTTCACCCCCGAGAACGCGCCGTCGAGGATCATCTCCTCCTCGCCGGGGTCGTTCCAGCCGCCGCCCACCGGCTCGCCCCACTCCACGCCGTGCGACCCGCCCACCGTGTACGGCTGCATCCAGAACAGCCGCGTCCCGTAGCGGCAGCGCGCCTCGGCGATCAGCACCGGGCCGTCCCCGTTCTCGGCGTCGAAGGCCAGGAGCAGGCAGTCCGGCTTCTTGCTGGCGGCGAACCTGGCGATCGCCCCCGAGAGCACCTCGGGCGACATGCCCCCGAAGCCGTCGGGGATGGGGATGGTGAGGGTGCGGAACTCCGGGGTGGCGTGCCCCGGCCGCTCGTGGACGCTGCGGATCCTCGGGGGCGTGTCCGAGTCGTCCATTCGGGCGCGGGCGATGTCTTCGCGGACTTCGTCCAGAAAGCGCGTGGCGAACGCCAGCACGCGCTCCATCTGGTGGATCCTGCTTCGCGGCACTGCGTCTTCTCCCTGCATCCCTGCCCCATGCACGCCGTGGCGGATTCGGCCCGCCGCGGATGCGGCCTGCCGATCCCCCGGCCCGGTGCGGAGGTATGCATATCGGCGGCCATGAGCGCTCGCTCACCGCGCCATGCACGCATCGTTCCCAAACGTTTCCGTCGGGATACACGCATCATCCTCAATGATTTAGGGAGATTCGAGGCAAACTGCAGTTTTCCTCCGACAACGTTCGGCGTTGCGAAACAGATGTCGGAACCCAGCCGGGGAGGATCGGGCGCCGTGCGGCACCCGCGATCAGGGGAAGAAGATGGGATGGGCGATGCGGAACGATCACCCCTTCCGCCGGGCCGCCTCCTCGACGGCGCGGCGGTGGCGTGGCCAGACGGCGGTGGCGAAGCGGAGGAAGTTGGCGCGCTCGGGGGGGAGGTCGGCGAGCCACGCCCACGCGGCGAGCGAGCCCTTGCGCGTGTTGCACGCCTTGCAGGCGGTGACGAGGTTCCCCTCGGAGTTGTCGCCGCCGCGCATGCGGGGCTGCACGTGGTCCAGCGACAGCTGCTCCGGCGGATACAGGCCCGCGCAGTACACGCACCGGTACTCGTCGCGCGCGAAGATCCGGTCCCGCAGCGAAAGATCGGCCGCGTCCATCACGGTTGCTCCATCACGCCTGCTTCATCATCCATCTGCCGAGGCATCGGCTCGCCCTCACCATACCGGGCGAATAAATTCGCGGCAACAACTGCACAAAGTCCGCCTTCGCGCAATACCGTTCACTTAGATCTCCACGCGTGCTATATTGTCTCCGACCCCGAGCCGAGGAGACGCCATGGCACGCTCGAAGAAAGTACGGCAGGAAGGCGACCGCCTGACAGACCTGATGAACATCGGGGTGCTGACGACGCGGTTCCCGCTGGAGGTCGTGCGCGAGGTGCTGAAGGAGACGGGACGCGAGAGCCAGCGGGAGCGCGCGCTGCCGGCGCACGTGCTGATGTACTACGTGATCGCGCTGGGGCTCTTCCGCCCGCAGGACACGCGCGAGGTGCTGCGTGTGCTGCAGGAGGGGCTGAAGGCGATCTTCGGCGGGCGGCGCGAGATCCGGACGGCGGGCAAGGCCGCGATCTCGCAGGCGCGCAGCCGCCTGGGCATGGAGCCGATGAAGCAGCTCTACGAGCGGGTGGTGAAACCGGTAGCGACGGAGCAGACCCGGGGCGCCTTCTACCGGGACTGGCGGGTGGTGGCGCTGGACGGGTTCACGCTGGAAGTGCCGGACACGGAGGCGAACCGGGCCGCGTTCGCACGGCCGGAGTCGCCCTCGGGCGGAGAGGCGGCGTACCCGCGCCTGCGCGGGGTGGGGCTGGTGGAGGTGGGAACGCACGTGCTCTTCGGAGCAGCGCTGGACAGCTACGAGAAGGGCGAGATCACGCTGGCGCGCGAGGTGGTGCCGCACCTGCGTCCCGGGATGCTCTGCCTGGCCGACCGCTACTTCCCCGGCTACGCGCTCTGGGAGCAGGCGGTGAAGACGGGCGCCCAGCTGGTGTGGCGGGTGCGGGAGAAGATCCGCTTCCCGATCGAGGAGATGCTGCCCGACGGCTCGTACCTGAGCCGCCTCTACCCGAAGTGGAACCGGGGGAAGCCGCAGGGCGAAGGCATCCCGGTGCGGGTGCTCGAATACGAGGTGCTGGGCAGCGAGGAGCGGGTCCGCCTGGTCACCACGATCCTCGACTGGCAGGCGGCCCCCGCGGCGGAGCTCGCGGCGCTGTATCATGAGCGGTGGGAGTTCGAGACCGCGCTGGACGAGTTCAAGACGCACCTGCGCGGCGCGCGCACGGTGCTGCGCAGCCAGACGCCGGACCTGCTGAAGCAGGAGGTCTATGGTCTGCTCCTGGCCCACTTCGCGCTGCGCGGGCTGATGCACGAGGCGGCGCTGGCGGCCGGCCGGGACCCGGACCGGATCTCCTTCACCCACACGGTGAACGTGGTCCGCCGGACCCTGCCGCGATTCGCGGCCCTTCCCCCCTCGGGCATGGCGAAGGGCACACGCGGCCGTGGTGCGGGAGATCCTGGAGGTGGACGTCGGCGAAAGGCGGCACCGGACAGCCAAGCGTGGGGTGAAGCGCAAGCAGAGCCCGTATCCAGTCCGGAGGCGAACTGAGCCGTCCAGGAAGGTAGAAGCGCCCGTGCTGCTGATCCTTAACTGAACGGTATTGCGCCTTCGCGGACTCCCACGGAACCATCCTCGCAATCCGGCTGGCGCCGTCGCCCGAATAACTCCAGCCGCATGGGCTTCGTCTCGCCACACCAATGCCGCGGCCGCAGTCGCGCAGCGACTTTGTGCAGTTGTTGCCGCGAATTCATTCGCCTTCAAAGCCTCTCTCGCGCGAAGAATTCAGTCATCCCCGAGCACTTAGGACTTAGGACTTAGGACTTAGGACTTAGGACTTAGGACTTAGGACTCAGCACTCAGCACTCAGCACTCAGCACTCAGCACTCAGCACTCAGCACTCAGCACTCAGCACTCAGCACTCAGCACTCATTCCCGCTCCACCACATACCCCGCCTCCCCCAGCTTCCGCGCGATGTCCTCGACGTGGTCCGGGCCGCGCGTTTCCAGCGTGAGCGCGACCTCGGCCTCGGTCACCCAGATCTCGCCGTGGCCGCGGCGGTGCTCCAGCGAGACGATGTTCGCGCCGCTCTCGGCCAGGCACGCGGTCAGCGTGGCCAGCGTTCCCGGGCGGTCCTTCACGCGCACGTTCATCCGCGCCATCCGCCCGTCCTTCACCAGCCCGCGCTCGATGATGCGCGAGATCAGCGTCACGTCCACGTTCCCGCCGGAAAGGAGCATCACCACGTTCTTCCCCACCAGCCCGCCCAGGTGCCCGTACACCGCGGCGGCGACGGACGCCGCCGCCGCGGGCTCGGCCACCGTCTTCTCGCGCTCCAGCAGCAGCAGCACCGCCGAGGCGATCTCCTCCTCGTCCACCGCCACCAGCTCGTCCACGTACTTCTCGATCAGCCCGAAGGTGTTCTCGCCCACGATGCGCACCGCGATCCCGTCGGCGATCGTCTCCGCCGGCGGAATGGTCACCCGCGCGTGCGCCTCGCGCGCCCGGAGCGCCGCCGGGAGCACGGCCGACTCCACGCCCACCACGCGCACCCCGGGGCGCATCTCCTTGATCGCCATCGCGATTCCCGAGATCAGCCCGCCGCCGCCCACGGGCACCACCACCACGTCCATCTCCGGGCACTGCTCCAGCAGCTCCAGCCCGATCGTTCCCTGCCCCGCGATCACCGGGTCCATGTCGAAGGGGTGGATCAGCGCCTGCCCCTCGCGCGCGCGGATCTCCATCGCCATGGCCATCGCCTCGTCGTACACGCTGCCGTGCAGCACCACGCGCGCGCCGTAGCGCTCGGTGTTCGACACCTTGATCAGCGGCGTGCGCTCGGGCATCACGATGGTGGCGGGGATCCCCAGCCGCCGCGCGTGGAAGGCCACTCCCTGCGCGTGGTTCCCGGCGCTGGCGGCGATCACCCCGCGCCGCATCTCGTCGGGCGGCAGCGAGAGCATGGTGTTCAGCGCGCCGCGCTCCTTGAACGAGCCGGTGCGCTGCAGGTTCTCGAACTTGAAGAACGCCTTCCCCCCGAACATCTCGCCGAACGCCTCGCTGGGCGTGCAGGGGGTCAGCACCAGGCGCCCCGCGATGCGTTCGCGGGCGGCGCGGATGTCGTCCAGTCGCAGCATTGGCGCGGAAAAAACGGGTGGCGGAAAGTTGCCGGATCGTACGTGAGGTGATAACCTCTCCGCTCGCCGCGGGCAAGCCGCCGCGGGAGTGGACGACGCCATCCGCACGTGCCGTGACCGACCCCCGCATCCAGGCGCTGGAAGCCGCCCTGGCCTCGCACCCGCCCTTCCGCGCGCCGCCGGACGCGGCCTCGTCGCGGGCGGCCGTGGCGCTGCTGCTGCGGGTCGCAGGCGGCGGGCTGGAGCTGCTGCTCATCCGCCGCGCCGAGCGCGAGGGCGACCCCTGGTCCGGCCACATGGCGCTCCCCGGCGGCCGCCACCAGGCCGGCGACGCCGACATGCGGGCCACCGCCGCGCGCGAGACGCTCGAGGAGGTGGCCATCGACGTCGCCGGCGGCGGGCGGCTGCTGGGCGAGCTGGACGAGCTGGCGCCCCGCTCGGCGCGCATCCCCAGCATCGTCGTCTCCCCCTTCGTCTTCCACGTCCCCTCCGGCGCGCAGGCGCACCCGAACCACGAAGTGCAGGAGGCGGTGTGGGTGGCCGTGGACGAGCTGCTGCACCCGGGCGCGGCCACGGAGTACCTGCACGAGCTGGCCGAGGGGAGCACGCTGGCCTTCCCCGCGTTCGACGCGCGCGGGTACGTGGTGTGGGGGATGACGCACCGCATCCTCACCGGTTTTCTGGAGCTGTACGCCCAGGCGGTGACACCGTAAGGCATCAGGCGAGCGGACGCTGGCGTATTTCGGCCGGTGGGTTGCGCGGACGACGTCCAGGTGGGACATTGCGGACGCCGCGAAGTACATGCAGTAAATGGCAGCTTCTCCACCGCCAGCCCGTTGCCCCGGCGGGCCGGAATGATGCATGGACGCGCGCCGGACACCGTTCGGGCGCCGTTCCTCTCCCTTGAGCCTTGCCGCTGGAACCGATGGCCACGGAAGCCGTTACCCTGAAGCTCACCGCGCGCCAGGCCGAGGCGCTGCGCGCGCTGGCGGCGCTCGAGGAGCTGCCGCCCGAAGTCTACGCCGCCGAGGTGCTGGTGAAGCATCTCTATCACGCGTACACTCCACAGGTTGCCGCGCGCGCCGCCGGGCTCCCCCCGGCCGGCCCGGCGTGAGCGCCCCGGCCTTCATCCCTCACCGTTTCATCCGATGCAGACCAGCTCGTACGAGTTCCTGAAGCGCCTTCTGGACGCCCCCGGCCCATCGGGGTTCGAGACCGCGGCCGCCCGCGTCTGGCGCGGCGAGGCCGAGCAGTTCGCCGACTCGGTGGACGTGGACGTGGCCGGCAACAGCGCCGCCTCGCTGGGCGGCGGCGCGCCGCGCGTGATGCTGGCCGGCCACATCGACGAGATCGGCGTGATGGTCACGCACGTGGACGACGACGGCTTCCTGTACGTGGACGGCATCGGGGGATGGGACCCGCAGGTGCTGATCGGGCAGCGCATCCGCTTCCTCACCCGCAAGGGCCACGTCGTCGGTGTCGTGGGGAAGAAGCCGATCCACCTGATGAAGCCGGAAGAGAAGGAGAAGGCGGCCAAGCTGCAGGACCTGTGGGTGGACGTGGGCGCGGCCGACCGCGCGGCGGCGCTGGAGCGCGGCATCCGCGTGGGCGACCCCGGCGTGGTGGACTGCGCCTTCCTGGAGCTGGGCGGCGGGCTCTTCGCCTCGCGCGCGGTGGACAACCGCATCGGCGCCTTCGTGGTGCTGGAGGTGCTGCGCGCGCTGTCGCAGGAGCGCCCCGCGGCCGAGGTGATCGCGGTGGCCACCACGCAGGAGGAGATCGGCTATCACGGCGGCGGCGCGCGTGCCCGGGCCTTCGCGCTGGACCCGCAGATCGGCATCGCGGTGGACCTCACCTTCAGCTCCGACGCGCCGGGGATCGAGAAGAAGCAGGTGGGCGAGCACAAGCTGGGGAGCGGCCCCGTCCTCTCCCGCGGCTCGGCCATCCACCCGCTGGTGTTCGAGCGCCTCGCCGAGACGGCGGAGCGCGAGGGGATCCCCTACACCATCCAGGCCAGCCCGCGCTTCACCTCCACCGACGCCGACGCCATCTACCTGCAGCGCAGCGGCGTGGCCACGGCGGTGGTCTCCATCCCCAACCGCTACATGCACTCGCCCAACGAGGTCGTGTCGACCGAAGACATCGACGCCACCATCCGCCTGCTGGCCGCCTTCTGCCGCGGCCTGGGCGAGGGCGACGACTTCATCCCCCGGTAGTTTTCCCAGCATCGCGGGATCTCACGCGGAGACGCGGAGGCGCGGAGGACTTCGGTGAGCTCTCCGCGTTTCCGCGTCTTTCGCGTGGCTGAGCCTTTGGGATTGGAGCACGCGATTGCCGCGGGCGCGCGGCGACTCTAGCTTCGGGCGCCATGAGAACGGTTGACGAGATCGTGATGCGCGGCCCGCCGGAGCGCTGCTTCCGCTTCGGGGCGGACGTGGAGCGCTGGCCGGAGTGGCTGCCCCACTACCGCTGGGTGCGCTTCCAGCGCAGGGACGGCTTCGGCACCGGGCTGGTGGAGATGGCGGCGCGGCGGATGTTCGGCCCGCTGTCGTATCCCGTCTGGTGGGTTTCGGAGATGACGATCGACGAGCGCCGCCCCGCCGTGCTCTACCGCCACGTGCGGGGGATCACCACGGGGATGGACGTCGTCTGGAGCTTCGAGGACCGCGGCGACGGGACCACGTTCGTGCGCATCGTGCACGAGTGGGAGGACGGCCCGCGCTGGCCCCTTCCCCGCTTCCTGCGCCGCCTGATCGCCAGTCTCGTGATCGGCCCCGTCTTCATCTCCGCCGTCGCCTCGCGCACCCTGGCGGGGATCAAGCGCGCGGTGGAGGCGAGCGGGGATTAGCCGGCGGCCCGCCTCGGGAAGGCGAATCCGAATCCATTCGCCCGGCCAGAGCGGCGGCCGGGCGAGCTTCACCGCAGACCGATCAAACCCCGGGAGCACATCCCCTTGTCCGACGAACGCACCGGAACCGTCGCCGTCATCGGCGCGGGCACCATGGGCCACGGGATCGCGCAGGTCAGCGCGATGGCGGGCTACGACGTGGTCCTCTACGATCCGCAGCCGCTCGCCGTGGAGAAGGGGCTGGCGAAGATCGGCGACAACCTCGCCAGGGGCGTGGAGCGCGGAAAGGTCGCCGAGGGCGATGCCGACGCCTGCCGCGCGCGCCTGAAGCCCGCGGACGCGCTGAAGGACGCCGTGGCCGATGCGTGGCTGGTGATCGAGGCCGCGCCGGAGCAGATGGAGATCAAGGAGCGCGTCTTCGCCGACGTGTACGGGCTGGCTCCGGAGGGGGCGATCCTGGCCAGCAACACCTCGTCGCTCTCGGTCACGCGCATCGCCGCGGCCACGGGTGCGCCGGAGCGGGTGATCGGGCTGCACTTCTTCAACCCCGTGCACATCATGAAGCTGCTGGAGGTGGTGCGCGGGAGCGAGACCTCGCAGCCCGTGGTGGACGCGGCGCTGGAGTACGCCCGCCGCATCGGCAAGGAGCCGATCGTGGTCACCGACACGCCGGGGTTCGCCAGCAGCCGCCTGGGCGTGGTCCTGGGCCTCGAGGCCATGCGCATGGTCGAGCAGGGCGTCGCCACGCCGCAGGACATCGACCGGGCGATGGAGCTGGGCTACAACCACCCCATGGGCCCGCTGAAGCTCACCGACGTGGTGGGCCTGGACGTGCGCCTGGGCATCGCCGAGTACCTGCACCGCGAGCTCGGCGGCGAGCAGTACCGCCCCCCCGAGCTCCTCCGCCGCATGGTCGCCGAGGGCAAGCTGGGCAAGAAGTCCGGCCAGGGCTTCTACGACTGGTGATTCGGGAAGATGGGGATGGGGGACAGGGAAGGGGGGATGAAGATGCATCGAACCGAACCCGTCCCCCACATCCGATGACGTCGCGTGGCGTGACGAGCCTGGCAACGCACGCACTTTCGCACTTTCGCACTCACGCACTTCCGCACTTCGTTCGATGCCCGACTTCGAAACCATCCGCCTGGACCGCGACGCCGCCGTCGCCATCCTGACCATCGACCGCCCGGAGAAGCGCAACGCGCTCAGCTCCGCCGTCCGCGCGGAGCTCATCGCCGCGCTCGACCAGCTGCGCGGCGACGACGGCGTGCGCGTGATCGTCATCACCGGCGCGGGCGACAAAGCCTTCGTCGCCGGCGCCGACATCGCCGAGTTCGCGCAGCGCACGCCGCTGGAGCAGCGCGCCGCGATGGCGGGGCGGACCGTCTTCGCCGAGATCGCCGCCCATCCCAAGCCGGTGATCGCGATGATCAACGGCTTCTGCCTGGGCGGCGGGTGCGAGCTGGCGCTGGCGTGCGACATCCGCATCGCGTCGGACGCGGCGAAGCTCGGCCAGCCGGAGATCAACCTCGGCATCATCCCCGGCGGCGGCGGCACGCAGCGGCTCCCGCGCGTGGTCGGCACCGGCCAGGCCATGCGCCTGGTCCTCTCCGGCGAGCTGATCGACGCCGCCGAGGCGCTCCGCATCGGCCTGGTCGACGTCGTCCACCCCGCCGCGGAGCTGCGCGAGCGCACGCTGGAGTTCGCGCGGAAGATGGCGGAGAAGTCGCCGGTCGCGCTGCGCATGGCCAAGTCCGCCATCCGCGCCGCCGCCGAGATGCCGCTCTCGGCCGGCGACGCGTACGAAACCGAGCTCTTCATCACCTGCTTCGGCAGCGACGACAGGCGCGAGGGGGTGGCCGCGTTCATGGAGAAGCGCCCCGCGAGCTTCACCGGGCGCTGACCGTCCGGCGTGTCACCCGGGCGCGGCGCGGAAACATCCGCGCACGCGGGGGTGTGGAAAATGCGGGCGGCGCATCCACTTGGCCTCGCTGGAGGCGCCGGAGATCCTCCCTGGCGCGTGGGAGCGCGCCCGCACCGAAGCAGCGAACCGACGTGGCGACCGAAGCCGAACGCACGGTGATTCTCCCTTCCGCCCAGCCGGACCCGCCTCCCGCGGCCGGCCCGGCGGGGTGGGACCGCCGCCTGCTCGACGTGGTGGAGCAGGCGGTGATCGTCACCGACCCCGACGGCACCATCCGCTCGTGGAACCGCTACGCCGAAACCCTCTACGGCTGGCGCGCCGCCGAGGTGATGGGCCGCAACATCCTCGACGTGACCCCCACCAGCGCCTCGCGCGAGGAGGGCGCCGAGATCATGGCGCGGCTCCGGGCGGGCGAAACCTGGTCCGGCGACTACGCCGTGCGCCGGCGCGACGGTGTCACCTTCGCGGTGCACGTCACCGATACCCCGGTGTTCGACGCGGCCGGCGAGCTGAGCGGCATCGTCGGCGTCTCGTACGACCTCACCGTGCGGCGCGACGCCGAGGAGGAGCTGCGGCGGCAGGCCGAGGACCTGGAAGACTTCTTCGAGAACGCCAGCCTGGGAATGCACTGGGTGGGCCACGACGGCACCATCCTGCGCGCCAACCGCGCCGAGCTGGAGATGCTGGGCTATCCGGCGGAAGAGTACATCGGCCGCCCCATCGCCGACTTCCACGCCGACCCCGAGGTGATCGCCGACATCCTGGCGCGCCTCACCCGCGGCGAGACGCTGCTGGACTACGAGGCGCGGCTGAAGCGCCGCGACGGCTCGCTCCGCCACGTGGTGATCAGCTCCAACGTGCGCTTCGACGGCGACGGGCGCTTCCTGCACACCCGCTGCCTCACCCGCGACGTCACCGAGCGCCGCCGCGCCGAGGAAGAGATGCGGCGGCTGAAGGACGAGGCCGAGCGCGCCAGCCGCGCCAAGAGCGACTTCCTGGCCATGATGTCGCACGAGCTGCGCACCCCGCTGAACGCCATCATCGGCTACGGCGACCTGCTCGACGGCGAGGTGGTGGGCGGCCTCAACCCCACGCAGCACCACCACCTGGGCCGCATCACCGCCAGCGCCGGGTACCTGCTGGAGCTGATCGACCAGGTGCTCGCCCTTTCGCGCATCGAGTCCGGCCGCGAGGAGATCGCCGCGCGCGACGTGGACCTGGCCGCGCTCGCGGGCGACGTCGTTTCGCTGATGCGCCCGCTGGCCGAGCGGAAGGAGCTGGCGCTGGAGGTGGACGTGCGCCCCGGCATCGGCACCGCGCGCACCGACGGCGGCAAGCTGCGCCAGATCCTGCTGAACCTGCTCTCCAACGCGGTGAAGTTCACCGACCGTGGCCGCGTCGCGCTCCGCGCCCGGCGCGAGGACGGCGCCGTGCTCTTCGCCGTGAGCGACACCGGCCCGGGGATCGCGCCGGAGCACTGGGAAACGATCTTCGCCCCGTTCACGCAGGTCGACCAGTCGCGCACGCGGCGCGAGGGCGGCTCCGGCCTGGGGCTCACCGTCAGCCGCCGCTACTCCGCCCTCCTCGGCGGCGACGTCACGGTCGAGAGCACCGTCGGCCGCGGCACCACCTTCACCCTCCGCCTCCCCGCGGAGTGACCAGGACGAGGATCACCCGGGGTACGGATTCCCGGCCTTGCGTAGACGGTCCGCAGCGCCGAGCTTTTCCGCGCCGGCGCCCTTCCATCCAACGTGCCGAGCACGCCCACCCTGCCCCACCCCGCCACCCCCGGAATCCCGACATGTCAGACCCGTTCACCATCGAGACCTTCCAGCCGCGCGTCGGAGAGCTCTTCCGCGTGATCGTGGACGAGAAGCAGGAGATGCAGACCCGCCTCTCCGAGGTCAGCCCGTGGGGCCACGAAGAGGCCGCCACCCGCAAGCGGCATCCGTTCTCGCTCGTGTTCCACGCCGCGCCCAACGCCGTGATCCCGCAGCAGATCTACCGCGTCGAGAACGCGAACATGGAGGCGTTCGACTGCTTCCTCGTTCCCATCGGCCCCGACGCCGCCGGCATGCGCTACGAGGCCGTGTTCACCTGATCGTCCTGCGGTGACGCGGAAGAGACGAAGCCGGGCGGCGCTGTGGAGCGCCGCCCGGCTTTCGTTCGTACCCTGCCACCCTCACGTGAGCCCGGCCGAAACCGGGCTCAAGCGCCGCGTCACGGAGTCGGGCACCCCGCGCCGCCCACGAACCCGCCGCCGGTCGGCACAGTGTTGGCCGCACCGCCGCTCGGGCCACCCGCGTTGTTCGCCTGCTCGAAGGCAACGACTGCCGCGTTGTCGTTGTTCGCACCCGCGTACCCGGGGAGCCTCACGGTGGTAGCCATGCGCTGCCGCAGACGGAAGTCCGTCCCCCCGAAGGCACCCGAGCCCACGAGCGAGTTTCCGCTCATCTCAAGACACACCAGGTGGGCATCACCCGTGCTCGTCCCGGCATTCAGCATGACGCCGTTCATCGGGAAGCCGGAGGTGCCCGGATTCGCCACCGTGTTCCCCGTCACCGTCGCATTCAGCGTCCCGCTCCCGCCGACGGAGGCGTTCCCGGCCGTCAGCGAGATCCCGAAGTTGTTGTACTGGCGAACCTGATTCCCGGTGATCAGGACCGTGTGCGTCCCGCCGTCCAGCGACCGCACGTCGATTCCCGAGCCCTGTGCCGAGCCCGAGTTAGCGACGGCGGCCAAGCCGATCGTGTTCCCGGAGACCGTCCCCGTGAACGTCGGCGCACCCACGCCCTTGCTCACCGAGATCGCCGTACCCGAGGCGTCGCGGATGGAGTTCCCGTTGATGTAGTAGGTGAGACCGGTACCCGCACCCGCGCCGCTGACGTCCACCGCCACGCCGCCGCTCAGCGGGTTGGGATGTGCGTTGCCGAGCGTGTTGGAGGTGAAAACCAGGTCCGAGCCCCCGCCCGCCAGCGTGAGGCGGAAGTGATCGGCGCGCGACGAGGTGAATGCGCTGTTCTGCACGGTTACGTTCACCACTGCGCCGCCGCTCGCGTTGATCGACAGCCCATCACGCCCCGTCGCCGCGGCGTTCCCCCCGAAGGTGGCGTTCGTGAACGTGATGCGGTTCAGCACACCCGAGGTGTTGGTGACGCGGAAGTTGTCTTCTACGCCTCCCGCCACGCTGGTCCCCGTCACGCTCGCCGACCCCGTGAGCCCGTCGAACGCGACCGCCGCCTCGTGCAGCACGGCGTTGCTACCGCTTACGCCGTTGATGACGGAGTTCGCCAGGGTGAAGCCCTGCACATCCACGCCGCGGATCGCGAAGTTCGACGCGTCGTTGATCTGCATCCAGCTCAGCGTCACGTTGCGCGTGTCGTTGAGGTAGACGCCGATCCCGGCGGTCGAGCCGTCCGCGCCCGTCATGTTGGCGATGGTCCCGCCCGAGCCCGCCGAGCCGGAGCCCGTCACCTGGAACCCGTTCGAGCCGGTGTTGTCCAGCACGATGCCGTTCGCGTCGTTCGCGGCCGACACGCTGCGGAAGGTGATCCCGCTCGCACCGATGGTGGTGTTCGCCACGCGAACCGCCGTCCCCGAGCTCGCCGCCACGGTGTTCCCCGCGCCGGTCACCGTCACCGTCCCGCCGCCGGTCGCGCTGAAGCCCGTGCCCGACGTGGTCGAGATCGCCAGCCCGCCGCCGCCGAAGGCGATCGTCGCGCCGGTGTTGCTCGCCAGCGTCACGCCATTGCTCGCGCCGGTCGACAGCGACTTGGAGCCGCCGGTGAAGCTGATCGTCCCCCCGGTGTTGTTCTGCACCAGGATGCCGCCGCTCGCGTCGGTGATGTCGCCCGACAGCGCCAGCGTGCCGCCCGTGCGCCCGGTCACCGACGCCGCGCGCGTGCCGCTCCCGCTGATCGAGCCGCCGTACGTCACGTCCGCGTTACCGCCGGTTACGTCCACGCCCGCGCCAGCCGCATTCGACACCACCCCCGCCGGAGCCGCCAGCGTCCCGCCGACGCCGCTTAGCCGGAGCCCGGCACCCGCGCTGTTGGAGGACGAGAGCGTGGCGAAGGACGCCGCGACCGTCCCGTTCTGCAGGTCCAGCGACGGCCCGCCCATCGCCGCGACGTTCATCGTCCCGGCCGTGAAGGTGCCGAAGCCGCTGCCGGCGATCCCCGCCCCGCTCGTCGAGTTGACGTTGAACCCCTGCGCGGTGTTGTTCTGCGCGAGCTGCAGCGTGGCGCCCGCCGACGCGTTGGTCACCGTCGGCGCGCTCCCGGCCGCCAGCAGCACCACCGTCCCGCCGTTCACCGTCGCGGTCACGTTCGCGGCGACGCCCTGCCCGGTCAGCGACTGCCCGTTCTTGAAGGTGAAGCCCGTATCGAGCCCGGAGCCGTCACCGTAGAGCAGGAAGATCGTCTCGCCCGCGGCGGAGGCACCCTCGGCCGCCGTCAGGGTGGCGAACGGCGACGCGTCGCGTCCGTCCCCCGCCGCCGCCCCGGCGCTCACGTACCACACGCGGTTCGGCACGCTCATCGTGACCGTCCCCGTCGCCGTGAGCGACCCGTCCGTCACCGTGTAGCTGAACGAGTCCGTGCCCGTGAAGCCGGCGGCGCTCAGGTAGGTGAAGCTGCCGTCCGCCGCCAGCGTCGCCGTCCCGCCGTTCGCCGTCGCCACGGTCCCCGCGACCACGCTCAGCCCGGACGGGGTCTCGGTGTCGGTGTCGTTCGCCAGCACGCCCGGCGCGGAGACGGGGATGGTCACGTTTCCGATCGCCTGGAAGGTGTCGGCGTTCGCGACGGGTGGCGTGTTGGGCTGGATCACCTTCAGCGTGGCCGTGCCCGAGGCGTAGCCGATGCTGGCGGTGATCGTCACCGTCCCTGCGTCCACCCCCGTTGCCAGGCCGGTCGCGTCGATCGTCGCGACCGCCGGGTTGGAGCTGGTCCAGGTCACGGTCGGCCCGGTCACCGGGTTCCCGTGCAGGTCCAGGAGCGTGGCGGTGAACTGCTTCGTCTCGCCCACGTTCACCGAGTCGGACGCGGGCGACACCACCACCTGCCCCACGATCCCCGTCTCGATGCGGAACTTGATCGGCAGCGTGCGGTCGTCCAGCAGCGCGATGTACTGCCCCGTGTCGACGTTGCGCAGGTCCTTGGCCGCGCCCACCACGTCCACGTCGGCATAGCCCAGCTGCACGGTGCCCACGTACACGCTGATGCGGTAGAACTTCGCCGGGTCCAGGTTGGACTGCGCGGTGTGCCAGTTGACGTTGTAGCTCTGCCCCGCCGCGTCCAGCCGCACGTTGTCGGAGCCGGTGCCGAAGGTGAAGGTGGCGATGGTGGTGGCGCATACCGTGCCGCTCAGCTCGCAGATCTCCACGCGCGGCTGCAGGGCGGCGTCGAAGGTGCCGCTGTACGACGGCTGCGAGACCATCGGGGGAAGGAAGTAGAAGCCGGGCACCTGCCCCGCGTGCGCCGCGTCCGAGATCGTCTTGCGCGGCCCGGCCTCGGGCGCGGTGGGCGACTTGGAATCGGCGGTGCAGGCCGCGACCGCCAGGATCGCCGCCAGGGTGGCGGCGCGCTTCAGTCGTAGCATGGGTGGAGTCTCCTTCACTGGATGGGACGGATCCGGGGCGAGAACGCCCCTTCCGCACCCCGCACCGGGAGAGGCGCGGCGGGGCGGCGACGATGCCCGGACGTGGCCGGGAGAGGTTGTGCTGCGGGCCGGTCGGTGCCGCCAGAGAGGCGGCAGGATCGTGAAGAGTTACAACCGGGGACGTTCTCCGCGCGGCGCCTTCGCGGCAGGAAATAGACCGTTCACGGCGCACCGGAGGCAGGGCCCGCGGAGTTGCCTTCGCGACAACGACTTGCACGGGAATCGTGCACGGGGGGCACGCCGTTCCCGGCGTTCAAATCGGGGCTTCGATGTCACGTAGTGTTGCACCACGGCGGCACTTCGTTACAAAACATCTGTCTTGCGGCCCGAACGGCGCTGTGCTGTCGCACACACCACCCACGACCTGTGACTGCCGCATCCTCTCGAGGCCAGCAGCCCACCACCACATCCGGGGGGCGTGTACGGGCGGACCCCCGTACGAATCCGCGAAAGGACTTGCATCACGCAGAAGAGAAGAGAAACAGGGAGTCCGCCTTTCTGCTCCCTCCGCTGCTCTTCGTGATTCCATCTTTCCCGATGTTGAGTCCGCCCAGGTTCGAGCGGATCCGGGATCAGGCCGGGGCCGCGGCGGGGGCGGCAGGACGCTCCATCAGGACGTACACGTCCCCGTGCTTCCCCTTCTCCACGAAGCCCAGGCGCTCGTACAGGCGCCGCGCGGGGTTGAACACCTCCACGTGAATGCTCACCGGCTTCCCCGCCGCATCGCCCTCGTCGAACACGCGGCGCAGCAGCATTGTCCCGATCCCGCCGCCCCGGTACTCCGGCACCAGGGCGATGTCGACGATGCGGATCTCGCGCTCCCACACGTCCACGTACAGGCGCCCGACGGGAACCCGGTCCACCAGGACGAGGTCGAAGCGCGCCCCCGAGTAATGCTCCTGCCACCAGCTGTGCTGCGCCCCGAACTGCTGGCGCAGGAACGCCACCTTCTGCTCGTCCGTCCAGGGCACCTGCGCCAGTTCCTCCACGCGCGTGCTGGCGTACAGAAGGAAGAGGAACGAAAGGTCGTCTTCGGTGATCGGCCGGAGCGTCACCGATCCCACGTCGATTGGCATCATGTCGGGGATGTGGAGTGGGGCGGAGAGACTTACAATTGCAGACAAAGTGTGCGCGCGGCGGCGTGAAGGGGGCGGCCCGGAGGCCGCCCCGCTCCACGATCCCTGCACCTGGGTGCTACGGACGCTGCGGGAAGATTCCCTGCAGTGCAATGCAGAAGTTCAGCGTCAGGTACGGCTGCATGTTGTTGTGCGGCAGCCCCCCGCCCGCGGGCGGCAGCGCCTGGAACGCCATGGGGGCGGTGGCCGGGCTTCCTCCCACGTAGGCGAACGCACCCGTCGAGGTGCAGAGCGCGATGTTCGGGCCCGGAACGCTGTTGTCGCCCGGCTCGATCGAGGCACGCAGCGAGTGCGTGTGGACCGGGATCTCCGACACCAGCAGGGTGATCGACTCGACACCCGACTGCTCACCCAGGATACGCTCCGAAAGGCCCTGGCCCTGGCCGGGCTGCACCGGCGTAGAGCCCTGCAGGTCGGGAAGCGCGAAGGTCGACTTCCCGTCGCCCCCGTATACCGTGCCAAGGAGGGAGAAGAGCGCGGTGTTCTGCGAGATGGGCATCAGCTGCCCATCGCAGAACGCCCACCCCGTCGGCGGGAAGTTGAACGGAAAGATGCGGATCTCCGCAACGAACTGGTCGGACATGGGGATTCCGCTCCTCTCAGGTCTGGCTCGGGAAGACCCCGAACAGGGAGATGATGAAGTTCATGCCGAGGTAGGGCTGCATGTTCTCGTGCGGCTGGCTTCCACCCGCCGGTGAGATGGCCCCGGCCGCCATGTTCACCGCCGGCGTGTCTTCGATATAGGGGTTGATGCTGGCGGGGGTCTGGGCCAGCACCGCGCCGCTCGGATTCGGCTGGTTGCCGAGAGCGGTGCTCGCGGTCAGCGGGTGCGTGTGATTGGGGATCTGCTGAACGGTCAGCGTCTCCTGCTCGGTCCCCGCCATCTCGCCGATCTGGTATGTCGTGCCGTCGGGGCCGGTACCCATGTGCATGGGCGCGCGGCTGGCCAGGTTGGGAAGATTGAACGTCTCCTCGCCATCCCCGCCGTAGGTAGTGCCGATCAACTGGAACAGAACGTCGTTCTCCGATATGGGCAGCTGCTGGCCCTCGCAGAACATCCATCCGACGGGCGCGAAGGTTCCGGCGAACATCCGGATCTCGCCCACGTAAGGCTGTGCCATTGGGGTTTGTCTCCGGTCAGTTCTGGGAGGGGAAGATGCCCTGGAGCGCGATGATGAAGTTCAGCACCAGGTACGGCATCATGTTGTTGTGGGGCTGGCTCCCGCCCACGCTGGTGACCGAGCCCTGGTTCATGGTCGTGAGGCTCGTGGCTTGGCCGTACATGTTGTTGACCGCCCCGAGGTAGGCATTCGTCGGGTTCGCGATCGCCCCGTTCTGATCCGTGGCCATCAGGGCGTGCATGTGCGTGGCGAGCTGCTGGATGTTGACCGTGACGCTGGTGCTCCCCGCGGCTTCTCCCAGCGTGTGGCCGCTACCCATGTGGATGGGAAGCCTTCCCCGCAGATTGGGCAACGCGAACGTTGTCTGTCCGTTGCCGCCGTACGTGGTCCCGAGGAGGGCGAACAGCGCCTGGTTCTGATTGATCGGCAAAAACTGGCCGTTACAGAGCGCCCATCCCTTGGGTGGAAAGTTGAACGAGACGATCTTGATCTCGCTCAGGAAGGGTTCCGACATGACGCCTCCTGCGTGGGGTGGATGGAGGTACTACATCGAGATCCTGCGGGCCCAGCAACCGGACGCCCACTCCCGGGGGGGGGGAGTGGGCGTCCGGATCTGCCCGCGTCACGCAGGCGGGCAGGTGCTCTGGAAGGCGTTGGTGCTGGTGGCGTTCACCGCGGTTCCACCCGCAGGCACGGTGATCGTGTTCTTGCTGTTCAGGAAGGTGTTGGGGTCGCTCGACGCGCCGGCGAGCCCCAAGCCCGGAAGCGCCGTCTTGGTAAGGAAGCGTCCGAAGATCCGCAATTCGACGCCACCGTTGGTGCCCGTCTGGTTGATCACGTTGGAGGCCACGTCCAGGCAGCTCTTCCCGGTGTCACCCGTCACGTTGCCCAGTTCGAACCGGATCCCGCTCGTCGGGAAGAGGCCCGTCGCCGCGTTCGGCGACGGCTCCGCCACATTGTTGCTCTTCACCGACGCGTTCAGGTAGCTCGCCGTCGCCCCGCGGTTCACGATCCGCAGCCCGTAGTTCGTGAACTGCCGGACCGTGTTCCCGGTGATCGTCGTCGTGTGCGTCGCCGTCTCGGTGGTGCTCACCAGCCCCACGAAGATCGCCGAGCCCCCCGATGAGCCCGAGTTCGACACGCCTGCGGTGCCCACGGTATTGTTCGTGATGCTGCCCGTCATCGCGCCCGTGCCGCCCGCGCCGCGGTCCACCTCGATCCCCGACCCGCCAGCGCCGTTTACGGAGTTGGCCGTCACCGAGTAGGTCACCGCGCCGGTGCTCGCGTGCGCCACGTAGATCCCGAAGTCGCTTCCCAGCTTGTTCGGGTGCGTGTTCGTCAGCGTGTTCCCGCTGATCAGCACGTCGCCCGACGAGCTCTCGTTCATCACGTACGAGATGTTGTTCGCCCGAGACCCGGTGAACCGGCTGTTCTGCACCGTGGCGTTCACCACCGCCGAGCTGAACCCGGCGATGTTCACCCCGTCGTTACCGCTCGTCCCGTTGAACCCCACGGTGTCGCTCGTCATGACAAGGCGGTTCAGCGTCCCGGTGTTGTTCACCACCCGCACGTTGTCCTCGAACCCGCCGTCCACGTAGCTGTTCGTGATCGAGGCCGAGCCCAGCAGGTTGTCGAACGACACGCTCCCGTCGTCCGTCGCCGTGCTCGACCCGTTCGTGCCGGTGATCCGCGTCTTGTTCATCGTGAAGCCCGTCACCGACGAACCATAGATCGCGTGGTTGCCGTGATTGTTCAGCGCCATCCAGCTCAGGCTCACGTTCTGCGCGTTGCTCAGGTAGATCCCGTTCCCCGCCACCGCGCCGTCGGCGCCCGTGGTGTTGGAGATCGTTCCGCCCGAACCCGTGGTGCCGCTCCCGCTCACCGTCAGCCCGCCCGCGCCGGTGCTGCTCAGCACGATCCCGTTGCTGCCGCCGTTCGCGCTGATGCTGCGGAAGTTCAGACCCGTGCCGCCGATCGTGGTGCCGCTCACGTTCAGCGCGATGCCGCCCGTGGAGCTGATCGAGTTGTGCGTCCCGGCGATCGTCAGGGTCCCGCCGCCAGTCGCGCTGATGCCGTTGCCGCTGCCGGTAGTGACCTTCACCGAGTCCACGAAGCTCACCGTGCCCGTCACGCTCGACATGTTGACGCCCGCGCCGGACCCGGTGCTCAGCACCACGCTCGGGCTGCTGAACGTCACCGGCCCGCTCACGCTCGACAGGTTGATCGCGGTCCCCGACCCCGTCGTCAGCGCGATGCTCGGGCCCGTGAAGCTCGCCGATCCGCCCGTCATCCCGCTCAGGTTGATCCCCGTCCCGGCCCCGTTCGTCTTCGAGATCGCGCCGGGGAAGTTGAACGTCGGGTTGCTTCCGCTGATGCTCACCGCCGCGCCCGTCGGGTTGGTGATCGCGCTCGCCGTCCCGCCGTTGATCGTCAGCGTGCCGCCGACGTTCGTCAGCGCGATACCGCTGCTCGTGCTGTTGGTCGATCTCACCGAGTCCAGCACGGCCGCACCGGTACCGCCGATTCCCACCACGGTGCCGCCGGTGATGTCGAGCGCTGGGCCGCCGGTTGCGTTGATCGCCAGTTCGCCCAGCGAGAGCGTGCCGATACTGGCACCGGTAAGGCCGAAGCCGGACGCGTTCACCACGCGGAAGCCACGCAGCGTGTTGCCGTTCCCGAGCGTCAGCCCGCCTACCTGCGGCGCCACGCCCATCGGCAGAAGCGTCAGCGACTGGCCGTTGATCGTGGCCGTGAAGGGGGCCGTGTGCCCTTGGCCACGCAGTGTCTGGCCGTTCTTGAGCGTGCCGCCCGTGGTCAGGCCGCCGCCGGTGTGCACCAGGATCGTGTCGTTCAACCCCGCCACCGCCTCGGCGGCCGAGATCGAAGTGAACGGACGGAAGTCGCGGCCGTCGGCGGCGCCCGCCGCCCCCGCGTACGACTGGTCGACGTGCCACACCTTGCCGATGAAGGCGAACTTCAGCCAGCCGCTGGCAGACACGTGCCCGTCGTTGATCGTGTACTGCACGCTGTCGCGGCCGGTCACGCCGGCAGCGGGGACGAAAGTCGCCGCGCCCGCCGCGGTGATGATCACACGCCCGTTACGGGCAGTGGTCAGTGAGTCCAGCGTCGTGACCGTCAGCGAGCCGCCGTTGATCGTGACGTCGTTCGCAAGAACGTTTGGAACGAAGCTGCTGGGCAGCAACTGGTTCCCCATCGCCTGTGACAGGTCCGTGGCGGCAACCGGCGGGATATACGCCGTGAAGGTGTCCGGCGCAGCGGTGCCCACCGCCGCAGCGGCCTGGAGCTGGTTCGTCGTGGGCCCGGAGCCCAGCGTCCAGCTCCCCACCGCTGCTTTCCCGAAGGCATCAGTCGTGGGAGAAGCTACCGTGGTGCTTCCACCTCCGCCGATTACGGTGAAGTTGATGGTGGCGCCCGGAACATCGTTGTTGAATGCGTCGGTCACGTGCACCGCCGGCGGAATCGCCACCGGCGAGCCTGCGGTGCCGGTCTGCAAGTCGCCCGCGGTCTTCTCGATGTTCGCCGGATCGCCTGGCCGCCCGGTTGCCGTAAAGGTCAGCGTGCTGAGGCCCGCCGACGTGGCATTCACCGTGTTGGCTCCGGCGGTAGTGCCGACGGTCCAGCTCCCCACCGTTGCGATACCGGAGGCGTTCGTGGTCTGGCTGCCGCCCGTCACGCTCCCGCCACCCGAAGCCACCGCGAAGGTGACGCCCACACCGGGCACAGGATTGCCGTAGGTATCGGTGACCAGCACCGAGGGGAGCGAATCGGCGTGCACGCCGGTGTTCACGACCGCGCTCGCGTTGTCGTGCCCGGGCACCTTGGCCATGCTGGCCGGCGCACCATGCTTCACGGTGGAAGTGAAGGTCACGTCCGTGAGCCCGGGTGACGATGCGATCACATTATACACGCCCGCGGTATGCACGAGCGTCCACCCCGTAACCGACGCTTCGCCCGCGGCATCGGTGCTGTCGATCACAAACGACCCCGTGCTGGATCCATTGGCAAGGGACCCGCTGTCGGGCGAAAGCGTGAAGGTAACCGCTACGTTCGGTACGGGGTGCCCTCCGCTGTCCGTGACCTTGACAGTGGGAAGGGAGTCCGCCGGGACGTTGTTCCCTGCGACGACGGTGGTGCTGTCATGGCCGGGCTTCTTGATCATGCTGGCCGGCGCGCCCGCGGTCACGACGATCTCCACGCGGCCCGTGCGCGACCCGCTGGTGGCGGTGACGGTGTCCACGCCCGGAGCACCGGCGGTCACCAGCCCGGTGGACGCGTTCACCGTGGCGGCGCCGTGGCCGGTGATGGACCAGGTCACGGCCTGGCCGGTCACCACGTGCCCGAGGTGGTTGCGAACGGTGTCCTCGAGCTGGAGCGTGGCCCCCGCCGCGAGCGTGTTCGTGGGAACCAGGTAGGGGCTCGGCGCGTGCGTGGGCGGGTAGATGTCGACCCACCCCGACGGGAACTGCAGCTTCGCGTCTACGTAGAGCAGGAACTGGAAGTGCGTGACCGAATCCGGGATCTTGAAGAACCAGCGCCGCACCGGCGTGGTGGCCGAGTCGGCCAGGAGCCCGGGATAGCTGTAGTACGTCTGGTTGCTCGCCGTGAAGGTGCCGATCCCGGCGCTGTCGACCGTGATCTGCCCGGTCCCGGCGTCGGCGGTGGGGGGCGTGAAGAAGAAGACGTGGATCGAGTCCGCGGTCAGCCCGTCCTCCGTCCCCAGCTTCTGCGGGACGAGGTTCTTCAGCGTGACGTCGAAGCTGAAGTCGTAGGTCGAGCCGTTGAGCGTCGAGGCGATGTTCGACGAGGCGATCTCCACGTTCTCGTGCTGGCCGCCGATGGTCGCTCCGCGCACGTTGCCGTTTTTCGGAGCCTCGCAGGTGACGGTGCGGGCGCGGACGTCGGCGCCGCAGACGAAGGCGGCGAGCCCGTCGGGGTTCGGCACCGTGGTTATGGGCGTGCCCACCGGGAAGCGCTTCGCGTTTTCGCGGCCGGCGGCGTAGGCGTTGATGATCGCGGCGTCGGCCGCGGTCACGCGGCCGTCGCCGTTCACGTCGCCGCGCGCGGCCACGTCGATGCCGGCGGGGACCGTGCGGCCCACCAGGTAGTCGGCGACGATGCGGGCGTCGGCCGCGGTCACGCGGCCGTCGCCGTCCACGTCGCCGCGCACCGGCTGGCCGCCGGTCTGCGCGGAAAGGCCCGGGGCGGTGGCCAGAACGGCCGCGCCCAGGACCAGCAGGAATCTGCTCAGGTTGCGAAGCATGGGAGTACTTGTCCGCTATGGGTGGCGCGCGGCCCGTGAGGCCACGCGCTGAAGGAAGGCGAAGGAGCTACCGCTGCTGGAAGAGGAGAGTCCCGTTCTTCACCTGCGCGGTCACGTCGGCGAACTCGGCCGCCTCGGTGACTTCCTCGAAGGTGACGTTGAACGCCTCGCGGGTGACCGCCCCCTTGGCGGTGAACTGCAGCCGCAGCATCGACGCGCCGGCGGTGCCGTCGAGCGCCGTGCCCATGAAGCGCACGTGCCCCGGGCTCACCTCGTTGGCGGCGCCGTCGACCCCCTCGGGGAGCGTGGCGCTCTTCAGCGTGAGCGTCTCGGGGTTGAACACCACCTCGCCCTGGTAGCTGGCGAAGCTCAGCCCGCCGGGCACCTGGCGCAGCGACAGGTCGGCGCTCGTGGTGCCGTGGCTGGTGGAAACCGCGATCGACGGGTACAGCCCCGCGCCGCTGTCGGTGGGAAGCCCGCCGCCATTGGGATCCTTGGCATCCTTGCAGGCGCCGGCGAACGCCACGACGGCGGCCGCGGTCACCAGCAGGCGGATGCGGCTTCGCTTGTTGCCCATTGAACTTCTCACTGCAAGAGTGGATGCGTCCCCGGTTGCGCGCACCGGGAAGGGAGCCGTGTGGGGACCGCCGGAAAGACAAAGGGGCGAGATCCGGAGGACTTCTCCCGGACCCGCGAGTCGGTTGGCCTGCTCGCGCACCCTTTTCCGGTGGCGATTCGCCCTGTTCGCAGCCGCAAGGAAGGGCTGCGCGGTGCCGTGGGCGGGCACCGCAAGGGACGTGACCACAACATTATACCTACGTTTGTCATCTGCCACAAGTCACGGGTGCAGATCGCACGAATGGGCGCAAGTCGCTGGGGCGGCCGCTCACCTCTGCCGCTCGTTATTCCCGCGCGGTTCCTGACGGCACGCCGGACAGGGCACGGGGCGAGCCACGCCCGGCGATTCCGCGCAACTGACGGCCTCATGGCAGGTTATCGCTCGGGCGGGTGCAGCCGGGGCGCATCGGCCTGCTACGAATCGATACAACCGTTGCGCCGTTTCAGCGTGGAGAGATTCGTGTAGCAGAACGGATTCGGCCATTCTCGCATGGGCGGAAGATTCGTCTACCGCGGGCCTCGGACGCACGCGAGGCGCCCCGACGCGGGCCTGGGTCGAGCTCCGCGGGACGCGATCGGGACAAGGATGTCCCAACCCGGAGAGCGACCTCGCGGTTGCGTGAGGGATGCGCGCCCGAAGGGCCGGGACGGCGCCGCGCGCGAGCAGAAACGAGGGAGACGCGAGAATGTCGGGCGCGGCGGTGGCCCGGCGCGGTTGGCAACAATGGTATCGTTGCCTACCGCGCGCGCAGCCCGGTTCCGCGCCTCGGGCGCGGAACACGCCCAAGAACGGAAGTGCGGAAGTGCGGAAGTGCGTGAGTGCGGAAGTGCTTTGGATCCGCGCGAATCCCACGCACTCCACGCACTCACGCACTTCCACCGCTACGCCGCCTTCCGCATCAGCGCCTTCGCGATCCGCTGGCCGGCTTCGCGGAGGCGGTCCTCGGGCTCGATGAGGGCGAAGCGCACGTGGCCCTCGCCTTCGCGGCCGAAGCCGACGCCGGGGGAGACGACCACCCCCGCCTCGCGCAGCAGGTGGCGCGCGAACTCCATGCTTCCCATGTGCACGTACTCGCCGGGGATGGGCGCCCAGACGAACATCGTGGCGCGCGGCTCGGGGACGGCCCACCCCGCGGCGTGCAGCGCGCCGACCAGCGCCTCGGCGCGGCGGCGGTAGACCTCGCGCGTCTCGCCCACGCACTCCTGCGGCGAGCGCAGCGCGTGCGCGGCGGCGATCTGGATGGGCTGGAAGATGCCGTAGTCCAGGTAGCTCTTGATCTTGGTGAGCGCCTGCACCATGGCCGTGTTGCCCACGCAGAAGCCCACGCGCCACCCGGCCATGCAGTAGCTCTTGGACATGGAGAAGAACTCCACGCCCACGTCCATGGCGCCGGGAACCTGGAGAAGGCTGGGCGGCTCGCTGTCGCCGAACGAGAAGTCGGCGTAAGCGAAGTCGTGGATCAGCAGCAGCCGCTCGCGCCTGCACAGCTCCACCGCGCGCTCCAGCAGCTCCGGGGTGGCGCTGAGCGTGGTGGGGTTGTTGGGAAAGGAGAGCACGAGCGCCTTCGGCCGCGGCCAGGTGGAGGCGCACGCCGCCTCGACGGCCGAGAGGAGCGCGTCGCCCACCACGTAGCCGTCCTCGTCGCCCACCAGGGGGATGGAGTGCACGTGCCCGCCGGCGAAGACCACGGAGTAGTAGTGGATGGGGTACGCGGGCGAGGGGACGATGACGGTGTCGCCGTTCTCCAGCAGCGCCAGCATCAGGTGCGCGATCCCCTCCTTGGCGCCGATGGTGACGACGACCTGCGTCTCCGGATCGAGCGTCACGCCGTAGCGTTCGGCATAGTGCTCGGCCATGGCCTCGCGCAGCCCGTGGATGCCGCGGCTGGCGCTGTAGCGGTGGTGCCGGGGGTCGGCGGCGTGGGCCACCATCTCGTCGACGATGTGGCCGGGGGTGCCCAGGTCGGGGTTTCCCATCCCTAGGTCGATCACGTCCTCGCCGGCGGCGATGCGCTCGGCCTTCTCGGCGTTCACCTGCGCGAAGACGTAGGCGGGAAGCCCGCTGAGGCGCGGGAAGTCGGCGGCGCTGCGCGGCGGCCAGGGGGCTTCGGGGGAGATGTCGGACATGTCAGCGGTCTGGCAAGGGTGCAAGGAACGGCCGACCCGGTCGATCATGCCGCGTCGGCCGGGTCGGTGCGGTTCCGATCTCGTCGGATTCGTGGGATGCCGTCCTGCAGGATTCCGGCCGCCGCCCGCGTCGCCGCGCGCGTCAGGAGACGCGGCCGGATGCTACTCCGCCACGCGCGGCGCACAGGATTTCGCCCGCAGTTCCCACCCCGACGGCGGACTGATGGGGCACGAAGACAGAACGCCGCCCCGGCAGCAGGTGCCGGGGCGGCGTTCTGTCTTGCGAGCTCGCGCCCGGGTCAGTCCGCGTTGGCCTCGGGGGCCTGCGCCTCGTCCGCGGCGAGCGCCTCGAACGGGATCACGGAAACCTTCTTGCGCGTCTTGTCCTTGCGGCCGAACTGGACCACGCCGTCGACGATCGCGAAGAGCGTGTCGTCGTTCGCGCGGCGGACGTTCTCGCCCGCGTGGAACTTGGTGCCGCGCTGGCGGACCAGGATGTTGCCGGCCAGCACGCGCTCGCCGCCGTACTTCTTCACGCCCAGGCGCTGGGCGTTCGAATCGCGGCCGTTGCGGGTAGAACCGCCACCCTTCTTATGTGCCATTGCTGATGCTCCTTCAGCCGAGGTTGATGTCGTTCACGCGCACCTCGGTGAACCCCTGCCGGTGCCCCTGCTTGCGGCGGTAGTTCTTGCGGCGCTTGTGCTTGAAGATGATGATCTTCTCGCCGCGGCCGTGGCGCACCACCTCGGCCGAAACCGAAGCGCCACTCAGGACCGGCGTGCCCACCTTGATGGTGTCGCCGTCGGCGCCCAGGAGCACCTCGCCGAACTGGACCGTCTGCCCCGCCTCGGTCTCGAGGGACTGGACGCGGATGGTCTTGCCGGGCTCGGCGCGATACTGGTGGCCGCCGATGCGGATGATGGCGTACATGTGGTTCCGAGACTCCAGAGATAGCGGACGGAACTTGCCCGAAAAGAAAACAAGACGCGGAATATCGCCCGGCCAGCCGGGAAAGTCAACCCCGGCGGGCGGCGAAATCCAGCGCCGACGCAAGTATTTCTCGCCTCCCGGGCGTCCGTCCGTGGCTCCAGAGGCGGCGTCGTGCCGAACAATGTAACGGCACGCACCCGAACCGTGTACCCCCGGGAAGTACGAGGAGTGCGGAAGTGTGGAAGTGCGATGCGCATCCCTGCGTCTCCACGCATCGCGGGATCTCACGCGGAGGCGCGGAGGTGCATGGCAGCCGCCCCTGCGTGTCCGCGTCTCCGTCTTATGTATTTCTGTTTCGGATCGGCTCAGATCGTCAGCACCCGCGAACCGGGCGGGCGGCAATGGATAGCGTGGACATCGACAATGAGCAAGGAAGCCGTCCACAGCAGCGAAGCCCCCGCACCGTCTCCGGCGCGGGGGCTTCGTTGTTCCGTACTCTCGTACTTCCGTACTTTCGTACTGCCGTTCGTCAGCCGAGGTTGAACTTTCCCGAGACGTCCTGGTGGCTGACGGCGGAGAGGAGGCGGAAATCGTCCTGCGCGATCAGCGGGTCGTCGCGCAGGGCGATCTTCATCCCCAGGCTCTTCTCCATCCCCCGGATCCACGCGGGCTCCTGCTCCAGCACGTAGAGCGCGACCTCGGGGTGCACGCGCACGACCAGGTTCTTCTCCGTCCCGGCGGCCCAGGCGCGGCGGATGGCGCGCTCGATCCGGCGCACCACCGTCTCGGGGGTGAAGATGCGCCCCGTTCCCGAGCAGGTGGGGCAGGCTTCCGTCTGCGTGTGGTAGAGCGAGGGGCGCACCCGCTGGCGCGTCATCTCGATCAGCCCCAGCTCGCTGACCTGGAACGCCTTGGTGCGCGCCCGGTCGCGGGACAGGTGCTGGCGGAGCTCCTGCAGCACCTTTTCCCGGTTCTGCTTGGTCTCCATGTCGATGAAGTCGCACACGATGATCCCGCCCACGTCGCGCAGCCGCACCTGCCGCGCGATCTCGCGCGCCGCGTCGACGTTGGTCTTCAGGATCGTCTTCTCGGGGTCCTTCTTCCCCGTGTAGCGCCCGGTGTTCACGTCGATGGAGACGAGCGCCTCGGTGGGCTCCACGATGATGTAGCCGCCCGACGGGAGGTTCACCCGGCGCTGGAAGGCGTCGCGGATCTCGCTCTCGATGTCGTAGGCGTCGAAGAGCGGCCTGGGGTCGGTGTACATCCGCACCCGCTCGATGAGCGACGGGTCCACCTGCTCCAGGTACGCCTTCACGTCGTCGAACACCGGCTGCGAGTCGACGATCAGCGAGTCGACCTTCTGGCTGAACAGGTCGCGGATGATGCCGGCGACGAGCTTGGCTTCCCGGTGCACCGCGGCGGGGGCGCGCGACTTGGACGCCTTCTTCTGGATCTGCTTCCAGAGCTGCATCAGCGCCTTCAGCTCGCGCTCGAAGGTTTCGCGCGTGAGCTCCTCGCCCACGGTGCGCACGATGACCCCGCCCGCCTTCGCGGGAAGGATCTCGCGGGCGAGGGCGCGGAGACGGGAGCGCTCCTCGCGGTCCTCGATCTTGCGCGACACGCCCACGTGGTCGCTTCCCGGCATGTACACCAGGAAGCGGCCGGGGAGGGAGATGTGCGCGGTGACGCGGGGGCCCTTGGTGCTGATGGGCTCCTTGCTCACCTGCACCAGCATCTCCTGCCCCTTCTTGACGATGTCCTGGATGGGGGGAAAGCGCTGGGCGCGGCGCCCGCCCCCGCCGTTGGCCGGGGCGTCGTCGTCGTCGGCCGCGGCGGAGGCCGCGCCGGGCTCCTCGTCCTCGTCGTCGTCATCCACGGCCACGTCGCTGACGTGCAGGAAGGCCGCCTTCTCGGTGCCGATGTCCACGAAGGCGGCCTGGATGCCGGGGAGGACGGCTTCGACCCGTCCCTTGTAGATGTCACCCACCATCCGCGCCGCGTCCGGCCGGTCGACCATGAGCTCGACCAGCACGTCGTCCTCGAGGATGGCGACGCGCGTCTCGCGGGCGGTGGTGTTCATCAGGATCTCGCGCTTCAATCCGCCTCCTGGCGTGCGGGAGACGGGGCGAGGCCCCTGGAGGGTACGGGCCGACCCCGCGGGGCGTCGCAAGCCCCGCGCAAAGCGGATCGAACCATGTTCAGACTGCCCGTGTTGGCCGCCCGGCGGAGCGTGGCCCGCGGCGCGGCGGCGTTCAGTGGGCGAGCTCGCGGAGAAGGCTGCGGGCGATCACCAGGCGCTGGATCTCGCTGGTCCCCTCCCCGATCTCGCAGATCTTGGCGTCGCGCATCATGCGCTCCACCGGGTATTCGCGGGTGTAGCCGTAGCCGCCGTGCACCTGCACGGCCCTGGTGGTCACGCGCATGGCCGTCTCGCTGGCGAACAGCTTGGCCATCGACGCTTCCCGGGTATACGGCCTCCCCTGCTCCTTCAGCCACGCGGCGTGGTAGACGAGGTGCTTGGCGGCCTCGATCTCGGTGGCCATGTCGGCCAGCATGAACTGGATCCCCTGGAAGTCGGCGATCGGCTTCCCGAACTGCTGCCGCTCCAGCGCGTAGGCGCGGGCCTGCTCGAACGCGCCCTCCGCCAGCCCCAGCGAGAGCGCGCCGATGCCGATGCGGCCGGCGTCGAGGGTCTTCATGAAGTTGACGAAGCCCATCCCCACCTCGCCCAGCACGTTCTTGTCGGGAACGAACGCGTTCTCCAGCACCAGTTCGCGGGTGTCGCTGGCGCGCCACCCCATCTTGTCTTCCTTCTTCCCCGCGCGGACACCCTCGGTGTAGCAGAGCTGCCCGTCCTGCGCGTGGCCGATGCCGATCTCGCGCGCCTTCTCCAGGTCCGTGGTGGGCTTGGAGACGATGAACGAGGTGATCCCCTTCGTACCCTTTTCCTTGTCCGTCTGTGCGGTGACCACGAAGATCTCGCCCACGCCGGCGTGGGTGATGAAGATCTTGCTCCCGTTCAGGATCCACCCGCCGTCCACCTTCGTGGCGGTGGTCTGCGTGCCGCCCGCGTCGGAGCCCGCCCCCGGCTCGGTGAGCCCGAAGCCGCCCAGCACCGTGCCGCTGGCCAGGAGCGGGATGAAGCGCTCCTTCTGCTCCGGCGTGCCGAAGTTCACGATGGGCGAGGAGCCCAGCGTGGTATGGGCCGAGACGGTGATGGCGTGGCTGGCGTCGACCCTGGCCAGCTCGTGGATCACGATCATGTAGGCGATGCCGTCCATCCCCGCGCCGCCCAGCTCCTCGGGCCAGGGGATGCCGAACAGGCCCAGCTCGCCCATCTTCTTCACGTTCTCCCACGGGAACTCGCCGCTCCGATCGAGTTCGCCGGCCACGGGCGCGATCTCGTTTTCGGCGAAATCGCGCACCATGTCGCGGATCATCAGGTGGTTCTCGTCGAAGTACCGGTCCATCGCTCGCTATGCAGTGCAGGCGCCCGGGGCGCACGTACGGAATCTCCCGAAACCGCGGGAATCTACTCGGCACGCAAGGAAACCGAAAGGATCGGGCCAGCGGGACGAGAAGTAACAAGAATGCGGAGGAAGCGGGACGGTGCGCTCGCTCGCGGATGCCGCGTCCCCGCCCGTGCAGCATCGTTGAAGACGCGCCGTACCGGGTGTCGGTATGAAGAGTCCCCGCACCCTCGTCGTGGGGGTGCGGGGACATCGTGAGCCCGGCGCAAGCGCGGGCGTAGCCTACGCCTTGGTGACGGTGACCGTTGCGATGGTGGTCCCGCCCGAGAGGTCCGCGCAGTAGACCCAGACCAGGTACTGCGTGCCGGACGTCATGTTCGCCGAGCCGGGCCCCGCGTCGTACCGGAAGTCGTACCACGGGGGCGACGGGTTCCGATTCGATACGGTGGCCGGGAAGTTCTGCACGGTGGACGTCCACGTCGTTCCGGTCCAGTAGAAGCCGTCGCTCAGACGCTTGATCTCCACGTCGCAGCGGTTCATGCTGACGGCGTTCACCGAGCCCAGGATCGGACTGCTCTGGGAGTTCCGCAGCGACGTGACCACCTGCCCGTTGGTGTACGGGTTGACCATGATGATCACGGGTGCGGCGGCATGCGGTGCGGGAGGACCCGCGCCGAGCAGCAGCCCCGCGCACAACACGCCGGAAATCCCCCTGGTGATTCGCCTCATGAGCGCCTCCCCTCGTCCAGGTGATCATCACGCGGCAGGCCCATCGGGCCTACCATCCAATAGCATGCAAATAGGACCGCATCTATTATGCCTTTAATTTACGTAGGCGGTTCCCTCCTGAAAGCTCCGGCTGGCCCGACCGAACAGAGTGGGCCGCGAGAAGGGCCGACGGATTCCTTTCGCCGGCCCCCGTCATTCGCCGCTCGATCCTTTACAGCGCCGGAACCACCTTGCCGTCGAAGATGCGGATGGTGATGCCGTCGAACTTCGTGAGCTCGAAGTAGGCGGGCCGAGTACTCGAAGTACACGATTCCAAACTGCTCGCGGATGCGCATCCACCGATGGCGCGTGGGATCGTACGGGAGCTGGGCCAGGCCCGTGTCCGCGGTGGCCGACGCCGGCTGCGTGCTGCAGGAAAGCGTTCCGGCCTCGACCTTGAAGAAGAGGTGGTCGCCCGCGGCGTTCTGCACGTGCAGGTACATCTCACAGCCTTTGACACCGCGCAGCGCCCGCACCACCTCAACCGAAACCTGCGAGTCGGTGAGGTCGAAGGCCGAGACGGAGTTGTATCCCCCGAAGCTGTTGCTCGCCCCGCTGACGGGCCGGATCTCCAGCCGCTGATTGACTTCCTGGACCGGACCGAACGCGCTCCACTTCGTGGCGTCCGTCACGTTGTCGCCGAAGTTGTCGACGAGGGTGATTGCCTTTGCCATGATGGTTTCTCCACTTCATGCGTCACTTGCCGCCGCCGCGCCGGGGTGCGCGGCGGCCCGTCTCCGCGCGGTGCGGCCCCGCCCGCGGCGCGCGCGTCCTGCGCGTCCGCTCTCCTGCGGGGCTACCGATTGTCGCTCTGGTGCTGCCAGAGCCGTGTGCCCGGGCGCTCTGCCGGGAGGAGGCCTGTGGCAGCCACCATCTCTCTCCATCACCATCCGCATGGACGCACGGCGCCCCCGCCCGTCGCTGTGACGGGCGGGGGCGTCGGCGGCCCCGCATCTTCCCGATCGATCTTCCCTGCCCGATCGTTCTACCGACCTACCCTGCTCTTCCGATCCCTTCGACTTCCGATCACCTCACGTGACGGGGACTACCTTCCCGTCGAAGATGCGGATCGTGGTCCCGTCGAACTTGGTGAGCTGGAAGTATGCGTCGTCCTCGTTGAAGCCCAGGCTCTGCTCCTGCAGCAGGCCGATGGCGATGGCCTCGCCCAGCACCAGCGACTCGGAGTAGTCGGTACGCCAGTGCACGCCCGCCGCGTTGCGGAAGAGCGCGATGTTGCCGGCCAGCTTGTTCAGCTCGCCGCCCACGGTCATCTGGGTGGCGTCGGCGCCGGTGTAGGGCACCAGCGACGTGCCGGTCGCATCGGCCTGCACCGGGTTCTCGATGGGCGTGCTCTCGTCGAAGAACGCCTTCAGGATCGTGGCCATCGCCCCCGAGCCCGTGGCGTGCCCCGCGCCGTACGCCGGGTGCGTGGGCGCGCCCTCGGGGTATGCCTGCGGCAGCAGGTAGCTCGGGAACTTGTCGCCCGCCTGCCCGCCGTAGTACGGCGCCAGCAGCCCCGTCTGCAGCGAGTTCAGGATGCTGGGGTGGATCAGCGGCGTGCTGCTGCTGGTGAGGTACGTGCGCCGGCCGGTGATGTGGTTGTCCACGCGCCCGCCGTACTCCTCGGGGCGCAGGCGGCGGTGCACGAACCACTTCTGGTACCACACCGCCCGCAGCGCGCGGCCCAGCACCTCGCCCAGCACCTGCAGCAGGTGCGTGGGGCCGAAGGTGTTGAAGCCCACCTGCGTCCGGCTGTCCATCGCCGTGCCCGGCGGGTCGTACGGGTTCCCCTGGTCCTTGGGGAACTCCAGGTCGATCTGCGGCCGCCCGGTGGCGGCCGCGGCCGTGAGCTGGTTCCCCGTCGGCTCCGTCATCAGGATCCAGGCGGTGTCGTAGTACGCGTTCAGCACCTGGTCGAAGTGCACCAGCGTGGCGCCGTCGCGCAGCGTGTGGATGAACACGCGCGTGGCGCCGAACTGGTCGTTGCCGCGCTTGTCGGTGCCGTTCTGCACGGCCAGCCAGTCGCTGAAGACGGTCAGGTAGTCCACCCCGGGCTTCTGCGGCACCACGCGCTGGTCGATGATCTTGGCGCCGTACGACACGTATCCGTCGCTGGCATCGCGGCCCAGGCCCGGCAGCTTGCGCGGGTCCACGTTCCCCTTCAGCAGGAACTGGCTCACGTACGGCCCCACCTGCTCGCCCGGGTAGATGCCGCGGAAGATGTTCTGCGTCGTCACCGGCGTGGTGCCGCCGAACTCCGGGAACTCGCCGCTCAGCGAGTTGAGCGCGGTGTTGATGGTGCTGTCGGAGGCGTAGCTGATGAAGGGGATGTCGCGCGCCACCGCCATCCAGTACAGCTCGCCCGCCTCGTTCGCGGCGACGCGGCTGTCGAAGCGCGGCGCCGGCGGCTGGGTGATCTCCTGCGCGTCGGGCCCCTCCAGGTCGAAGGTGAGCCCGGTCTGCGGGTTGGTGAGCTTCAGCGCGGTGGGCGACGCCAGCTGGATCTCCTCGAAGTCCGCCGGGTCGCGGCTCTCCAGCGCGCGCAGCAGCGTGGCGTAGCTCGCCGGGTCCGGGTCGCCCACCGCGTCGTGCTTCAGGCTCTTGGAGAAGCTCCCCACCAGCGGCGCCTGCGGGTAGTTCACCTCGTCGTTGTTGTTGTGGTGCTCGTCGTGGCGCCGCTCGGCCATCAGCTCGGCGGCCTCGACGCGCACGTCGCGCGCGGACAGGCGCCGCTCCTCCACGCGCCGCGCCCGCGAGGTCTCGGGCGTGTTCACGTTGTCGAAGATGGCCACGCCCGGCGACGCGCCCGGGGTGAAGGTGCCGGCGGCCAGCTCGATGACCACCGAGGTCAGGCTCCACGGGGTGGGAATGGCGACGAACAGCTCCCACTCGCACCCGTCGGCCGAGTACTCGAAGAACAGCGTGCCCAGCTGCTCGCGGATGCGCATCCAGCGGTGGCGCGCCGGGTCGTACGGCGCCTCGGCCAGGTGCGTGGACGAGGTGGCGGACGCCGCCAGCTTCGTGCAGTAGAAGAGTGCGTCCTGCACCTTGAAGAACAGGTGGTCCCCCGCGCTGTTCTTCACGTGCAGATAGGTTTCCGCGCCGTCGAGGTTGCTGCGCAGCGCCCGCACCAGCTCCACTACGATCTGCGAGCCGGTGAGGTCGTAGCTGCCGGCGGAGACGTAGCCGCCGTACACGTTGCTGCCGCTGCTGGGCGGCCGGATCTCCAGCCGCTGGTTCACCTCCTGGACCGGTCCGAAGCTGTTCCACTTCGTGGTGTCGGTCGTGTTGTCGCCGAAGTTGTCGACGAGGGTCACGGCTTTCGGCATGGTGATCTCTCCATCCGCGTGCGTGGCTGCCCGCCGCCGCGCCGGAATGCGCGGCGGCCGTTTCCCGTGCGGCCCACATCCCCGGGGCGGCGCGCCGGAGGCGCGTCCGCTCGCGCGGGGAAGACCGCGTGTCGCTCCGTCGCGGTGACGGAGCCGTGAGCCCGGGCGCTGTGCCGGGTGGCGGGCCTGCGGCGGCCACGATCTCGGTTCCTCCATCTCCATCTCCATCTCCATCTCCATCTCCATCTCCATCTCCATCTCCATCTCCATCTCCATCCCGAACCGCGGACGCACGACGCCCCCGCCCGCCGCTGTGGCGGGCGGGGGCGTCGGCGGCCCCGCATCTTCCTATCTCATCCCAATCCCCCGATCCCCGCTTCGATCTACGGGGTCAAGGGACGCCATCTCACCTCCTGCTTACTCCTCAGGCGGGAAGAGGTCGACCCTGCCCTTGCGGATAACGACGGTGGTGCCGTCGAAGCGCGTGAGCTGGAAGAAGGCGTAGTCCTCGTTGTACGTCAGCGAGAGCTCCTGCAGCATGCGGATGGCCACCTCCTCGCCCAGCAGGAGCGAGAAGGTGTAGTCGCTGCGCCAGTGCACGCCGGCCGCGTTGCGGAAGAGCGCGATGTTGCCGGCCAGCTTGTTGATCTCGCCGCCCACCGTCATCTGCGCCGCGCCGGGGCCGGTGTAGGCGACCAGCGACAGCCCGTCGGCCGCGGCCTGCACCGGGTTCTCGATGGCCGCGCCCTCGTCGAAGAACGCCTTCAGGATGGTCGCGCAGGCGCCCGAGATCGTCGCGTGCCCCGCGCCGTACGCGGGGTGCGTGGGCGCGCCCTCGGGGTACGCCTGCGGGAGGAGGCGCGTGGTGAACTTCTTCCCCGCCCCGTAGTAGGCCGACAGCCCGCCGGTCTGCAGCGAGGTGATGAGGCTGGCGTCGATCGCCCCGCCGTAGCTGCGCCGCCCGGCGATCTGGTTGTCCACCCGCCCGCCGTACTCCTCGGGGCGCAGGCGGCGGTGGACGAACCACTTCTGGAACCAGACGGCGCGCGCGGCGCGGGTGGAGACCTCGATCAGCAGCTCCAGCAGGTGCAGGGGGCCGAAGGTGCCGAAGCCGACCTGCGTCTTGCTGTCCATCGCCGTCCCCGGCCGGTCGTAGGCGTTCCCCTGGTCGAACGGGAACTCCATGTCCACCTGCGGCCGCCCGGCGCCCACGCCGGTGAGCTGGTTCCCGGTGGGCTCGGAAAGGAGGATGAACGCGGCGTTCCACCAGGCGTTCACCACCTGGTCGAAGTGCACAAAGTTGGTGCCGTCGCGCAGGCTTCGGATGAAGCGGCGCGTGGTCTCGAACTGGTCCTGCCCGCGGCGGTCGGCGCCGTTCTGCACCGCCAGCCAGCCGGTGACGTCGGTCAGGTAGTCCACGTTCTGCGCCACCGCCTGCAGCCGCTGGTCGATGAACTGGATGCCGTAGGTGATGTACCCCTCGTCGGCGTCGCGCCCGGCGCCGTCGGGCTTGCGCGGGTCGGCGTTCCCCTTCCACAGGAACTGGCTGACGTACGGCCCCACCTGCTCGCCGGGGTAGACGCCGCGGAAGACGTTCTGCGCGGTCACCGGCGTGGTGCCGCCGAAGCGCGGGAACTCGGAGTTCAGCGAATTCACGGCGGCGGTGATGATGGCGTTGCTGCCGTAGTTGATGAACGGCACGTCGCGCGCGACGGCCATCCAGTACAGCTCGCCCTCCTCGTGCGCGGCGACGACGCTGTCGAAGCGCGGCGCCGGCGGCATGGTCACCGCCTGCGCGTCGGGCCCGATCACGTCGAAGCTCAGCCCCGACTGCGGGTTGGTGAGCTTCTTGGCCCCGCCGAGGACGATCTCCTCGAAGTCGTCGGGCTCGCGGCTCTCCAGCGCGCGCAGGAGGATGGCGTACGTCGCCGGGTCCGGATCGCCCACCGAGTCGTGCTTCAGCCCCTTGGAGAAGTTCCCCGCAAAGGGCGTGGCGAGGTAGCTCACCTCGTCGTCGTTGTTCAGGTGCTCGGGGTGCGGCTTCGACGCCGCCAGCCGCGCCGCCTTCTCGCGCGTGCCCAGCGCGCCCAGGCGCCGCTCGTCCACGGTGCGCGCGGGCTGCTGGCGAAGGTTGAACGAGTCGAAGACGGCCACGCCGGGCGAGGCCACCGGGTCCCAGATCCCCGCGCCGATCTCCAGGATCATGGCCGAGAGGTCGAACGGGTCGGGAAGGCTGGCCTGCACCGTCCACGTCTCGTCGTCGCCCGAGGTCTCGCAGAAGAGCGTGCCGCCCTTCTCGCGGAAGCGCAGCCACCGGTGGGCGTCGGGGTCGTACGGCACGCCCAGCCCGGTGAGCGTCGTCTTCCCCGCGGCCACGGTGAGGACGATGTACAGCAGCCCCGAGTCGATGCCCATGGTCACGCGGTTGTCCGAGTCCACGGCCACGTCGAGGTAGTTGTCGGTGCCATTCGTCTGCCGCAGCGTACGCCGCAGCCGCACCTTCACCTCCGAATCGCGGAGGTCGTACGCGTCGATGGAGGTGATGCCCGCGTAGTCGTTGGCCACCTTCGGGCGCACCTGGATGGTTCCGCTCCGCTCGGCCACCAGCGCGCCGCCGAAGGTGGACCACTTGGCGGTGTCGATGACCCCGTCCCGGAAGTCGTCGGTCAGGGTGTGTGCTCTTGCCATCGTTCCAGCTCCTGCCAGGGTTCCTTGCCCTCGCGGCGCGCGCTGCCGCGCCGCGAGCCGACCGCGCGCCCGGACCGGCATCCGCCGTCGGTGGTCCGGGATCGCTGCTGCGAGCCCGCCCGTGCGGGCTCCTCCCGCCCGGCGCTCTGCCGGGAAGGGCCTGGCTGGCCCGTCTCCATCTCCCTTCTCGCCCGGAACGAGAAAGCCCCCGCCCGGCGCTCTGCCGGACGGGGGCCTCACGGTCCCGGATCTCTATCTTTGCTGCGCGGCGGCGGGGCGCCGCATCCCAACGAAAAACGCTCCTTCCCGGCGGGTGCCGGGCGGGAGCGTTCAAGCCCTGTATTCAAATGTTGCCCATAGATTAGCAGATCATCCCGGACCCGTCAACCCCTAATCGGCCGATCTGCTCCCTCTTCCATTTCCGCCCAAACTGCGGGAATAGACGTGCCTTATCATAAACCGCGGGTGATCCGCCGCGCGTCCGACCCGGAACCCGCCGCAATGCGCATCCGCGGGCGCCGCTCACGCGTCGTTCAGCACGCGCAGGAACGCCTCGCCGAACTTCTCCATCTTCGCGGGGCCCACGCCGCTGATGGAGAGCATCTCGCGCTCCGTCCTCGGGTGCTCGCGCGCGATCTCGATCAGCACGCGGTCGGAGAAGACGCAGAACGCGGGCTGGCTCAGCTCCTTCGCCAGTTCCCAGCGCAGCTTCTTCAGCCTCCCGTAGAGGATCGCCTGCTCGGGCGTGGGGTCGCCGGCCGGCGCGGGCTCGCGGCGCGCGCGGGGGCGCGGCTCGCTCGCCGCGCCGGGCTGCGTGGCGCCGTCGGCGTGGGCGCGCAGGAGCTCCATCAGCGGCGCGCCGTAGCGGTTCAGGAGCGCGGGGGTCACGCCCTGGACGGCCAGCAGCGACTCCGGCGAGTCGGGCTGCGCGGCGGCGATGGCGTTCAGCACCTCTTCCGACATCACCATGAACGGCGGCGTGTCGTGGCGGCGCGCCAGCTCCTTGCGCACGCGGCGGAGATGGTCGCGCAGCAGGTCGGGGCCGGAGCGGACCGAGACCACGCCGTCGGTGGAGAGGTCGTACCCCTCGCGGCGCGCGGCGCGGCGATCGCGGCGGAAGTCGAGCGGGAGCCGCTCCCGCTTCGGGCGCTCGCGCGGGCCCTCGGAGCCATCCGTCTCGATCCCGTGCCTGGCCGCGAGCCCGTCGGCCTCCTGCAGGCAGTTGTCGCAGGCGCCGCAGTGCTTCATCGCCGCGCTGTCGCCGAAGTACTGCAGCACGAACCCGCGCCGGCAGTCCCTGGTGTACGCGTAGATCTGCATCTTCTGCAGCTTGCGGTGGTCGCGCTCGCGCTTGTCGTCCAGCGCCTGCCAGTCGATCGGCAGGCGGTTGACGGGCGTCTTGCGATCGATCACCCACACGCCTTCACTGCCCTGCTGCCATTCGAGGAACCCCTCGTCCTGCAGCCGGTCCAGCAGGTCCACGGGCGACTCGCCGGGCGAGGCGCGGGACAGGACGCGCCACTCCACCTCGGCGCCGCGGTACACCTTCTCGCCCCCGCCCGCCTTCCAGAGCGCACGCAGGAACTCCAGCTCCGCCGGGCGCTCGGCCAGCTCGCCGGAGATGCGGGAGGGGGTGGCCAGGAGCCGCAGCCGCACCGCCTGCCCGCCGGACGCCGCCGCCTTGGCCAGCCCGAACTGCTCCAGCACGCGGACGGCGCTGGCCACCTGCTTGTCGGCCTTCAGGTGCTTCTTCAGCTGCCGCGCGATCTCGTCGGCCGGGGTGGTGCAGATGCCGCGCGCGTCGGCATCGCGGCGCAGCACGCGCAGCACCTGCTCCACCGCCTCGCGCGGCGGGTTGGCCACGTCGGCGAAGAACTCGTGGATGAAGCGGTCGGGATAGGCGTGCAGGAGCACGCAGTCCGACGGGCCGCCGTCGCGCCCCGCGCGCCCGGCCTCCTGGTAGTACGCCTCCAGGTTGCCGGGCATGTTGTAGTGGACGACGATGCGGACGTCGCTCTTGTCGATCCCCATTCCGAACGCGTTGGTCGCCACCACGACCCGCGCGTCGCCGGTCATGAAGCGCTCCTGGATCTGCTTGCGGTCGCGGTCCATCAGCCCCGCGTGGTAGCCCACGCACGGCACGCCGCTCCCGTTCAGCAGCCCGGTCAGCGCGTCCACGCTCTTGCGCGTGGAGGCGTAGACGATGGACGACCCCTCGCGCCCGCGCAGGAGCTTGAGGAGGATCCGGTCCTTCTCCGAGTCGTTCTTCGCCCGCAGCACGTGCCAGATCAGGTTGCGCCGGTCGAACCCGGTCACCAGCACGTGCGGGTCGCGCAGCCCCAGCTGGCGCACGATGTCGCGCCGCACCTCCTCCGTCGCGGTGGCCGTCAGCGCGGCGACCGGCGGGTTCCCCAGCAGCTTGCGCGCGCGGCCGAGGCGCAGGTACGACGGGCGGAAGTCGTGCCCCCACTCGGACACGCAGTGCGCCTCGTCCACCGCGAGCAGCGAGACGTCGAGGCGGGCCAGGCGGTGCTGGAAGGCGTCGGAGTCGAAGCGCTCGGGGGCCACGTAGACGAGCTTGTATTCGCCCCGCTCGGCGGCGTCCAGCCGCGCGTTCATCTCCGAGCCGGAGAGCGACGAGTTGATGAAGGTGCCGGGGACGCCCAGCGCCTCCAGCGCGTCGATCTGGTCCTTCATCAGGGAGATGAGGGGCGATACGACCAGCGTCACCCCCGGGCGCATCATGGCCGGCACCTGGTAGCAGATGCTCTTGCCGCCGCCGGTGGGCATCACCGTCAGGCAGTCGCCGCCGTAAAGGACGTTGCGGATGGCCTGGTCCTGCCCGGGGCGAAAATCCGCGTACCCCCAGTACCGGCGCAGCACCTCGCGCGCGGCCTCGAAGGCGGTGTCGGTGGACGCGGCGTCCAGGGCGGTATCGGTCACGGCGGATGATGGGCGGTGCGTGGATCGGGATCGGCGCGCCCCCGTACCCACGTGCCGGGATACGGTTCTGCCGCCGTCGTGTTCTCCGTGCAATTGATGAGGAGGATAGAATACAACGCTGAGAGGAAGATGTACAGAGCGGTATGGCGTAAAGATGACGGAATCGCGAGCAGCGACACCGGGATGCACACGGTTGCGGAGATGTGTGCGAGACGTGGCGGGATACGGGCGCGCGCGATCGGGTTCCGCCGCGCGTCCGCCGCATCGCGCCCTCTCCGGCCGGCCAAGGCCGTCCACCTCTCCCGTACCGGGAGAGGTAGCTGGACGAGATTAGCGCGGCTCGCGATGGCACCCTGCCCGCCTGGCTGGCCCCTCCCCCACCCCGCAGGTCCAGGAATGCATCGCGGGGCCCCGTCATCCCGGCGAGCCCCGCGATTCCGTCGCATTTCAGCACTCATATCAGCACTCAGCGACCTATCGTACTTCCGTACTCACGTACTCTCGTACTTCGTACCGTCACCGCGTCATCCCCCGCACCTCCGCCAGCCCCCGCGGGTCCCACTGCGGGCGCTGGGGCGCGTTGGCCACCTCCCACGCGGTGAAGAACGCCATCCGCGCGATCCGCGTCAGCTTGTCGAAGTCGATCTTGCTCACCTCGTCGCTGGGGCGGTGGTAGTCCGCGTGCACGCCGCTGAAGAAGAAGATCGCCGGGATCTCCTTGCGCGCGAAGTTGAAGTGGTCGCTGCGGAAGAAGAAGCGCTCCTGCGGCCAGATGTCGTCGGCCAGCGTGAGATGGAGATCGCCATGCGCGCGCTGCACCGCGTTCACCGTGGCGCCCAGCGTGGAGTAGTTCTTCCCGATCACCACCACGCTGTCGGGGTTGTTGCGCCCGATCATGTCGATGTTGATGTCGGCCACGATCTGGGCGAGCGGCAGCGTGGGGTGCTCCGAGAACCACTCCGAGCCCAGCAGCCCCTTCTCCTCGCCGCTCACGTGCAGGATCACGATCGAGCGCTTCGGCCGCAGCCCCATCGACTGGAAGGCGCGCGCCACCTCCAGGATCCCCGTGGTCCCCGACCCGTCGTCGTCGGCGCCGTTGTAGATCGAGTCGCCGTTCACCGCCTGGCCCACCCCCACGTGGTCCATGTGGGCGGAGAGCACGACGTACTCGTTCTTCAGCACCGGGTCGCTCCCCGGCCAGATGGCGATCACGTTCGGGGCGCGCGCCTGGTCCACCTGCTCCATCGGCAGCGCGCCGGTCGCCGTCAGCGAGGCCAGCGGCACCGCGTGGAAGTTGTTCCCCGCGCCCGCCGTCCACTGCTGGGCCAGGTCCAGGTTCGCCGCGCGGAAGAGGCGCCCGGCCGCCTCCTGGCTCAGGAAGAACTGCGGGTACGCGGGCTCCGTTCCCACCGAGCGCGTGGGGCGCGCCGCGGTGGCCGCGTACTTCGCGACCGAGTCCGCCGTCCACTCCGGCCCCAGCACGTAGGCGACGGCGACCGCGCCGGCGCGCCGGGCGGCAGTGCGGATGCGGTTGCGCTCCAGCCGCCAGTCGCGCGTGGGGCCGCCGGGAATCGCGGCGACGGCGATGCGGCCGGTGAGCGACCCCGGCGCGGTCAGCGCGTCCGGTGCACGGCCGATGTAGACCAGGCTCCCCGAGACGTCCTGCGCCGTCCCCCCCGCCGTCCAGAAGTCGCGCCCCGCGGTGAAGGCCACGGGCGCTGCGCCGCCGGTCACCTGCAGCCGCGCCGCGGTGGGATCGAGGCGGCGCATCCCGTACGGATACCACTGGAAGAACGTCGTGCCCTCGCCGCCGGGCTGGAAGCCCATCGCCTGGTAGTTGGAGGCCAGGTAGCTGGCGACGATGTTCAGCTCGGGGCTGGGCGTGTCGCGGCCGCGCATCAGGTCGCTGGAGATGAACTCCAGCCGCGCCCGCGCGTCGGTGATGGTGATGGTGTTCGCGGCGGCCGCCACCTCGGGCGGCAGCGGCGCGGCGGACTGGGCACGCAGCGAGGCCGCGCCGGCGAACATCGCCAGCGCGGCCGGAAGGAATGCGGACGGACCTCGGGTCATCGGGCTGGGCTCCTGGGGGTTGGGTGACCCGGGAGCCCCCGCTTCAGGAGCTGGGCCGCACCCGGGCCGGCGAATTTCCGCTGGGCGCCGACCGCCCGCCGGACGACGGCTCCCGCGACGGCGGCGGCGACTCGCGCCGCGGCTGTTCGCTGCGCGGCTCCGAGCGCGGCGGCGGAGACTCGCGCCGCGGCTCCGAACGCGGCTCGCTGCGCGGCGCCTCGCGGCGGCTCTCGCCGCGCGACCCGTCGTCCCGCGGCTCGTCGCGGCGCCGCTGCGGCTCGGCGCGGGGCTGCTGGGCGCGCACCGGGTCGGACTCGGCGGGGCGGCGCTGCAGCGTGGGCCGCTCGCGGCTGGGCTGCTGCGTGCCTCCGCCCCCGCGCCCCTCCTGCCCGTCGTCGTTGCCGCGGCGGGTGCTTCCCGAGCTCGGCGGCGGCACCTCGCGGGTGGACCGGTTGTTGGGCGAGCGGTAGCCGCGCGCGCCGTCGGACTCCTTGTAGCGGTGCTGCGGCTCGCGGCGCACGTACCGGTCCGACGGGTAGTAGCGGCCCCAGTAGCGGATGCGGTCGCCCCGGTAGTAGCGGGTGTCATAATAGTACGGCTGCTCGCGCAGCAACACCCGCACCCGGTCGCACCCGTCGTAGTAGGGGCTGCGGCTGCCGTACCACGAGCCGTAGCTGCTGTAGCAGGCGTAGCGCGGGAAGGTGTAGCGGTTGCTGCCCACGTGGTAGCTGTACCAGTCCAGGAACCCGTACCCCTGGTCGAAGTCCGGCACCAGCAGCCGGGCGATGCGGTCCATGGCGTGGAACGGGTCGCCCACCACGTTCAGCCCCGCGTCCCACGCGCTGCCGCGGCGGTAGTAGTAGTCGCGCACGCGGCGCAGGTCCAGCGGCTCGTCGCTCGCCACGGCGAACACGTAGCCGATGCCGTAGCCGTACCCCACGCGCATGGAGCTGCCCGTGCGGGTGCCCAGCGTCAGCGAGCGGCCGCCGTCCAGGAAGCCGTCGTCGTAGTAGTTGCGCGGCCACAGGAAGTCCACGTCGCCGTCGGGGGTGATGTGGACCACCGCCACGTACGCGTCCTCGCTCGCGCGCACCACCGCGCGCGTCTGGGCGCCGGGGCTGAACAGGTCGCGGTCGCCGTCCAGCCACACGCGCACGCTGGGGCCGCGCTGGCCGTCCTCCTGGAGGCCGCCCCGGCGGTCGTCGCGGGGGGCGCCGTACCCGTCCTGGAAGGCGGCGGACGGCGAGAGCGGCGCGGCGGCCATATCCGTACGAAAGAGCGCGCCGTCCTGCGCCCCCGCCGGGCGGGCGGGCGCGGCTGCCCCCATCGTCAGCAGGAGCAGGGCGGCGGCGGTGTGTCTGTGCATGGTGTGTCTCCGGGTGTGGCAGGAAGCTGCCCCGATCCGGGAGCAATCCGCGTTCCGAACCTGTATACGATCGCAAGGTATTGGGGGATATGGATTTACCGGCGGGCGACGCATCTTCCCCCTCCGTCCGTGTCCCCGCGCGGGGACGAGCGTGCGGACGCGAGGGGACAGCGCGGAATGTCTCAGGACGACACTGGGAGATCTTCGCCGGATCCCGCGCCGGCCGCCACGAGCTCGCCGGCCGGCGAGAAGCCCAGCCAGCGCAGCGCCTCGTCCACCTCGCTGCTGGCCTTCACGTACGCGCCGCGGTTGGTGGCCACCGTCTGGCCGAACCTGCGCTCGTCGAGCAGCGGAACCTCGCAGAGCAGCGCCACCTGCAGCAGGGTGGCGCGGCCGCGCTCCTGCAGCGCGGCGTTCTCGCGCGCCACGAACTCGCCGAACTCGTAGCGTTCCAGCGTGGTGGGGCTGCCGTCCATCATGCGGCAGTCGAGCAGCGCCCGGCAGGGGCCGCCGTCGGTGCACGCCTCCAGGATCCCCCGGTACGCCTGCTTCGCCGCCTCCAGCTCGAAGTCTCCGTAGAGCGTCACCCACCACAGCTCGCCGCGGCGCGCGCAGACGAAGCGCGTGTCGATCCCCCACATCCAGCACCTCCCGTACGGGTGTGAGCGTGGCCCAGGCCCTCCGCCGCACCTTAATCCGCCGCCGGGCGAAGTCAAGCGGATTCTACGGTTGGAGCTCGGGGCAGTGCGCCAGCACCCACTGCACGGGCCGGATCGCGTCCAGCCGGAGCGACAGGTCGTCCTGCCAGAGTCCCCACGCGCTGAACACGTCCAGCGTTCCATCCCTCGCCTTCGCCGTAAACAATGGGCTCGCAGCGATCACGTCGAAGAGCGGACGCGGCGCTGCGAGCGGACGGCAGTGCTTCAGCGCAGAATCCAGCTGCGTCGCGGACCCCGCCGCGTCACGCGCCACCGCCAGCATCGCCCCCGCGACGGCGAGATCCAGCGCGGGCGCCACGCGGAGACGATCGGAGAGGCGGCGGGTGTTCACCAGGTTGTGGTGCACGGCCAGCCAGCTCGCCGCCACCCAGAACAGCCGCGCATCGCCCGGCGCCGCGGCCGCCGTGCGGACGATCAGATCCTCCAGATCGACGGGTGTGGATGCCGGCTCGTCCGGGAAGCCGCCGCCGATCCGCGCCCACTCCGCATACAGGGTCGGTTTCGTCATGCCCCGCCTCCCTGCTCCAGGTACAGGTCGATCAGATACGCGCTTCTGTTCGAACGCGGTGGTGCGCGGCTGGACGCTGCGACTTTGTGCGATTTCTCCAGATGAATGTATCTTGAAAAAACGATTACGGGAGCGGCTGATGTCACCACTGGATGTTGCCGAAGCTCAGGTGCGCCTCTCGGAGCTGATCCATGCGGCGATCGCAGGCGAGCACATCGTGATCACCGACGAGGATGGAACCGCGGTCCGGCTGGTGCCGGTCGAGCCGCTGAGCCGCCCTCGCTTCGGCAGCGCGCGCGGGCTCTTCACGATGTCGGAAGATTTCGATGCGCCGCTCGATGACTTCGCTTCGTACGAGCGGTGAAGCCTGGCGCCGCCCCGCCAATCCTCATCTTACGAATGTGATCCCCATCTCCCGAGATCTCCTCATGCCGCGTCGAATCCCGCGCGCGCGTCGGCGTCGCATGAGAGGTGGATGAACCCGGCCGCCGCCGGTTGACGCGGGCTCGCATGCGGCGGTAGCTTAAAGGATTATTCCCGCGACCGTGGAGCCGGGATTCCCCACGGTCCACCGGCGCGCGACCCGCCGCCCCGGCCGGGCGGCGGGCGTTCGTGCGTTCCCGCGGGCTCCCGAAGCTGAAAGGCTGTGCCGCACCCGCTGCTGATCGACTCCTTCCGGACCGTTCCCGCCTTCCGCGAGCTGGCCGATGCGCTGCCCCGCGCGGGCGAGAGCGTGGTGGCCGCGGGGCTGGCGGGATCGTCGCCCATGGTGCTGGCCGCGGCGCTTCACCGCGCCCGGCGCGAGCGCCTGTGGGCGCTGGTGGCCACGCGCCCGGAAGACGCCGAGCAGGCCACCGCCGACCTGGAAGCCCTCCTGGGCGAGGGCTCGGTGTACCTCTACCCGCAGCGCGAGTCGCTGCCGTACGAGGAGGCCGAGCCGCACCTGGAGATCGGCGGCGCGCGGGTCGAGGCGCTGGAGGCGCTGCTCAGCGGGCGCGCCAGCATCCTGGTGACCACCGCGCGGGCCATGCAGGAGCTCTCGCCCGCGGTGCACGGGCTGGACGACCTGCGGCTGGAGCTGCGCGTGGGCCAGACCATCCGCCTGGCCGAGCTGGCCGCGACGCTGGAGGGGATGGGGTTCGACCGCGCGGCCACGGTCGAGGAGGTGGGCCAGTTCGCGCTGCGCGGCGGCATCGTGGACGTGTTCGGCTTCGGCGCCCCCGAGCCCGCGCGGATCGAGTTCCTGGGCGACGAGATCGAGTCGATCCGCTTCTTCGACATCCTTACGCAGCTCTCGGTGCGCGCGGTCAACGCGCTGGAGCTGCTCCCGGTGGACCTGCGCCCCGCGGCCGAGGGCGGCGGCACCTCGTCGCACACCGCGGCCGCCTCGTCCACGGCGACAGCGGCGCCGTCGTCCAACGGCGGCGAGCCGGAGCGGAAGTCGCTGCTCGACTACCTCCCCTCCGAGACGGTGGTGGTCCACCTGGAGGGAAGCGGGACGCGGCCGGAGCTGGAGCGCACCTGGAGCGAGGTGCTGCGGCTGCACGAGGCCGAGGCCACGCGGGGAACGCGCCCCGAGCGCCCGGAGCGGCTCTTCCTTCCCGCGCACGAGGCGGGGAACCGGCTCGCGAAGCTCCCGCAGCTCTTCATCGAGGAGGCGGCCGGCGCGCCGGTGCGGGCCACCTTCCGCTTCCGCGCCCTCCCGCCCGAGCCCATCGACCGCGACATGCCGCGGCTGGGCGAGATCCTGCGCGGGGCGGCCGGGCGCGGCGAGCAGACGCTGATCCTCTGCGACAACCAGGGGCAGCTGGAGCGCCTGCAGGAGCTGCTCGACGAGTTCAAGGTCGCGCGCTACACCGAGCTGGGGATCGGGTCGCTGGCCGGCGGGTTCGTGCTGGCCGACGCCCAGCCGCCGCTCAGGCTGCTGACCGACCACGAGATCTTCCGCCGCACGCGCCGGCTGCGCAGACGGCGCAGGTTCCGCGGCGGGGCGGCGCTGGAGAGCGTGGCGGCGCTGAAGCCGGGCGACTACGTGGTGCACATGGACCACGGGATCGGGCAGTTCCGGCGGATGGAGCGGGTGCGGGTGGGCGAGGAGGAGTTCGAGACCCTCGTCATCGAGTACGCCGGCGGCGAGCTGCTGCGCGTGCCCGTGCACCGGGTGGACCTGATCGAGCGCTGGGTATCGGATTCCGACGAGGAGTCCGCCGCGCCCAAGGTGCACCGCATTGGCGGCAAGGAGTGGTCGCGGGCCAAGCAGAAGACGCAGAAGGCCATCCAGGAGATGACGGCCGAGCTGCTGGAGCTGTACGCCGCCCGCAGCGCCGAGAAGGGCTACGCCTTCTCCGCCGACACCCGCTGGCAGCGCGAGATGGAGAGCGCCTTCCTCTTCGAGGACACGCCCGACCAGCGCCAGGCCACGGAAGACGTCAAGCGCGACATGGAGTCGCCCCGCCCCATGGACCGCCTGATCTGCGGCGACGTGGGGTACGGGAAGACGGAGATCGCCATCCGCGGTGCCTTCAAGGCGGTGCAGGACGGGCGGCAGGTGGCGGTGCTCGTCCCGACGACGATCCTGGCCGAGCAGCACCTGCACACCTTCAGCGAGCGGCTGGCCGACTTCCCCGTGCGCATCGAGGCATTGAGCCGCTTCCGCACCGCGAAGGAGCAGCTGGAGGTGCTGAAGCGGCTGGAAGAGGGCACGGTCGACATCATCATCGGCACGCACCGCCTCCTGTCGCCCGACGTGAGGTTCCGCGAGCTGGGGATGCTGGTGATCGACGAGGAGCAGCGCTTCGGGGTGAAGCACAAGGAGATCCTGAAGCAGCTGCGGAAAACGGTGGACGTGCTGACGCTGACCGCCACGCCCATCCCGCGGACGCTGCACTTCTCGCTGCTGGGGCTCAGGGACATGACCCTGATCCAGACCCCGCCGCGCGACCGGCAGCCGGTGATCACGCACGTCCTCCCGTGGACCGACGCGATCATCGAGGACGCCATCCGGCGCGAGCTGGACCGTGGCGGCCAGGTGTTCTTCGTGCACAACCGGGTGGAGACGATCGGCGCCGTCGCGCAGAAGGTGCAGCGCCTGGTCCCCGAAGCGGGGATCGGCGTGGCGCACGGGCAGATGCGCGAGAAGGAGCTGGAGGAGGTGATGACGCGCTTCCTCGACGGCGACCTCGACATCCTGGTGGCCACGGCGATCATCGAGAGCGGGCTGGACGTGCCCCGCGCCAACACGCTGATCGTGAACCGCGCGGACCAGTTCGGCCTGAGCCAGCTGTACCAGATCCGCGGCCGCGTGGGCCGAAGCCACCACCGCGCCTTCTGCTATCTCCTCATCCCCGACGAGGTGCAGGAGGACGCCGAGCGGCGGCTCAGGGTGCTGGAGCACTACACCGAGCTGGGGAGCGGATACCGCATCGCCCTCAAGGACCTGGAGCTCCGCGGGGCGGGTAACATCCTGGGCGCCGAGCAGAGCGGATTCGTGCACGCCGTGGGGCTCGACACCTATCTCCGGCTGCTGGAAGACACCATCAAGCAGCTGAAGGGCGACGGGAAGCGGCCGCAGAAGGGGCTCGCCGAGGTGTCGGTCGACGGCGCCGCGCTGATCCCCGACCACTATGTGCCCGACGAGCCGCAGAAGCTGCACTTCTACCGCCGCCTGGCGCGCGAGGAGAAGGTCGACGGGGTCGACGCCATCCGCCGCGAGCTGCGTGACCGCTACGGCCCGCTCCCCGACGAGGTGGAGACGCTGCTGGCCACGCAGGCGCTGCGCCTGATCGGCGGCGAGCTGGGCGTCGAGCGCATCCTCGTCCGCCCGTGGGACGTGCGGGTGAACTTCCGCACCGGCGTGGTCCCGCGGATGGCGCCGCTGCAGAAGACGCTGACGCAGTACCAGTTCGCGGTGGACGTGCGCCGCCCGCTGCCGCTGTCGCTCACGCTCACCCGCCATGGCACCGAGCCCATCGTCACCACGATCGTGGCGGCGATGAAGGACCTGGCGGCGGATTCGAGCCTGACGGCGTAGGGAAAGAAGAAAAGAAGTCCTAAGTGCCAAGTCCTAAGTCCCAAGTGGGTGCTGAGTGCCGAGTGCGCACGGAGAGCAGGAGACGCAGTTACTTAGGACTTAGGACTTAGGACTTAGGACTTAGGACTTAGGACTGTCGGAGTCTGGCCGGGCGCTTCCGGCACTCCGTACCTCGCACTTCCGTTTGTCGAAGTTTTTCGCCGCGCGACGGGACGCTCCCCGGGGTCCCGCGCCGTTTCACATCCACCCGGGCTGGAGATTCTCGATGAAGCTGTCCCGCTGGGCCCTGCTCGTGGCCGCCGTACCGATGGCGGCAGGCTGCAACAGCCTGAAGCAGGCCGTGAACGCCCATAAGGACGAGGTCGCCTCGGCGGCCGGCAAGGAGCTGAAGGTCGACGAGGCCGCCAACCTCATCGCGGCCAGCCCGCAGGTTCCCCCCACCGCCGACGTGGTCCGGGCCGTGGCCGAGCGCTGGGTGGACTACACCCTGCTGGCCACCGCCTATGCCGAGGACACCTCGCTGGCGGTGCTGGACCTGGACAAGATGACGCAGCAGCAGCGCGACCAGGAAACGCTGAACCGGCTCTTCCAGACCACCGTGAAGACCGACACCGCGTTCACCGACGCGCAGCTGGAGCAGGCGTGGCAGACACAGGGCCCCGGGCAGCAGGTGCACGCCCGGCACATCCTGCTGCGCCCGCCCGCAGACGCCACCCCCGCGCAGCGCGACAGCGTGAAGCGGCTGGCCGAGACCATCCAGCGGCAGGCCGCCGGCGGCGCCGACTTCGCCGCGTTGGCCAGGCAGTACAGCCAGGACACCAGCAAGGACCAGGGCGGCGACCTGGGCTTCTTCGGGCGCGGGCAGATGACGCCCACCTTCGAGGAGGCCGCGTTCCGGCTGCAGGCCGGGCAGGTGAGCCCGGTGGTGGAAAGCCCCTTCGGCTTCCACGTGATCAAGGTGGAGGAGCGCCGCCAGGAGCCGCTGGGCGAGCGCAAGGAGCAGTTCCGCCAGTACCTGGTGGGCAAGAACCGCCAGACCGCGGTGGAGCACTTCGCCGACTCGCTGAGCAAGGCCAACAACCTGCACGTGGAGACCGGCGCCGCGCAGCAGGTGAAGGAGATGGCCAAGAACAACGACAAGCCGCTGCGCGGCCGCGCCGGCGAGCGCGCCCTGGCCACCTTCCGCGGCGGCCAGCTCTCGGCCAGCGACATCCAGGCGCAGATGGTGGGCGCCCCCGACGAGGCGCTGAAGCAGATCACCGACGCGCCCGACAGCTCCATCGTGCAGATGGTGAAGAGCGCCGCCACCGAGCGCATGCTGCTGGCCGAGGCCCGCCGCCGCAACGTGGGGCTCTCGGCGCAGGAGACGGCGCAGATGCGCGACCAGGCGCGCGCCGCCATCCGCCAGCTGCTGACCGTGACCGGCGTGGCCGAGCTGCACGCGCCCAAGGGCTCGGCCGGCAACGCGGTGATCGAGCAGCAGGTGCGCGAGTGGCTGGCCCAGGCCGTCAGCGGCCAGCGCCAGCTTCCGCCGCTGGGCGTGCTGGGCACGCAGCTGCGCAACGTCTACGGCTACAACGTGAACGAGGCGTCGTTCCAGCGCGTGGTCGACAAGGTGAAGCAGATCCGCGCCACGCAGCCGCAGGTAGCGCCGCCGGCGCAGATGCCGGGGATGCCGCAGGGGCAGCAGCCCATGCCGCAGGGCCCGCCGCCGCAGCAGGGGCAGCAGCCCGCCCCCACCCCGCAGCCGGCCCCGGCCCCCGCGCCGGCCGACACGGGGAAGAAGTGACCGTCACCCGGTGACGGGCAGGACGCGAGGCGCGGCGGGAACTCCGCCGCGCCTCGCGGCATATAAGCCGGTCCGGACGCGCGTGCGCGCGCGCCGGAACGCGGCCCGCCCGGCGGGCCGCTCGCTCTTTCTTCCTCCAGCAACTAGCCGTTCGGATATGCGTGCTCTGACCGCGCTCTGCCTTGCCGCCGCCCTGGCCGCGCCCGCCGCCCTGGCGGCGCAGCAGCCCGCCGCCCAGCCCGGGACCCGCGTGTGGGACCGGGTGGTGGCCGTGGTGGGCGACACCTCGGTGCTGTACTCCGACGTGCTCCTCGAGATCGAGTCGATGCAGGCGCAGGGGCAGCAGGTGCCCACCGACCCCACCGCGCGCAGGCAGATGGAGCGCGACGTGCTGCAGCGCCGCGTGGACGACCTGCTCCTGCTCGAGGCCGCGCGCCGCGACAAGCTCACCGTCGACGCGGCCGAGATCGCGGGGCAGGTGGAGACGCAGATCAACCGCGTGCAGCAGAACTTCGGCTCGCAGGCGGCCATGGAGCAGGCGCTGGCGCAGACCGGGCGCACGCTGGAGCAGTACCGCGCCACGCTCACGCAGCAGTACACCGACCAGACCATGATCCAGCGGTACATCCGCGAGCGGCTGTCGAAGATGGCGGCGCCGCCGGTTACCGACGCCGAGATCCAGCAGTACTTCGAGCAGCAGCGCGGGTCCCTGGGGCAGCGCCCGGCCACCCTCTCGTTCCAGCAGGCGGTGGTGAAGCCGGTGGCCGGCGACTCGGCCGACGCCACGGCGCGGCGCAAGGCCGAGGCGATCCTGGCCGAGCTGCGCCGCGGCGGCGACTTCGAGGCCATCGCCCGGCGCGACTCGCAGGACCCCAGCGCGCCGCAGGGCGGAATGCTGGGGTGGTTCCACGCGGGGCAGATGGTGCGCGAGTTCGAGCAGATGGCCTTCGCGCTCCGTCCGGGCGACATCTCGCCCGTGGTGAAGACCGAGTTCGGCTACCACATCATCAAGCTGGAGAAGGTGCGCGGCGGCGAGCGGCAGGCGCGCCACATCCTCATCCGCCCCGAGATCACCGAGGCCGACGTGGCGCGGGCGCGCACCCTGGCCGACTCGATCGCCACCGCGGCGCGGGGCGGCGCCTCGCTCACCCAGCTGGCGGCACGCACCACCACGCCGCCGGACCAGCGCACGCTGCGCGACGTCCTTCCCGACCGCCTTCCGCCCGAGTACGGACAGGCGATCGGCGACGCGGCGCCGGGGACGGTGGTCGGGCCTTTCCAGCTGGGCGACCCCAGCGGGCCGTCGTTCGTGGTGGCCAAGGTGACGGACCGCCGCACGGGGGGCGAGTACACGCTGGCCGACGTGCGCGAGCAGATCCGCGACCGCATCATCCAGCAGCGCCAGGTCGACCGGCTGCTGGGCGAGCTGCGCCAGGTGACCGCCGTCACCGTGATGCAGTGACCGACGAGGTCCTGCGGGTGGACGTGCTCCTCCACCGCCTCTGCCTGACGAAGAGCCGGAGCGAGGCCAAGGCGGCGTGCGAGGCGGGGGCGGTGCGGGTGGACGGAAAGCCGGCGCGCCCCAGCGACGCCGTGCCCCCCGGCCGGCGGATCGCGATCGACTACCCCGGCCGCTCGCTGGAGGTGGAGCTGCTGGCCACGCCGGGGAAGAGCACCTCGAAGAAGCAGGCGCGCGAGCTGTACCGCGTGCTGAAGGACGAGCGCCAGGCGGACGAGGGATGGGCGTGAGGCCCGTCCGCGTCGCCGTGACGCTGGGCGACCCGCGGGGGATCGGCCCCGAGGTGAGCGAGGCCGCGCTGGCCGACCGCGAGGTCGCCGGCGCGGCCTCGTTCGTCCGCGTGGGCACCGCGTCCCTGCTCCGGTCCGGGGACGACGTCTCCGTGGGGGACTGGACGGCGGAGGACGGCGCCGCGGCGGCCGGGCGCATCGCGGGCGAGGCCATCCGCCGGGCGGTGGAGATGGCGATGGCGGGCGAGGTGGACGCGATCGTCACCGCGCCGATCGACAAGTCCGCCTTCCATGCGGGGGGATGGCGCTACCCCGGGCACACCGAGATGCTGGCGGACCTGGCCGGCGTCCCGCGGGTGGTGATGATGATGGCGGCGGAGCGCACCGCGCTGGGCGGCCCGCTCCGCGTCGTGCTGGCCACCACGCACCTGGCGCTGCGCGACGTCCCCGCCGCCCTCTCCGCCGATCTCCTGGTGGACCAGGCCTCGCTCACCTGGCGCGCGCTCCGCGACCTCTGGCGCATCCCCTCGCCGCGCGTGGCGCTCTGCGCGGTGAACCCGCATGCGTCGGACGGCGGGCTGTTCGGCGACGAGGAGGCGCGGATCGTGGAGCCGGCGCTCGCGCGTCTCCGCGAATCCGGGGTGGACGCGGCCGGGCCGATCCCCGCCGATACCGTGTTCACGCGCGCCGTCCGCGGCGAGTTCGACGCGGTGATCGCGCCGTACCACGACGTGGGGATGGCGGCGTTCAAGACGGCCGCCTTCGGGAGCGGCGTGAACGTGACGCTGGGGCTTCCTTTCCCCCGCACCTCGCCCGACCACGGCACCGCGCTCGACATCGCCGGCAGGGGGATCGCGGACGCCGGGTCGATGAAGGAAGCGATCCTCCTCGCCGTCACCCTCGCGGAGCGGATGCGCGGCGGCGGCTGAGGCGATCCCTCGCTTCCATCTCCAGCTCCGAATCTCCATCTCCGAGTCTCCATCTCTATCTCCGTCTTCATCTTCTCCTGATGCGAGACGCGGTTCGGCGCTCGTCCGCCGCATCGCGCCCTCTCCGGCCGGCTTAGGCCGTCCACCTCTCCCGTACCGGGAGAGGTAGCTCGATGGGCATCGGCGCGGTAAGAAAGCATCGGTGCGACCTGGCTTTGCAGGGCGCGCGGATGCTGGAAAGCCACCCTCTCCCGGGACGGGAGAGGGTGGCGCCCTCCGGCGCGGGGTGAGGGCGGCGCGAGACTCACCTTGCCGCGATAGTGTCCGGCTTCCGCCATCCGATCGTAGCAGTTGGGCGGTGATATCGCACGCGCACTTTGACACCCCGCGCGAACGCCATTAAGTTTCGCCCATTCCACCACATCGGCCGTTCCCTCCCCCGCAGTATCACAGCGTGATCAAGCTCACGTCGGTCTACAAGGAGTACCCCCGCTCCGGCGCGGCGCTCAAGGACGTGTCGTTCCACGTCCAGAAGGGGGAGCTGGTGTTCCTCACCGGGCATTCGGGCGCCGGGAAGAGCACCATCCTGCGGCTGATCCAGATGGCCGACGTCCCCAACTCGGGCGAGGTGCGCGTCTCGGGGTTCTCGTCGAAGACCATCCGCCGCCGCGAGATCCCCTTCCTGCGCCGCAAGCTGGGCGTCGTCTTCCAGGACTTCCGCCTGCTGCGCGACCGCACCGCCGAGGAGAACGTGGCCTTCGCGCTGGAGGTCACCGGCGTGAAGCGCTCGGCCATCTCGCAGCGCGTGAACCGCGTGCTCACGCAGGTGGGGCTGAGCCACAAGGCGCAGTCGTTCCCCGACGAGCTGTCGGGCGGCGAGCGGCAGCGCGTGGCGGTCGCGCGCGCGCTGGCCAACGAGCCGCTGGTGCTGCTGGCCGACGAGCCCACCGGGAACCTGGACGAGTGGGCCGCGCGGGGGATCTTCGAGCTCTTCCGCGAGATCAACGCGCTGGGGATGACGGTGCTGATGGCCACCCACGACCTGGACCTGGTCCGCGCGCACCCCGAGTACCGGGTGATCGAGCTGGCGCAGGGGCAGGTCGTGTACGACAGCAAGGCCGCCGCGCCCGCCCCGCAGCGCGAGACCGCCGCTCCGCCCCCGATCGCCGCCTCGCCCGCCGCCGCGCCGGCGACCGCGGCGTCGGGTGACGGGCAGATCGCCATCGACATCTTCGACCCGCGGGGGAGCTGACCCATGCCGTACTCCCTTCGCGAGGCGCTGGCCGCCTTCCGCCGCAGCCCGCTGCTGGCCTTCCTTTCCGTCGTCGCCATCGGCTTCTCCCTCTTCGTCATCGGCCTGTTCGGACTGACCGCCTGGAACATCGGGCGGGCGATCGAGAAGGTGGAGGAGAAGGTGGAGATCGTGGCGTACCTGGACGACAGCACCACGCCCGCGCAGCTGGATCTCGCCCAGCAGGAAGTCCGCGCGCTGCCGGGGGTGATGGAGCTGCGCTACGTCTCCAAGACCGAGGCGCTGGCCAACGCCATGGCCGACATGCAGGAGTTCAAGGACGTCTTCAGCGACCTGGACAACAACCCGCTCCCGGCGTCGCTGGAGATCCGGATGAAGCCGGGCTCGCGCAACCCCGACGCGGTGAAGCGCATCGCCGACCGCGTGCAGGCGTACGGGTTCGTGGAGGACGTGCGCTACGGGCGCGACTGGCTGGACCGCATCTTCCTCCTCCGCCGCCTGGCGGGCGGCGCCGCGTCGGTGATCGGCATCGCCTTCGCCCTGGTGGCCGCCATCATCATCGCCACCGCGGTGCGCATCGCCGTGTTCGCGCGGCGCGAGGAGATCAGCATCATGCGGCTGGTGGGCGCCACCGACGGCTTCGTGCAGCGCCCGTTCATCCTGGAGGGGCTGATGACGGGGCTGATGGGCGGCGTGCTGGCCGCGGCGCTCACCTGGGGCGCCTACCGCATCCTCAGCGCGACCATGTTCCGCATCGAGTTCATCCCCGCGCAGTGGATGATCGGCGTGGTGCTGATCGGCACCGTGTTCGGCTTCCTGAGCAGCATGGTGGCGGTGCGCCGCCACCTGGAGGCGGTCTGACCGTGCGCCGGCGGGTCCGCACCTTCGCCGCGGCCGGGCTGGCCCTGGCGCTGCCGCTGGCGGCCATCGCGCAGCAGGGCGGGCGCACGCGGCCGGCGGCGCAGCAGCTCACCGAGAGCCAGCGGCGGCTGCAGGAAATCCGCGCCGAGCGCTCGCAGCTGCGCGGCGAGCTGTCGGGGATCCGCAGCCGCGTGCACGACGTGACCAGCGAGATCCGCAACATCCAGCGCCAGCGCGAGGTGAGCGCGGCGCTGCTGCGCGAGCTCAGCTTCCAGATGGGCGAGACGCAGCGGAAGATCGAGGAGACGACCGAGGAGCTGCTGCGCACGCAGGACGAGCTGGCGCAGAAGAAGGCGCTGCTGAACCGGCGCCTGCGCGACATCTACAAGCGCGGGCCGATGCAGACGGAGGAGGCGCTGCTGACCGCGAACTCGTTCGCCGACCTGCTGAACCGCTACAAGTACCTGTACCTGGTCGCCCGGCGCGACCGCACGCTGGTGGGCGACGTGGGCGAGCTGCAGCACCAGCTGGAGCTGCGCGAGCAGGAGCTGCGGCGGAGCTACACCGACCTGACCTACCTGCAGAACGAGCGGGAGACGGAGAACGCGCAGCTGGGGAACATGGCGGCGCAGCGCACCAGCACGCTGTCGTCGCTGCGCTCGCACGAGCGCACCACGGTGCAGCGCATCGACGAGCTGCTGCGCGACGAGCGGCGGCTGACCAGCCTGATGGCCACGCTGGAGGCCCGCCGCCGCGAGGACGAGCGCCGCGAGCGCGACCGACTGGCCGCCGCCGAGCGCGACCGCGTGGCCGCGCGCGCCGCCGGCCGCCCCGCGCCCGCGACTCCGACGCCCGTCGCTCCCCGTGCCGCGCCGACGATGACCACGTCGAGCATGGGCAACCTGGGGTGGCCCGTGCAGGGGAACGTGGTGTACCGCTTCGGCCGCGCGCTGCAGACGAACGGGACCGCGATCCGCTACAACGGCATCGGCATCGGCGCGGCGGCGGGGAGCCCGGTGCGCGCGGTGGAGGGCGGCAAGGTGGAGATGGCGGCGCCGTTCGAGGGATACGGCCCCACGGTGGTCATCAGCCACGGCGGCGGCTACTACTCGCTCTATCTCTACCTGAAGGACATCCAGGTGCAGCCCGGCGCCACGGTCGCCAAGGGCCAGGTGGTCGGCACCGTGGGCGGCGAAGGCACCCCCGAGGGCGCCCACGTGGAGTTCCAGATCCGCACCCCCGGCGGCGAGGCGGTGGACCCGCTGGCCTGGCTGCGCGGGCGGTGATGGATCGCGCCGGATCGATGGGTCGAGAGACAGTGATGGATCGGCAGACAGGGATCGATCGAGAGACGGTGATGGTTTGCGAGGCGATTGCCGTGCGGGGGGAGATGCATCCTGCCCGCCTGGCTGGCCCCCTCCCCCCGACCCCCTCCCCCGCTCCGCGGGAGAGGGGGAGCACTGCGTGCTTGGCTCCCGGGATCGGCTTGGAAACGGGGATCCCGGTCGATCACGGAGATGGCGACGCGCGAGTCCGCGAAGGCGGACTTCGGGCCGTTGTTGCCGCGAATTCATTCGCCCTTCTGCACCTCCTTCTGCGGCACCTCCGCCACCTGTCGCTCCCCTGCCCCGGCATCGGAGGGATGCGCTGATGGCGCTGCCTCCGGTTTACGGCCACGACGACGTGCGGCGGAAGCTGCGGTCGGCGCTGCGGGGAGGGAACCTGCCGCAGTCGCTGCTCATCCACGGCCCCGCCGGCGTGGGGAAGGAGCGGCTGGCCCTCTGGCTGGCGCAGCTCATCTTCTGCGACTCGCCGCTGGAGGATGGTGAGGCGTGCGGGCGGTGCCACGCCTGCCGCTTCGTGGAGCGCCTGGAGCACCCCGACCTCCACTGGTTCTTCCCCCTCCCCCGCCCCGACGCGGCCACGCCCGAGAAGCTTCGCGAGAAGCTCGAGGAGTCGCGCGGCGCCGAGCTGGCGGCGCGCCGCGCGGACCCGTTCCACATCCCCGCGTTCGACAAGGCGCCCGCGTACTTCATGGGGATGGTGCAGAACCTCCAGCGCTTCGCCTCCGTCCGCCCGGCGATGGGAACGCGCAAGGTGTTCGTCGTTGGCGACGCCGAGGCCATGGTGCCGCAGGAGTCCAGCCCCGAGGCCGCCAACGCCTTCCTGAAGCTGCTCGAGGAGCCGCCCGCCGACACCACCCTCATCCTCACCTCGTCCAACCCCGGCGCGCTGCTCCCCACCATCCGCTCGCGGGTGCTGCCGGTGCGCGTGCTGCGGCTGGCGCAGGCGGAGGTCGCCGCGTTCCTGGCCAAGGAGAAGGGGATGAAGCCCGCCGAGGCCGAGTCGCTGGCCGCCGTCTCCGAGGGGGCGATCGGGCGCGCGCTGCGGCTCCTGCCCACCAGCGGCGGCTCCGGCGTCCTGCAGCGCCAGCGCGAGACGGCGCGCAGCCTGCTGGTCGCCGCGACCGCGCAGAGCGCGGCGGACCGGCTGGCGGCGGCCAACGGCATCGCCCCCGCCGGCGCGCGCGGCGAGTTCACCTCGGGCCTCCAGGCGCTGTCGCTCTGGCTGCGCGACCTGATGGTGGTCGCCAGCGGCGCCCCCGAGCAGATCGCCTACACGGACGACGTCGCGCTGCTGAATTCGATCGCGAAGAAGGCGCGCGTCCGCCCCGAAGGCGTGGCCTCCGCCATCCTCCGCGTGCAGGAGGCGATGGAGATGGCCGCCGGCAACGTGAACCCGCAGCTCATCCTGACCGACCTGCTGCGCGGCATGCGCGAGGACCTCGTCCGCGCGGCTTAGTTAGAGCAGGCACGGCATCTCAACGACGCGCGTAACTCTGCGAAAATCTCCTTGGTTAAAGAACTTCTCTCCTCCACCGGCGCATTTTCGATAGAAATGGCGAGCTCCGCGTCTGAAAGCCGTCCCCTCCCCCGTGGATGTACTGCGCGCTTCTCTCCGGCTTCGCTGACACACACCAGCCGGGTTTTTGCTAGTCCAAATCCGCGGAATTCCTCCGGATCGATGTAGCTCTCGACGGGATGGTACCGACTTTCTGAAACTCGCCACACGTTTCCATCCGCTGTTCGAATCTCGCGGTAGTTCCGGTGCATCGAAGTTCTCCTGGATGCGGGACGAAAAAAGGTCCGCCCCTCAAAGGGTGCGGACCTGATGGTTCACAGGGTCGACAATTCTCTAGTAAGGTAGCAAACGTAGTCAGCAGCGTCAACCACACGTGCAACCTGGGCCCGGTCCAGCGATGGATCGGGCCGTTTCCGCGTCTCCCCGCATCGCTGGATCTCACGCGGAGACGCGGAGACACGGAGGTGCTGGGCCGACGCCTCCGCGTCTCCGCGGCTCCGCGTGAGATCGCCCTTCCTTGTGGCGCGCGGCGGGACAGCGGATCTTGCCGCGAGACACTTCCACGGGAGATGGCGATGAGTGACGGCGGGTTCACGCACCTGGACGAGAGCGGGCGGCCGCGGATGGTGGACGTCGGCGGCAAGGAGGTCACCCGCCGCGTGGCGGTGGCGGAGGGGCGCATCCGCATGTCGCCCGAGACGCTGGCCGCTATCGCCGCCGGCGAGACGCCGAAGGGGAACGTGCTCCTGGTCGCACAGCTTGCGGGCATCACCGGCGCCAAGCGCACCGCCGACCTCATCCCCCTCTGCCACCCCCTCCCGCTGACCTCGGTGGAAGTCGAAATTTCCGCGGACGATTCGCTCCCCGGAATCCGCGTTTCGGCGACCGCGAAAGTGGAGGGAAAGACGGGGGTGGAGATGGAGGCGCTGACCGCCGTAACGGTTTCGCTGCTCACGATCTACGACATGTGCAAGGCCCGCGACCGGGGGATGGAGATCTCCGGAATCCGGCTGATCGGCAAGGCGGGAGGCCGCTCCGGCACATGGACGGGGGGCACGGTGGAGGGGTGATCCGGGCACGGCCCTTGCCCTCTGGGGTTCGGCTAACCTTGACCCGGAGGAACCGGAATGCAGTCGCTTCTCCTGAAGCTGCAGGCCGATATCGAAGCGCGTAAACGTCGGCACTGGGACGTGCTCGCCACGGCCAAAAGCGCCAGTTTGGGGATCAGCCTCGCGCTGATCGCGTTCCTGCTTGGAGTTAGGGCCGCCGAGGGGCGGATGGACGAGGGTGGGGCGTGGATGCAGCACCTGGGGGCCGCCCTCCCCGCCCGGCCCATGGGGCTGGTGGACCTGCAGAAGGCGCAGATCGACAAGCTCACGCGGGTGCAGGCAAACTCTTCGCTGTACGGGATCCCGGCCGACCTGGCGGAGCGGATCGAGGACATCGCGAACGCGGAGGGGATCGATCCGAAGGTGGCGTTCGGGCTGGTGGCGACCGAGAGCGAGTTCAACCGCCACGCGGTAAGCCCGGTGGGCGCGGTCGGCTACACGCAGCTGATGCCGTCGACCGCGCGGTTCTTCCGCCCGGACCTGGAGCGCGAGGCGCTGTTCGACCGCGACACCAACCTGCGGCTGGGCTTCCGCTTCCTGAAGACGCTGATCGACAAGTACCACGGGAACCTGAAGCTGGCGCTGCTGGCCTACAACCGCGGCCCCGACCGCGTGGACTCGCTCCTCCGCGCCGGTGAGGACCCGGACAACGGCTACGCCCGCCTCGTCCTCCGCGACTGGGGCAAGCGCAAGCGGTAGATTCGCCGTCTGCGGATGGTCCGCGGCGGCGGACAGACGACAAGCAGGCGGTGGGATGACGAATCGCGCCCGGATCTCGATGACGAGGTCCGGGCGCGGTGATGTTTGGAGGGGCGCGAGATTGGCGGCGGCGCGCTCCGGGCAGCATCGCGCCCTCTCCGGCCGGCCGAGGCCGTCCACCTCTCCCGTACCGGGAGAGGTAGCTGGACGAGATCGGTGCGGCTGCGGGATGCACCCTGCCCGCCTGGCTCGCCCCCTCCCCCGGAGAATTCATCGCAACACGGAACTCCGCGCGACGCGGGGATGGCGACGCGCGAGTCCGCGAAGGCGGACTTTGGGCCGTTGTTGCCGCGAATTCATTCGCCCGGCTGCGGCCGCAGAGGTGCCCGCCGGCGGCGCTACGAGCTGGTCGCGGAAAGATCTTCCTCGTTCGACAGGTAGTTGCCGAGAACGCGGTTGGTGGCGTTCAGCACGGCGACGGCCGCGGCGCGGTACGGGTCGTCGGAGGTGAGGGCGGCGCCGATCAGCGACTTGCCGTCGAGGTCGCTCTTCATCAGCGCCACCACCACGTCGGCATCGAAGGCGCGGAAGGGCTTGATCCCCACCAGCTGGAACTTCACCCGCTTCCCGATCACCCCGTCGAGCGCGGCGATGGTGGCCAGCGCGGCCGAGCGCATCTCCAGGGCGTAGCCGCTCTCGCCCTCGACCTGCCCCTCGTGCGTCTCGCCCGCCCACTCCAGCGACACGCGCGCGGTCACGCGGCCAGTGCGCAGCCCATCCATCTTCGCCGAGATGAAGCGCACGCGGCGGCGCGGCTCGGGGGCGTGCGCGTGGCACACCTGCACGGTGGCGTCGGCGGGGGTCAGGCCGTGGCGGGTGAGGACGGTGTGCACCAGCATCTCGGCGGGCGAATGCGCCGCGTCGGCGATGACCCAGACGGTGTACGGCGGGCCGTCGATGATGGCGCGGCGGACGCCTTCGATCCCTTCCAGTTCGGCGCGGGCGCTGTCGAGCGCCGCGGAATCCAGGACGGCTGGCATGGCGGTGGCGGGCGGGACGTTTGTTTATGGGAGATGCTTACATAGGTAACGGCGTACGCGACGGCGTGTCAAGCACGAAGGCCCGGAAACCCGCCGGTCTCCGGGCCTCGCGGGCCACTGCGTGCGATTCGTGGCGCGTCAGTAGCGGAGCAGCGCGCCCGCTCCCTTCATGTCGGCCACCTCGCCGGGGTCGGCGAAGGCCACGGTAATGCCCTGCCCCTCGGCCATGCGCACCATCTCCTCCACCACGTCGACCTCGGTCATGGCGGTGGAGCCGTCGTACGGGCACGCCTCCAGCTCGCGCGCGAAGACGAAGCCGCACTGGGCGCAGCGCACACCGTCGCGGTGCTGGTCGCGCGCCAGGAGCAGGGTGTCCACGCGGCCTTCCTGCAGCGCGCTGAGCGTGCCCTGGAAGCCGGCGGTGGCCATGTAGTCGTGCACCACGCGGTCGCGCACCTGCTCCACCACCTCGTGCTGGGCGCGCTCCAGCTCGCCGCGCAGGAGCGGCTCCAGCTGGCGCGCCACCTCGGCGGCGTTCTCGTCGACCCACATGGGCCCGGTGTGCACCACGCGCTGCAGCACCGAGTCCGGCAGGTGCTCGGCGAAGGCGGAGAGGTTCTCCTCGGTGCCCAGCAGCACCAGGTCGTCGGGGCCGTAGCGGGCCACGAAGTCCTGCACCTCGCCGGCGAAGTCCTTGAAGAAGTGCTTGGTCTCCTCGAGCTTGCGGCGCTGGTAGCGGCTCTGCGCGTAGCCGCCGGCCTGCACGTCGTGCGGCGGCGGCAGCGGGTCGCCGCGGCGCTCCAGCTCGTCCAGCACGGTGCCCTGGTAGACGGAGAGAAGGCGCACGTGCTCGCGGTCGATGAGCACCACGCCGTAGTGGCGGTACCCCTCCAGCACCTGCGCCAGCGGGGCCACCACGGGGCGCGGCGCCACGATCAGGCGGTTCTGCAGCGGCGCGCGCGACTGCAGCGCCTCGAACCAGTCGCCGCCCACCTCGGCGTAGACGACCACGCCGAAGCTGGCCTGGTCGTACCCCTCGTCCAGCCAGCGCTGCACGCGGTCCCACAGCGTTTCCACGCCCTCTTCGTGCTCGGCCATCCACTCGCTCTGCAGCTCCTCAAACTGCTGGCGCTTCTGGCTGAGGAAGACCTGGTGCGTCCGCTTGTTGTTGGAGTTCACGGACATGTCGAGGAAGAGGGAAACCACCGGCCGCCCGCTTTCCTCACGATTGATGAGCCGCTCGAGATCCTGTTTGGTGATCATGCTCCGCACTGTCTGCAAGGTGGCAGGATCGGGACGCTTCGCCCGCGCGGGATTGGTGTGGGCGGCGTGCAAATCGGGAGCCACGGGGAGGATGAGTACGAAGTACGAAAGTACGGGAGTACGATCGGTTCGGTGCGGGAGTGCGGGAGTGCGGGAGTGCGGGAGTGCGGGAGTGCGGGAGTGCGGGAGTGCGTGGGGACGGTGAGCCGCGCTGCATTCGTGCGATACGGGGGTCGGTGCCCGCCGTGGAGCCCTCCCCCCGCGCCTTAGAGCGCTCGCCCCCTCCCGATAACGGGAGGGGTAACTTCCCCAGCGGCGCTCGGAGGGTGGCGCACTCGTGTCAACGCCGGGTGAAAGTCTGACACTTCTGGCGGCCGAAAATCTGACAGCCGGGAGTGGGTGACGAGCCCGAGTCGTCGCGTCGAAATCAGAGGGTGGAGGT
>Ga0326721_10000019_pt1 | contig 171786 bp, 148 predicted proteins | sample SGPome_FD_203951 | JGI IMG/M metagenome (GOLD analysis project Ga0326721, IMG submission 203951) | Soil microbial communities from Southern Great Plains, Lamont, Oklahoma, United States - SGP_1_2016 | ecosystem: Engineered > Artificial ecosystem > Soil microcosm > Unclassified | place: USA... | reverse complement strand
CAACTACGGGAAGCCTCGCAAACTGCGCGAGGCTGATCCGCTCATTCTGTGGCATCAGCGCTCACGACCAATCTCCTTTCATCCGCCGTGGTCGCGCGCAGCGCGGTGTTCGACTCAGGATGACGTCTCTCTGTGCGTTTGCAATGCACAGGTGATTGCCGGATCCGGCATTACCCGCAGACCAGCGTCTCGCCTTTCCAGCGCGCCACGCCGGCCCAGGCGAAGGGTGTTCCGTCCGGACGCGCCGCCCGGACGCGGACGGAGACGGACGAGTCGCCCTGCAGCGCGCCGAAGTCGGCGGTCGTGGGCATGGCGGAGCGGATCACGCTGCATCCGTCCGCGTCGCACCACTGCGCGTCCACGTCGGGATCGCCGGGGTCGCGCACCTCCACCCGCCGTCCGGTGACCTCGCCCAGCGGGCGGGAGAGCCGCAGCCGGAACCGCGGCTGCTCCGGCGCGGCGGCGAGCACCTCCAGCAGCACCGCGGCCGCGTCGTTCGGCGCGCAGACCGGCCGCAGCGTGGCCGTGGCCGATCCGGCGTGCGTGCAGCCGAGCAGGGGCAGGGCGGCGATCACGACGAGGGTCCCGCGCCGCACCACTCTCTCGTACAGGCTCCCGCCGGCCGAGCCGCCGGGCGTGCGCTTCAGAAGTCGTAGACGCCGCTCAGGTACGCCGCCAGCCGGCCGGTCTGCTCGCCCACCTCCGCCTCGTTCACGGCGGGCGACGACATCCGGTTGCCGAAATCCACCTGCACCGAGGCCCGCACGGTCAACGGGTGGTCGCGGATGATCTCGACCACCGCGCGCGTGGGCAGGACCTCCAGGTCCCAGCTGACCAGCGCGCGCAGGAAGCCCCCCCGGCGAAACGTCCAGCGCACGGGGCCGCGCTCGGTGCAGGAGAAGCCGGACCACTTCGCCCACTCCGTCATCCGCGCCGCCAGGCGCTCGACCGGCGCGTCCAGCTCCAGGACGCGTTCGACGCGCGTGTCCATCCGCCGCCCTCCGGTTCATCCCGCCATCTCCTCCACGATCGCCTGCAGCTCGGGCGGGAGCGGGGGGATGGGGACGTGCTCCATCGCCATCGACCCGTCTTCCGCGCGGCGGACGGCGATGTTGTACTTCGCGGCGGCGGGGTCCTTGTCCGGGTAGTCCTCGCGGAAGTGGCCGCCGCGGCTTTCCTTGCGGTCGATGGCCGAGCGGACCACCGCCTCGCTCACCGTCATCAGGTTGTGCAGGTCCAGCGCGGTGTGCCATCCCGGGTTGTACTCGCGGTTCCCGGGGACGCCGACCGTCTCCGCGCGCTCGCGCAGCGCCTGCACCCGGGCCAGTGCCTCGCGCAGGTCGCCCTCGTTGCGGACGATCCCCGCCAGGTCCTGCATGCTCTCCTGCAGGTCGTGCTGCACCTGGTACGCGCCCTCGCCGCTCCCCGGGCGGTCGAACGGCGCCAGCGCCCGCCGCGCCGCCGCGTCCACCTGTGCCGCGTCGACCGACGTCGCGCCATTCGAGCTCGCGAAGGCCGCGGCGTGCTCGCCCGCGCGCTTGCCGAAGACCAGGAGGTCGCTGAGCGAGTTGCCGCCCAGCCGGTTGGCGCCGTGCAGCCCCGCCGCGCACTCGCCGCAGGCGAACAGGCCGGGAACGGTGGACATCTGGGTGTCGCCGTCCACCCGGATGCCGCCCATCACGTAGTGCGTGGTGGGCCCGATCTCCATCGGCTCGCGGGTGATGTCGATGTCGGCCAATTGCTTGAACTGGTGGTACATCGACGGGAGCTTCTTCCTGATCCGCTCTTCGCTGTCCGGCAGCTTCGTCCTGATCCACGAGATGTCGAGGAACACGCCGCCGTGCGGGCTCCCGCGCCCCTCGCGCACCTCGCGCACGATGCAGCGCGCCACGTGGTCGCGCGTGAGCAGCTCGGGCGGGCGGCGGGCGGCCTTGTCGCCCTGCGTGTAGCGCCACCCCTCTTCCTCGTTGTCGGCCGTCTGCGCGCGGTAGTTCTCGGGGATGTCGTCGAACATGAAGCGCCGCCCGTCGCGGTTCTTCAGCACGCCGCCCTCGCCGCGCACGCCCTCGGTGACCAGGATGCCGCGCACGCTGGGCGGCCAGATCATCCCCGTGGGGTGGAACTGCACGAACTCCATGTCGATCAGGTCCGCGCCGGCGTGGTAGGCCAGGGCGTGCCCATCTCCCGTGTACTCCCAGCTGTTGCTCGTGATCTTGTACGCGCGCCCGATCCCCCCCGTGGCCAGGACGACGGCCTTCGCGCGGAAGACGCGGAAGCGCCCGCGCTCGCGGTCGTACGCGAAGGCGCCGGCCACCCGCCCGCCGTCCATCAGCAGCGTGGTGACGCTGGTCTCCATGTACACCTGCATCCCCGCGTGCACCCCGCGGTCCTGCAGCACGCGGATCATCTCCAGCCCCGTGCGGTCGCCCACGTGGGCCAGGCGCGGATAGCGGTGCCCGCCGAAGTTGCGCTGCAGGATGCGCCCGTCGGCCGTGCGGTCGAAGAGCGCGCCCCACGCCTCCAGCTCGCGGACCCGCTCCGGCGCCTCCCTGGCGTGCAGCTCGGCCATCCGCCAGTTGTTCACGTACTGCCCGCCGCGCATGGTGTCGGCGAAGTGCACGCGCCAGCTGTCGCGGTCGTCCACGTTGGACAGCGCCGCCGCCACGCCGCCCTCGGCCATCACCGTGTGGGCCTTGCCGAGGAGGCTCTTGCAGACCAGGCCCACGTCCGCGCCGCGGGCACTGGCCTCGATGGCCGCGCGCAACCCCGCCCCGCCCGCGCCGATCACCAGAACGTCGTGCTCGTGTTCGAGATGCGATGCCATGGGGTCAGAACACGAGGTGGGGGTCGTGGATCACGCCCATCGAGCACAGGCGCACGTAGATGTCGGCGATGCAGACGAAGACCAGGCTCGCCCACGCCCAGTTGCCGTGCAGGGCGTTGAACCAGCTGGACTTCTTCCACGCGGAGTGCCGCGCCTGCCCGAAGCGGCTGCAGCTGGTGCAGTCCACGCTCCCGCCGATCAGGTGGCGGAAGGAGTGGCAGCCGAGGAGATATCCGCTCAGCAGCACGGCGTTGACGACGAGGAGGATGCTGCCCAGGCCGACGCCGAAGCGCCCGCCGAAGTCGAACGCCTTGGCCGTGTCGAACCACAGGAAGGCCAGGACGACCAGGGCCAGGTACAGGAAGTAGCGGTGGAAGTTCTGCAGGACGAGCGGAAAGAAGGTCTCGCCGCGGTACCCCTTTCCCCACGGCTCGCCCACGGCGCAGGCGGGCGGGTCGAAGAAGAGCGAGCGGTAGTACGTCTTGCGATAGTAGTAGCAGGTGGTGCGGAAGCCGAACACCACGATCATCACCAGGATGGCCGGGCTGAGGCCGAAGGTGGGAATGCTGGCGATGCGGAACTCGTCGGGGCAGCTCGCCCCCAGGCAGGGCGAGTAGAAGGGCGACAGGTACGGCGGCGACCAGTTGTGCGTGCCGAAGACGATGGCCCAGGTGGCGTAGCCGCCGGCGCCCAGCAGCGTGGCCGCGGCGATCAGGGGCGAGGTCCACCACCGGTCGCGGCGCAGCGTTTCGCCGAAGCGCGCGGGCGCGGGGGATTGGACCACGGGAAGGGACGTCGCCATCGCTGCCTGTCTCCCGGTGGAGCGGGGAACTGGGTGGCGGCCGGAGCCGGGCTCGTGCCCGCGCGGCGGCCGCGCCTGCGTACGGCTGGTTGTCGGCGCGCGCGAGCCCGGCGGGGAAGGGAACCGGTCCCTCTCCCGGGACGGTGCTCGCGCGTGTGGGGATGAAGCGACAGGAAAGGATGATTACCGAGGGTGCGAAGGGCAAGAGCCTCGCGTCACGCGGCTTCTCCGGCCCCGGCGGCGCGGGCGGCGAACCGGCCCGGCACCTCGCCCGCAATCGCGCGATTTGCAAACATCTGATTCACGCCGGATTTCCCCCGTACCCCTCGTGATCGGCTGTTCTTCTGGATGCTAGCGGGATTCCGCGCGGCGGTGGCAGGCTCCCCTCCGTGGCGCGAGAATTGAAAAATCCAGCGGCTCCACGCTGTCCCTTCCGCTCCAGGCGGTATCATCGAACCACGAAGGACCATCCATGCGAATCCCCCTGAAGGGCATCCTGGGCGCGGCCCTGCTCGCGGCCGGCGCCGCCTGCGGCAGCGCGACCGGCTCCGACGCGCCCCGCGCTCCCGCGTTCGTCTCGAGCTCGCTCGTCGGGAAGTGGCACCTGACCTACAGCGACACCCAGACCTGCCCGAACTCGAACCTTACCACGACCACCGCGTTCACGGTCGACGCGACGCTGGGTACGCCGACCTCCCGCGATTCGGACGCATGGGGCAAGGAGTACGACTACCCGATCAACGATGCCACCGGCACGGGCAGGATCGGCTACTGCGACGGCTCCGCGACGGCGCTGGTGCAGCCGTCCACCACCGCGCAGGTGATCATGGTGGGCGATTCCGCCTGGGTGCACGTGGCGGTTCACCTGCACGGCCGGACCTCGTCGCGCGGCGAATACGACTACGGTGACGTGATGTTCAACATGTACACCCACGAGGCGGCCCCCACGAACATCAGCCTGCAGCAGGGCGGCTACACCGTCTCGATGGTGAAGCAGTAGACGGAATCGCGGGACGGATGCCGGAGGCCGGGGCGAGCCATGTGCCGCCCCGGCCTTCGCCGTTCCGGGAAGTGGAACGTCAGCCCGGTTTCACCGCCTCCACGCAGCCGTAGGGGATGGTGAGCGACAGCTCCCCCTCGCGCCGCGCGGCCTCGTCCAGCGCGGCGACGAGGCGGCGATACACGTCGCCCCGCTTCTCCGCGGGAACCACGTCGCGCCAGCCGGGCTTGAATCCCAGCCGGATGAAGTAGTGCCGCATCAGCGCCGCGCCGTCCGCGAACCGCATGCGGAACTCGCGCTCCGTCGTCCCCGTGACGCGCCACCCCGCGCGCTCCAGCCGGGCGGAGAGCTCCCCGGGCGTAGTGCGGTGGGCGACGTGGGCCTCCAGCGCGCCGAGCGCTTCCGGCGCCGCCTCGCGCAGCACACCGGCGAAGACGCGGTAGAACTCGTCCATGTGGCCGCGGTAGTTGCTGGTCGTCAACAACCGCGCGCCGGGCTTCGCGACGCGCAGGCACTCGCGCAGCGCCGCGTTCGCATCCGCGAAGTTGTTGATGCCGAGGTTGGAGACGACGAGGTCGAACGACGCGTCGCCGAACGGCATCGCCGCGGCGTCGCCCTCGGCCAGGTGGACGTGGCCGGCGCCGTACCACGCCAGCTTCTCCCGCGCGCGCTCCAGTGCCGGCCGCCACGGGTCGATGCCGTGGACGGTGGACGACGGCCCCAGCCGCTGCGCCAGCTCCAGCAGCGGAAACCCCGTCCCGCAGCCGACGTCGAGGACGCTCATCCCCGGCGCCAGCGGCACCCGCTCCAGCAGCAGCATCCCGAACGGTGCGGACCACAGCGGCAGCTCGTCGTACGCCGCCACCACGCGCGGGTCGTCGAAGTCGATCCCATCCTCCGCCCAATCCTCCGTCATCCCCCATCTCCAGTCTTCGGGTGGTCCGTCAACCAGCCACGTCATTCCAAGCGGCGCCCGAGGAATCCAACGCCGCGGCATGAGCGGCGGCTGCCTCGCGCCGGGGCGGCATGGCAGCAGTCCCGCAGGGACTTCGTGCCGTTGTTGCCCGCGAATTCCATTCGCGGGAGACAGCCGGGCTCGCGCATCTCCGCCTCCGACTGCGCCAGTATCCTGCGCCGCAACGACTTGCATCTTTCCAGAAATCCCGCTTCGTCCCGCGGAAATCAAGATCGTTGACACCCTCCGTACCCGCTGCTAGAATTCCAGCACGGTGCTAGATTTCCAGCAACCTCCCCATCGCACCGCGGACACCGCCCGGGCAGGGCGGCCCCACCCGAACCCGCAGGAGACCCCGCATGGGTCCCGAGCTCACCTCCGGCCTCAGCCGGCGCGAACGCCAGATCATGGACGTTCTCTACGCGCTGGGGCAGGCCACCGTAAGCGAAGTCCTAGAGCGCATCCCCGATCCCCCCAGCTACAGCGCCGTGCGGGCCACCATGCGCGTGCTGGAGGAGAAGGGCGAGATCGTCCATCTCCAGGACGGCCCGCGCTACCTGTACAAGCCCGTGACGCCGCAGGACAGCGCGCGGACGGCGGCTTTGCGCCACCTGGTGCGCACCTTCTTCGGCGGCAGCGCCGAAGCGGCCGCCGCCGCGCTCCTGCGCCTGAACGAGACCCGCCTGCCCGAAAGCGACCTCCAGCGCCTGGCCGCCAGGGTAGAATCCGCCCGCGACGAGGGGAGATAGACGATGCCCGCTGCTCTTGCGCACTTCCCGGGCGCCGACGCGCGCCTGCTGCTGGAGCTGTTCCTGAAGGCCACGCTGGTGCTGGCCGCCGCGGGCGCGCTGGCGCTTTCGCTACGCCGCGCCCCCGCCGCCGCCCGCCACCTGGTCTGGGCGGTGGCCGTCGCCGGCGTGGTGGCGCTGCCGTTCTGCTCGCTCCTCCCGCTCCGCTTCGGCATCCTCCCCGCCTTCTTCCGCGCGGACGCCCCGGCGGCGCGGACGTGGACGGCTGACGCCGTGCCCGCTCCGCTGGCGCCGCCCGCGGACGCCGCCGTGACGCCCGCCTTCGCTCCCGCCGCGCCCGCGCCGGACTCTCCCATGCAGCCGGCGGTCGCGTCCGAGGCGCCACCGGCCGCACCGGCGATGTCGTGGCACGTCGTGTCGGACTTCGGGTGGCCCAATCTGCTCGTCGCGCTCTGGCTCGCCGGCGCGGCGCTGCTGGTCGCCCGCCTGCTGGTGGGGATGGCGACGGTGTGGTGGCTGGCGCGCACGGGCGAGCCGGTGACGGATGAGGAGTGGATGTCGCTCGCTTCACGCCTCTCGCGCGACTTCTGGCTGCGGAGCGGCGTGCGCCTGATCCGCACCCGGTGGACGGAGATGCCGATGACGTGGGGCGTGCTGCGTCCCATCGTCCTCCTCCCCCACGGCGCGGACGAGTGGCCGCGGGAGCGCCGCGAGCTGGTGCTGACGCACGAGCTGGCGCACGTGGTCCGGCGCGACGTGCTCACGCTGGCCGTCGCCCAGGTCGCCGTCGCCCTGCACTGGTTCAACCCGCTGAGCTGGATCGCGCTGCGCCAGCTGCGGGCGGAGGCCGAGCGCTGCTGCGACGACTACGTGCTGCGCGCCGGCACCCGCGCCTCCACCTACGCCGGGCACCTGCTGGACATGGTGCGCTCCGTCGGCCGGGCGCGCGTGCCGGCCGCGCTGGCGCTGCCGATGGCGCAGCGCTCCACCTTCGAGGGGCGGCTGCTGGCCATCCTTGAGCCCGGCGTGGACCGCGGCCTCCTGCGCCGCGGGCAGGCCGCGCTCACCGCGCTCGGCCTCGCCGGGCTGGTCGTCGTGCTCGGCGCCATGCGACCGGCGCCGGCGCCCGCTGCGGTTGCCGCCGCGGGCGGGGACTGGCTGGAGGTACCGGAGATGGCGAACGAAACCGCGCCGCCGATGCCCGCCGTGGTCGCGGGGGAGACGGGCCGCGCGCCCGCGGTCGTTTCGAAGGAGGAAGTCTCCGCGGCGACGCGCGAGGCGCTGGCGAAGGCCGCGCCCGAAGCCGCCGCCGCGGTCGCCGCGCTGGCGCCGCCTGCGGACGCGACCGTCCGCTCCGTCGTGGTGCAGCGGGTGAGCCAGCACACCGTCGAGCACACGGCCGAGCGCACGGTGGCGGTGACGCAGCTTTCGGCGTCGATCCACGATTCCAGCGTGGAGGTCCGCGTCGCCTCGGCGCGGGCGCTGGGGATGCTGGAGGACCCGCGCGGGGTGGCGGCGCTGATCGAGGCGCTGCGGACGGACCAGGACGAGACGGTGCGCGTGACCGCCGCCTGGGCGCTGGGGCAGCTGGAGGCGCGCGCGGCCGTTCCCGCGCTGCTGCAGGCGCTGTCGGCCGACCGCTCGCTCGCCGTGCGCCGCAACTCCGCGTGGGCGCTGGGGCAGATCGAAGATCCCGCCGCGGTGGACGGGCTGGTGCGCGCCATTCGCGACGCGGATGCGGAGATTCGCTCCACCGCCGTCTGGGCGCTGGGACAGATCGAGGACCGCCGCGCCGTCCCCGGCCTTTCCGCCGCGCTGCGCGAGGGCGACCCGGGGATCCGGCGGCAGGCCGCGTGGGCGCTGGGCCAGATCGAGGACCGTGGCTCGGCTTCCGCGCTGGTGGCGGCGCTGCGCGACAGCGATGCCGAGGTGCGCGGGACGGCGGTGTGGGCGCTGGGGCAGATCGAATCTCCCGAGGCCGTGCCCGCGCTGGCCGGACTGCTGCGCGACGGAAACGCCACCGTGCGCAAGGAAGCCGTTTGGGCCCTCGGGCAGATCGAGTCCGAGTCCGCCGTGCAGCCGCTGGGTGCCGTCCTGCAGGGCGACGCGGACGCGGACGTGCGCCAGACCGCCGCGTGGGCGCTGGGGCAGATCGGGAAGGAGTCTTCCCTCGCCATCCTCTCCGCCGCGCTGCACGACCGCTCGCCGAAGGTGCGCGCGCAGTCCGCGTGGGCCATCGGCCAGGTGAGCCCGGACCGCGCGCCGCCCGCGATCCTGGCCGCGCTCCGCGACGACGACCTGGCGGTGCGCCGCACCGCCGCGTGGGCGCTGGGGCAGATCGACGACGATCCGTCCACCGTCACCGCGCTCCGCGCCGCGCTGCGCGACGCCGACCCGGAGGTGAAGCGGCAGGCGCTGCGCGCGCTGGCCCGCACCGGCGACGAGGCCGCGGCCGCCGCCATCGCCGAGATGCTGCACGACCCCGATCCGCAGCTGCGCGCCGCGGCCGCGGCGGCCATGAGCGGCCGCGGCGGGTTCGTGGAGCCGCGCCCGCAACCCCGGCCACGGCCCCGTCCGCAGCCGCGCCCCCGCCCCCTCAACTGACGGCGGAGGGAGCCATGACCCGAATCGAACGCTTCGCGCGGCGCCACCCTGCGGGGACCGCCGCGATGGCCGGGCTCGCCCTTCTGGCGCTCCCCGCCACCCTCCTCCCGCGCCCGGTGCGCCATCCTGCGGGAGATGGAGATCGAGTCCGCGCCGCCGCCAGCGTGTCCGCGGCGGCACAGGACGGGAGCGGCGCCCGCGCGCTGGTCACCGCCGTCCGCGGCGCGAACCCGGTGCTGTGCGACCTGGTCTCCGCCTCGGTCGGCAACGGCTGGGGATGGGGATCGGGCGACGACGAGGACGCGCCGTCGCTGGCCCGCCGCGGCGAGCCGTCGCACGCCGCGCTGGACTGGCTGTCGCGCGACGTGAGCTCGCCCGCGGAGGTGGCCGTGCTGCGCGAGGGGCTGGCGGACGCGGACGCCTGCGTGCGCCGCGTCTCGGCGCGGCTGCTGGGGCGGGGGCGGACGCAGGCGGGAACGGACGCGCTACTGGACGCCCTCCGCTCCGGTGACGCCACCCGCCGCGACGCCGCCATCTTCGGCATCGCCTTCACCGACGACGCGCGTGCCGTGGCCCCGCTGGTGTCGATGCTCGACGACGGGGACGCGGAGGTGCGCGGCGGCGCGGCCTGGGCGCTGGGGCACCTGGAGAAGAAGGAGGCCACGCCCGCGCTCGCCCGCGTCCTCCGCGACCGCGAGGCGCGCGTGCGCCGCGCCGCCGCCCGCGCGCTGGGGCGGCTGGAGGACCCCGCCGCCGTCCCCGCGCTCGCGCAGCTCCTCGGCGGCGACCCCGACCCCACCGTCCGCCGCGCCGCCGCCTGGGCGCTGGGAAAGATCGAGTAGTTCGGGGGAAAAGACGGGGATCGAGCAGGGGGCGCAGAGGCCGCAGAGGAAGATTCCTCCGCGGCCTCCGTGTTTGGTGCGTGCCGCCAGAGAGACACCCCCGAGAGACGACCGCATGGCGCCCTTTCACCCGGACGTCATCCTGAGGCCGGCCACTCCGTAAACGGAATCCGCACAGGTGGTTGCAGGCCGAAGGATCTTATAGCGTTCCAGCACGTCCGTCGGAAATACGCGCGAAGACCTTCCCCGGATCCGGGAGGTGCTGCGCGATGCGGAGCGCACGTGCGGGACCGGCTATGGATCCTTCGGCCTGCAACCTTTCGTGAGTGCCCGGATTTTGTCGTGACCGGCCTCAGGATGACGTCTCTCTGCGTGTCGACGAGTGTGCGGGAGATTGGCGTATGCTGTTTCATCACATAAGCGTAGAGGCCGCGGAGGAACCAATCCTCAGCGGCCTCTCTCCCCTGTGCGTGAAAACTTCCCCGCCGGTCAGCTCGACGAGCCGGGCATCTCGAAGCGGATGATGTAGAACATCGCGCCCTGCGGGTCCTGCAGCAGCGCGAACCGCCCGATGGTGGGAATGTCGTCCGGCTCCATGTGGATGGTCGCGCCGAGCGAGCGGGCCTTCTCCGCGGCCGCGTCGGTGTCGCTCACCACGAAGTACGGCAGCCAGCACGGCGGCATTCCCGCCATCTCCGGCCGCAGCGCGTACATCCCGCCCACCATCCCCGAAGGGCCGCTGAACACGGTGTACTCCTGATCCCCCATCTGCGTGGTCTGCGGCTCCCATCCGAACAGGCCGCGGTAGAACGCCTGCGCCTGCGCGGTGTCGGGCGTGGCCAGCTCGTTCCACCCCAGCGAGCCGGGCTCGCCGCGCACGCCGATCCCCGCGTGCTTGCGCGCCTCCCAGAGCGCGAGCGTGGCGCCGCCGGGGTCCCGCACCATCGCCATCCGCCCCACGTCCATCACGTCCAACGGCCCGCCCAGCACGGTCCCGCCGAGATCCCGCACCCGGGCCGCCGCGTCGTCCACCTTCTCCACCGCCACGTACGACATCCAGCTCGACGGCGCTCCGGGCACCGGATGCTCCGCCTGCATCGCGTACGACGCACCGACGTCCTGCCCGTCCAGCCGGTAGATCGTGTAGATGTCGTTCTCGCCCGGCCCGAACCTGGTGTCGAACGCCGTCCACCCGAACATCTCCGTGTAGAAGCGCCGGGCCGCGGCCGGGTCGTGCGCGGCCAGCTCCAGCCAGCAGAAGGTTCCCGGCGCGATCGCCGTGAGCGTGGGCATGTCGTTCCTCGCGGGGTGGAGGTGAGCGGAGGCGGGGAGGGAGAGGACAATCTAAACATAAACAAACGGAGCGTCCAGAAGATCGGAAGCGAAAACGTCCGCGCGGGCGGCGGGATCGGCGTCCCCTCCCGCCCGCGCGGACGTTGTGCGATGCCGTTCAGCGGACGGTGACGGTCTGCCGCATCCAGGGGTGGATGCAGCACTGGTACTTCTCCGTCCCCGACTCGTCGAAGGTGTGCTGCATGGTCTGCCCGGAAGCCACGGTGGAACTGGCGAACTCGCCGTTGTCTAGGCACTCGGGCGCCGGCGTGGGGTTGCCGGAGGCCTGGTTCAGCGCGGGCACCACGCCGCCCCCGAACTCCTCCACCTCGGTGTAGGTGTGCGTCTCGCCTCCGAGGTTCACCACCGGCAGCACGGTGCCTTCACTCACCGTGAGCGTGGGCGGCACGATTCGCCAGGCCGCCACTTTCCCGCTGGCCTGCAGCTCCGCGTTGAAGCTGGTGAGCGTCGTGCCGGCCGTGGTCGTGCTGTGCAGGCAGGTTCCCGCCCCGAGCGCGGCGTTGAACGAGGCCGGATCGCAGTCGTCCCGCAGGGAGATGGTTCCCGGCGTGCCGCTGGAGTCCGAGCATGCCGCGGCCAGCACCAGCGCGGGCGCCAGGGAAAGGATGAAGCGTCGCATGTTCCACCTCCGCACGGGTTCGAAGATCGGGCCATACCGGCCCGCCTCCGCGGCGGAGGGTGGGCGCCCCCGCGGATGCGGCAACCGCCTTCACTCCCCGTACCCGTCCGAACTCCTGTATCGGCGCGGATTTGCGCTCCCCGGCGCGTATCGCCGCGAGACACCTGCTCGTCCCCGCGACACTCGCGCGGCCACGAATCTCGCCGGTCTCACGCGGAGACGCGGAGACGCGGAGGTGCATGCCGAGCCACCTCCGCGTCTCCGCGTAAGATCCAGCGATCCTGGAGAAACCGAGAAAACGGAGGGATCGCGATGTTCCCTCCGTTCCCTCCGTGTGATCCTTCTTCGATCAGCCCGAGCTCACGGCCATGATTCGGACGAGAGCGGCCGCAGCACCTCCAGCAGGCGGTCGGTGTCGCGGTAGGTGTCCAGCCCCAGGCGCAGCGTGTACGCGGGGCGCTCGCAGGCGGAGCGGAGGAACGCGAGGACCTCGGCGGCGCAGGCGCGGTCGGCCAGCAGCCAGGGCGACTGCCGCATCAGCCCCGCCAGCGCCTCCGCCGCGGGGAGCGGCGACAGCACGGTCGGGAGATTCGCATCCACGCGCGGGAAGAGGAGGCCGGCGAGCGGGGCGGTCCGCTGCCAGCGCCCGGGCCAGCGCCGGTGCGGATCGACCTCGCCGCGGCGGTGCAGGGGACTGCCGCCGGCCCACCCCTCGTCCAGGTGGAAGCGCCGCGGCCAGCCTTCGACCCGGATCCCCCCATCCTCATCCCGAAACAAAACCACATGGTCGTCGCTGACGAAGCGCCACCCGGCCTCGATCAGGTTCACCGACGTGGTCGACTTCCCTGCGTGCGTATCGCCCGCCAGCAGCCATGCGCCGCCGCCGGGCGCCACCACGGCGGCCGCGTGGGCCAGCGCCCGGTGCATCCGCCCCAGCAGCAGCGCGCAGGCGATGGTGCACATCGAGTACACGTCCCAGGCCACCGCCTCCCGCGTCTCCTCGCCGAACGCGGCGGGAACGAGCCCGGCGGTCCCGCGCGCCAGGTCCGTCCATCCCCCCGAGCCCGCGGTGCAGCGGAAGACGGCGCGTCCCGCGGCCGCGTCCACCCACGCGTCCGCCGCGCCCAGCCGCAGCGCCGGCGCCCCGCCGGTCGCCTCGGCCGCCGCGGGATCGCCCGAGGCGAGGCGGATCACCGCGCCGCCGCCGGACGGAGCCGGATCGTCGTAGGGAAGAAGCGGGAGCCAGCGCTCCAGGAGCACAGCGAGCGCGGGCTCCGCTTCCACGCGGAGCCCGCCGTCGGCCAGCAGGGGAAAGATCGATGGAGAGGGGCTCAAGCGCGCAGCACCAGCGGCTCGTGGCCGTCGCCGGAGTCCTGCCGCTCGCGGTCGGCGCGGACCACCCAGGCGTGCGCCTCGATGTCGCCCTCGCCGCTCTTCACCCCGATCTTCACGATGGCGGGGATGCCGTAGCGGCGCAGCACCAGGCACTCGGCCACGCTGCGGTACAGGCAGGTGTTCCGCCAGCGCCGGCCGGGAACGCGCGCCAGCAGCCGCAGCAGCCGCATGGCCGAGCCCGTCGCGCCGCGGGGAACGCGGGTCTCCGCACGCGAGCGCGCGGGGGGCCGCAGCAGCTCGGTGAGCCGCGGCCCCTCGATCCAGCGCGGCGCCGCCAGCGCGGCCCGCGCGCCCGCCAGCACCGCCCCCGCCGTGCGGATCACGCCGCCGCCACGATCAGCCGGCGCCGCTCCAGCTCCTCCAGCAGCCGGTCCAGCTCGCCGGCGGCCTCGTGCGGCTCCACCTCGAAGTTCGCGCACAGCTCGTCCACCAGCCCCTGCCGGTCCATCCCCCGCTCCAGTCCCTTCCACACGCACGCCGCGGTGGCGTTCAGGCGGAAGTAGTCCTTGGTGTCCATGTTCAGGAGCACCGCCTCGCCCTCCAGGTGCGCCGCCAGCACGTCGGCGGGCACGCTGTACCTCGCGTTCTCGTTCATGCGCTCTTTCGTCACGGCGCCGCGGCCACCGCGGGGTGCCCCACGGTGCCGGTGCCGGTATCGATCAGGGTGCTGGCTGCCGGCGTGGCCGGGTCGGTCCAGCGCAGGTGCGTAACGCCGCCCGCGGTCTCCAGGTACACCAGCCGTCCGTCCGGCGTCCACGCCGGCTGCGACTTGCTTCCCGCGCCCGAGGTCAGCTGCTGTACCGCGCCGCCGGAGATGGTGAGGAGGAAGATCTCCACCGAGCCGGTGCGGTTGGATACGAAGGCCAGCGTCTTCCCGTCGGGGCTGAAGGCGGGCTCCACCTCGGCGGTGTTCCCCCCCGCCAGCAGCGACGGGGCCGCGTTGCCCACCTGCTCGAAGATGTCGGCGGTGCCGTTGGCGGTGGCCACGAAGGCCAGCGTGCTCGACGGCGCCCACGACGGGTACGTCTCGATGGAGCCGTCGAAGCCGAAGGCGGGGGCGGCGCGCTGGGGGTTCGAGGCGTTCGCGCCGGCCACGTACACCTTGGTGACGTCGCTCTCCAGGTAGGCGTACGCCAGCCGCTGCCCGTCGGCCGAAAGCGCCGGCGTGGTCTCGTCGCGCGGGGTGGTGGTCAGGCGCGTGTTGGCGCCGCCCGCGAGCGGCACGCTCCACAGGTCGCCGTTGCCGCTGCGGTAGCTCACGAACACCACGTTCGACCCTGCCACCGTGGGGTCCTGGTCGTCGCCCGGGTCGGTGGTCAGCGCCGTCAGGTTCTGCCCGTCCAGGTCCACCCGCCAGATGTCGCGGTTGCCCGCCACCACCCGCTCGAACACCACCACCGGCGGCGCGGCCACCGTCAGCTCCGCCGTCCCCACCTTCTTCGGCGCGCTGGCGGTGATGGAGACGGCGCCGGCGCGCAGCAGCTTCACCGTGGCGTTGTCCACCACCTGCGCGGCGTCGGCCGGGCGCACCGTGAGCGTGTAGTCCCCCGGCGCCAGCGGCTGCCCCGCGGAGGTGACGCTGAGGGTGATGGTGGAGCCGCGCTCCAGCCGCCCCGAGGTGGTCACCGCCAGCGGCGACGCGATGTCGGTGGGCCCGCCGCCGCCGTCGCAGGCGGCAAGGAGCAGCGACGCGGTAGCCAGTGCGGCCAGGGCGCGGGTGGGGCGGAAGCGGAGAGTGGACATGCGAGCCCTGCCGGCGGGGGTCGGGAGAAGGAGTCCGGGAAGATCACACCGAACACTGAAAATTTGGGGGGATGAGGCGATTTGCACCAGTCCCGCGAGGAAGTGCGGAAGTGCGTGAGTCGTAGGCGCGCGCTCGGCCGGTGATCCCGCCAACACGCACGGAGGTCACGAAGCTGTCGGCTTGCGCCGGTGCTCTCCGTGACCTCCGAGCATTCGTGAGGCCTCGTCCCGAACGCGAAAGTGCGCCGGATCACAGGGATCCGGCGCACTTCCGCATTCACGCACTTCCGCACTTCGGTCTAGAACCGCACCCCCGACGCGTGGTCGGCCGCGAACGGCGTGGTGATCGACTTCACCGTCGCCGGGCTGTCCGGGTCCAGCATGCACAGGTGGAACACCCCGCCCTGCACGCAGGTGTACACGATCAGGGCCCTGGAGCGGCTGGAGCCGTCGTACACCCACGTCGGCGCGCCGTCGCTGCCGGTGCGCGTGGTCAGCCGCGTGACCGTGCCGGTGCCCACCGTCAGCATGTACAGCTCGGTGTCGCCCGAGCGGTTGGAGGCGAACACCACCCGCGTGCGGTCCGGGCTCCACGCCGCCTCCACGTCGGCGGAGGTGCCGCCGGTCAGCAGCGAGGCCGTCCCGCCGGTCTTCAGCGGGAAGATCCCGCTCACCGAGTAGATGTCCGCCGACCCGCCGGCCGCCGAGGTGAACGCCAGCCGCGACGAGTCCGCCCAGTTGGGGCTGGCCTCGATGGCGTCGCCCGAGCCCGGGTTGGCCGCGGCCGCGCTGTCGGCGGTGGGGCGGCCGTACCAGATCTTGGTGACCCCGCCGGGCGCCCCCTGCGCCCAGGCCAGGCGCCTGCCGTCGGGCGAGAGCGCCGGGCTGGTCTCGTTCAGCCCCGTCGTCGCCGTCAGCCGGGTCTCCGTCCCACCCTTCAGGGGCACGGAGTACAGCTCGGCGTTCCCGTCGCGGTAGCTGGTGAACACCACCGTCCCCTGCGCCACCGTGGGGTTCGCGTCGGTCAGCGCGCTGGTGCTCAGCTTCTTCAGGTCGTTGCCGTCCACGCCCATCCGGTAGATGTCGCGGTTCCCGCCCGGCGCCATCTCGAAGACGATGGTGGGAACGATCGGGGTGGAGACGTACACGGTGAAGGCGAACGAGACCACCGAGGGCGGCATCTTCCACTTCCAGCGCTGCGGCGGCGTCACCGAGTCCGGCGCCAGCGTGCCCGGGTAGAAGAAGAAGGGCTGCCCCGAGGCGCTGAACGTTCCCACGTCGCCGCCCGCCATCTCCACGAAGCCCGTGCCCGCCGTAACGTTGGGCCCGGTGGCGAAGAACACCGAGATGCCGCTGACCGTGGTGCCGTCGGAGCCCATCCGCTGCGTGAGCAGGTTCTGCACGGTCACGTCGGCCGAAAAGATCGAGTCGGCGCCGTACGCCACGTTGCTGGACTGCACGAACACGTACTGCCGCTGTCCGCCGATGATGCGGTCGCCGCGCAACCCCCCGGGCGCCGCGTCGGCGCAGGAGAGCCGCTTCGACCGCACGTCCGCGTTGCAGGAGATGGCCGCCACGGTGTTGGGCGGCGTGATCGCGGGCGGATCGGCGGGGGTGATCCCGCCGCCGTTCTCCGAGCACGCGGCGAGGGCCAGGATCGCGAAAGCCGCCGCCTGTGCGCGGCGGATGCGGAGCTTCGTCATCGATGTGTTCCGGAAGAGGGCGCGAACCGCGGAAAGGCAGAGGGCGGCTGCTACGCTCCGGCGCCTCAGAACGGCGACGGGGCCGCATGGAAAATACTCAGAAATGATGAAATGGGAAGGGGATAGCCCACTTCGCCCCTTCCACGCCCCTTTCGTTTTCCCGCTCCCCTGATCCGGGTCCGGGGGGACAGCGGGCGTCGTTGGATTCACCGCCGCGTCTCCGCGTCTCCGCGTGGAGATCCCGCGAAGCCCGTCGCGTGCGAGAAAAGCATAGGGAATGGGGAGAAAAGAAGACGGGGAGCAGCCGAAGCCGCTCCCCGCCAGTCCAGCGTCGGCGATCGCGGTCAGTTCGACGGCTTCGCCGCCAGCGCCGCCTCGATCCGCGCGAGCCGCGCCTCAAGGTCGGAGATGCGCCGGTCGCGCTCGGCCACCTGCCGCTGCAGCTCGGCCGTCCGGTTCTCCAGCGCCTTCACCGCCGCGAAGTTCACCCCGTCGATGTCGAGAAGGCCGATGGCCTTGTCGTCGGTGCCCAGGCCGAATGCCGCGCGGAAGTCCTCGGCGAAGGGCCCCATGTGCCGCACCTGCGCCCCCTCGGAGATGTAGCTCCAGGTCGACACCGGCACGCCGCGCAGCCGCGCCAGCAGCTCCTCGCCGTCCACGCTGCCGAAGTGGTCCTTCAGGGTGCGGCTCGACGAGCAGCTGAACACGCCCGAGCCGGCGGGCAGGTTGCACCCGGTGGTCAGCGTGGCGTTGGTGCGGAAGCGGAAGCCGCCCGCGTAGCGCGCCGCGAACTCGTTGTTGGCCACCGCCTCGATCGAGTCGGTGGTGCTCTCGTCACCCGCCACGAACACGCCGTCGTGCCCGTTGGCGCTGGCCCGGTGCCCCAGCGCCACCGCGTAGTCGGCGTCGGCGGTCACGCGGTAGCCGATGGCCACGGCGCCCTGCCCGTTGCCGGCCAGGCAGTTCCCCGAAGCGTCGATGGAGCCGGTGGTGTTGGTGAAGCCGATGGCCACCGAGCCGAAGCCGCAGGCGTTGTTGCTGGCGCCCGCCGAGAACCCGGCCGTCCCGCCCACCTCGTTGCTCCCGCCGAAGGCGGCGCCGTCCACGCCCGTGACCTTGGTCTGGTCGCCGAAGGCGAAGGTCCCGAACGCGGTCGCCATCGAGCTCTCGCCGCCGGCCCACGAGTAGAAGCCGATGTTGGCGTCGTCCCACTCCGTGCCGTTGGCGTGCCCCAGCCGGAAGGCGGCCTTGAAGGGGTAGTACATCATCCGGTATCCCGCGCCGGTGGCGGGGATGATGCCGATTCCCAGGTTGGTCACGGCCACCACCCCGCCCGCGCTGTCCACGCGGAAGCGGTCGCCCGGGGGCGAGCCGGAGCGCAGGCGCAGCAGGATGTCGGACTGCGCGGGGGCCTGCGAAACGGCCGCGAGCGTCGCCAGGGCCGCGAGAGCGAGGGTTCTCATCCGATGCATCATCTTTCAGTCTCCTTGTCTGGCGCCGCGGCGGCCGTGCCGCGCGGCGCTGGCGGTGGCCGTGGCGTCAGAACGACTGCGCCTGGATGCGGAACGAGGTGTTGGTGAGCCGGCCCAGGTCCACCCTGAGCGGCGCGCGCACCGTGAGGTTGCCGATCAGCGAATAGGTGCCGGAGACCCTCAGGAACGGAACCGTTCCCGCCACCGTGCGCGCGATCCCCGACAGCTCCAGCACACCCACGGTGTTGGTGATCGAGGCCGAGTTGGTGGTCAGCACGTCGCCCGAGGCGTTCAGGTTGAAGGCGCCCAGGTGCACCGTGGGCACCACCCCGCCCGGCGTAAGGTCCAGCACCTCCAGCCCCGCCACGGCCTCGTTCGCGGTGAGGTTCGGGAAGTTCGTGGCCGAGGTGGTGTCGGGAACCAGCGCCGTGTCCTGCGGCACCGGGGCGATGCTGTCGGGAAGCCAGTTGCTCCCCGTTTCCCACACGTTGCTGGTGGCGCCCGTCCAGGTGCGGCGGATGGGCTGCACGTTCAGGGTGATCGAGCCGCCCACCGCCACGGTGGCGCCCGAGATGTTCACCCGGTTGGCGGTGACGCTCATCACCGGCGCGCCGAAGCGGTAGCCGTGCACCACGGCCTGGTCGCCGGTCTCGGAGATGTAGTCGGCGAGCAGCGCGTCGGCCGGGGTCACGGTCCAGTCGATCGCGGTGGCCAGCGAGTCGATGTTGCCCACGGGGCTGCGCACCACGGCCGTCAGCGTGCGCAGCGTGCCCTCGCGGATGTTGGGGTTCGCCTGCACGTCGATGTAGCCGTTCTCGTACTTCACCGGCGCGGCCACGTACAGCAGGAAGCTGAACGTGGTCACGGTGCTGGGCATGTTCAGCTGCCAGGTCTTGGGCGCCGACACCTGGAATTGCTGCAGCACCGTGCTGTACTGGTAGAACGGCTCGCCGGCGGCCAGGAAGGTGCCCACCCCGTCGCCCACCACCGAGATGGTGCCCGTTCCCGCCGTCACGGTGGGCCCGCTGTAGAAGAAGATCCGCACCCCGTTGGGGTCGGGCGTCACGCCGTCGGTGGTGCCCAGCGCCTGCGGGATCAGGTTGCGGATGGTCACGTCGAAGGTGAAGGCCTGCGTCCCCGCGTTGTAGCTTGCGTTGGTCGAGGTCAGCTTCACGTACACGTTCTGGCTTCCCACGATCAGGCCGCGGATCCGGTCGTTGGCCTGGGTGGCGGGGCCGCAGCTCACGGTGCGCTGCGCCACGTTGCCCGTGCACTCCAGCGCTGCGATGGGGATGGGGTTACCCGGCGTGGTGGGGGTGCCGGGGCCGGATGGCGGGGTGGGGGTTACCGGGTTCGCCCGGTCCGTGCATGCCGCGGCTACGACCAGCACTGCCAGCGCCGCGGCCAGCCGGCCTGGGTAACGCCTGGGGAGTTGCATGGTGAACCTCGGATCAAGCGGGGTTATGGGACGCGCCCGGCGTAGGTGAGCGCGACGAGGCGTCGCGGCGCCGCGGGGCCGTGGGGCCCGGCCGCACCGTGCCATGGACTGCCTGGGAACTCGCGGATCCACTCCATCTTCCCCAGCGCCCGCGCGCAGCGGATGCAGGGAAAGCGGTCCAGCTCGCCGCCGCCGGCCGCCAGCCGCGCGCTCGCCTGCCGCAGCGCCGCCAGCCGCCCGGTGTACCGCTCCCACGCCGCGGTGAACGAGCCGCGGGTCAGGTCGGCCACCACGTCGGCCTCGTTGTCGCCGTACTCCGAAAGCTGGCAGCACAGCGACAGCCGCCCGCGCGCGTCCACGTAGACGCGGCGGTGCTCGAAGGTGTCGCAGGCGGGCTCGGGGCCGTCGAAGGGCGCGCCGTAGTCAAGGTACACCCCGGTGCGGCGTCCCTCGGTGCCCAGCGCCAGGATCTCGTCCCGCGCGCCGTACCACTCGCGCGGGGCCAGGTCGCTGTCGCGCCCGGCGCTCCCGGGAACCGGCTGCGCCAGCGCGAAGTGCAGGCTCACCGCCCCCAGCGCCTCGGCCAGGTCGGCCGCCTGCCGCAGCTGGTGCCGGTCGCGGCGGTCCACCACGAACCCCAGCGAGGTGGGGACCTGCCGGCTGGTGAGCAGCGCCACCGCCAGCAGCACGCGCCGGAACGAGCCGCGCCCGCGCTCGGCGTCGTGCACCGCCTCGTCCGCGCCCGACAGCGAGAGCCGCACGGCTGTGGGAGGATGGCGGTCCAGCCCCGGCATCAGCCGGCGCATGTGCCACCCGTTGGTCACGAAGCGGTAGCTCACCCCGCGCTCGTGCAGCGAGGCGATGATGCGCTCCCACTGCGGGTGGATGGTGGGCTCGCCGCCGGTCATGCTCACGCCCACCTCGCCGAACAGGGCCCGGGCCTCGTCCACGGTGCGGGCGATGAGGCCGGGGTCCAGGTTGCGAACCGTGGTCACGTCGTCGCGGATGCAGTGCGGACAACGCAGGTTGCAGTGTTCGGTGATGGCGAAGCCGAGAAGCATGCGGGTGTTTGCCTTGCGCTGAATTTCAGGGAACGACGGTGCTGCCGCCGCCGCCGGGGCCGCCGCCGCCGGGAATGGCGGGGCCGGTGGCCAGCGTGAGCTCGGTCAGGCGCGGCAGGTCGGCCACCGCGGGGGCGATCCAGGGACGGCGTGCGGCGGGCGGAGCCGCCCGTGCCGCGGACGATGGACGTGTGCCCATGTCGGTCCTCCGGTAGGAGAGGAAAACAGGCCGAGGCGGGGCGGCCAGGGCCGTCCGCTCGGGCGGGAACTCGGTGGAAACTCGTTCAAGCGCCGCGAGACTGCCGCGGCAGCGGCTGCCGGCCCCGAACGGGCGGCGGTAGTGCTCGGGTCGCGCCGGAGGTCTGGCGCGTGATTGAAGCTTCGGCGTGGGCGCGGCTCCGGCCCTCACGGGAACGCACGGCGGGAATCATCCCGGCCGGCGCCGCTGGGAAAATGATAGCCGCCCCTGCCGGAGGGCGCAACGACATTGGAGTTTCGGACGTGAACAGCTGGCGATGAGGCCACCCTGTGTTTCCCGAAAAGAGCCCGCTCTCGCCCGGTGGCCGCCAGGCCGCCGTCCAGCGCCCCGAGCGAGGACTGCTCCATCGCCACGGAGCAGAGCCGACAAATCGCCGACCTCCCGCTTCCAATCAGACATTCGTAGGGAGAAAACCGTCACATCGGACTCCTCCCCGCCGGCTTCCGGAGTCGCTGCACATCGATGTCTCGCGACTTCAAAGCGTCGGAAACGGATGGGGAGGAGACTCCTCTCACCACGACGGGTTGCGTACCGCCCGGCAACGGGGAGAACGGAGTAGATAGGCCGGACCGTCCAGAATGGGACAGCCGTGTCCCACCTGCTGAATCTCCCGCAGCTCGCCCGAAGCGGAGATGCCTCACCAGGCATCGGAGACGGGGGGACGAAAGCGACCGTCGCTCCCGAGGCTCCGTTCCTCGGCGCGCGCGGGATCGCGTCTCGCCATGAAACGAGCAACCCGGCCGCGTCGTGCGGCCGGGCTGCTGTCCGGGACGGGTTGGCGTGATCCGGAGCGTTACTGGGGACCGCCTCGTGCGCGCTTGCAGGCGGCCTCGAGAACCGGCCGCACCTGCGCATCGCCGGCCTTCGCCTTCTGCATGCAGCTGGCGTAGCTCTCCATCGACCCGAGCCGCTGGTTGTAGTCCTTCGCCAGCGCGATGGAGTCGTCGCGCGCGATGCGGATCGAGTCTTCCACCGTCATCGGGGCCGCCGGGGCGGGGGCCGCGGCCGGCTGGGCCGGGTCCGAGCCCGCGTCCACCGGTGCCGGGCTCGCCGCCGCCGCGGGCGGGGCCTGCGCATCGTCGTCCTCGTCGCCGTTGCCGCGGCAGGCGCCCAGGAGCGCGCCGGCCAGCAGTGGCAGAACGGCCAGCCGCCGCGCGCCGCGAAGAGCGGGCGCGGCGGCCGCCAGGGTGTGCCCGAGCCTCAATGCCGCTGCTCCTGCAGGCGGCGGACGGCGGCCTCGAGGTCGTCCAGGCGCTGGCGGGTGGCGTTCAGCTCGGAGCGCAGCTGCGCCACCTCGGCGGTGCGCGCCTGCAGCTCGGCGGTGCGGGTCTCCAGCGCCTTGATGGCCGCCAGGTTCACGCCGTCGAAGTCGCTCATGTTGATGGTGTGGTCGTCGCTCGTGAACCCGAAGGCGCGGTGCCAGTCCTGCGCCATGGGCCCGATGTGGAAGGTCGAGCGGTCGGCCTCGTCGCGGTAGCGCCAGGTAGTCACCGGCAGGAGCCGCAGCCGCGCCAGGATGTCCTCGCCGTCGACCGAAAGGAAGTCGTTCTTCCGGTTGCGGTCCGAGATCACCGCCCACGAGCTGCCGCCGGCCGACACCTGCACGCCCGTGGTCATGGTGGCGTTGCTGAACAGGCGGATGCCGCCCGCCGCGCGCACCGTGAACTGGTTGTTCGCGCTGGCCTGCGTGCTGTCGGTGGTGGACCCGTCGGAGAACACGATGGCGCCGGCGTGGCCGTTGGTGGACGCGCGCTGCCCGATGGCCACCGAGTAGTCGGCGTCGGCGGTGGTGCGGTAGCCGAGGGCCACCGCGCCGGTGCCGTCGGCGTTGGCGGTGTAGCCCAGCGCGTTGCTGTAGCTGCCCAGCGCCGTGCTCTGGTACCCCATGGCGAACGAAGCGAGGCCCAGGGCGATGGTGTTGTAGCCGCCCGCCCAGGTGTAGTAGCCCGTGTTGGGGTCGTCCCACTGCGTGCCCGCCGAGCCGATCGAGCCCGCGCGGAAAGCCGCCTTGTTGGGGTGCCACATCAGCCGCTCGCCCGCACCGGTGAACGGAATGATCCCGACCCCCAGCACGCCCTTGGCCACGAAGCCGCTGGCGCTGTCCACCCGGAAGCGGTCGCCCAGCGGCGAGCCGGAGCGCAGGCGCAGGAGGATGTCGGACTGCGCGGACGCGCTCGCCGGTGCGAGCACGGCGCCCACGAGGGCAGAGGCCAGGAGGGCCACTCCGATCTTCGCTTTCATATGCACACTCGTCCGGTGCGGGGAATGCGCGGCACCCCGGGGGTGCCGCGGCGGGAAAGTCCTACCGCGGAGCGTGCGCGGCCTGCTCCAGCTGCCGCAGCCGCTCCTCGAAGCGCGCGTTCTGCTCGCGCAGCGCGGCCAGGTCGGCGCGCAGCGAGGCGTTCTCGGCCTGGAGCGCCTTCACCTGCTGGCCCTGCGCCGCGGTGCGGCGCTCCAGCGCCTGCACGCCGGCCAGGTTCACGCCGTCCAGGTCGCTCATGTTGATGGTGCGGTCGTCGGCGGTGAAGCCGAAGGCGCGGTGCCAGTCCTGCGCCATGGGCCCGATGTGCAGGGTGGAGCGGTCGGCCTCTTCGCGGTAGCGCCAGGTGGTCACCGGCACGCCGCGCAGCCGCAGGAGCAGGTCCTCGCCGTTGATCGCGCGGAAGCCTTCCTTGCGGTTCACGTCCGAGATCACGTTCCACGAGCTGCCGCCGGCGTTCAGCGACACGCCCGTGGTCTTGGTGGCGTTGGTGTACAGCCGCACGCCGCCGGCCGCGCGCAGCGAGAACTGGTTGGCCGCGCTGGCCAGCACGCTGTCGGTGCTCGACTGGTCGGAGAGCACGATGGCGCCGTTGAAGCCGTTGGTGCTGGCGCGCTGCCCGATGGCCACCGAGTAGTTGCCGTTGGCGGTGCTCAGGTAGCCGAGCGCCACCGCGCCCACGCCGTCGGAGCGTGCGCTGTATCCCAGCCCCACGCCGTACGACTGCAGCGCCCACGAGCCGTAGCCGGCGGCGATCGAGTAGTTGCCCTGGGCGATGGTGTTGAAGCCCGAGGCCAGCGAGTAGAATCCGAAGCTGCCGTCGTCCCACTGGGTGCCGTCCACGCCGCCGGTGCGGAACCCGGCCTTGAACGGGTGCCACATGGTGCGGTCGCCCGCGCCGGTGAACGGGATGATGCCGATGCCGATGAAGCCCTTGGCCACGAAGCCGCTGGCGCTGTCCACGCGGAAGCGGTCGCCCAGCGGCGAGCCGGAGCGCAGGCGCAGGAGGATGTCGGACTGTGCGGCGGCCGGCGTGGCCTGGACCGCCGCGAGAAGGACGGCGCCGAGGGCCGCCATGCGAAGCTGGGTGAACGTCTTCATGGTCGCTGCGAGGGGAATGGGGGAGGCGCGCGGGCGGCGGGGCCCGCGCGCCGAAAGGTTCAGTTGGAGTCCGCCTGCAGGCGGAAGCCCGACACCGTCAGCCGTCCGGCATCCACCTGGATGGCGGCGCGCGCGTTCACGTTGCCGGTGAGCGAGTAGGTGCCCGTGACCCGCAGGGTGGGCACCTTCCCCTGCACCGTGCGCGCGACGCCGGACAGGAACAGCCGCCCCGAGGTGTTCGTGATCCCGCCGGTAAGCCCCGCGGTCACGTTGGCGCTGGCGTTCATGTCGAAGGCGTTCAGCGCGATCAGGGCCCCGTCCTCCACCGTCACGCCGCCGATCTGCACGTTGGCCGCGAGCGACGGGTCCAGCGGCGCGGCCACCGGGATCACCACCGAGTCCAGCGACATGGGCACCGCGGCCGGGCTCCAGTTGTTGTTGGTGAACCAGTCGGTGGTCCCCGCGCCGGCCGTCCAGGTGCGCGTGACGCCCGCCACGTCGATGAGCTGCGTGCCCGTCAGGCGGCGGCCCACGGCGCTCAGCGTGCTGCTGCCGTAGCCGGTGTAGGTGACCACCTGGTTGGCGCTCCCCGACACCAGCGCGGCCGCGGCGCCCAGGGTGGCCGGCGGGCCCAACTCGGTCAGGTGCACCGTGTCGGCCTGCGCGGTCTTCACGTTGCCGTAGCGGTCCATCGCCTTCACCGTCACGGTGAAGGGCACGTTGGTGGCCGGGCGCCCCGGGGTGCCTCCGCGGAAGTACGCGGCGCAGGCGTCCACGGTCTCGCTCGGGCGCAGGATCATGAGCCCGGCGTACGCCCCCGGCGTCACGATGGTGCGGGTGGGCGACGCCGCGGTGCCGGCGATGCGCAGGCCGCAGATCTGCCGCTGCCCGGGGTAGTCGGGAACCGCCGCGTCCATCACCGGGCTCCCGTTCAGCACCGTGACCGTGGTGGCCCCCAGCGACGTGGCGCGGTCGCGCAGGCGGCGCACGGCGGCCGTGTCCTGGCCCTCCTCGATGCTCTCGGTCATCCGCGTCTCGGTGTCCTCGACGATCACCGCCTGGAACGAGAGCGTGAACACGTCGTTCGCGGCCACGGACTGCAGCGGAACGCGGAACGCCACCGTGAGCAGCCCGTCCCACTGGTTGGGGTCGGCGGCGGCCGACGGGAGGGTGCGGTTGGCGTTCGTGTTCTTGTTGCGGACCACGAAGCCGTACGGGAAGATGCTGGTGACCCCGGCGGGCGGGGCGATGGCGGCCACCTCGGCCTCGGTGAACGCCTGCAGCACGTCGGGATACGGCGCCAGCATGGTCACGAAGTCGGTCCCCAGCGCCACCGCGCCCGAGGGCGCGATGAACGGCGCGATGGTGGGGTCGGCGTTGGTGTTGTCGAACTTGCGCAGCACCGACACGGGGGTGCCGGCGATGGTTCCCGTGGTGCTGGCCATGATGAGGGTGAGGTTGTTCAGCGGCGCGGCGGTGCCGTTGCGCACCCGGAAAGTCGATACCAGGTAGCGCTGGCCGCCGCCGGTGCGGCTGCCGTCCGAGAACGAGCCCGTGTTCACCGACTCGAGGCCCACCCCCGAGGCCACCGGGTTCAGCGACGCCGAGATCGCGCCGGTTTCGCCCGGAAGGCGCATGGGCGTGGCCGTGGAGGTCATCTGGTCGGTGCCGATGCCGGTGATGGTGATCTCGTACACCCCCAGCACGCGCGGCGTCTTGGGGCCGCCCGTGTCGGGAGGAGTGGTGCCCGTGAGCGTGCGGTCCTGCGTGCAGGCCGCCGCGGCGAACGCCACCAGGACGAACGCGGCACGGATCGAGGCGAAGCGCATGGGGTTTACCATCGGTTGCGGGTGTGCTCTCCGAGCACCACGAGCGACAGCGCAGAAGCGCCGGTCAGAAGGAGAGAGGCGAGAACCAGAGGCGGGCGGCAGCGGCGTACGCTACCGCCCGCTGAAGCAGCGCGTCAGGGGCCGACCGGAACGCTTACGGTCAGCGTGACCAGCGTGAGGCCACCCAGGTCCTCGACCGAGGGCCGCACGAACGGCTTGCGAGCCTGCGCCGGGGCGCGCTGTACGACGGGTGCATGGGCGTGCTGTTCGGGCATCTCAGCTCACAACGAAGGAAGTGAATACTGTACTGCGCGAACGGAGTCCAACGGGCGGGGCACAAGTCCAACTCCAACATTAGGAACAGATTGGGCCGCGGTCAAGCTCGGGTGCACCTGCGGGCGCCCCTTTGCGACTTCGCACGACGTCAGGAGACGCCGAACACCGGGGAAAGCGCCATCTGCAACGTTTTCACGTTGCAGTAGCTGTCGCGGCCGAGCCGCAGGTCGAACGCCGGGAGGCGTGCGGCGGCCTGGAGCAGGCCCAGCAGCGGACCCGCCGCGCCGGCGTCGGCGAGCAGCCAGGGCGTGTGCCGCAGGAGTTGGGCCAGCGCGGCGGCCGGGTGCAGCGGCTCGACCGCCGTGGGCAGATCCGCCTCGACCCGCGGGAAGATGAGCCCGGCCAGCGGGGCGGTGCGGCGCCACCGCCCCGGGCCGAACCCCTCCGGGTCCACCCGCGAGCGGACGCCGGCCGAGCTTCCCGCCGCGTATCCGTGGTCCAGGTTGAAGCGGCGCGGCCACCCCTCGGCGCGGAGGGCGCCGCCGGGGGCGTGCTGCAGCACCACGTGGTCGTCGGAGAGCCAGTCCCACCCGGCGCGGATGAGGTTCACGCAGGTGGTGGTCTTGCCGCTGAAGCTCCCGCCGGCCAGCAGCCAGGCGCCGCCTCCCCGGGCGACCACCGCGGCGCCGTGCACCAGCGGGCGGCCCAGGCGCCCCAGCAGGAGCGCCGCAGCGATGGTCAGCGCGGAGGAAACCTCCACGATCGCCGGTGCCTCGCCGCGGGCATCGATGTGGAGGGTGGCGCGGCCGGCGGCGAGCTCCACGCGCCCCCCGATTCGCCCCTCCGCCCCGGCGATCACGACTTCGCCGTCCAGCACCCATCCCCCCACCCCCCACATCTCCATGTTGGGCTCGCCGCCGGGGCGGGCCACCTCCGGCTCTCCGGCCTCCACGCGGATCAGCGCGGCGGCGGAGGCGGCGGAGACGAGCGGGCGGTCCAGCCGCGGCATCCACGGCTCCGCCAGCTCGCGCAGGCCGGGATCGGCGACGATGGCGAGCGAGCCGTCTTCCAGCAGCGCCTGGGCCGCGGCGGGCGGAGCGTCGGGGGGGAGCGTGGCCGTCATCGGGCTGGGGTGCCGGCGGGATGGAGATCGGTGGGCCCCGGCGCGAGGGCATCCGGAGCGAGGGAAAGGTCGCCGGGGTCGCAGCGCGCGGCCCACCGGTCGAAGACGATCTTCGGCGCGCCCGCGGCGGCGGCCGCTTCGGCGGCGGCGAGCGCGGCGGGGTCGGTCACCGCGCGGCAGAGCGGGTGCCGCTCGTGCTGGGGCGTTCCCGCGGGGAGGGGCCCCGCCGCCGCGGCCGCCGCGATCTCCGCCGCCATCTCCACCCACAGCGCGCCGGCCGCGCGGCGGAGGTCGCCCAGCGTCTCGCCGCCCGCGAGGCGGACCAGGCGGCGGGAGATGATGGGCCCGGTGTCGATCCCCGCATCCACCCGGTGCGCGGTGCAGCCGGGCGGCACCGCGCGGAGGACGGAGTTCTCCACCGGGCCGTTCCCGCGGATCCACGGGAGGAGCGCGGGATGGACGTTCACCGTTCCTTCACGCGGAACCGCGAGGATCTCGTCGCCCACCACGCCGCAGCCGGCGAGGAGGAGGACGTCGGGCGCCAGGGAGCGGAGGTCGCGGACCATCCGCGCCCCGTTCAGCGGTCCGGTGACGGAAACCGTCGCGGCCCCCCGGAGCTCTCGCGCCGCGCGCCACGCCCGCAGCCGGCGGCGCGCCCACCGCAGCGCGCGGCGGATCGCGCCGGGTGCGCCCGTGCGCGCGGGCCCGTCCACGTAGACGAGCACGGCCGCGGGGCGGGCGCCGCGCGCGTCCAGCCGCGCCAGCATGCGCGCGACCTGCACGCCGCCGCGCGTGACGACCACGACCCGGCGCTTCATCGACATCTCGATCCAGGGGAGCGGAGAAGCCGGGACATGGGGATCGCGCGCGGGATCAAAGGGTGGGGGGCGGGTGCGCGGAATCTGGAAATGGCCGCGGACGACGTCAACCGCGGCAGGCGGCGGGAGCGGGAGACGCGAAGCGCCGCCCGTCCACGCCCGCGGCGGCGTCAGATGGAGCCCATCTGCACCGGCTTGCGGCCCTCGGTGGCCTCGGCGCGGAGCTGGCCGCAGGCGGCGGCGATGTCACGGCCGCGGCTCTCGCGCACGGCGGCGGGAATGCCGCGCGCCTCCAGCACGTCGACGAACTCGGTCAGCCGCGCGCGCTTCGACGGCTGCCAGTCGGTCCCCGGGATGGGGTTGAAGGGGATCAGGTTCACGAACGCGTTGAACTCGCCGATGACGCCGGCCAGCTCCTCGGCCAGGCCGGGAAGGTCGGTGACGCCGTCGATCATCACGTACTCGAAGGTGATCCGCTTCCCCCCCGCCTCGTCGAACTTGCGCAGCGCGTCGAGCAGGACCGGGAGCGGATACTTCTTCTCCAGGGGGATCAGCTTCTGGCGCAGCTCGTGGTTGGGCGCGTGGAGGCTGACGGCCAGCCGGTACTGCTCCGGCATCTCCGCCATCTGCAGGATGCCGGGGACCACGCCCACGGTGGAGACGGTGATGCGGCGCGCGCCCACTCCGTAGCCGCGGTTCAGGATGGCCAGCGTGGGAAAGAGCGACTTCGGGTTCATGAGCGGCTCGCCCATCCCCATGAACACGATGTTGCTGATCTCGCCGTAGCCGTTCTCGCGCGCCCAGCGGCGGGCGCCGCGGTACTGGCTCACGATCTCGCCCGCGCCGAGCTGGCGGCGGTACCCGGCCCACCCGGTGGCGCAGAACGAGCACGCCATGGCACACCCCGCCTGCGACGAGATGCAGAGCGTCAGCCGCGAAGGGGTGGGGATGAGGACCGATTCGATCAGCTCGCCGTCCTTCAGCCGCCACAGGTGCTTGGCGGTGCCGTCCACCGAGCGCGAGAGCTTGGCCACGGCGGGCGAGGAGAGCTCGAACTTCTCCTTCAGCGCCTCGCGCTCGGCCGCGGGAAGGTCCGTCATCTCGTCGAAGCCGGACGCCAGCCGCTCGTACAGCCACTTCGCGACCTGCCCGGCCCGGTATTTGGCCTGGCCGCGCTCGGCGAAGTGCTGCTTCAGCATGGCCTCGGCGTCTTCGGGAAGAAGGCCGGCGAGGTCGGGCTTGATCGTGGCGGTGACGGTCATCGACGAAAGAAGTCCTAAGTCCTGAGTCCCAAGTCCCAAGTGATGCCGGCCGAGTGCCGCGAGACAAATCTATCACAGGCGAACGCACTCACGCACTTCCGCACTCACGCACTTCGTTTCCCCTGATTCCCCGCGGGGGCGAAACGGTTCCGGGCGTGCTTGATGCGGCACCGGGCGGGCGTTAGGTTTGCAAGGTCCGCACCGGCCACGCTCCCAGGCGTGGCCGGACCGTTTCCGGCATCCACCACGCCGCCGAACCGAAGAGTGCTGCTGACGGAGCTGCTGACCCCCGAGCGCGTGAAGGTGCCCCTTGCCGCACGGACCAAGGACGCCGTGCTGGAGGAGCTGGTGGGGGTGCTGGCGGCCGCGGGCGTGGTGGCCGACCCGGCCGCGGTGCTCCGCGCCGTGCACAGGCGCGAGGACGAGCTGACCACCGCGATCGGCGGCGGCGTGGCCATTCCCCACGGGAAGGTCGACGGCGTGGGCGAGCTGGTGGTGGCCGCCGGCGTGGCATCGGCGCCGATCGACTTCGCGGCGCTGGACGGGCAGCCGGTGCGCCTCTTCTTCCTGCTCGTCGGCCCCGAGAGCGCCGCGGGGGCGCACGTGAAGGCGCTGTCGCGCATCTCCCGGCTGGTGCGGCGCGACGACCTGCGCGAGCGGCTGAACGCGGCGGCCACGGCGGACGAGTTCATGGCCGTGGTGGCCGAGTCGGAGAGCGCGTGAAACGCATCGCCGCGCGCTGGCTTCCCGCGGCCCTGTGGGCCGCGCTGATCTTCTTCCTCTCGTCCCGGCAGACGCTGCCCGAGCCGCCGGGGCCGCTGGGGTGGGACAAGCTGCAGCACGCGCTGGGGTACGCCGCGGGCGGCTTCCTGCTCGCGCGGGCGGCGGGGGTGCGCGGGCGGGGGATGTGGATCGCCATCGCCCTGGGCCTTCTGTACGGCGCGAGCGACGAGGTGCACCAGGTGTTCGTTCCCGGCCGCAACAGCGACGTGCACGACTGGCTCGCCGACGCCACGGGCGTGCTGGCGGGCGTCTTCATCCAACGATTCTTCACTCTGCGGCGCGGCCGCGGCGGCAACGGCGCCGCGCACCGGACGGCGGAGGCTTCGGCGACATGAGCTTCGAGAACCCGACTTCGTACCGATCGTCCCTGGCCGGCTCGCTGCGCGCGGGCGACGCGGGAAACGCCGTGACGCTGGCCGGCTGGGTGCACCGCCGCCGCGACCTGGGCGGCCTGTGCTTCGTGGACCTGCGCGACCGAGAGGGGCTGGCGCAGGTGTCGTTCGACCCCGCGTGGACGCCGCCCGAGGTGCTGGAGGAGGCGCGCCGCCTGGGGCCCGAGGACGTGATCCAGGTGGAGGGGACCGTCTTCCCCCGCATCGCCGGGCAGCACAACGAGGACCTGCCCACGGGCGACGTGGAGGTGCGTGCGACGGGGCTGACGGTGCTGACGCGCGCCGAGCCGCTGCCGATCCAGGTGTTCTACGGCGCGAAGGACGAGCTTCCGTCGGAGGATCTCCGTCTCCGCTACCGCTCGCTGGACCTGCGGCGCCCGGAGCTGCAGCACGCCATCCGCATCCGCCACCAGGCGGCGGCGGCCGCGCGGCAGTTCCTGAACGCGCAGGGGTTCCTGGAGATCGAGACGCCGCTGCTGACCAAGCCCACGCCCGAGGGCGCGCGCGACTTCCTGGTCCCCAGCCGCAACTGGCCCGGCGAGTTCTACGCGCTGCCGCAGAGCCCGCAGCTGTACAAGCAGCTGCTGATGGTGAGCGGGTTCGACCGGTACTACCAGATCGCCCGCTGCCTCCGCGACGAGGACCTGCGCGCCGACCGCCAGCCCGAGTTCACGCAGATCGACATGGAGATGGCCTTCGCCGACGCGGAGGACGTGTTCCGCGTGGGCGAGGAGCTGATGGCGGCCGTCCTGCGCGAGGTGGGGGGGATCGAGATCCCCACGCCCTTCCCGCGGCTGACCTACGCCCAGGCGATGGCGCGCTACGGGAGCGACAAGCCCGACCTGCGCTTCGACCTGCCCATCGTGGACGTGACGGCTGTCTTGCAGGGGGCGGACTTCCGCCTCTTCCAGGCCACGCAGGGCACCGCGCAGCGCATCCGCGGGATCCGCGTGCCCGGCGGCGCGCGGCTGTCGCGCAAGGAGCTGGACGAGCTGCAGGAGGTGGCGAAGCGCGGGGGGGCGGCCGGCGCGCTGTGGGTGAAGCGCGGCGAGGACGGCCTCGGCGGCCAGTTCGCCAGGGCGCTGGACGACTCCGCGCGCGACGCGTTCTACTCTGCCGTGGGGATGGAGAGCGGCGACCTGTTCGTCGCGGTCGTCGGCGAGTTCCGCGTCGGTGACCCGGAGGCGGTGGGACCCGTCGTAGGTTCTACGGGCGGGAGCGCGCCGGTGGTGGAGGAGACGCACGAGGTGCGCGCGGGGCTGGAGCCGGCGCTGGACGAGCTGCGCCGCCACCTGGCCCGCAAGCTCGACCTGGTCGACACGACCAGGCAGGCGTGGCTGTGGGTGACGGAGTTCCCGCTCTTCGGGTGGGACGCGGACGCGAACCGGCTGGTGTCCGAGCACCATCCCTTCACCCGCCCGCACCCCGACGACATCCCGCTGATCCTGGAGGCGGCGCGGGAGGGGACGCCGTCGGCCGAGGCGGCGCGGGCTCTGTACCGGCGGCCGGTGCGGTCGCTGGCGTACGACGCGGTGTGGAACGGGATGGAGATGTCCAGCGGCTCGGTGCGCATCCACGAGCCGGAGCTGCAGGGGGCCATCTTCCGCACGCTGGGGATCGGGGCCGAGGAGGCGCAGACCAAGTTCGGCTTCCTGCTCGAGGCCTTCCGCTACGGCGCGCCGCCGCACGCGGGGGTGGCCTTCGGGTTCGACCGGCTGGTGATGCTGCTGGCCGGCGGGCAGAGCCTGCGCGACGTGATCGCGTTCCCCAAGACGGCCAGCGCGCGGGCGCTGTTCGAGAACGCGCCCACGCCGGTGGCCGACGAGCAGCTCCGCGAGGTGAACATTCGCAGCGCTGCGACGTAACAATTCCTGCGACTCCGGCGAAGCAACCGAAGCGGGCGGGGCACCGGCGCAGGGCCGGGCCTCGCCCCGTGGCTTTTGGCACGGTGCTGGCCTGAGGGCAGGGTAGAGGGGACAGGGGACAGGGAAGGGCGGAGGCGAGGGCTTCGGCGCGCCGGTCCGGCATCGCGCCCTCTCCGGCCGGCTCAGGCCGTCCACCTCTCCCGTACCGGGAGAGGTAGCTGGGCGGGCATTCCGGCACGCCGGAGCCATCTTCGTGAGCCATGCTCCGCAGGGCGCGTGGATGCTGAGGGAGCACCCCCTCGCCCGGAACGGGAGAGGGCGAGCGCTCCAAGGCGCGGGGAGAGGGCAGGTGCGGGCGCGCACCGCCGTAAGTCTCCCTGCTTTGTTGATTGGTGAATCGGCTAGAACGAGGACTTGAGATAGATGCCTGACCAGGCCGTGCAGCACCGGATTCCCGTGGAGGGCGCCGATCCGCTGGCGCTCAGCGGGGTGAACGACCAGAACCTGACGGAGCTCGGCCGCCTGGCCGGCCTCCGCGTTTTCCTGCGCGACGACCACCTCCTGCTCAGCGGGCCGCTGGAGGGGGTGGAGCGCGCCGTGCCCGTGGCGCAGCACATGATCGAGCTGGCGCGCCGCGGCGTGCCCGTGGGCACCGACGACGTCCACCGCCTGTTCGACACCGCCCGGCAGGACGGCGGCGGCGGGCTGGAGCGCCTGGCCGACGCCGGCCGCGTGGTCGTTCCCGGGCCCAAGAAGACCATCAGCGCCAAGAGCGAGGGGCAGGCGAAGTACCTCGCGGCCATCGAGGACAACGACATCGTGGTCGGCATCGGCCCCGCGGGGACGGGGAAGACGTATCTCGCCGTCGCCATGGCGGTGGACGCGCTGTTCAAGAAGCGGGTGAAGCGCATCATCCTGGCGCGTCCCGCGGTGGAGGCCGGCGAGAACCTGGGCTTCCTCCCGGGCGACCTGCAGGAGAAGATCGACCCCTATCTCCGCCCGCTGTACGACGCCCTGGAGGACATGATCCCCCACGACCGGCTGCGGAGAGCGATGGAGAGCCGGGCGATCGAGATCGCCCCGCTGGCCTACATGCGCGGGCGCACGCTGCAGGACGCGTTCGTGATCCTGGACGAGGCGCAGAACGCCACCAACGCGCAGATGAAGATGTTCCTCACGCGCCTGGGGCTGAACAGCAAGGCGGTGATCACGGGCGACAAGACGCAGATCGACCTGCCGCGCCGCGAGGACAGCGGGCTGCTGGAGATCGAGCAGGTGCTGAAGGGGATCCCCGGGATCGCGTTCGCCTACATGAAGGGCACCGACGTGATCCGGCACCGGCTGGTGAAGGAGATCATCAAGGCGTACGCGGCCCACAGCGGCCACGAGCCGGAGGCCGGCGAGGCCTGATGCCCACCGGCGAACGGCCGCCCGTAGACCGCCGCGCGGTGCCGCGCGACCCGGGGGAGCCCCACCACCCCCGGCGCCGCCGCACGCGCCTGCTGCACCACGCCACCCGCGCCGCCATCTTCCTGGCCGCGGCGGCCGCCATCTACCTGCTCTTTCCCTCGGGCGCCTCGCCGGGGCCCGTGGTCCTCGAGCGCGGCGTGGTCGCCCCGGCCGACGTCATCGCCCGCATCCCCTTCCAGATCCCCAAGACCGAGGAAGAGCTGCGCCACGAGCAGGACGAGGCGGCGCGCGGCGTTCCCCCCGTGTACGACTACGCGGCGCAGGCGGCGGACAGTCTGGCCGGCGCGATCCGCGGCTTCTTCGCGGCCGCGGCGCAGGCGGCGGCGCTGCCGGTTCCCGAGCGCGACGCGGCGGTGCGGGCGGTGCTCGCGCGCAGCGGGGTGCCCACCACGCTGGGGGGGATCGAGGTGCTCTCCGACTCGGCGCGGCGGACGGCGCTGCAGGTGGCGACGGAGCGGGCGGTGCGCGAGCAGCTTCCGCGCGGGATCGCGGCGGGGTCGCCGGGGCGGAGCGGGATCAGCGCGGTGCGGGTGCGCGGGATCGCCGGCGGCGAGCGGCTGCTGCCGGCCGACTCGCTGGTGACGGCGGACGAGTTCTTCCGCGCCGCGCAGACCTATCTCCCCGCCGACGCGGGGGCGGACGCGGCGGAATTGCAGCGGCTGCTGCTGGTGCGCTGGTTCCAGCCGTCGCTGGCGGTGAACCAGGGGGCCACCGAGGCGGCGCGGGCGCGGGCGCGCTCGGCGGTGGACCGGGTGAAGTCGCGCGTGCTGGCGGGGGAGAAGATCGTGGGCGCGCGCGAGCAGGTGGGCGAGCGCGAGGAGGAGCGGCTGCGCGCCTACCAGGCCGCGCTCTCGGCGAGCGGCGGCGGCGAGCGGGCGCGGCCCACGCCGGCGCGCGCGGCGGGATCCATCCTCTACAACCTGCTGCTGCTCTCCATCGTGGCGCTGCTGCTGCGCTACTCGCGCCTGCACCTGTACCGCGACCTGCGCTCCGTCGCCTTCGTGGCCCTGCTGGTGGTGGTCGTGGCCGCGCTGGCGGCGACGATCGCGCGGCTGGACCTGCCGCCGGAGCTCATCCCCGTCCCCTTCGCGGCGATGCTGATCGCGGTGCTGTGGGGCGGGCGGCTGGCGCTTCCCGTGGCCCTGGTGCTGGCGCTGCTGCTGGGCGGGCAGGCGCCGTTCCTGGGGGTGGCGGTGCCCTTCACGGCGGCGATCGGCGGCGCGGCGGCGGCGTTCGGGGTGCGCGTGGCCCAGCGCCGGGTGCAGACCTGGATCGTGGTGGGGATGATCGCCACGGCGTTCGCGGCGGCCGCGCTCTCCGTCGGCCTGCTGCGGGGGTGGACGCTGCACGAGATCGGCTGGTCGGCGCTCTGGGGCGCGGTGAACGCGACCGGCTCGTCGCTGCTGGCCGTGGGCTTCCTTCCCGTGGCCGAGTGGTTCACGCGGGTGACCACCAACCAGACGCTGCAGGAGCTGGCCGACCCCAAGCACCCGCTGCTGCAGCGGCTGCAGATGGAGGCGCCGGGGACGTACGCGCACACCATCTCCGTCGCGAACCTGGCCGAGGCGGTGTGCACGGCGATCGGCGCCAACGCGCTGCTGGCCCGCGTGGGCGTGTACTACCACGACATCGGCAAGGTGGTGAAGCCGCAGTACTTCATCGAGAACCAGCCGCGCGGCCGCAACCCGCACGACAAGCTGAAGCCGGCGATGAGCGCGGCCATCGTGCGCAGCCACGTGGTGGAGGGGATGAAGCTGGCCGAGCAGCACAAGCTGCCGGACGCGGTGAAGGCGTTCATCGCGCAGCACCACGGGACGCAGCCGATCTCCTTCTTCCTCCAGCAGGCGAAGGAGAGCGACCCCAACTGCCGTGTGGAGGCGCGCGACTTCGCGTACGGGGGCCCCAAGCCGCAGACGCGCGAGACGGCGGTGGTGATGATCGCCGACTCGGTGGAGAGCGCCGCGCGGGCGATGCAGGACCCGTCGCCCGAGCGGATCCGCGAGCTGGTGGAGCGGATCGTGAACGCCAAGATCGCGGCCGGGCAGCTGGACCAGAGCCCGCTGACGCTGAAGGAGATCGCGACGGCGAAGGAGGTGCTCGCCCGCGCGCTCGGCAGCATGTACCACCACCGCGTGGACTACCCCGCGGAGAAGAACGGCGGCGGCGATTCCGCTCCGCCCGCGCCGCCGGCTCCGTCCGCCGCGAGCGAGCCCGCCGCATCCGCGCGGTGAGCGGAGCCACGTCGGGTCTGCCCGGGTGCTTCCCGCATCGGTGCATGCCGGACCGTTCTCAACTGCGTCATCGGATGAGCGCGGTGCATGCCGAACCATCGTCCGTGGCCGTGGCCGCCGCGGCGACATTGGAGATTCGAGCGCATCGCGACCGCGAGCGTGAGCTAGGGATGCCGTTGCGAGATCGACACGTCGGAAATTTCCGACATGTCGAATCGGATCGCCGGGAGGGGGCGACTCCACTCCCGGGGCAGCGATCACGTCGGAGAGCACCAGCGCCGTGCCAGGACGACCACTCTCCTGATGACGCAGTTGGCGATCTTGCGGTCTCCTCGGAACCCGGGTTCGCGCGAAAAAGTGGTCGCGCGGTGTGATCGTCGCGACGGATCGGCTGGAAATCACCCCCGGGAGTGACCCGGAACTCCCGGGCGGGAAACTTCCGCGACTGCTGTACGGATACGCGATGAACGAGATCGAGGTGGAGGTCAGCGTCGGGGAAGGGGTGACGCCGCCGGTGCAGCCGGAGCGCGTGGGGGCCGCCGTGCGTCACGTGCTGGCCGCAGAAGGCCTCGCGGCGGCGGAGATCTCGGTCGCGCTGGTGGGGGACGAGGAGATCGCGACGCTGAACCAGGACTACCTGCAGCACGAGGGGCCCACGGACGTCATCTCCTTCGCGCTGCACGAGGATGGCGATCCGCCGCTGGGCGATGTCTACGTCGGCGTGGACCAGGCGGTGCGGCAGGCGGCCGAGTTCGGCGCCACTCCGGCGGAGGAGGTGCTGCGGCTGGCCATCCACGGCACGCTCCACGTCCTCGGCTACGACCATCCGATCGATGCGGGGCGCACGGAGAGCGAGATGTTCGCGCGCCAGGAGGAGCTGCTGCGCGCGTTCCTCGACGGGGCGAGGGAGTAGGCGGGCGCATCTTCATCCCCGCGATCCGATTGCATCCATCGAAGGCGAGACGTAGGGTTGTCTCGCCTTCAGCCGTAAAGGCCCGGCCGATCTCCATCTCCATCCATCTCCCGTTCCCGTAGACCCCGATGGCGGACGCACAGGACGAGCGCGCGGCGCTGGAGCCGATCCGCGCGCTCCTTGAGCGCGGCGACGAGGCCCGCGCGCACGAGCTGCTGACGGCGCTGCACCCCAGCGACCTGGCGGACCTGCTGGAGGGGCTGGACGACGACGAGCGGATGCGCGTGCTCGTGTCGCTGGCCGACCGGCCGGCGCTGGCGGCCGAGGCGCTGGCCGAGATGGAGCCCGACGAGCACCCCGAGGACTCGCTGGCCGCGCTCGGCAGCGAGCAGATGGCCGACATCATCGCCGAGCTGGCCGACGACGACGCGGCCGACATCATCGGCGACATGGACCCGGACGACCAGGTCCGCGCGCTGGCCGCGCTCCCCCGCGCCGAGGCCGGCGAGATCCGGGAGCTGATGGGGTACGACGAGGAGTCGGCGGGCGGCATCATGACCACCGAGCTGGTGGCGGTGCCCAACTCGCTGACCGCGGCGCAGACCATCGACGAGGTGCGGCGGCAGGCGCAGGAGGTGTCGGAGATCTACGTGGTCTTCGTGGTGGACCGCACCGGGCTGCTCGAAGGCTATCTTCCGCTCCAGACGCTGGTTACCGCGCCGCCCGACGCGCCCGTCGACGAGCTGGTGCTCCCGCCCGTGGCCACGGTCCTCCCCGACATCGATCAGGGCGAGGTGGCGCGTATCCTCTCGCGCTACAACCTCTCCGTCGTGCCGGTGGTGGACGAGCGGGGGCGGCTGCTGGGCGGCGTTACGTTCGACGACGTGATCGACGTGGTGGAGGCCGAGGCCACGCGCGACATCCTGGCGCTCGGCGGCACGTCGGAAGATGAGGAGCTGCGCGGCGGCTGGTGGGGCGCGGTGCGCACGCGCTTTCCCTGGCTGCTGCTGAACCTGGGGACGGCGTTCCTGGCCGCGGCCGTCTACACGCCGTTCCGCAACACGCTGGAGAAGCTGCCGCTGATCGCCGCGTGGACCACGATCGTGGCCGGGATGGGCGGCAACGGGGCCTCGCAGGCGCTCGCGGTCACCGTGCGGCGCCTGGCGCTGCAGGGCGCCGCCGCGGGCGGGCGGCGGGGGATCGTGAGCAAGGAGCTGCTGGTGGGCCTGGCGAACGGGCTGGGCAACGGGATCGTCGCCGGCACCATCGCCGCGCTGTTCGCCACGTACTGGATGCACGCCGGCCCCATGCTGGGCGTGGTAGTGATGGCGGCGATGTGGGGAAACCTGGTGATCGCGGGTGTTGCCGGCGGCCTCGTCCCCCTCGTGCTGGAGCGGATGGGCGTCGACCCGGCGATCAGCTCGTCCGTGGTGGTGACGACGTTCACCGACATGGGCGGCTTCTTCCTTACGCTGTACCTGGCGACGGTGATGCTGCTGTGACGGCGGGGCGGGCCTCCAGATCCAAACCAACTTCAACTTTGCGATGACGACCGGCGCGACGGACTTTCGCGATCTCTCATTCCGCGAGCTCACGAGCGGCGGCATGGCGGTGGACCTGCCGCTGCGCTTCCGCGTGCCCGCCGGCTTCGTCGCGGTCGAGAGTGGCGCGGCACGGACGTGGTGGATGAGCGACGAGGATCGTGTGGCGGTGGAGGCGGACGACTCGCTCGCGCCGCGCGATGGCTTCTTCTCGGTGACGCTGAGCATGAACGTGGGGTACGACCGCGCCCGCGATCTGTTCTTCGGCGGCGGCGCGGGCGATGGCGACGAGACCACGATGGCGGCGGATTTCGCGAGAGCGGGCGCCGAGGACGTCTCCGTGGAGCGGTATGACGTGAGCGGCATCCCCACCCTGTTCGTCGAAGGCCGGCAGGGCGAGCGCCGCATCGCGATGTGCTACCTCGCCACGCTCATCGACACGAACGTGGTCTTCATCTTCTACTCGCACCCCACGCCGTTCCGCGACATCGATGGTCGGCGCTGGATGGAGATGAAGCAACGAATTCTATCATCCGGCCAGGTTGTCCGCGTGACGCGCTGACGAACCGGCGACGTGGGCAGGGTGCAGCCCCGCCGCGCTGATGGCGTCTAGGTATGGACGGCCTAAGCCGGCCGGAGAGGGCGAGATGCCGGGGTTCCTCGCCAAAATCTCCCGATCGCCACAACACCGCCACCTTCGCCACTTTCGCGCGGTCGTCCTCACCCCCTATCGTTTCCGAATCCTTCCAAATCTCCGTAATCTTCGGTATACTTTCGCCCATGCTGTCCGAGCTGCGCATCCGCAACTTCGCGCTGATCGATCGGCTCTCCGTCCGCCTCGGCCCGGGCCTGAACGTGCTCACGGGCGAGACCGGGGCGGGGAAGTCGATCATCGTGGGCGCCCTTTCGCTGCTGCTGGGCGAGCGGGCGTCCAGCGAGGTCGTGCGCAGCGGCGAGGACCGCGCGTCCATCGAGGGCGTGTTCGAGGTGGACGGGCGCGAGGACCTGGCGCGGCTCCTGGACGAGCGCGGGATCGACGCCGACGACGGCGTGATCGTGCTGAAGCGCGAGGTGGCCGCCGAGGGGCGCAGCCGCGCGTGGGTGAACGGCTCGCCGGCGACGGCGTCGCTGCTGGGCGAGATCGGGCGGATGCTGGTGGACCTGCACGGCCAGCACGAGCACCAGACGCTGCTGCGCCGCGACGAGCAGCGCGCCATTCTCGACGCGTACGCAGGCACCGGCGACCTGGTCGCCCGCGTCCGCGCGGCGCACGGCGCGCTGGCGGACCTGCGGCGCGAGGTGGCCGACCTGGAGCGCCGCCGCCGCGAGGCGCTGCAGCGCGCCGACTTCCTGCGCTTCCAGGCCGACGAGATCGAGAAGGCGGCGCTGAAGCCGGGCGAGGAAGACGCGCTGGAAGACGAGGCGCGCCGCCTGTCGCACTCCGAGGAGCTCACCTCGCTCTCCGCGCAGCTCTACGACGCCGTCACCGGCTCCGACCGCTCCATCCTGGGCGAGCTGGGGCACCTGAGCCGCGCGGTCGACCACCTGATCCGCATCGACCCGGCGCAGGAGGGGGTGCGCGAGCTGTACGACACCGCGTACTACACCCTCCAGGAGCTGGGCGAGCGGATGGAGCGCTACGCGCAGACGGTGGAGCACGACCCGCGGCGGCTGGACGAGATCCGCCGCCGGCAGGACGTGATCTTCCGCCTGCGCACCAAGTACGGCGGCACGGTCGACGAGGTGCTGCAGATCGGCGCGGCGGCGCGGCAGGAGCTGGACCTGGCCGACGGCGCCGACTTCGAGCTGGGCGCGCTGCAGAAGCGGATGGGCCACGCCGCCGACGAGCTGGCGCGCCTGGCCGCCGAGCTGACGGAGCGGCGCACGGAAGCCGCCGCGCGGCTGGCGGAGGAGGTGAGCGCCGTCCTCCCCGATCTGGGGATGACGGGCGGGCGCTTCGAGGTCGCGCGCCTCCCGCTGGCCGAGCCGTCGGCCTTCGGCGCGGAGGAGATCGAGTTCCGCGTCTCGCTGAACCGCGGCTTCGAGCCGCGCGCGCTCTCGTTCGTGGCCTCGGGCGGCGAGATGTCGCGCATCATGCTGGCGCTGAAGACCATCCTGGCGCGGCTCGACGCCATCCCCACGCTGGTGTTCGACGAGGTGGACGCGGGGATCGGCGGGCGCGTGGCGCTGCAGGTGGGCGACAAGATGCGCGAGGTGGCGGCCGGCCATCAGGTCTTCGCCATCACCCACCTCCCGCAGATCGCGTCGCGCGCCACCACGCACCTGCTGGTCAGCAAGCATGAGCGCGACGGCCGCACCGCCACCGAGGTGGCCATGCTGGAGGACCACGGCCGCGTCCGCGAGATCGCCCGGATGCTGGGCGGCGACCCGGAGAGCGCCGTGTCGCTGGAGCACGCGCGCGAGCTGCTGGAGCGCGGCGTCGCCGTCAGCTGACATCGCGATCCGTGTCGGGAACCGGCATGGCCGCCCTCTTCCGCCGGAGGAGGGCGGCCGCGTTTCGTCGCACGCGGGTGGTCGTTCCGACGAGCATCCGCAAACACTTGCGGACGGGCGGACGAACGTTTACGGTAGGCGGCAGCGGAGGCCCCTCCAGCCTCCGGCAGGTCCCTCACGTGGGGGTTCGCATGCGCTTCACCGGCATCCTCGCCGCCGCCGTCCTCGCCCTTCCCCTCGTCCTTGCCTGCGGGCCGAACGCGCCCGCCACCGACCAGGCACCCGTCGTAACCGCGTTCCAGGAGGGCACCAGCCCGGGAGCGCAGGCCCGCCACGCGCAGGAGCAGAAGGCGCGCGCCGACCTGGAGCAGTGCCGCAAGCTCCGCGAGCAGGGCGTCTACGCCCGCGAGCGCCGGTTCCCGTGCGAGGGCTTCCTCGGCGAGTAAGTACCGAAGTGCGTGAGTGCGGAAGTGCGGGAGTGCGTGGGTCCCACGAGAATCCGACGCACTTTCGCACTCACGCACTTCCGCACTGCTTTTCCTGGGCGTGTTGGGCGCTGAGGCGCCCAAACGGGCTGCGCGCGCGGTAGGGCACGATACGACTGTGCCCAACCGCGCCGGGCCCCCGCCGCGCCTCGACTCGATGCGAATCCGCCGCATCCGTGCGCGCGCGGCGGTGTCCCGGCCCTCCGGGCGCGCATCCCTCACGCAATCGTGACGATTCGCCGCTGATTTGGGGCTCGGCATCGCGGGGCCCTCACCCGAAAAAACGAGCAGGGGCGAGACAAAACTGCCGTCTCGCCCCTGCTCGTTTTTTCGACCTCTCCCAAAACAACCTGGGAGAGGTAAACACACCGCAATCTCCCTCGCACCGGAAGTCCGCGAAGGCGGACTGCGTGCCGTTGTAGCCGCGAGTTCACTCGCATTTTCGCGAAAATACTCGCATTCTCGCGAATAGTCTTCCTCCGCGCGAGAGCTTTCTCCGTGTTGGCCGCCCTCTGGTTCCGCGTCACTCCGGCGGCGGCACGCTGGTCGGCGGCGGCGCGGGTGGCGGCGGCGGGACCGGGCGCGGCTGCGGCTGGGGGTGCGCCGGCCGCGTGGTCGGCTCCGCCGGCGGCGCGGAGGTCGGCGGCGCGGGCGGCGCGGCGGGCGGACGCACAGTGGGCTGCGGCTCGCCGGGCGCGGTGACGGCGGGGCGCTCGCCGGGCGGCGTGACCGCCGGCGGGGCCGTGGGCGGCGCGGGGAGCGCGCGGGCGCTGTCCGTGGCCGCCGAGTCCGCCCGCGGCCGGCGCGGGCGCCCGACCAGCTGGTACAGGATGCGCCCGCCCGCCTCGATCGTCCCCGAATGCGCCGCGAACCCGCTTCCCGCGAACGAGTTGCGGTAGAGGATCGAGAACTCCACCGGGAACGGCGTGCGCCCCTGCAGGTTCGCCTCGATGGTGCTGTAGCTGGCGCCCACCCCGAACGAGTGCGACGTCCACGCCGCCGTCTGCTCCACCGGCCCCAGCACCACATCGCCCAGCTCGTCGGACGCGGTGTAGGTCGTCGCGCCGCCGTGCTCGAACTGGTAGGCGGCGGCCACGCTCCACTCGCGCGTCAGCCGGTAGCGCGGCATCACCGCCGCGCGGATGCGCGAGCCGGGGTGGCTGCTCACGCTGCGGAACACCGCCGTGTCGCTGGGGAACGGCCGGTCCACCGTGAACGGGCGCCGCAGCACGCTGGCCGCGAACGTCTGCGTGTACCCGGCCGACGCCGTCACCCAGTACTTCCGCGCCAGGAAGAAGTCGTTGTACAGGTCCGCCGAGAACCCGAAGTGCCCGGCGTTCCGCGGGATCACCAGCAGGAACAGCGTGTCGGCGCGCGGTGCCGTGGGCAGGCGCACGCTCACCGCCAGCGTGGAGCGGATCCCCCTGCGGTCGGCGGAGTCGGCGAAGGGGTAGCCGCGGATCCCGTTCACCAGCTGGATGCGCGCGCCCACCTCCACGTCGCCCAGCTGGAACCCGGTGGCGGCCGATGCCTGCGTGAGCGCCGCCGTCTCCTCCTCGTTCAGCAGCGCGGCCAGCGGCGGGCTGGCCAGCAGGTCGTTCAGGTTGATCGGACGAGTGGGGAGCTTCAGCGTGTCGCCGGCCAGCGCCAGGGCGCGCCGCTGCAGCTCCACCGCCGCCGGCGTCCCCGTCACCGGGAGGAGCGCGCCGCCGCCCAGCGCGGCGTACGCGGGGTCGATCTTCGCCAGGATGGCGGCGTTGGTCGTGGCCTCGGTGTTGGGGCCCACGTCGCCGCCGCGCAGCAGGAGCGAGGTGACCGCCGTGCCGTTGCGCTCGAAGGGCACCGTCACCCCCACCATGATGCGCCGGGTGAGGCCGTACGAGAGCGTGAACGGCGCCCGCCGGAAGTCGCCCGCCAGCCGCGCCTGCACCGCGCCGCCGGTAATGGCCGCGGGGGTCACGGGGTTGGTCACCTGCGCCGCCGTGCCGGTGAAGAAGCTCGTGAGCCCGGTCTGCAGCGGGGGGAGGATGGGGTCCAGCAGGCGCTCGGCCAGCGGCTGCAGCTGGGTGGAGAAGAGCGCGCCCAGCGGCTCCTCGCCCCCGCCGCCGAAGCGCGAGTTGAACTGCGTGTAGATGCCCCCGCCGCGCAGCTCCACCCATCCGCGCGGGAGCACGCGCGCGTCCTCGATCACCTGGGCGCGGACGGGCGCGGGAAGGGCGGCGGCCAGGAGCAGGAACGCACCGGCGGCAGTGCGGAATCGCGTCATCAACGAATGCGGAAAGCGCGGAGGTGCGGGCCCGCCTGCGCGGGCGCGTGAGAGCGGGACGCTAGCGCGGCGCCGGGGCCGTGTCAACGCGGCGGAGCGCGGCTCACGGCTCGCTAATCCTGCGATCTGCGGGGCGCCGGGGGTTGACCGTGGTTGGGAGCGCGGATACATTTGGGGCTCTGAAACGCGGGCATAGCTCAGTTGGTAGAGCGCAACCTTGCCAAGGTTGAGGTCGCCGGTTCGAGCCCGGTTGCCCGCTCTGTAGCGCCCGCTGCCCTGCGCAGCATCCCGGCGCCGTAGCCAAGTGGTAAGGCAGAGGACTGCAAATCCTCCACCCCCGGTTCGAATCCGGGCGGCGCCTCTCGCCGGGAGTGCCCGAAGCGCCGGAAAAGGGCGGCCACGGGTTGACGGATCGAGCAAATGCCGGTAAATTTACCGGTTGTTGGAGTGCCACGCCCCGTTCGTCTAGTGGCCTAGGACAACGCCCTCTCACGGCGTAAACAGGGGTTCGATTCCCCTACGGGGTACTTGAGAGAACTGGGGGAAAAAGGGTCAGGGCCCCGCAGGCAGCAGCCCACCCCCTGGCGCGGGCGCGGTGCAAGCCGGCCCGCGATAACGGTCGATTAGCTCAGCTGGTTAGAGCGCTCGCCTCACATGCGAGAGGTCCGGGGTTCGAGTCCCTGATCGACCACTTCCACGAAGCCCCGCCGCGACACTTGTCGCGGCGGGGCTTTTCGCGTCCGATCGCTCACCATCACGGCGGGCCCTCGCAGGACCCCGAATGGAATTCGGGGGCAACAACGGCACCAAGTCCCTGCGGGACTGCGAGGCGGCTCCCGATTGCAGAGCGGAGACCTGGGGGAGGGAGGGCGGCGGCGGCCCGGGGATCGGGGGGCGGATGCGAGGCGCGTTCGCCTCCGCCTTTCTCGCGGGGGCCGGGGTGGGTAGAATGCGGGATGGCGAGAAAAAGCTTCGGGGTGCGGCAGCGCCTGGCGGTGCGGAGGTCGGGCGTGCACGGCAAGGGCGTCTTCGCGCGGGAGTTCATTCCCGCGGGCACGCGGCTGATCGAGTACACGGGCGAGCGGATCACGCAGGCCGAGAGCGACGAGCGGTATCCGTGGGACGCGGAGGCCCCCTCGTACACGCTGCTCTTCACCGTGGACGACGATCTGGTCGTGGACGGCGGCGTCGGGGGCAACCTGTCGCGCTTCATCAACCATTCGTGCGACCCCAACTGCGCGTCGGTGATCGAGGACCGCCGCATCTACATCGACGCGATCCGCGACATCCAGCCGGGGGAGGAGCTCAGCTTCGACTATCACCTGATCGTGGCCGGGCGGCACACGCCGGCGGTTAAGCGGAGCCACGCCTGCCACTGCGGCGCCGCGAACTGCCGCGGCACCATGCTGGCCCGGAAGCGCTGACGAGCCCCGTCATGGTTGGCGCAAGCGCTTTCGCGCGTTAGCTTTCCGGGGCGCCGCGGTCCCGCGGCCGAACGGTCCGGCACGAATCCCCCTCTGCCATTCAATCCGTTGAAGATCCGCACTCTCGCCGCCGCGCTCTCGCTCGCGGCGGCGCTCGCGCCGGGCGCGCGGGCCCAGACGCTCGCGCAGGACACGGCCATGGCGCCGGCGTCGCCGCTGCGCATCGACATCAACATCCCCGAAAACCGGCTGTGGCTGTACGACGGCGACAGCCTGGTGAAGGTGTACCGCATCTCGGTGGGGATGACCGGGCACGACACGCCCGACGGGCAGTTCACCATAGACCACGCGGAGTGGAACCCGTGGTGGCGGCCGCCACCGGGGCGCGCGTGGGCCCGTGACGACCACGTCACACCGCCAGGGCCCAACAACCCGATGGGCCGCGTGAAGCTGTTTTTCGCGCCGCTGTACTACATCCACGGCTCGCCGCACGTGCGGCAGATCGGCACGCCGGCGTCGCACGGGTGCATCCGCATGATGAACCCCGACGTCATCGAGCTGGCGCGCATCCTCCACGAGCACAACGGCGGGTCGCTGAGCCAGCAGCAGATCACCCGGCTGCTGGCGCGCCCGAGCCAGACCACCGGTTCGCGCATGGCCGTGCCCGTGCCGGTGACCATCCGCTACGACCCGATCGTGGTGCGCGACGGCGAGTTGCGCATCTACCGCGACGTGTACGACCGCGGCCGCATCCACGCCGAGGGCGTGTTCCAGGCGCTGATCGCCGCCGGCTACGACGCATCGAGCATCGACCGCGCGTCGGTGCGCCAGGTGCTGCAGCGCGCGTCGTCCAGCCGCACCACGTACACGGTGAAGCTGAGCGAGGTGTTCGCCGGGCTGCGTCCTGCCGGGCAGAGCGTCGCCGGACGGTAACGGCTTCGGGAGATGGTGATTCCGCCGCGGGGCGGGCCTTCGGGTCCGCCCCGCGTCTGCGTTCGGCAAACCGATGGCGAACGTGCGGCCGAGACATCGTCAACTGCGTCATCGGAAGATGGTTGGGCGCGAACGGGCGTTCGTGCCGCCCGCTGCCCTCCTTCCCACGTCGCGGCGAACCCACGGCGGAACCGCGGCCGGAAGATCGTTAACTGCGTCATCGGATGATGGTCGTGCATGGACAGGCGTTCGTGCCCGTCCGCCGGCATCTCCGACCTCGCCGGGCGATAAGTCCTCCATCATCCGCATCTCACCTTCGACGCGGACACGCACCGATGGCTCGCGCAGCACCGGAACACCCGATGACGCACTTGAGGGCGTGTCGGCCGGCGCCGGAGCTGCGGAGATGTGCGGAAGCATCCCTCGCCCAGACAGCGCCGGAACGACGTTTGCCCGCTCTGTGTCTTCAGGTCAGAACGAAGGATCGAGTCTGAACAGCCAGAGACGGATCGGGGGATGACGGAAAGCGGGCCGGGCGGGATCGATCGACGGTTGATGCATCTCCTTGCGCCGCGCGAGCATGCTTCGGCGATGGAACTGGTGCGCCGCATCCGGATCGGGGTGCCGGCGGAGCTCTGGCGCGCGTTCCTGTTCGGGTCGCGGGCGCGGGGGGAAGGACGCCCGGATTCGGATCTTGACGTCCTGCTCGTCTTCCACGCGCTGCCGCCGGACCGCGAGCCGCAGGCGGGGATCGCGGAGTGGATCGCCGACGAGGTGGCGGAGGACACGGGCGTGCCCGTCACCGTCTGGTCGGTGTCGAGGATCGACCTGGAGCGCGGCAACCGCACGCCGATGCTGGTGGATTCGCTGGACGACGGCGTCCCCCTCTGGCCGCCGGACGCGCCGCCCGTCGCGATCGACTACACGCCCGACGACGCGCTCTTCTGCGCCGCCGCGCTGCTGGACCGGGTGGAGGAGGGAAGCGCCGAGGTGGAGGAGGCGTGGGACGCCGGAGAGCCGCAGGTGGCCGCCCGCCGCATCCGCGACGACCTGGTGCGGATGTGCACGGCGATGCTGCTTCTGGACGGCATCACGCGCCCCCGCCGCTCCGAGGCCGTCGCCGCCTTCGCCGCGCGCCACGCGCCGCCGCGGGAGATGGCGCCGGTGCTGCGCTGGGCCGCCGCCTCGTTCGGCCCCGGCGGCCGCGACGGCGACGGACCCGTCCCCCCGCCCCCCGGCGGCCTCGCCGCCGCCGCATCGGCGGTCGAGGCGCTGCGCTGGCGGGTCGCCGCGCGCGGACGGGAGCTTCGGGAGGCGCTGGATCTCCAGCGCTGATGTCGAGTTGCGGCGAACGTAGTGAGTCTCGCGGAGCCCAGCGCACTTCCGCACTCACGCACTTCCGCACTCCGTGAAGGGCGCGAGACTTGCACCTCCGTGGTCCGTCCCACGTCCGCGTTACCCGAGCATCCGGCGACTTCGCCGCTACGAGAATGAAGCTCTTCCAGACCGACCGGCGGCAGCGCCGGATGCACGTGCTCACGTTCGCCATCACCTTCGTGATGTCGGTGCTGCTGACCGCGTTCTTCGCCACGCAGGTGGTGGCCGGCCACACCTACGAGGCCAAGGCGCGCGAGAACCGCCTGCGCCCGGTGGTGATCCCCGCCCCGCGCGGGACCATCCTGGACCGCAACGGCGAGGTGGTGGCCACCAGCATCACCTCGTACACCATGCAGCTCCTCCCCGGCGACAGCATGACCGTGCTGCAGACGCTGCGGGACCTGGGGCCGTTCATCGGGCTGGCCCAGAGCGACGTGGACCGGCTGATGGCCGCGCGCAACCGCCGCCCGCACGACCTGCTGGAGGTGACCGACCGGGCCACCTACTCGCAGGCCGCGGCCATCGAGGAGCGCCGCGCCGCGTTCCCCAACCTGATGGTGGTGGAGCGCCCGATGCGCTACTACCCGGCGGGCGCGGCCATCGGCCACATCGCCGGATACGTGACCGAGATCACCCGCGAGCAGCTGAACCAGCCGCGCTTCAAGAACAACGGCTACAAGCAGGGGCAGCTGGTCGGCCAGTTCGGCATCGAGAAGGCGTACGAGGACATCCTGCGCGGCCGCGACGGCGCGCGGTACGTGGAGGTGGACGCCAAGGGGCGCGTGGTGAACCCGCGCGCCTCCGTTCCCGCGCTCGACCCGCAGCCGGGGAAGCCGCTGCGGCTGACCATCGACGTGCGGCTGCAGGAGTACATCCACAGCATCTTCCCCGACACCATGAAGGGGGCCGTGGTGGCGATGGCGCCGTCGACCGGCGAGATCCTGGCGATGTACAGCCATCCCACCTTCGACCCCAACGCCTTCGTGGGGCGCATTCCGCCGGACCTGTGGCGGGCGCTGAACACCGACCCCAACAAGCCGCTGCTGAACCGCACCATCACGGCGCAGTATCCCCCCGCCTCGACCTTCAAGGTGGCCACGGCGGTGATGGGGGTGCGGCTGGGGCTGGTGACCAAGGACTCGCACATGCCCATCCCCTGCACGGGGGGGATGGCGTACGCGGGGCGCTACGCCAAGTGCTGGTGGCACGCGGGGCACGGCTCGCTGGACCTGGCGCACGCCATCGAGAAGTCGTGCAACGTGTACTTCTACCAGCTGGGGATCCGCATCGGGCTGGACAACCTGGCCAAGCTGGCCACCCGCATCGGCTTCGGGCACCGCACGGGGGTGGACCTCCCGGGCGAGATCAGCCCGGTGTTCCCGGCCAGCCAGGCGTGGTACAAGCCGCACTTCGGCGTCCCGGCGCAGCCGTCGGACGTGATGTCGCTGGCCATCGGGCAGGGGCCCAACTCGCAGACGGTGCTGAACATGGCCAGCTTCTACGCGGCCATCGCCGGCAATGGCTCGGGGGTTCCGCCGCACCTGGTGGACCTGGACTCGCTGAAGAACCGCACCCCCAACATCGCCACGGGGCTGAACCCGCAGCAGCTCACCAACATCTGGGCGGGGCTGCAGTTGGTGACGGAGGAGGACGGGACGGCGGTGCAGTCGTCGCTCGCCCGCTACAAGCTGTACGGGAAGACGGGGACCGCGCAGAACCCGCAGGGCCCCGACCACGGGTGGTTCGTGGGCTTCGCCGGGGTGCCGAACGGGACGCCGGAGATCGTGGTGGCGGTGATCGTGGAGCACGGCCTTCACGGCGACGCCGCGGCGCCGCTGGGATCGAAGATCGTGAACTTCTACCTGGACCGCGTGCACCACCACCCGTTCGACCCGATCCCCACCTGGGGCGAGCGGATGCGCGCCGGCAAGGTGCAGGGCTTCGACCCGGCGGGCCGCATCCTGGTCCCCGCGGGAATCCGCAACGCGTCGGCGGCCGAGCCGCAGCGCCAGGAGCGCCCGGGCGCCAAGAGCTGAGGAAGAACAGGGGACAGGTTACAGGGGATATGGGGACAGGGACGACCGGCGGATGTGCGCTGCCGTCTCTGTCCCCGCCGTTGTTCTGGTTCTTGCCGCCCCTGTACCCTGTTCCCTGTCCCCTATCCCTGCTTGACGCGTCCGGCGCGGAAACCCAAGTTGTCACGCTTCCACCCGCCCGGGCAGGACGCCCGCGCGGGCCACGCGAATTCGGCGGACGAATGGCGAACCGGACACCCACGAAGCGCGCCGCGGCCATCCCCCACGGGCTGGACCGCGAGCAGCTTCTGGACATGTACAGGCTGGTGCGGCTCACCCGCGCGCTCGAGGAGAAGCTGGAGCTTCTCTTCAAGCAGTCCAAGGTGATCGGCGGCCTTTTCCGCTCCCTGGGGCAGGAGGGCGAGTCGGTGGCCAGCGCCTACGCGCTGCGCCGGCGAGACGACGGGACGGGCGACGTGCTCTCGCCGCTGATCCGCAACCTGGGCTCCATGCTCACCGTTGGCGCGCGCCCCGACGAGGTGGTGCGGCAGTACATGGCCAAGGGCGACAGCCCCGCGCGCGGCAAGGAGCTGAACATCCACTTCACCGACTACCAGCGCGGCTTCATCGGGCAGATCAGCCCGCTGGGCGACCTGGTGCCGGTGATGGCGGGGGTCACGCTGACGTTCAAGCAGCGCGGCGAGGACCGCGTGGGAATGGTGTACATCGGCGACGGGGCCACCAGCACCGGCGCCTTCCACGAGGGGATCAACCTCGCCGCGGTGCAGAAGTGCCCGCTCGTCGTCATCGTCGAGAACAACGGCTGGGCCTACTCCACGCCCACGCGGATGCAGACGGCCGCGAAGAGCTTCACCGACAAGGCGGCGGGGTACGGCGTCGCGGCCGACCGCGTGGACGGCAACGACATGCTGGCCGTGTACGGCGCCGCGAAGGCCGCGGTCGACCGGGCGCGGCAGGGCGGCGGCGTCACCCTCATCCAGGTGGACACCTACCGCCGCAAGGGCCACGCGCAGCACGACGCGCACGGCTACATGGACCCGGCCGAGATCGATCGCTGGGCCACCTCGAACGACCCGATCGACCGCTACGTCGCGACGTTGACCGAGAACGGCTGGGCGCAGGCGAAGGAGCTGGCGACCATCGACGCCCGCATCGACCGCGAGCTGGACGAGATGATCGCCGGGGTGGAGCCCTCGCCGCTGCCCGACGCGGAGGAGGCGCGCACCGACGTGGTCTCCGGCGGCCCCGTGGCCGCGCCCTGGTACCGCCTATCCCCACCCGACCCCACGAAGGCCTGATGGCGACCGCGACCCGAAGCAAGCCCGAGCACGTGAGCCTCACCACGCAGCGCAAGCCCGTCACCCTGCTGGAGGCCATCCGCGAGGGGCTGTGGGAGGAGATGGAGCGCGACCCCAGCGTGTTCCTGATGGGCGAGGACATCGGCGCGTACGGCGGCGCCTTCAAGGTCACCGAGGGGATGCTGGACGCCTTCGGCAGCTTGCGCGTGGTGGACACGCCGATCAGCGAGATCGGCTTCACCGGCGCGGCGGCGGGGGCGGCGCACATGGGGATGCGTCCGGTGGTGGAGATGCAGTTCATCGACTTCATCGCCTGCGCCTACGACATGATCACCAACTACGTGGCTACCAGCCGTTACCGCGGCAGCGGCGCGGTGCCGATGGTGATCCGCGGCCCCAGCGGCGGCTACGTGCGCGGCGGGCCCTTCCACTCGCAGAACCCCGAGGCGGCGTTCTTCCACACGCCCGGCCTCAAGATCGTCTATCCGGCCACCGCGTACGACGCCAAGGGGCTGATCAAGGCGGCCATCCGCGACGACGACCCGGTGCTCTTCTTCGAGCACAAGTGGCTGTACCGCCGCCCGCAGCTGCGCGAGGTGCTGCCGGAGGAGGACTACGTGGTTCCCATCGGCAAGGCCCGGACGCACCGCGAGGGTACGGACCTGACGATCGTGACCTACGCGGCGCTGGTGCACAAGAGCGCCGAGGCGGCCGAGGTGCTGGAGAAGGAGGACGGGCTCTCGGTGGAGATCATCGACCTGCGCACCCTCCTGCCGCTGGACGACGAGGCCATCGTGGCGTCGGTGAAGAAGACGAACCGGCTGCTGATCGTGCACGAGGACACGCGCACCGGCGGGATCGCGGGCGAGATCGCCATGCGCGTGAGCGAGAAGGCGTTCGAGTGGCTGGACGCGCCGATCCAGCGGGTGACCGCGATCGACGCGCCGATCCCCTACTCGCCGCCGCTGGAGGACTACTTCCTGCCGCAGACCGACGACATCGTGAAGGCGGCGCGCTGGCTGGCGAACTACTAGGGGACAGGGGACAGGGTACAGGGGACAGGGACGAAGACTCGTCCATCTCCTGATCCTCGTCTCCGATCGGGTTTTCTTGCTGTACCCTGTCCCCTGTACCCTGTAACCTGGTTCTATCATGGCCCGAGTCGAAGTCCCGATGCCCCAGATGGGCGAGTCGATCGCCGAGGGGACCGTCTCCGTCTGGCGCAAGAAGGTGGGCGACCGCGTGGAGCGCGACGAGCCGATCATGGAGATCTCCACCGACAAGGTGGACGCCGAGATCCCGTCGCCCGTAGCCGGCGTGCTGGCCGAGATCGTGGTGAGCGAGGGGCAGACCGTGGAGGTCGGCACCGTGGTCGCCTTCATCGAGACCGAGGCCGGCGCGATGGCCACGGTTTCCGCCGCGGCGCCGTCGGATCCCGCCGCCGGCGTTCCCGGCGAGCAGCCCACCACGCTTCCCGAGGCCGCCGCCGGGCAGCCGGAGGCGCGCGAGGTGGCGAACGCCGGTGGTGCGCCGGCGCAGGCCGTGACCGCATCCAAGCAGGCGCAGGCGGGCGGCGCGTCGAGCAACGGCGGGCCGCAGACGGCCGAGGAGCGCCTGCGCACGCGCTCCACGCCGCTGGTCCGCAAGATCGCCGCGGAGCACGGGGTCGAAGTCGCGGCGGTGCAGGGGACCGGGCGCGCCGGGCGGGTGACCAAGGAAGACATCCTCAAGTACGTGGAGGAGCAGAAGGCCGCGCCCGCCGCCGCTCCGACCACCGCCGGGGCCTCCGCGGGGACGGGGGCTCCGCCCGCGCAGCGCCCCGCCGCGCCCGCCAAGGCGCCGTCGGGCGACGAGGGGCCGTTCGACTGGGACGAGTTCTACTCGCACGTCCATCACCCCGAGGTGAAGGCGGGGCCGAACGACCGCGTCGAATCGGCCGACCGCATCACCCAGATCATCGCGCAGAACATGGTGCTGTCGCGGCGCATCTCGCCGCACGTGCACTCGTATTTCGAGGTCGACTACACGCGCATCGACGGGGTGCGGAAGAAGAACAAGCGGATGTGGGACGAGCAGGGGGTGAAGGTCACCTACACGCACTTCATCGCGTGGGCGGTGGCGCGGGCGCTGCGCGAGCACCCCAAGCTGAACGCCAGCTTCGGCAACAACGAGATCATCTACCGCGCCGACGTGAACCTGGGCATCGCGGTGGCCATCGACAACGGGCTGATCGTGCCGGTGGTGAAGGGCGCCGACGAGCTTTCGCTGGTGGGGCTGGCCAAGCGGGTGAACGACGTGGGGACCCGTGCGCGCAACCGGCAGCTGAAGCCCGACGACATCCAGGGCGGAACCTTCACCATCACCAACCCGGGGATCTTCGGGACGACGATCGGCTTCCCCATCATCTCCCAGCCGCAGGTGGCCATCCTGGGCGTGGGCGGGGTGGAGATGCGGCCGGCGGTGATCAGCGACGAGTACGGCAACCACGCCATCGTCCCCCGCAAGCGCGGGTACATCTCGCTGGGCTACGACCACCGCCTGGTGAACGGCGCCGACGGCGACCAGTTCCTGGCCCGGGTGAAGCAGCTGATGGAGACCTTCCCCGAGACGGCGTGACGAAGTGCGGAAGTGCGTGAGTGCGTGAGTGCGCCGGGTCCGGAGCGGATCCGGCGCACTTCGTTCTTCACCGCAACGGCATGAGGCTCGATGAGGAGGTGTCTCTGCTTCTCGCTCCTCCGCATGACCGTTTGTAAGGTGTGGGGGATTGGGGGATGATGGCGATGCGGCGCCGTCGCTTGCGTTTACCGCGTGGCTCGTTTATGCTCCCGGCGTGTAATACCTCTCCATCAAGGCTCCTTCGCCCTTCTCCCCATCCAGAGACGAATCCATGTACGAGCAGCAGCAGGCCTACGGCTACGCCGGCCCGCGGCCGGTCATCGAGATCGACAGCGCACGGCGGGCGCAGTTCGTCACGCGCACCTACCAGCACCTGTTCTTCGCGATCCTGGGCTTCGTGCTGGTGGAGATGGCGATCTTCAAGAGCGGGATCGCGTACCCCATGGCGCAGGCGATGCTCGGCACCAGCTGGCTGCTGGTGCTGGGCGGCTTCATGGTCGCGGGTTGGCTGTTCAGCGGGATCGCCGCGCGGGCGCAGGGGAAGGGCGCGCAGTACGGCGCGCTGGCGGGGTACGTGCTGGCCGAGGCCGTGATCTTCGTCCCCATCCTGGTGATCGCCGAGATCCAGGCGCCGGGCGCCATCGCCAGCGCGGGGCTGCTGACGCTGGTGGGCTTCGGCGGGCTGACCGGGATCGCGATGAGCACGGGGAAGGACTTCACCTTCATGGGCGCCATGCTGCGGTGGATCGGCGTGGCGGCGCTGATGCTGATCACCGGCAGCGTGCTCTTCGGCTTCCAGCTGGGAATGCTGTTCTCGTTCGCGATGGTGGTGTTCGCGGGCGCCACGATCCTCTTCACCACCAGCCGCATCCTGCGCACCTACCCGGAAGACCGCTACGTCTCCGCGGCGCTGGAGCTGTTCGCGTCGGTGGCGCTGATGTTCTGGTACATCCTGCGCATCTTCTCGCGCCGGTAGGAAGAAAGTGCGGAAGTGCGGGAGTGCGGAAGTGCGCTAGGCTCGCGCGGATCCAGGCACTCGCGCACTTTCCGTATCGTCGCGCGAAACCGAAGAGCGGGACCCGGGGTTGCGCCCGGGGCCCGCTCTTTCTTCATTTCACCGCATGAGCACAGTCATCACTGAACCCGCTGCCCCGCCGCGCGCGCTGGACGTGCGCCGGCTGGGGCTGATCTCGTACGCCGACGCCCTGGCGCTGCAGGCCGACCTCGTCGCCCAGCGCCGCGCGGGCGAGATCCCCGACACGCTGCTGCTGCTGGAGCACCCGCACGTCATCACCCTGGGGAGCGGCGCGCACGACGAGAACGTGCTGGTGTCGCCCGAGGAGCGGGCGGCGCGCGGGATCGAGCTGTTCGAGACCGGCCGCGGCGGCGACGTGACCTACCACGGCCCCGGCCAGCTCGTCGGCTACCCGATCCTGGACCTGAAGCCCGACCGCCAGGACCTGCACCGCTACCTCCGCGACCTGGAGGAGATGCTGATCGGCGTGCTGGGCGAGTTCGGGCTCGTGGGCGGGCGGAAGGAGGGGCTGACGGGCGCGTGGGTGGGCGACCGGAAGGTGGCCGCGATCGGCGTGCGCGTGTCGAGCGGGTGGATCACCAGCCACGGCTTTGCGCTGAACGTGAGCACCGACCTGAGCTTCTTCGGCGCGATCGTGCCCTGCGGCATCCGCGACCACGGCGTCGGCTCCATCTCCGAGGAGATTGGCCGCCCCGTCACCCTCGCCGAGGCCGAGGCCGCCGTCGTTCGCCAGATGGGGCGCATCTTCGGCCACGTGCCGATCGGCTGACGAGGCGCATCCACGCCACGAGCGTCTGTGCGGGGTTGGGCCTCCGGGTCCGCCCCGCGTCCGCTTCCGGGCGAGCCCACGGCATCCGCGCAGCCGCGAGATCCCAAACTGCGTCATCGGAAGATGGTGTCGCGCTGGACGGGCTTCCGCGTCCACCCGCCGCCATCGTGCCGCGGACGGGTTGAGTCTGCCCTCTCTCCTGAATCGCGAAGTGATATGTCGGGAATTTCCGACATATCGATCCGCATACCCGCATCGATGTCTTCGTCGCGCGGGAACGCATCTCATCTTACGCAGTCGCCGGCCTCAGGCGCGGTTACGCACGGATGGTTGGAGGAGCACCAACCATCATTCTGATGACGCAGTTGACGGTGCTGCAGCCCGCGCCGGAGCGGCGGTGACGCGCGAGATCGGACCCATCTTCGGCCACATCGCGAAAACGAACAGTGCGTGAGTGTGTTGGGTCCACGCGGGTCCAACGCACTCACGCACTTCCGCACTTCCGCACTCACGCACTTCCGCACTTCTCGTCCGTCAGTCCTTCCCATTCCCCAGCGCACTGGCGACCGCGCCGAGGAGCTGCTCGGCGGTGAAGGGCTTGCCCAGGAAGCCGGTGCCGGGGTCCAGCACGCCGTGGCGCTGCACCGCCTCCTCGGTGTAGCCGGACATGTAGATCACGGGGACGCCCGCGCGCGCCTCGCGGAGGCGCGAGGCCAGCAGCCGCCCGCCGAGGCGCGGCATCACCACGTCCGTCACCAGCACGTCGATGCGGCCCGAATGAGCGGAGGCGACGCGCAGCGCCTCCTCGCCGTCGGCGGCCTCGAGCACGGTATAGCCGGCACGGCTCAGGACGCGCACCGCCAGCCGCCGCACCGTCACCTCGTCCTCGGCCAGCAGCACCGTCCCCGCCCCCCGCGCGGCCAGGGCGGGCGCCGCCGCCTCCGCCGTCAAAGTGGCGGGCTCGGCCACGGGGGGGAGGTAGATGCGGATGGTGGTGCCGCGCCCCAGCTCCGAGTCGATCCAGATGAAGCCGCCGCTCTGCTTCACGATCCCGTAGACGGTGGAGAGCCCCAGCCCCGTGCCGCGCCCCGCCGGCTTGGTGGTGAAGAAGGGCTCGAAGGCGCGCTCCCGTGTCTCGGCGTCCATTCCCTGCCCGGTGTCGCTCACCGCCAGCAGCACGTACGGGCCGGGGACCACGTAGGGATAGGCGCGCTTCAGGTCCTCGCCCAGCTCCTCGTTGCGCGTCTCCACCGTCAGCCGCCCGCCGGCGGGCATGGCGTCGCGCCCGTTCACGGCCAGGTTCAGGATCACCTGCTCCACCTGCCCGGGGTCGGCGCGCACCTGCCCCAGCTCGGGGTCCAGCCGCGTGGCCAGCTCCACGTCCTCGCCGATCAGGCGGCGCAGCATGCGCTCCATCTCGCGCACCACGCCGTTCAGCCCCAGCACCCGCGGCTGCAGCACCTGGCGCCGGCTGAAGGCCAGCAGCTGCCGCGTGAGCGTGGCCGCGCGGTCCGATGCCTTGCGGATCTCCTCCACGTCCTCGCGCCGCGGGTCGCCCGGGGGGATGTCGAAGAGGAGGAGCTCGGCGTTGCCGCGGATGGCGGTGAGCAGGTTGTTGAAGTCGTGCGCCACGCCCCCGGCCAGCCGCCCCACCGCGTCCATCTTCTGCGCCTGCAGCAGCTGCTGCTGCGAGGCCAGGAGCGCCTCCTCGGCCTCGCGCCGCTCGGTCACGTCGCGCGAGTTCACCACGATCCCCGTGACCGCCGGGTCGTGCAGCAGCGAGGTGCCGATCGACTCCAGCGTGCGGTACGAGCCGTCGGCCGCGCGCATGCGGAACTCCAGCCACTGCGGCTCGCCCGGCGCGCGGATGGCGCGGTCGAACACCTCCAGCACCGCGGGCACGTCGTCGGGGTGCACCAGCTCGAACAGGTACGTTCCCGCCAGCTCCTGGCGGTCGTACCCCAGCGTGCGCTCTACCGACGGGCTGGCGAAGCGCACGTCGCCGTCGCCTTCCAGCACGGTGATGATGTCGTGCGCGTTCTCGATGAGCGAGCGGAAGTGGCGCTCGCGGCGGCGCAGCGCCTCCTCGCTCTCGCGGCGCGCGGTGACGTCGCGGGTGTTGTAGACGATGCCGTTGACCGAGGCGTCGTTCAGCAGGTTGCGGGCGACCACCTCGACCACGCAGTAGCGCCCGTTGCGGTGGCGCATGCGGAACTCGGCTTCCGCCGTGCTCCCCGGCTCGCGCACCAGCCGCCCGAAGCGCTCGCGCACCCCGGCCAGGTCGTCGGGGTGCACGGTCTCCAGCGCCTGCATCCGCATCCACTCGCGCGGCGCGTACCCCGTGACCCGCTCCACCGCGGGCGACACGTAGCGCAGGGTCCCGTCCGCGTTGCCGACCGCCACCACCTCGCCCGAGGTTTCGATGAGCGCGCGGAAGTAGTCGCCGCTGCGGCGCAGCGCCGCCTCGGCCAGCCGGCGCTGGGTGACGTCGGTGATGAACCCCTCGAGCACCGTGGGGCGCCCCGGCTCGCAGACGGCCACGCCCGTCTCGGCCACCCAGCGCTCCTCGCCGCCCCGCGTGGTGATGCGGTACTCCAGCTCGAACGGGCGCCCGGCGGCCACCGCGGCCTGCACCCGGTTCCATACCAGCTGCCGGTCGGCGGGAACGATCAGGTCGCCGAAGGCCACGCCCGCGCTTCCCACCAGCTCGCCGGGGGTGTAGCCGGTGAGCGCGGTGCTGCCCTCGCTGACGAACTCCAGCGTCCAGCGGCGCTCGTTGCGGCAGCGGTAGGCCACGCCGGGAAGGTTGCCCAGCAGCGTGGACAGCTCGCGCCGGCTCTCGCGCAGCCGCGCGGCGATGCGCTCGCGCTCCACCACCAGCCCCAGCTGCGTTCCCACGTTGGTCAGCAGCCCCACCATCTCCGGGTCGGCGCGCTCCGGGCGCTCGGAGAAGAACTCCACCACCGCCGCCACCTGCCCTTCCGCGCGGACGGGAACGGCCACGGCGCCGCGGATGTGCGCGGTGCCGTGCCGCGCGAACCAGGGCGCATCGGCCACGTCTTCCACCCACACCGGCGCACCGGCCTGCACCGCGCGCCCGGGGAGCCCCTCGCCGCGCTCCAGGCGCAGCGCGCGGGTGGCCTCGCGCAACGCCGCGTAGCGCTTCCCCGCGCGCCAGATGCCGCTGGACACGAACGCGCCGTCGTCGGCGCGCACCCACACGTGGCCGGCGGCCCAGCCGGCGTGCGCGCAGATGAGCCCCAGCACCTGGCGCAGCACGTCGTCGAGCGTGGCGGCGCGGTTGGCGGCGGTGGCCACGCCGCGCAGCAGCTCCAGCGCCGCGGCCCGGCGGCGCTCGGCCTCGGCGGCGGCGCGGCGGTCGGTGACGTCGTCCACCATCGCCAGCGCGAACACGGGCTGGCCGCCGCGCCGCCGCACGCTCAGCCCCACGCGCACCCACGCCTCGCGGCCGCCGCGCCCCACCAGCCGCACCTCGCCGTCGCGACCGGCCACGCACCCTTCGTTCAGCGCGATGCGGAGGGCGGCGGCATCGTCGTCCTCATCGGGGATGAAGTCGGCGAGCGGGCGGCCGGAGAGCCGCGTGGGGCGCACGCCCAGCATCCGCGCCAGCGCCCGGTTCGCGCGCAGGATGCGGCCGCCCAGGTCCAGCACCGCCATCCCCGACGCCGAGCTCTCGAACATCGCGCGGAAGACGGCGTAGCCCGGGCGCGCGGACTCGCGCTCGGGTTTCGCGTCGGCCGCTGGTTCGACGATGGGAGATGCATCCTCCGCCGTGGGGACGAGCGCCGCGGCGTCGTCCAGCGCGGCGCGGTCCGCGGGCGTCCACTGCCGCGCGCGCGTGGCGGCCACGCCGATGCAGCCGCCGGGCAGCGGGACGGCGGCGATCGCTTTCAGCGGGCCTGCACCGTCTTCCTTCGGCAGATCGGCGACGCAGACGGGGCCGCCCGCCCGGGTGACGCGCGTGCAGAAACGGGCGAGAACGGCGCGCGCGCCCTCGCCGATCCGCTTGCCGCCGGCGTCCAGGTGAAGCGTGCCGTGGTCGTACGCAAAGGAGACGGGAACCGCGAGGGCGCGCGCGGCCAGCCGGGCCGCGGAGCGCGCGCGGCCAGCGGGGTCGTCGTGTGACGGTGCCGCTTGTGGAGTGGAGGTGCCCTGTTCAACCATCAATGAACCGCCGGCCCGACGTACGCCCACCGGACAACACGAGGGCGCGTACGGCACGCGCCTGCCCGCCTGTCCAGCCCCCGCGGATCACGGAAGGGCCATGCCACGACCCTCGGGATGCGCGGAACCGGGCGTCATCAATCTGCCGTAAAATAACTCCGTTATGACGAAATCTCAATTTGTCCAATCGATGCCTGCTGCGAGCGACGGGAGACCAACTGAAACGAATTGCTCACACGGAAGGCATCCGGACGGGCCTTTGGGTCCGCCCGCGTCCGCTCCCGGGCGAACCCATCGCGTCAGCGCAGCCGAGATATCCCAAACTGCGTCATCGGTAGATGGTATCGCGCTGGATAAGCTTCCGTGTCCGCCCGCCGATGATCGTGCTGTGGACGGGCCTCGGGTTTGTCCTTCTCTGCCGAGTCGAAATGATATGTCGGAAATTTCCGACATATTGATCCGCGGCCGCACCCACATCCTCGCCGTGCGGGAACCGCAACTCACGGAGCCGCGGCTCAAGTGCGGCTATGCACGGATGGTTAGCAGTGCGCCGAACCATCATCTTGATGACGTAGTTGACGGCGTTGTAGCCCACGTCGAAGCGGCGGGCGCGCCAGATGGGCCCGTCGTAGGCCAGATCGCCACGACGGAAAGTGCGTGAGTTCGGAAATGCACGAGTGCGCTGGATCCACGCAGGACCAGCGCACTCACGCACTTCCGCACTTCCGCACTTCAGTTAGTCAGCCCCTACGCTCCATCTCCGACGCGAACTCGCCGCCGAGGAGGATGACGGTGGAGGTGTAGTACATCCACAGCAGCAGGACGATGATGCCGCCCAGCACGCCGTACGTCTTGCTGTACGAGCCGAAGTTCGCGGCGTACAGGCGGAACCCGAGCGTCGCCAGCACCCACAGCCCCGCGGCGATGGCGGACGCCTTCAGCAGCACCAGCTTGCACCCGCGCTGATCCACGTTCGGCAGCACGTAGTACACGATCCAGAACGCGCCGACCACCAGCGCGAAGCCGAGCGGCCACTGCACCACCGTCCACACGACCCCCAGCCCGAACCCCTTCGCCAGCGCGGGCCCGGCAACGAGGACGACGCTCCCCGCGAGGAAGAGGATGCCGACGCCCAGCAGCGTGCCCAGCGCGACGGCGCGGCGCTTCACGAAGCCGCGCGCACAGTCCACGTGCCAGGCGGCGTTCAGCGTATCCTCCAGCGCCATGAACACGGCGGCGCCGGACCACATGGCCAGCAGCAGGCCCAGCGAGAGCAGGCCGGGATGGTTCTTGTGCACGACGTCGTTCACGAACCCGTTCACCAGCGCGCCCGCCTCGGCCGGCAGGTTCTGGCGGAGACTGCCCGTCAGCCAGTCCGCCGTGTCCTGCCCGCCGAACACGCCCGCGAGCCCGAACCCCGCCATCAGCAGCGGCGGGAGCGACATGAAGAAGTAGTAGGCGACCTTGGCCGCCTGGTTGGGGATGTCGTCGTTCTTGTACTTCGTCCACACGCGCTTCCACAGCGGCCACGCGAGCGGCGGCTCGGCGGCCGAGCGCACCGGGCTTCCCGCGCCGTGCGTCCCCGGCACCGGCGTGGACGCGTCGTCGGCGTCGCGGCGGGGATATCCCCCGCGCATGGAGGGCGGCGGCGGGAGCGGGGCGGGGGAGAGCGCGCGGGGAGCGCCGGCATCGGCGGCAAGGGCGGAGCGGAGCTCGGCGGCCTCGTCCTTCGCCCAGTCCCCCGTCTCGCGCAGCGTGCCGAGCGCTACCTCGGGCGCAAGGGGACGCGACCGGGCGTGCTTCAGCGCGGCGAGCAGGAGGATGACGCCGATGGTGACGAGGAGAACGCCGACGATCAGCGCGGAGAGCCAGTAGCGGCGCCCCAGCAGGTCGCCGACGCCAAAGACCAGCGCCTCGAGCAGGACCAGCGCGCCGACGGCCGCGATCGCCGCGCCCGCGGCCGCTTTCCCCGCGTCGGAGGCGAGCGAGCGGAGGTTCTGGCGCAGCTCCAGCTTCGCCAGCGCGACCTCGTGGCGGACCAGCGCCGACGCGTCCGCGCCGAGGCGCCGGAACAGCTCGCCCAGCGAGCGCTCGCCCGTGGCATCGGGGCCGGGGGTCGGATCGGTCATCTTTCCGGAGGGGGATTGGACAGACGTTGGTCGGAAAAAGCGGCACGGCGCAAAAGAGATGCCCGTTGCCTGACCATGGTTTTCGTAGCAGATTGGCGCAGGTTTTTTCGTCCTCTTGCTGCCCGCCCGGAGATTGGATGAGGAGGGTTTCGCAGACAGCCGCGGGGATCGTCCTTTTCCACCTGGTGGAAGGCGAGCGTCGCTACCTGCTGGTGCGGTCGGCGCTCACGCGGCGGCCCATCTGGGAATTCCCCAAGGGCGGGGTGGAGGCGGGCGAGACCGACGAGATCGCCGCCGAGCGCGAACTGCAGGAAGAGGCGGGGATGCGGGTGGGCGACTACCGCGTGCTCACCGGCTTCCGCGAGGAGGAGCGCTACGTGTTCACGCAGGGGAAGGGCGAGGCGCGCACGCTGATCGTGAAGCGCGTGGTGTACTTCCTGGCCGAGTCCAACACCGACGCCGTCACCATCAGCCACGAGGCCGAGGCGTACCGCTGGGCCGCGTACGACGACGCCTACCGCCTCCTCCGCTTCCCCGGCAAGCGCGCCGTCCTCGAGCGCGCCGAGGCCTTCCTGAACCGGATCGCGGCGCCGTCCGGCTCGGCCCCGACCGGCGCGGCATCGACCGGGTCAGCACCTTCCAGCGCGTCCTCGTAGCTCGTTATCTCGATCGGTATCTCGAGATTTTTTGAACGGCTTTTCTATCTGTCTTTGGATCGAATTTCCAACTGCGAACTGATGGTGCGGGCGTAGCATCTCCGCGCGGGTCCGGCGCCCGTGGAGCCCTCTCCCCGCGACTTAGAGCGCGTACCCCCTCCCGATAACGGGAGGGGGTAACTTCTTGTGGGGCGCGCAGATGGCGGGGCATGCGTCGCTTTTCGCGTGATGCGTGACCCTGTCCAGCTTGTCGGTTGGGGAGGCTTGGTCATGATGAGTTCTCCCCTCCCCCGCGGAGCGGGCGGAGGGGCTGGGGGAGGGGGCCAGCGAGGCGGGCAAGATGCTTCCCTAAAGCGCGAACCCTCTCCTCCCGATGAGGTCTCCCTCTTCCTCCCCCTACGCCTCTCCCTCCATCGCCGGGAGGCGCACGGTGAAGGTGCTGCCGCGGCCGGGCCGGCTCGCGGCGGTGATGGTGCCGCCGTGCTGCTCCGCGATCATCCGCGCGATGGCCAGGCCCAGCCCGGTGCCGCCGCTGCGCTCGCGCGCCGCGTCGGCGCGGTAGAAGCGGTCGAACACGCGCGGCAGGGCGTCGGCCGCGATCCCCGTTCCCGTGTCCGTCACCGTCACCTCCACCGTGCGCTTCGCCGGGGGGATGGGGAGCGGCGGCTGGATCTCGTCCACCGGCGGCGGCGGGGGCGGCTCGTCCACCCTCCGCGCGGCGATGGCCACGGTGCCGCGCTCGGTGAACTTCACCGCGTTGGAGACCAGGTTCAGGAAGAGGCGGCGGAGCGGCCCGGCCGAGCCCATCACCGCCAGGTCCTCCGGCGTCTCCAGCGTCACCTCCACCTCCTTTCCCATCGCCAGCGCCTCGCCCACGTCCTGCACGTCGCGCAGCACCGCGGCCAGGTCGATGCGCTCCAGCGCGGGCGCCACCGCCTGGTCGCCGCGCGCGAGCGTCAGCAGGTCCTCCACCAGCGCCAGCATCTGCTGCGTCTCGTCCATCACCTCGCCCAGCGTTTCGCGCAGCTCGTCGCTGGTGCGCTCGCGGGCCAGCGCCACCTCCGCCGTCCCCCGGATGGCGGTCAGCGGCGTGCGCAGCTCGTGGCTGGCGTCGGCGGTGAAGCTGCGCAGCGTTTCCACCGCCCGCTGCAGGCGCGCCAGCATCTCGTTGAACGAGCGCGACAGCTCGCGCAGCTCGGTGGGGTGCTCGGGCTCTTCCACCCGCCGCCCCAGCCCCGCGATCCCGATCTCCCGCGTCGCCCCCACCAGCCGGTTCAGCGGCTGCAGGATGCGGTTGGCGATGGTGTAGCCCACGCCCGCGCCCGCCAGCGCCGTGACAGGGATCAGGATCAGCGCGATGAAGGCGAACGACTTCAGCGCCCGCTTCTCCACGTCGCCGCTGCGGGCCACGAAGATCTGGATCACGTCGCCCGTGGCCAGGCGGCTGCGGCGGCGCAGCGCCTCCACCTCGCCCGGCGCGGGGGGCAGCCGCGTCTCCTCGACCGCGGTGCGGGGGATGTTGGGGGGAAGGATGAGCTGCTCGGCCGCGGCCGCCGTCTCGCGCAGCGACTGCGTGCCCGCGCGGGCGAGCGACTGCCGCAGGATCAGGTACGTCGCCACTCCGAACACGGCGAGCGCGCTCAGCAGCAGCGCCGAGTAGCCGATCACGATCTCGCGCCGCAGCGACCACGTCCGCCGCCGCTTCGGCAGGGGCGGCCCGCCGCCGTTCCCCGGCGGGCGCGCGGGCGATCCGGGTTCCGCGCCGGGTGGCCTCTCGAACATGAAGGGTGACCCGCCGGTCGGGCGCGCCTGGGGCGAAGCCGTCATCATTCCGCCATCTCCGGCTCTCCGGGGTTGCGCACCACGTAGCCCACGCCGCGCACCGTCTGGATCAGCTCGCGGTCGCGGTCCGCCAGCTTGTTGCGCAGCGAGTTCACGCACACGTCCACGATGTTGGTGCCGGGGTCGAAGCGGATCCCCCACACGTGCTCCATCAGCGTGGCGCGCGAGAGCGGGCGGTCGGCGTTGCGCATCAGGAACTCCAGCAGCGCGAACTCCTTGGGGGTGAGCTCCACGTGCGACCCGTCGCGCTTCACGTCCCGCGTCGCCGGGTCCATCTCCAGGTCGCCCACGCGCAGCGTCGCCGGCGCGCCCGTCCCCCCCGTCCGCCGCAGCAGCGCCCGCAGCCGCGCGGTCAGCTCGCTGAACTCGAACGGCTTGGTCAGGTAGTCGTCGGCCCCCGAGTCCAGCCCCGCCACCTTGTCCTCCGTCCGGTCGCGCGCGGTCAGCAGCAGCACGGGAAGGGGGATGTTGGCGGCGCGCAGGTCGCGCACCAGCTCGAAGCCGGTGCGGCCGGGGATCATCACGTCCACCACGGCGGCGTCGAAGCCCTGCTGGGTGGCGCGGTCGAACGCGGTGTCGCCGTCGCCCGCCACGTCCACCACGTAGCCCTCCTCGCGCAGCCCCTTCTGCAGGAACGAGGCGATGCGGGGGTTGTCTTCGACGATCAGGATTCGCATGGGCGGCCGCGGGATGAAGTGCGAGAGTGCGAAGGTGCGAGAGTGCGAAGGTACGAGAGTCTGAGAGTACGGATACACTCGCGTGCGTCGACGGGTCGATGTGCGGGGAAGATACACGCGAAAACGGCGGACGGCGCCACGGACGGCGGAAGATTAAGCGCGGCTAATCGCCGTCTAACCGCCGTCTAATCGCCCGGGCGAACGCGCCGGCTTCCGATCGTGTAGACTTCTCCCGTTGCAGCGAGCCACCGACGTGGAACGAGGATAGAACTACCATGCACAGCAAACTTCGCAAGCTCGCGGTACCCGGCGTGCTGGCCGCCGGGCTGGGCGCCGGCCTCACGCTGGCGGACGTGATGAAGGACCCCATCGCCGACGCCGGCGCCCAGCAGGCGCAGCCGGCCGTGTACACCGGCGCCGCCACCGCGCCCGGCTCGCCCGCGGCGCTGTCGACCGCCTTCCGCGCGGCCAGCCACGCGGCCATGAACGCCGTGGTGCAGGTGCGCACCGAGACCGCCGCGCGCACCGTGGCCCAGCAGGTGCCGCCCGAGCTCCGCGGCACCCCGTTCGAGGGGATGTTCGGCGGGCAGATGCGCGTGGCGCCGCAGGCCACCTCCGGCTCGGGGTTCATCATCAGCCCCGAGGGCTACATCGTGACCAACAACCACGTGGTCGACGGCGTCACCCGCGTGAAGGTGGTGCTGAACGACAAGCGCGAGCTGGACGCCCGCGTGGTGGGGCGCGACCCCAACACCGACATCGCGGTGCTGAAGGTGAACGGCAGCGGCCTGCCCACCGTGCGCCTGGGCGACAGCGACCAGCTGGACACCGGCGACTGGGTGCTGGCGCTGGGCTACCCGCTGGAGCTGGGGCAGACGACGACGGCGGGGATCGTGAGCGCCAAGGGGCGCAGCATCGGCATCATGCAGAGGAGCGACGCGGCCTCGTCGCCGCTGGAGCACTACATCCAGACCGACGCGGCCATCAACCCCGGCAACTCGGGCGGCCCGCTGGTTGACCTGCAGGGCCGCGTGATCGGCGTGAACAGCGCCATCGCCAGCCCCACCGGCTACTACTCGGGATACGGCTTCGCGGTGCCCATCAACCTGGCCAGGCGCGTGGCCGACGACCTGATCCGCTACGGCGTGGTGCACCGCCCCATGATGGGGGTGGAGATCCGCGACGTGACCAACGCCGACGCCGAGGTGTTCGGCCTCCCCTCGCCGGACGGCGCGGTGGTCGCGAGCGAGACCAAGGGCGCGGCGCGCGAGGCCGGGCTGCAGATGGGCGACGTGATCGTGGCGCTGGACGGGCAGCCGGTGCGCAGCCGCGGCGACCTGATGGAGGCGGTGATGCGCAAGGAGCCGGGCGACCCCATCCGCGTCGACTACGTGCGCTACGGCAGCCGCCGCTCGGCCACGCTGCGGCTGACGCAGATGGACGTGCGCCCCGCCGCCATCCAGTCCGACGCCGGGGAGGTGGCGGACGGCGACGACGCGGCCGACCGCGTGGGCTTCGCGGTCACGCAGATCACCCCGCAGATCGCGCAGCAGCTGGGCGCGCCCGGCGCGCAGGGCGTGGTGGTCTCCGGCGTGGACCCCATGGGGCCGGCGGCGGGGCAGCTGGGCCGCGGCGTCATCATCGAGCGCTTCAACGGGCGGGCGATCGGCACGGTGGCCGAGCTGCGGCAGGCGGTGGCCGCGCTGAAGCCGGGGCAGGTGGTCTCCATCACCGCGCGCTTCAACGACGGCTCGCACACCATCGTCAACTTCCGCGCGCGGAGCTGAGATGAAGAAGATGCGCGGCAGACGGCGCGGCATCCTCGTCAGCGGCGGCTGAGCGGGGCGGCGCGGCGAGGGAGGGAGATGACGGAAGCTGCGGGCCGGGGAGAGCGATCTCCCCGGCCCGCACCTGTTTACGCGTGCCGCATTGGCAACGGAATGTTGCATCCTGCCACGTTGCATTGCTGCAACATCGGGCAGGTGGACATTCCGCACGAAGGCAAATCGTTGCGCCGCAACGGTTTTTCCGATTCTCTCGGCGCGGTCCCGCGCTTGCCCCTGTGGCTGGTAACGCCGCGGCGACCCGGCCGACCCTCGCCGCGCGCCCACCTCCCAGAAACGAGTCCCCGTATGAGCACCCAGATCGAGCCCTCCGCCCGCGCCGTTTCCCTTCCGCACCGCCGCACCGGCGCCGCGGAAGCCACCTCGCTGAGCCGCGACTTCGGCGACGCGCTGCGCTCCGCGATGCGCCAGTACGTGGAGTCGATGGGCGGGGTGCCGATGATGTACCAGATCGGCGCGCTGGCGGTGCAGCCGGTGGGCTCGCGCATTCGTGTGGACGGTGGCGCGGAGTCGTGCACGGTCACGGCTCTCTTCCCCGGCATCCAGGTGCGCGCGATCGCCCGCTCGCCGGGGGGATGGTTCGCGCTGGTGCCCACCCCCGGCTTCCGCGCCGACGGAAGCGCGGTGCTCTGCTCCCCCGGCTCGCCCGCGCCGCGCGAGGCGCTTCCCGAGTGGCTGGGCTCCACGCCGCCCGTCCTGCTCTGAGGTTGGAAGTGCCGAGTGCTGAGTGCTGAGTGCTGAGTGCCGAGTGCCGAGTGCTGAGTGCTGAGTGCTGAGTGCTGAGTGCTGAGTGCTGAGTGCTGAGTGCTGAGTGCTGAGTGCTGGGAGACATCGGAAGACGGGGCGCGCGGCGGATTGACATCGCCGTGCGCCCCGTCTACCTTCGCGCGTCCACCCTCCATCCCCATAGCCGACGAGCGAGCCGAAAGTGCTGCTGGGTGCCCACGTTTCCACCGCGGGCGGATGCCGCAACGCGCCGCAGCGCGGGGCCGACATCGGCGCCACCGCCATCCAGATCTTCACCAAGCAGCCCAACCGCTGGGCCGAGGTGGAGGTGAGCGACGAGGAGTGCGACCTGTACCGCGGCGGGATCCACACCCACGGGGTGCGCTACGCCGTGGCGCACGACAGCTACCTGATCAACCTGGCCACCGCCGACCCGGTGCTGCGCGAGCGCTCGTACGCCGCCTTCCGCGGCGAGCTGCGGCGCGCGGTGCGGCTGGGGCTGGACGCGCTGGTCACCCACCCCGGCAATGCCACCGACGGCGACGTGGCGCGCGGCCTGTGGCAGAACGCCGAGCTGATCGCCCAGGCGATGGAGGAGGAGGGCGGCACGGTGGAGGTGCTGCTGGAGACCACCGCCGGCTCGGGCAAGGTGCTGGGCTCGCGCTTCGAGGAGCTGCGGGAGATGATCGACCGCATCCCGCCCGCGGTGCGCGGCCGCGTGGGCGTGTGCGTGGACACCTGCCACGTGTACGCGGCCGGGTACGACCTGCGGGGCGATTACGACGGCGTGATCGCCCAGTTCGCGGACGTGATCGGGCTGGACCGGCTGCGCTTGTTCCACCTGAACGACTCGATGACGCCGTTCGCCAGCAAGCGCGACCGCCACGCCGCCATCGGCGAGGGCTCGCTGGGCGACGAGCCCTTCCGCCGGCTGATGAACGACGAGCGCTTCGCCCACGTGCCGCGCGTGCTGGAGACGCCCAAGGAGCTGCCGGAAGATCCCAAGGACCTGGTGACGCTGGACCGGCGCAACCTGGCCAGGCTGCGGGCCTTTCTGGAGGCGTAGGAGAAGGGGACAGGGGACAGGGCGAGGAGACGGCGATCAGGGTGCGTGAGTCACCTTCGACGTGCATCGCCGATATCGCGCCCTCTCCGGCCGGCCGAGGCCGTCCACCTCTCCCGTACCGGGAGAGGTAGCTGGATGGCATCGGCGCCTGATTCTCGACCATGGCGTGAGCCAGAGTTTGAAAGGCGCACCAATGCTGGAGAGCCACCCTCTCCCGGGACGGGAGAGGGTCGCGCCCTCCGGCGCGGGGTGAGGGCGGCGCGAGGATGCGGCCCCGCACCTGCGTGAGATTCCCGGCTGTTCCAACATCGCCAGAAGTGCAACGAAGGACTGTATACTGGATACGGAACCTGACGGATCGGACCGGGGTACGCGGCGGTCCATGAACCGGTCCGGAGCCCCAACCCGTCTTCGCCGTGCCGCGCTGCTGCTCGCGGCGGCGCTGCACCTGCTCGGCATTGCCGCCGGGCCGGCGCTGCACGGGTGGCTGCGCGCGGACCCCCACCTGGCCGGCTGGTCGCAGCAGCGCGAGGAGCAGACGCTTCCCGCGCACGACGAGATGGCCTGCGTCGTCTGCCAGGCATCGGAGGGCCGCGCGCTCGCCGAGCCCTCGCACGTCCCGGCCGCCGCCGAAGCCCCGGCGTCGCGCCCGCTTTCCCCCGAAGTCTCCCTCCCCCCTGCGCCTGCGCGGATCCGCGTCCAGGCGCGAGCCCCACCCGTCTCCCTCGTCTGATTACATCTCCGCGGCCGTGGTACGGGCCGCGGCGATCGAGCTTCCGCGCCTCCTGATCGCGCGTCCGCCGCCATGAACCAGCGGCGCGGCAGCGATTCCAGGGCGCGGGGCGGGACGAGCGCATGCGCCGCGGGACCGGCCCGTGGCGCCCATGGAACGAGACCCCGTACCCGACAACCACAGATGCAGAGAACCATCTGCCTGTCCGTGCTCCTGCTGGCCGCCGCCGCGGGGAGCGCGGCCGCGCAGCAGGACACCATTCCCGCGCGCCCCGACACCACGGCCGCCGCCGTGGACAGCGCCGCCGCGGACTCGGCTGCCATCGTCCGCGAGCTGCAGGGCCAGGCCCCGGGCGCGGCCGAGGGCGCCGACGCCGTCGCCCAGCAGGGGGGCGGGCCCGCCGGCCCGGCGCAGCGCCTCCTCCCCGACATCTCCGTCGTCGGCGACTTCGTGGGCGACCTGTCCCCCGACGGGAGCACGCAGGAGGGGGGCGAGCGCGCCAGCATCCGCGAGATCGAGATCGCCGCGCAGGCCGCCGTCGATCCCTACTTCCGCGGCGACGTTTTCCTGGGGATCAGCGACCTCGAGGGGATCTCCATCGAGCAGGCGTACCTCACCACCACCAGCCTGCCGTACGGGCTGGAGGCGCGGCTGGGGCGCTTCCTGATGCCGTTCGGGAAGCTGAACACCACGCACCGCCACGACCTGCACACCATCGAGTATCCCTGGGTCATCCAGCGCTTCCTGTCTCCCGACGGGATCAAGGGGACGGGGATCTACGGGAGCAAGGTGTTCGCGCCCTTCGGCTTCTACCAGGAGCTGCAGGTGACGGCGGTGGACCGGCTGGGCGAGACGCCCGACGACCTGGTGCCCGACGTGGCCACGAACCAGCGCCTCTCCGGGCTGGGCTACTCGGCGCGGCTGCGCAACTACGTGGACCTGAGCCAGTCCACCAACTTCGAGCTGAGCTTCAGCGCCATGACGGGGAAGGTGGCGCAGCCGGTCTCGGCGCCCGTGGTCACCGAGGCGAACGCCATCGGCCAGCGGCAGACCACGGTGGGCGCGGACCTGACCTACCGCTGGCGGCCGCTGCAGCAGGGGCTCTACCGCTCGCTGATCGTGCAGGCCGAGGTGATGCGCCAGATGAACGCCGACCCCGGCTCCACCGTCACGCTGGCCGACGGGACGACGGCCACGTACCTGGGCCCGCGCCGCGACTTCACCGGCGCGTACGGCTTCGCGCGCTGGCAGCTGACGCAGCGCACCTTCCTGGGCGCGCGCTACGACTGGGTGCAGGACCCGCTGAACGACGGCGACGCGCTGAACGCGGTGTCGGGCGTCCTGGAGTTCTTCCCCAGCGAGTTCAGCAAGCTGGCCGCCTCGTACGAGCGCTACATGCCGGGCGGCGGTCTGGACGCGGTGAACCGCATCCTGCTGCAGGCCACCTTCGCGCTGGGCCCGCACAAGCCGCATCCGTTCTGAGGCTTCCGAGCACTCGAACGAACCCGATCGACCGGACGAGCATCACATTTCAGGAGAAGAGGGATAGATGAAGACGATGATGAGGAACGCGGCCGTGCTGGCCGCCGGGATGGCGGCGCTGGCCGGGCCCGCCGCGGCGCAGCGGCAGCTGAAGGTGGTGACCAGCACCACCGACCTGGCCGATCTCGCCAGCGAGGTGTGCGGCAACCGCTGCCAGGTGGTGCACATCAGCGAGGGGTTCCAGGACCCGCACTTCGTGGAGGCCAAGCCCAGCTTCATCCTGCAGCTGCGCAACGCCGACGTGTTCGCGTTCGTGGGGCTGGACCTGGAGATCGGGTGGATGCCGCTGCTGGTGCAGGGCGCCCGCAATCCGAAGATCCAGCAGGGCGGCACGGGCTACCTGGACGTGAGCACCGCCATCCGCGTGCTGGACCGGCCCACGGGGAACGTGGACCGCAGCCAGGGCGACGTGCACCCCGCCGGCAACCCGCACTACTGGCTGGACCCCGAGAACGGGCGCCGCATCGCGCGCCTCTTCCGCGACCGCTTCAGCCGGCTCTCGCCGGCCGACGCGGCCACCTTCGCGCGCAACTACGCGGCCTGGGAGGCGCGGCTGAACGCGGCCGAGCGCGGCTGGGCCCCGCAGATCGCGCAGATCCGCGGCAAGCCCGTCGTGGCCTGGCACACCAGCTGGCGCTACTTCGCCGAGTACAACGGGATGAACATCGTGGGCTTCATGGAGCCCAAGCCGGGGGTCCCGCCGTCACCCTCGCATCTCGCGGGTCTCATCGCCACGATGCGGCGCACGGGGGCGAAGGTGATCGTGATGGAGCCGTACTACGACAAGCGCACGGCGGACTTCGTGGCGCAGCGGACGGGCGCGCGGGTGCTCGTCCTTCCCCCTTCCGTGGGCGGCGTGCGGACGATCACCGACTACATCCAGCTGATGCAGTACGACGTGGGCCAGCTTGCCGCGGCGGTGAGATGAGCGACCTGGTGCGCTTCGACGGGGTGGCGCTCGGCTACGGGCGCCGCACCATCCTCTCCGGGCTGAGCTTCGCCGTCTCGGAGGGCGACTTCCTGGGGCTGGTGGGGCCGAACGGGGCGGGGAAGACCACGGTGCTGCGCGCCATCCTGGGCACGCTGGCGCCGCAGGAGGGCACGCTCGTGCGCTCGGACGCGCTGCGCTTCGGCTACGTGCCGCAGCGCGACCAGGTGGACTACAACTTTCCGCTGAAGGTGCTGGACGTGGTGCTGATGGGGCGCTACGACCGCATCGGCCTGGGGCGCCGCCCGGGGAAGGACGACCGCGCGCGGGCGATGGCCGCGCTGGAGCACGTGGGCATCCCCGAGCTGGCGGGGCGGCAGCTGAAAGACCTGTCGGGCGGGCAGAAGCAGCGCGCGCTGATCGCCCGCGCCCTGGTCGGCGAGCCCAACGTGCTGGTGCTGGACGAGCCGACCAACGGGATGGACCTGGTGTCGACGACGCAGATCCTGGGGCTCGTGCGCGAGCTGCACGAGCGCGACGGACTCACGGTGATCATGGTGAGCCACGCGCTGAACGAGGTGGCCAACTACGTGGAGCGCATCGCCCTGGTGGTGGGCGGCGGGTTCCGCATCGGCACGGTGGACGAGATCATGACCGAGCCGGTGCTGAGCGAGATGTACGGCATTCCCGTGGAGGTCGACTCGTTCGAGGGGCACCGCATCGTGCTGGCGCGCCGCTTCGCCCCCGGACAGGAGGCGCACCGTGCTTGACGCCGTCCTTCTCTTCCGAGAGGCGCTGTACGGGGCGCTGGTGATCGCGCTCGCCTGCTCGGTCCTCGGCGTCTACGTGGTGCTGCGCCGCATCGTGTTCGTCGGCGCGGCGCTGGCGCAGCTCTCCTCCGCGGGGATCGCGCTGGCGCTCTTCCTCTCCGGCTACGGAGCGATGGCGGCGCTCGGCGCGCACCCGGTGGCGCTGGCGCTGGTGGTGACGCTGGCCGGCGCGCTCTTCTTCGGCGTGGAGGGCGGCGGGCGCGGGCCGGTGCCGCCGGACGCCACCATCGGCGTCACCTACGCCGTCGCCGCGGCCGCGGGGATCCTGCTCGTCGCGAAGGCGGCGACCGGCGAGGCGCACGACATCTTCCTGCAGGGCAACATCCTGAGCATCACGAGGACGGACACGCTGGTGCTGCTGGGCGTGTCCATCCCCGTGCTGCTGGTGCATCTCCTGTTCTACAAGGAGTTCCTGTTCGTCTCGTTCGACCGCGAGACGGCGCGGACGCTGGGGTACCGCGTGGGGGGATGGAACCTGCTGCTGTACCTGACGCTGGGGCTGGTGATCGCCTTCGCCATGCAGTTCGCAGGGGTGATGCTGGTGTTCAACTTCCTCGTCCTTCCCGCGGTGACGGGGCTGCTGCTGGCGCGGGGGATGGCGGGCGTGTTCGCGTGGTCGGTCGGGTCGGCGATCCTGGCCGCGGTGATCGGCTTCACCCTGTCGGTGCCGTACGACCTGCCCACGGGGCCGGCGATCATCTGCGTCTCCGGCCTGCTGGCGCTGCTGGCCTGGGGGATCCGCGCGCTGCGGCGGTAGCCATCATCCCGGGGGCGATTGAACCTTCGGCGCGTGCCGCGGTAGATTCCACCGCGGCACGCGCCGCTTTCGACCACCGACGTACGATCCGCCGATGACCCGAATCTCCAGAATCTTCCGCACCCTGGCCGCCGCGGCGTGCCTGCTGGCCGCCGCCTGCTCCGACACGTCCGGCACGGGACAGCCGGCGCAGCAGGGCAAGTACCAGGTGCTGATCTACGACGAGGCCACGCAGCAGGTGTACGCGCAGGTGTTCGCCGACGGCACGGTGCAGGGCGGCATCGCCGTTCCCACCGGCGGCCAGCGCCACCTGATCCTCCGGCTGCTGACGGATACCAACGTCCCCGCCGGCATCGGGCCGGGCGACGAGGTGCGGGTGAACGTGACCAACACGGTGGTGGCCGGCTTCCACCTGGACAGCCAGCAGGCGAACGTGCTGCACGGCACGCTGACCGGCGGCTCGCAGGGCGCCACCACGCTGCGGGTGCAGTACATCCAGGGCGGCTTCACCGTGTACCAGTCGCCGTCCGTCGGGGTGACGGTGAGCTGAGCCGCGGCGCCGTCACGGCCGTCTGCTGATGGACTAGGGGCCCCGATTCGCGGATGCGGATCGGGGCCCTGTCGCGGCACCCCGAATGGAATTCGGGGGCAACAACAGCACAAAGTCCCTGCGGGACTGCTATCCGGCATGGTCACGACAAGCGGAGGTTGGTGCTGAATTTTTTCTTCCTCCTCTATTGCGGAGCGGGAATGGGCCAGACTGGCGGACAGATGCTTCGCAGGCGAGCAGATCTCGCCCTGCAGTCCCGCAGGGACTTTGTGCTTTTGTTGCCGCGAATTTATTCGCCTTCCCCCCCGCCGCCGCGCGCAGATCCATTTCTCCGGCTTAACACCCGCCACCCTTCCCGTGTCACAGATCGTCGGGAGACGCTAGGGCCGCTTCGCTTCGCGGCCCGCGGCGCAGTCCGCGCAGATGCCGTGGAAGGTGAGGCGGTGGTCGGTGACGGTGAAGCCGTACTCGCGCTGGATCGTCTCGAAGGTCGCGCGCGGGATGCCGCAGACGGGGACGGTCCACATCCGCCCGCACCCGTCGCAGTGCAGGTGGTGCGTGTGCGCCGCATCGTCCACCAGCTCGTAGCGCTCGCCGCCGGGGCCGCCGGGCACCTGCCGCGCCAGCCCCAGCTCCACCAGCCAGTGCAGCGCGCGGTACACGGTCACCAGGTCCACGGGGCCGGCGGCCAGGTGCAGGTCGCGCACGCTGGCCGGGCCGTTGGACGCGAGCAGCGACTCGATCACCGCGCGGCGGGCGCGCGTCAGCCGCTGCCCTCGGCGGCCAAGCTGGTCGAAGATATCGGATGCGGTGGGAGACACGGGCCGGAAATACGGGTCAGCGGACGAGTGCTACACGGAAATGGCATTCCGTGGACGGCAGCAGAGAGACAATATACATGCCACGCGCCGTTCGTCCACCGTGTTCATCATCTTCCCGCTCTCCCGCGCGGCCCGTTTGCTTGACCGGCCGCGGGGGCCCGGCTAGATTTTCGGCCACCGGAAGTGGCGGGGAGCTCCATTTTTGAGCCAACGCCTTTGAAGCCGGGGGCTTCGTTCACCGGCCCACGCCACGCCCTGCACGGGAAGGCGGAAGCCGGGGAGGGGCCACCCACCCGTGTTCGCACGAGGCTTCGAAAATCCTCCCCGTCGTTTCCGTACCAGGCCGGCTCCGCGCAAACCGGGGCCGGCCTTTTCCACAGGCAGAAGCTTTCAGGGAGACCGCCTTGCCCACCGTACGCGTGACCCGGCGGGTGCACTTCAACGCCGCGCACCGCCTGCACAATCCGGCGCTCGGCGACGACGAGAACCGGCGCATCTACGGTCTGTGTAACAGCCCCAACTGGCACGGGCACAACTACGACCTGGACATCACCGTCGAGGGCGAGCCCGACCCGCGCACGGGGTATCTCGTGGACCTGGGGGAGGTGCGCGACGCGGCCGGGGAGGTGCTGAAGGAGGTGGACCACCGCAACCTGAACCTCGACGTGCCGTGGCTGGAGGGGGTCATCCCCTCCACCGAGAACCTGGTGGTCGCGCTCTGGCGGCAGCTGGCGCCGCGCATCCCGCGGGGGCGGCTGGCGCGGCTGGTGCTGTACGAGACGCCCCGCAACTGGGCGGAATACGAGGGAGACTGAGATGGCGGAGCTGACCCTGCACGATCACGCGAGCGCCCACCGCGAGGACGAGGCGGGCGGCGGCGAGTACGCGGAGCTGGTGCGCCGGATGCTGCTGGCGCTGGGCGAGGACCCGGAGCGCGAAGGCCTGCGCCGCACCCCCGAGCGGGTGGAGAAGGCCATGCGATGGCTCACCCGCGGCTACGGCCTGTCGGTGGAGGAGGCCGTCGGCGGCGCGGTGTTCGACGAGGGCCACCACAACATGGTGATCGTGAAGGACATCGAGATGTACTCGATGTGCGAGCACCACATGCTCCCCTTCTTCGGCAAGGTGCACATCGCCTACATTCCCAACGGGCGGATCGTGGGGCTCAGCAAGCTGCCGCGCGTGGTGGAGGTGTTCGCGCGGCGGCTGCAGGTGCAGGAGCGCATGACCGAGCAGATCGCCGGCGCGCTGATGGACGTGCTGCGCCCCGAGGGCGTGGGCGTGGTGATCGAGGCCGCGCACCTGTGCATGATGATGCGCGGGGTGGAGAAGCAGAACTCGAAGACCATCACCAGCGCCATGAAGGGCGTGTTCCTGGAAGACATCCGCACCCGCGAGGAGTTCCTGCGCCTGGTGCACTCCACGCACGGGGGGATGTAAGGGGCGGAGCAGTGAAGTATCCTCCCGAGCGATCGAAGGGCGGCTGAAGCCGCGGCGCTGCGGCTTCAGCCGCCGGTGCGGGGGTAAGCCGCGCGGCGGGGCGGCGGAGGGGACGGTGGATGTCGGGACGAGAGTCGCGCCGCCTGGGTGGCGCGACTATCTTGTGCGCCCCCGCCCCGGCATCCGGGCGCGGACCGGACGGACGGGAGGGGAGGATGACGGAGCACGAGGAGATGATCGGGGGGGAGCCGGCGCCGGCGCGCGGCTCCGCGCCGGCGGGCGAGCTGGCGGGGAAGACGGTGGTGGTCACCGGCGCCTCGCGCGGGATCGGGCTGGAGGTGGCGCGCGAGATGGTGCGCGCCGGCGCCTGGGTGGGGATGGTGGCGCGCGGCAGCGACGCGCTTCTCCGCGCCGCGGCCGAGGTCGGCGGCCACGCCATCCCCGGCGACGTGGGCGAGCCGGCGGGAGTCCACGCCGTGGCCACCTACGTCTCCGAGCTGCTGGGCGACGCGCCCGACGTGCTGGTGAGCTCCGCGGGCGCCTTCTCGCTGGCGCCGCTGGCGGAGACCGACCCGGCGGACTTCGAGCGGCAGGTGGCCGTGAACCTCCGCGGCCCCTTTCTCCTCGTCCGCGCCTTCCTGCCGCTGATGCTGCGGCGGCGCGCGGGACACCTGATCCACGTCGGTTCCGTCGCGGGGCGCGTGGCCTTTCCCGAGAACGGGGCGTACAGCGCCAGCAAGTTCGGGCTGCGCGGGCTGCACGAGGTGCTGCTGCAGGAGATCCGCGGCACCGGCGTGCGCGCGACGCTGGTGGAGCCGGCGGCGACCGACACCGCGCTGTGGGACGCCGTCGGGGCCCGGCCGGGGCTCCCGCCGCGCCAGGCCATGCTGCGCGCCGCCGACGTGGCGCGCGTGGTGATGTTCGCCGCGGCCCAGCCGCGGCACGTGCAGATCCCCACCATCGCGGTCGAGGCCGCGGGGTAGACCCAGGGCGGAATGTTCCTGCTGAACGTGAAGGCGCACTACGACGCCGCGCACTTCCTGCGCAACTACCACGGCAAGTGCGAGAAGCTGCACGGCCACCGCTACGAGGTGGAGGCCGGGCTGGCCTTCGACGACGTGGGCGACGGCGGGATGGCGTACGACTTCGGCGAGGCCAAGCGGCATCTCCGCGCCGTGGCCGACCGGCTGGACCACGAGAACATCAACGACCTGCCGCCCTTCACCGAGATCGAGCCGAGCGCCGAGAACCAGGCGCGCTGGATCTTCGGGGAGATGCGGGATCTCCTGGGCCCGCTCGCGGATCATCTCGTCTACGTCCGCGTGTGGGAGACGCCGAACCAGTACGCCCAGTACAGTCTGAAGCCGACGTGGTGACGGGGCTCACGCGGAGACGCGGAGGCGTTCACCATGCACCTCCGCGTCTCCGCGTCTCCGCGTCTCCGCGTGAGATCCAGCGATCCCTGGAGACGCGAAGATGTATCTCCTGCTGACCGACGTCCTCGCCTGTCCCCGCTGCGGGCCGGAGTTCGGGCTGGTGCTCCTCGCCGACCGCATTGACGAGCGGCGGGTGATGGAAGGGCGGCTGGGGTGCCCCAACTGCCGCGAGCAGTATCCCATCCACGACGGGGTGCTGAACGTGCGGACGGCGGGGGACGCGCCCGCATCCCCATCCCCATCTCCCGAAAACGCCGTTGGGGAAGGCGAGGCGGCGGTGCGGCTGGCGGCGCTGCTGGGGCTGGCGGACGCCCGGGGGACGGTGCTGCTGGCCGGCCCCGGCGCGATGCTTGCCGGTGCCGTCGCGGACCTGGTTCCCGAGGTGGAGGTCGTCGCCTTCGCGGCCGAGCCGCCATCGACTGGCGGCGAGCGGCCCGGGGTGAGCCGGATCGCGGGCGGGGGGCGGTTCCCCTTCCGGAGCGGGACACTGCGTGGCGTGGCGCTGGCCGGCGGGGGGGATGAGACGGTGTTGATGGAGGGGCTGCGCGTGCTGCAGCCGGGCGCGCGGCTGGTGGTGGAGCAGGCCGCGCCGGGGACGGCGGAGCGCCTGGCCGCCATGGGCGCGCAGGTGATGCTGGACCAGGAGGGAACCGTGGTCGCGCGCGCCGTGGGCGAGCCCGTGCGGCTGCGGGTGAACGCCCTCCGCTGACCCGTCCGAATCGGTTGCGCGCGGCGGGGTGGCGCGGGTAACTTGCAGATTCACGGGCCGCGCCCGAACGGCCCTGTCAGGCCCTTCCCGCGCGCTCCGCAGGCGGCACTTCCCGGGTCCCGCACGGTCTCTCGGCAACGCGACAATGTCCTGGTTCACCAAGCTGATCAACGGCCGCTCCGGACCCGCGGCGAAGGACCCGGATTACTACGAGGAAGGAACGGTGCTCCTCCGCGAGGAGAAGTACCACGAGGCGCTGACCTCCTTCCGGCTGGCGCTGCGCGAGAGCCCCAACGACACCGACGTGCTGCAGCAGATCGCGGTGACGTACACGCGCATCGGGATGACCGACGAGGCCACGCGCACCTACCGCCGCGTGCTGGAGCTGAAGCCGCACGCCAGCGGGGCGCACTACGGGCTGGCTTTCCTGCTGCTGCAGCAGGGAAACACCGACGAGGCGGTGGCGCACCTGCGCGCCTTCCTGGCGCGCCCGCCGCAGCACGCCACCGCGCAGCGCCACGTGACCCACGCGCAGAAGACGCTGGCCGAGCTGACCGGCGAGGGCGAGGTGGACGACGCCGCCCCCGGCTCGCCGGACCTGCGGCTGGACCTCTGACGGGCGTGGACGCGGACGCCGTGGCCGTGGTGCTGATGACGGCGCCGGACGCGGAGACGGCGCGAAGCATCGCCCGCGCGCTGGTGGAGGAGCGGCTCATCGCCTGCGCCAGCCTCGTCCCCGGCGTGACGTCCATCTACCGCTGGGAGGGCGCGGTGGAGGAAGCGGCCGAGCTGCTGGTGGTGATGAAGACGCGGCCCGCGCTGCTGGAGCGGCTCTTCGCGCGCGCCGCCGAGCTGCACCCGTACGAGGTGCCCGAGCTGCTGGCGGTGCCGGTGGCCGGCGGGCTGGCGGCCTACTGCCGGTGGGTGGCGGAGGAGACGGAGGGCGGCGGCGCGTGACCCGGAGCCCCGCGTTGCAGTCGGAAGACGGAGCAGGAGCCGAGCAGGACGGCGTGACCCCCGCGACACCCGAGCAAGTGATGCCCCGCAAGACGCAGGAGCTGGACAACCCCGAAGCCGGGAACGGCGCCCCCGCGCCGGCCGAGGCCCCCGCCGCCGAGGCGAACGGGAAGACCGCGCGCGCGCCCCGGCGCACTCGCGCGGCCGCCCCGGCCGACCCCGCGGTGGACCAGGCCGTGGCCGAGCGGCTGGAGCGCGCCGAGGCGCTGGCCGAGAGCGGCGCGCACGCCGAGGCCGCCGAGGCCTATGCGGCGGTGGTGGCGCTGCGCCCCGACAGCGTGCGCGCGCTGCTGGGCGTGGGAACGGAGCTGGCCGCGCAGGGGAAGTACGAGGCCGCCGAGAAGGAGCTGCGCCGCGCCGAGAAGCTGGCCCCCGACGACGCGGCCGTGCACCTGCAGCTGGGCTCGGCCATGCTGAAGCGCGGCAACTACCCCGCGGCGGCCGCCTCTCTGCGCCGCGCGGTGGAGCTGGACCCCGACGGCGGGCAGGCGTACGTGCTGCTGGGCGAGGCGCTGAACCAGATGGCCGAGAGCGACGCCGCCATCGAGGTGCTCGAGGCCGCGGTGCGCATCCAGCCCGAGAGCAGCAAGGCCTACTACGCCATGGGGATCGCGTACGACCGCAAGGGGAACCACGACCGCGCGGCCGAGATGTACCGGCTGAGCCGCGAGGTCGCCAGCCGCTGATCTCCCGTCCCGGAGAAAACATCGACCGCCCGTCCCTGCATCGGGGGACGGGCGGTCTTTTTACAGATGGATCTCATGCGGAGACGCGGAGACGCGGAAGTGGCTGGCGAGCGTCTCCGCGCCTCCGCGTCTCCGCGTGAGACCTAGCGATGCTGGAAGGGCGGGGGGATGCGGACGGTGAAGATGCTGCCGCCGGGGAAGCGGCTCTCCACCTCCACGTCGCCGCCCAGGAGGCGGGCCAGGTTGCGGGTGACGGAGAGCCCCAGCCCCGTGCCGCCCACGCGCCGCGTGGGTGCCTGCTCCACCTGCGAGAAGGCGTCGAAGATCCGCTCCAGGTTCTCGGGCGCGATGCCGATCCCCGTGTCGGAGACGGAGATGCGCGCCTCGCCGCCGGGGGCGCGCGACAGCTCCACCCGGATCTCGCCCGCGTCGGTGAACTTCACCGAGTTGGAAAGGAGGTTCAGCACGATCTGGTGCAGCTTGCCCTCGTCCGTCGCTGCGTGCACCGGCTCGTCCGGCGTCACGACGGTGAAGCGGAGCCCCTTCTGCACGGCCAGCGGCTCCACCATCGACGCGGCCTCGCGCACCACGAGACCCAGCTCCACGTCGTCCGTCATCACCGTCTCGCGCCCCGCCTCGATGCGCGAGAAGAGGAGCACGTCCTCGATCAGGCGCAGCAGGTGCTTGCTGCCCGCGCGGATGCGGCCCAGGTGCTCGCGCTGCACGGTGCTCAGGTCGCCGGCCACCCCCGCGTCCAGCAGGTCGGCGTAGCCGATGATGGCGTTCAGCGGGGTGCGCAGCTCGTGGCTCATCACCGCCAGGAACTGCCCCTTGGCGGCGTTGGCCTGCAGCGCCGACTGGTACAGCCGCCCGTTGTCCAGCGCCAGCGCCATCCGCCCCGCCAGCTCCTCGAGCTGCGCCTGGTCGCGCTCGCCGTACGGCGTCATCCCCTCCGTGGCCGCCAGGGTGACCACGCCCAGCAGGTGGCCGCGCGCCACCATGGGCGCGGAAAGGACGGAGCGCACCCCCGCGGCGGCCGCCTCGCTCCCCTCCTCCGGGGCGGTGCGCACGGGGCGCAGGGCGCGCGGCCCCGGCGCGCGCACGTCGACCGTGCCGGAGCGGCCGAGCCTGCGCAGCGCGTCCGCCACCTCCGGCGGGAAGGCGCTGGCGGAGGCGGAGGCCGAGGGGCGCGGCTCGCCGTCCTCGCTGCACAGCTCGACGGCGCACCAGGCCGCCAGCCTTCCCAGCGCCAGCGCGGCGATGCGGGGGAGGGTGGACTCGGGCTCCACCGTGGAGCCCAGCTCCGCGCCCGCCTCGCCGAACAGGCGCTGCCACTCTTCCTCGCGCCGCCGGCCGGTGACGTCCACGCTGGAGGCGATCCACTCGCGCACGCCGCCGTCGGCCAGGGGGACGGGGACGGCGATGGCCAGGGTGTCGCGGTACTCGCCGTCGGCGCGGCGCAGGCGGTACTCGTCGCGGTAGTGCGTTCCCGCGGCCACGGCCTGCGTCCACGCGGCGGCGGCGCGGTCGCGCTCGGCGGGATGCACCGCGGCGAGCCACCCGTCCCCCGCCGCGTCGCTCCCCGTGAACGCGGTCCACCCCTCCGACGTCTCGTGCACGCCCGACGCGCCGGCGGTCCAGAGGATGTCGCTGGTTCCCGCCACCAGCGCGCGGAAGCGCTCCTCGCTGCGGCGGATGGCCTCGTCCACCTCGCGGGCACGCAGCAGCGCGTTCACCGTGGCCACCAGCTCGCGCGGCTCCACCGGCTGCGTCAGGTAGCCGTCGGCGCCCAGCTCCAGCCCCTGCACGCGGTGCTCGGAGGTGCGGTAGGCGGCGGAAAGGTAGAGGACGGGAAGGCTGGCCAGCCGCGGGTTGGCGCGGATGCGGCGGCAGACCTCGAAGCCGTCGACGTCGGGGAGGTTCACGTCCAGCAGCACCAGGTCCAGCCGCCCGGCCTCCTCGGTGGCCAGGCGCAGCCCGTCGATGCCGGTGGCGGCCTCGATGACGTCGAAGCCGGCCTGCCGCAGCACGCGCGAAGTGGCGTAGCGGCCCGCTTCGTAGTCGTCCACGTTCAGCACCAGGATGTGGCGGTGCACGTCGCCGTGCACGCCTCCGGTGCGCTCAAGCGTTGCCATCGTCCACTCCGCCGTCGCTTTCTCCTTCGGGCCGCTGGTAGGTGGCCGGGAGCTCCAGGGTGAAGGTGGAGCCCTGGCCCACCCGGCTCTCCACCGAGACGCGCCCGCCCAGCAGCTCGCCCAGCTTGCGCGAGAGCGGGAGGCCGAGCCCCGTTCCCCGGCGGCGCCGCTGCAGCGCGCCGTCCACCTGGCCGAAGTCCTCGAAGATGCGCGCCAGGTCCTCGGCGGCAATGCCGATCCCCGTGTCGGCCACCACCAGCGCCACCCGCCCCGGCTCCGCCATGCGCGCGGTGACCCGCACCTCGCCCCCTTCGGTGAACTTCAGGGCGTTGGAGATGAAGTTCCTGAGGATCTGCGCGACCTTGGCCTCGTCGGTCTCCAGCTCGGGGAGCGCCGAGGCGTCCTCGAACACCAGCTGCGTCTTCTCCCCCGCCAGCAGGGGACGGAGCGTGGCGCGCAGGAGGTCGAACAGGTCGGGGATGGTGAAGCGCGAAGCGTGCACCGCCACCTTCCCCGCGTCCACCCGCGCGGTGTCGAGCAGGTCGTCGACCAGGTTCAGCAGGTCGCGCGCGGAGCGGCGCACGTACGCCACCTGCTTCTCCTGCTCCTCCGTCAATTCCCCGTCCACCCGGTCGAGGAGGAGGCCGGTGAGCGCGAGCATGGAGTCCAGCGGGGTGCGGAACTCGTGGCTCATGTAGCTCATGAACTGCGCCCGGAGCGCGTTGGCGCGGCGCAGCTGGTCCACCCGCTCGTCCAGCTCGGCGTAGAGCGCGACCACGCCGCGGTTGGTGTCGGCCAGCTCCTTGTTCAGCGAATGGAGCTCTTCCTGCCGCGAGCGTGCCTCGGCCAGCGCGGCGATCAGCTCGCGGTTCTGGCGCTGCACCTCGTCCACCGCGCTGGGCGGGGCCTGGCGGGCCAGCTCGGCGGCCACGCGCGCCCGCGCCGCGTCGTCCACCGGCGGGGCGGTGCGGGGGATGCGCTTCCCCAGCTCCACGACCGTTCCCTCGCCGGGGCGCGAGTCCAGGGCGAAGGTGTCCATCAGCCGGCGCGTGCCCGCGATCCCCATCCCCATTCCCGTGCGGGAGACGTAGCGCCCGTCCAGCACCTCGTCCAGCGCGGCGATCCCCGGGCCGCGGTCTTCCACGCGCGCCGCCAGCAGCTGCGCGCCGGGCGGGCCGTCCACCCGCAGCTCCATGCGGCCGTAGCGGGCGTAGCGCACGGCGTTGCGGGCGATCTCGGAGACGGCGGTGGCGAAGCGCGTCTGGTCCTGCACGTCGAACCCCAGCAGCTCGGCCACCTGCCGCGCCCGCTGCCGCGCGGTCACCACGTCGGCGTCGGCGCGCAGCTCCAGGGCGACGAGCGCGGAAGAGGGGGAAGCGCTCACGCGGGGGGCTCGCGGGCGGCGGCCACGGTGGCGTCGTCGTTGCCGCGGGTGAAGTCGCGGTACAGGACGGCGGCAACGACGGCGGGGTCGCGCGTCTGCAGGCCGGGGTAGCGCCCCAGGTCCCACCGCGTGCCCACGCCGTCGCTGTGCATCACCAGCAGCGAGGCGCGGCTCCAGGCGTACTCGAACTCGTGCACCTTGCGCATCTCGTGCCCCACGATGCCGTTGTGCGACACCATGCTCTGGTCGCGGCCGGGGGTGAGCACGGCGGCGGAGATGTTTCCCACGCCGCAGAAGCGCACCCGCCCCGACGCGGTGCCCACCTCGGCGACGGCCACCGCGGCGCCGCGGGTGGAGCGCATGGAGCGGTGCATCCGCTCCAGCAGCGCGGCGGGGCGCTCGGCCGCGTGCGCGCGGAAGACGCGGACCGCCTCGCGCGCGGCCGCGGCGGCGTCGGGGCCGTGCCCCAGCCCGTCGGCCACGATCACCACGGTCCGTCCCGGCGTCGACGCGCTGGCCCACGCGTCGCCGCACACCTCCTGGCCGGGCTTGGGGATGGAGAGCGCCGCCACGGACAGGCCGGGGACCGCCTCGTCGGGAGGGGGGGTGGCCCAGACGCGGGAAAGGACGACGGTGCCGCTCCCGGCCAGGGTGAAGAGCTCGAACTCGTCGGACTGGCGCCGGAGCGCCCCCATCCCCGTTCCCGGGCTTCCCGCGGTGCTGAAGCCGTCGCGGATGCAGGCCGTAGGGTCGGCCATCCCGGGACCGGAGTCGACCGCCAGCAGCTCGATCCCCAGCACCTCGCCGCGGTTGCAGCCGCGCACGAACACGGTGCCGCCGGCGCGCGCGTGCTTGGCGAGGTTCGTCGCGGCCTCGGTGGCGATGATGGCCGCGCGGCCGGCCGCGGTCTCGTCCAGCTCCAGCACCGCCGCCAGCCTGGCCACGCGGCGCCGCACCTCGCCCGCCGCGCTGGCGTCGCCCGGCGCGACGGGAACGGCCTCGCCCGCTACTTCCATTTCACCACCGTGATGCTCGTCCCCTCGCCCGGGGCCGAGCGGATGTGGAACTCGTTGACCAGCCTGCGCGCGCCGCCCAGCCCCAGCCCCAGCCCGCCCCCCGAGGTGAAGCCGTCCTGCAGCGCGCGCTCGATGTCGGGAATGCCGGGGCCCTGGTCGTCGAACACCAGGCGCAGGCCGCGGCGGATCCCCTCCTCCAGCTGCTCCAGGCGCAGGGTGCCGCCGCCGCCGTACACCACGGTGTTGCGGGCCAGCTCGCTGGCGGCGGTCACCAGCTTGGTCTGGTCGATGAGCGAGAACCCCATCTCCACGGCCCAGCTGCGCACCGCCTGGCGGGAGTACACCACGTCCTCCTCGCTGCGCAGCGGGCGCGTCTCACTCCGCGTAGCCATCCACCTCCGGATAGGACAGCTCGTCGAGCGAGGCCCGCAGCAGCTCCATCCCGCGCTCCACGTTCAGCGCGGTGCGCACGCCGGGGAGCGACAGCCCCAGCTCCACCAGGGTGATGGCCACGGCGGGCTGCATCCCCACCACCACCGTCTCGGCGTCCAGCACGCGCGACATGGCGGCGATGTTCCCCAGCACGCGGCCGATGAACGAGTCCACGATCTCCAGCGACGAGATGTCGATCAGCACGCCGCGCGTGCCCTCCTTCACGATGCGCTGCGTGAGGTCGTCCTGGAGCGCCAGGGCCAGGCGGTCGTGCATGTCCACCTGGATGGTGACCAGGAGGAAGCGGCCCATCTTCAGGATCGGGATGCGGTCCATGCGCCGGCCTCAGGCGCGCGGCTGGATGCGCGTGACCGTGAAGCCGGTCTTGCGCAGCGCCAGGAGGATGGCGTCGGCGAGCGAGGCCTTGGTGGTCACGTCCTCGAGCACCACGCCCAGGTGCACGATGGTCTGGGCGATCTGCGGGCGGATGCCGGAGATGATGCACTCGGCGCCCATCAGCCGCGCGGCCGCAACGGTCTTGATCAGGTGCTGGGCCACCAGCGTGTCGACGGTGGGAACGCCGGTGATGTCGATGATGGCCACCGAGGCCTCGTTCTCCACGATGCGCCCCAGCAGGTTCTCCATCACCACCTGCGTGCGCGCGCTGTCGAGCGTGCCGATGAGCGGCACGGCCACCACGCCGTCCCACACCTTCACCACGGGGGTCGACAGCTCCAGCAGCTCCTGCTGCTGGCGGGCGATCACCTCCTCGCGGCTCTTCTGGTAGAACTCGGTGGTGTGCAGCCCCAGCGCGTCCAGGATCGAGCTGGCGCCCCAGATCTCGTCGGCCAGCCGCTCGGGCGGCACCTGCTCGCGCAGCCGCGTGAACAGCGGCTGCTTCAGCGAGAACACGAAGCGCGCGGTCTCGGACGGGCTGAAGCCCTGCAGCGCCCGGCTGCGCGAGATGGACGAAAGCACGTCGCGCACCGGCGCCCACTCGGGGCCGGCGACGCTGTCCAGCCGCCCCGTCTGCACGGCGGTGCGCAGCACGGCCAGGAACTCGGCCGACTGCTGGCGCAGCTCGGCGTCGCTCATCAGGTCGCGGCGCACGTTGGAGGCGGCGAACTGCTCGCGCATCCAGTCGTCCAGCAGCCGGGCTTCATCCTCGGCCAGCACGGCCTGGATCGCGGAGACTTCGGGCATCTCGTTTTCTCTGCGGAAGGTGTGGCAGCGGTGCGGTGTGTTCGCACCTTGCGACCGCGGGCGAGCCGAATGTCGTTCGTCGGGCCGAAGCGGCGTATGCGATCTCCGTGCCCGGCATCCTCGAACGGCGCGCGTCCTCAACGGACGTTGAGACCTTCCGTTGCGGATACGTGATCGTGACGCGATCGGGGGATGCGCGAGACGGAGCCCAGCCACATTCCGGCATCCGACAATGACCTGCGACATGGAGACGACGATGCTGGAGATGCTGGAAAGCCTGAACGGCGGCGCGGACGAGGTCCCGCCGCTGCCGCTGCCCGAGGTGGTGGACACGCCCGCCGTGGTGCTGGCGGGGATGCTGGCCGGCGGCCGGCGCCCGCTGGTGCTGGATGCCTCGGCCGTGCGCGAGGTGCAGCCGGGCGCGGCGCCGCTGCTGGTGTCGCTCCTGCGCGCCAAGCGCGGGGCCGGAGCGGAGGCGCGCATCGCAAACGCTTCTGCCGCGCTGCGCCGCCGCTGGGCCCGCCACGCCCTGGCCGCCTACTTCGCCGCGGACGAGGCGCCCGGCGGCGAATCGCTCTTCACCTGCCCCGACCGGGACGAGCTCGGCTTCTCGCCCAGCTGCCGCTGATCGGCAGCGAAGGGCGGCTGAAGCCGCGGCCGCGGCAACAACGACGGAAAGCCTCGCAAACGGCGCGAGGCTTCAACCGCACGGCGGCGCCGCGATCTCCCGAACTGCCTTGATGCTGGATCCGCGAGCAGATGCCGGAGAGGGAGTCCGCGAAGGCGGACTTCGGGCCGTTGTTGCCGCGAATTCATTCGCCTTCCCTGGCCTTCCCCGCCACAAGACCAAGGCCGCCGCATCCCCATCCGGACGCGGCGGCCTCTGCAGTTTCGTACTTCCGTACTCCCGTACTTCTTCGCCGGTCAGAACTTGATGATGCTCCGCAGGATGAGATACGAGATCGCCGCCATCCCCCCCGCCGCGGGAATCGTCACCACCCACGCCCACACGATGCGCCCCGCGATCCCCCAGCGCACCGCCGACAGCCGGTTGGTGGCGCCCACGCCCACGATGGAGCCGGTGATGGTGTGCGTGGTGCTCACCGGGATGCCGAAGTGGCTGGCCATGTAGATCACCAGCGCGCCCCCCGTCTCGGCGCAGAAGCCGCCCACCGGCCGCAGCCGGGTGATGCGCGAGCCCATGGTGTGCACGATCCGCCACCCGCCGAAGAGCGTGCCCAGCGAGATCATGGTGTACGCGCCCAGCTCGATCCAGTACGGCACGTGGTCGAAGTTGCGCACGTACAGGTGGCTCAGGATCCCCGTCTCCCTGGCGAACATGTCCTGCGTGGCCACGAGCAGCGCCATGATGATCCCCATGGTCTTCTGCGCGTCGTTGCTGCCATGCGCCAGCGACAGGAACCCCGAGCTGGCCAGCTGCGCCCCGCGGAAGAAGCGGTCCACCCGGCTGGCCGCGGCGCGCCGGAAGATCCAGTACACCGCCACCATCAGCAGGAAGCCCATGGTGGCGCCCAGCATGGGGGAGACGACGATGGCCGCCAGCGTCTCGGTCCACTTGTGCCCCCAGGTGACGGCGCTGGTTCCCGCCTTGGCCAGCCCCGCGCCCGTGATGCCGCCGATCAGCGCGTGCGACGAGCTGGAGGGGATGCCGTACACCCAGGTGATCAGGTTCCAGGCGATGGCGCCCAGCAGCGCGCCGAACACCACGTTCGGGTCCAGCACCTTCACGTCGATGAAGCCGCTCCCCACCGCCTTGGCCACCATGGTGCCGGTGGTGAACGCCGCCACGAAGTTGAACAGCGCCGCCCACAGCACCGCCTTGAAGGGCGAGAGCACGCGCGTGCCCACCACCGTGGCGATGGAGTTGGCCGAGTCGTGGAAGCCGTTCACGAAGTCGAACGCGAACGCCACCAGGATGATGACGAGGACGTAGGCGATCACGGCCGGCTCACGAGTTCTTGATCGCGACGGACTCGATGACGTTCCACACGTCGTCGCACAGGTCCACCGCGTCCTCGAGCTTGTCGAACAATTCCTTCCACTTCAGCACTTCCAGCGCCTCGGCGCCGTCGTCGAACAGCCCGCCGATGGCCGAGTGGTAGATGGCGTCGCCCTCCTCCTCCAGCCGCTTCAGCTCGCCGCTGCGCTGCAGGATCAGCTTGGGCTTCTTCAGGTTCTGCACCGACTCGGCCAGCACCACCGCGGCGCGGCAGAGCACCCCGGCCAGCTCCGCGGCCTGCGGGCGGAACTCGCGGATGCGGAACATCTGCGCCCGCCGCGCCACGCCGTCCACCACGTCGATCACGTCGTCCAGCCGCGAGGCCAGCAGGTGGATGTCCTCGCGGTCGATGGGGGTGACGAAGCTCTTGTCGATGCGCACGATGATGTCGTGCGTCAGCACGTCGGCCTCGTGCTCCACGTCCTTGATCTTCTGCACCAGCTCCTGCAGCCGGTCGGGCTCGGCGAAGAGCTTGGCCAGGAGGTCGGCGGAGATCGAAAGCTTCTGCGCGAGGTCCCCGAACATGGGGAAGAACTGCTCGTCGCGCGGGATCAGGCGCACGGTCCCATCCTCCGGTGTGGGAGCGGATTTGTAACGGCTGGGGCTTCGGCGCCGGATGGCGGCGGGCCGCGTGTAACGGCCCCTCCCCGGCCCCGAAGCGCGCGAAAGCTACGTCTCGCCCGCGCGGCCGGAAAGAGCGCGGTGCGAGCGGTGACGGGGAGATCGAAGGTTTGTTACGAAAGCGTGACGGGGCGCGGGTGGGTACGTGACGGCGGCGGGGCATGTTGGGGCGTCCGGATGCAGCTCCGTACCCAACCGCGAACCGACGAGACATTGACGATGAAGAAGCTCCTGCCCGGCGCCCTGGCGCTCGCGGCGTTCCTCTCCGCCTGCGCCGGCGGCGGCGACGAAAAGGCCCCCGGCGCGGACGGCGCGAAGGCGGGCGGCGCGGGCGGAAAGGTCACGCTCACCGGCGCCGGCGCCACCTTCCCGGCCCCCATCTACAGCAAGTGGTTCTCGGACTACGGGCAGGCGCACGCGGTGCAGGTGAACTACCAGTCCATCGGCTCCGGCGGCGGGATCCAGCAGGTGACGGCGGGGACGGTGGACTTCGGCGCCAGCGACGCGCCGATGACCGCCGAGGAGAGCGCCAGGGTCCCCGGCATCCTGCAGCTGCCCACGGTCCTCGGCGCGGTGACGGTCATCTACAACGTTCCCGGCCTGGCGCAGCCGCTGAAGCTGTCGGGCGACGTGCTCGCCCGCATCTTCCTCGGGAAGATCACCCGGTGGAACGACCCCGCGATCGCCGCCGACAACGCGGGGGTGCAGCTTCCGGCGAGCAACATCGCCGTGGTGCACCGCTCGGACGGGAGCGGGACGACGTTCGTGTTCACCGACTACCTGGCGCAGGTGAGCCCGGAGTGGAAGGCGGCGGTGGGGAACGGGAAGTCGGTGAAGTGGCCGACCGGGCTGGGGGCGAAGGGGAACGAGGGGGTGGCCGGCGCGGTGAAGCAGACGGCCGGCTCCATCGGCTACGTGGAGCTTGCGTACGCCATGCAGAACCGGCTGTCGATGGCGTCGCTGAAGAACGCCGCCGGCCAGTACGTGGCCCCGTCGGTGGACGCGACGGCGGCCGCCGCCGCGGGCGTGGCCGAGCGCGTGGCGGGCGGCGACTTCCGCGTGTCGCTGGTGAACGCGCCGGGGGCGACGACGTACCCCATCTCCACCTGGACGTACCTGCTCGTCCCCCCGCACTGGCAGGACTGCGGCAAGGCGCGGGCGTTCGTGGGGCTGGTGAGCTGGGCGCTGGCGCAGGGCGACGACGCGGCCCGCCAGCTGGACTACGCGCCGCTGCCGGACCAGGTGCGCATGGGGGTGATGCAGAAGCTCGGCACCCTCACCTGCGGCGCGGACAACCAGGCCGTGCAGCCCGCGGCGTGACCGGCCGGTGAGCGATGGGTGATCGATCGGTAAAGCGATCGACGAGATGGGGATGAGCGGCGGGGCGGGGGAGCGAATCCTCCGCCCCGTCGTTTCGCATCCCAGGGCGATTATCGGGGACATCACCCACGACATCTCCGGATGCCATGCGACAGCGGGGCGCTTCGCGCCGAGAGCCCTCATCCCCCCCGCCCCCTTCTCCCGACAGCAGGAGAAGGGGGAGACCTCACCGTGAGGAGAGGCTTTCGGGGTGGAGCGGGGACATCCTGCCCGCCTGGCTGGCCCCCTCCCCCGGCCCCTCCGCCCGCTCCGCGGGGAGGGGAGAACGCAGCGCAGCACCAATGTCAGCTCATTGCCGAAATGCTGGACGGCAGTCCCGCAGGGACTTTGTGCTGTTGTTGCCGGTGAATTCCATTCACCGCTCAGCCCGGATGCGGGAAGAAGCCGGCCCTCCGCCATCGTTACATCACCGTGACGAAAGAGTGATCCAGGCGCGGTGGTGAGCACGGAAACTTTGGATGTCCGGCCCGGCCCGGCCCGGCCGGTGGCGGACGGCGGCGAGGGCGGGCGACGGCGTTACGGAGCCGTGACGCGTCGAGGGGAAGAGCGTGAAGGGCGGGGCGCATCTTCCCCCTGTCCCGCCGGGGAGATCCCCCGGAAACCCTTGCTACGCACGACAGACCTGAGAGGATCTGCCGGATGAACCTTCGCAACGTGCGAATCCCCCGCCTGCTCTGCGCCGCCGCGGCCCTGGCCCTGGGCGCACCGGCCACGCTGCTGGCGCAGTACCCCACGGGCTCGCTGCACGGCCGGCTGCAGGGCGAGTTCCGGACGTCCGACATCCACACCCAGAACGCCGACGGCACCGACGCCGCGCTGAACCAGGTGGTGGGGAACGAGTTCTTCATCCGCCGCGCCTACCTGGAGTTCGGCGCCCAGCTCGCGTCGAACATCACCGGCAAGCTGGAGGTGAACTTCACCCGCCGCACGGTGAACCTGGAAGACGCCTACGTGGACGTGGGGCTGGGGCGGTTCCTGAGCTGGCGCGTGGGGCAGGAGAAGAAGCCCATGGAGCGCCAGGAGCTGAACTCCTCGAACTCGTACCTCACGGTGGAGCGGGGGGCGCAGATCAACGGCCTGAAGAACCCGAACCTGGTTTCGCAGAACAACTTCCTGGTGGCCGCCGGGTTCGCCAGCCACGACGTGGGCACCTCGCTGGAGCTGCACGGCGCGGCCGACGCGCGCATCCCCGTTTCCCTGCGCCTGGGCGTGTGGAACGGGGCGGGGAAGGACGTGAGCGAGGTCAACGACGCCAAGACCTTCGGCGGGCGGCTGGTGGTGAGCCCCATCCGCAACCGGCTCTCTCTGGGCGCGTCGTTCATGAGCCACGACGACCCCATCACCGTGGGCGGCAAGCTCGCGGTGGACAGCGCGGGCCGCTCCACCGCCTTCGGGGTGGACGGCGAGTGGGGCAACCTGGACCGCGGGCTGCACGTGATGGCCGACGCGGCGTTCGGCAGGGAGGGGCGCGTGGGAGCGCTCACCCCGGCCATCGCCGGCCTGCGCCCGGTGCCGGTGCCGGCGGGAAGCACCCTGGAGCCGCGGTTCACCACCTTCCACGTGGTGGGCGAGTACCGGTTCCTCCTTCCCGAGAACGGCTACCTGTGGGCGGTGGGCCCCGTCTTCCGCTTCGACCGCACCAACCCCGACACCCGCAACACGGAGATCTCGTCCACCCTGCTGACGCCGGGGCTGAACGTGTACTTCTCGCCCCGCACCTGGCTGATGTTCAACTACGACGTGGTGAGCCCGGGCGACGGGCTGGACCTGGGGCGCGGCGCGGGCGAAAGCGTGCACTCCTTCAAGTCCATGCTCCGCATCTGGTTCTGAACTCCCACCCACCACGACGAGAGACAGGGTCCATGAAGCGCATCCTCACCGCGGCCGCGCTGGCCGCCACGCTCCTTCCCGCGGCCGCCCGGGCGCAGACGCTGACGGCGGCGGGGGCCACCTTTCCCGCGCCGCTCTACACCCGCTGGTTCGCCGAGTACCGCGCGGCGCACGGGGTGGCCGTGAACTACCAGGCCATCGGCTCGGGCGGCGGGATCAAGAACCTGCAGGAGATGACGGTGGACTTCGGCGCCACCGACGGCCCCATGAGCGACGCCGAGATGGCCGCGGCGCGCGGCGGCCAGGTCCTGCACATCCCCACCACGCTGGGCGCGGTGGCGGTGACCTACAACGTTCCCGGCGTGGCCGGCGGGCTGAAGCTGACCCCCGAGGTGATCGCGTCGATCTTCAACGGCACGCTGCGCGGCTGGGACGACGCGCGCATCCGCGCGCTGAACCCCGGCGTGGCGCTGCCGCACCGCCCGGTGCTGGTGGCGCACCGCTCCGACGGCTCCGGCACCACCTACATCTTCACCGACTTCCTCTCCTCCGCCTCGGCCATGTGGCGGCGCACCATCGGCACGGGAAAGAGCGTGAGCTGGCCGGTGGGGCTGGGCGGCCGCGGGAACGAGGGAGTCGCGGGGATCGTGAAGCAGACGCCGGGAAGCATCGGCTACGTGGAGCTTGCGTACGCCAACCAGAACCGCCTGCCGGTGGCGGCCATCCGCAACCGCGCGGGGCAGTTCGTGATGCCCACCACCGAGTCCACCACGGCCGCCGCCGCCGGGGTCGCGGTCCCCGCGAACAGCGACCTGCGGATCTCCATCGTAAACGGGCCGGGGGCGAACGCGTACCCCATCTCCTCGTTCACCTGGATCATCACCTACGCCGACGTGCGCGACAACGCGAAGGCGCGGCAGATCCGCGACTTCCTGACCTGGGCGGTGCACGAGGGGCAGCGCTTCGGCCCGGCGCTGGACTACGCGCCCCTTCCCGCGGCGATCGTGGCCGCGGACGAGGCGAAGATCCGGCTGATCCACTGACCGCGCGGAGGTGCTGAGTGCCAAGTGCCTAGTGCCAAGTGCCTAGTGCCAAGTGCCAAGTGCCAAGTTTCAAGTGCTGAGCACTCACGCACTCATGCACTTCCGTGCTGTCTCGGGATGCATCGAGCGAAGGCCGGGATGGCCTCGCGGAACAGCTCTCAACGAGGAGAGGAATGGCGAACGTCGTAGAAGCCGCGCTGCCGCCGCCCGCGCGGGGGCGGTTCGCGCTGGGGTGGCACCGCAGCAGCGCGTCGGACCTGGCATGGCGCGGGGTGCTGGTGGCGTTCGGCCTCAGCATTCCCCTGCTGCTGCTGGGGATCACGCTGCTGCTGTGGCGCGGGGCCATGCCCGCCATCTCCCGCTTCGGCGGCGGCTTCGTCGGCAGCAGCGAGTGGGACCCGGTGAGCGACAAGTTCGGCGGGCTGCCGTTCATCTTCGGCACCATCGGCTCGTCGGTGATCGCCGTGGCCATCGCGGTGCCGCTCTCCATCGGCCTGGCGCTCTTCCTCACCGAGCTGGCGCCCCGCTGGCTGGCCGCGCCCATCGCCTTCGCCACCGAGCTGCTGGCGGCCATCCCGTCCGTGGTCTACGGGCTGTGGGCGGTGTTCGTGCTCGTTCCCTTCCTCCGCGACCACGTGCAGACGCCGCTGTCCGAAGGGATCGGCGGCACGCTCGGCATCTTCGCCGGTCCCGCGTACGGCCCGTCGCTCCTCGCGGGCGGGGTGATCCTGGCCATCATGATCATCCCCTTCATCTCCGCCGTGTCGCGCGAGGTGATCGCCGCGGTGCCGCCGGCGCAGCGCGAGGCGGCGCTGGCGCTGGGGGCCACGCGGTGGGAGTCGACCTGGCAGGTGGTGCTCCCCGCCGCGCGCGCCGGGCTCATCGGCGCGGTGATGCTGGGCCTCGGCCGCGCGATCGGCGAGACCATGGCGGTGACGATGGTGATCGGGAACACGCCGCAGATCCCCCATTCGCTCTTCGCCCCCGCGTACACCATGGCCAGCGTCCTGGCCAACGAGTTCGCCGAGGCCAGCGGCGACGTGCACCGTTCCGCGCTGATGCTGGTCGCCCTGCTGCTGCTGGGCGTGACGCTGGTCGTGAACGCGATGGCGCGCGCGCTGGTGTGGCGCGTGAACGCGGGAACGCGGAGGGCCGCGTGAGGATTCACGGGCTCACAAACCATCCGGCCACCGTGCAGCCCGACGCATGCGCCGCCGGCCGCAGGGCGCACGAGCCGTCCCTCCCCCAGGCGGTTTTGGGGGAGGGACAGGCGCTGCCCGGACGCGACGGGAGTCGCGCCGGACAGCGCCAGGGAGAGGGCCCGCGGGGGCGAGGCAGCGAAGGGAGGGCCGCGTGAGCACGGTCACCCTGCGCGACCGGCGCCGGCGCGCCACCAGCGCGGTGATGCTCGCGCTCACCGGCGTGGCCGCGGTGCTCACCGTGGTCCCGCTCGTCCTCATCTTCGGCTACCTGCTCCGCGAGGGCGCGTCGTCGCTCGACCTCTCCTTCTTCATCCACACGCCGCGGCCGACGGGGGAAGCGGGCGGGGGGATGGGGAATGCCATCGTGGGCACGCTGGAGATGGTGGGGCTCGCGGCGCTGATCGGCCTCCCCGTCGCCGTGCTGGCGGGCGTCTACCTGGCCGAGGCCGAGGGGAGCCGGCTGGCCACCGTGGTGCGCTTCACGGCGGACGTGCTGAACGGCGTCCCCTCCATCGCCGTGGGCATCTTCGTCTACCTGCTGATCGTCGTCCCCACGGGCGGCTTCAGCGCGCTGGCGGGCTCGGTGGCGCTGGCGACGATGCTGGTGCCGATGGTGACGCGGACCACGGAGGAGATGGTGCGCCTGGTTCCCCGCGAGCTCACCGAGGGCGGGCTGGCGCTGGGGATGCCGCGCTGGCGCACCATGCTGGGCGTGGTCCTTCCCGCCGCGCGCGGGGGGATCCTGACCGGCGCGCTGGTGGGCGTCGCCCGCATCGCGGGGGAGACGGCGCCGCTGCTGTTCACCGCGCTGGGGAACCAGTTCTGGCAGCTGGACCCGCGGCACCCCACCGCCGCGCTGCCGCTGCAGATCTTCTCCTACGCCATCTCGCCGTACGAGGACTGGCACCGGCAGGCCTGGGCCGGCGCGCTGGTGCTGATCCTCCTGGTGCTGGGCCTGAGCCTGGGCGCGCGGCTGGTGCTGGGCCGCGCGCACAAGAACGCATGAACGAGACGATGAAGACCATGGATGCTCAGCCTCTGCAGTCGAGGCCCGCCGCTCCGGCGCCCGCCGCCGCGCCCGTCCGCCCGGCGCCGCAGGCGCGCGACGCCGTGTTCCGCTCCGGCGACACGAAGTCCGTCCCCGCGGTGGAGGCGAGCGGCTTCTCCTTCTGGTACGGCGCCACGCAGGCGCTGCACGGCATCGACCTCGCCATCCCCGACCGCAGGGTGACGGCGCTGATCGGGCCGTCGGGGTGCGGGAAGAGCACCTTCCTGCGCTCCATCAACCGCATGAACGACCTGATCCCCGGCGTGCGCCACCAGGGCGACATCCGCCTGGACGGGCGCAGCGTGTACGACAGGGGGGAAGACGTCGTCCATCTCCGCCGGCGGGTGGGGATGGTGTTCCAGAAGTCCAACCCGTTCCCCAAGTCGATCTACGACAACGTCGCGTACGGCGTGCGGGTGAACGGGCTCGCCCGGAAGCGCGGCGACCTGGACGCGATCGTGGAGCAGTCGCTGAAGCGCGCCGCGCTCTGGGACGAGGTGCGCGACCGGCTGGGGAAGAGCGCGCTGGGGCTTTCGGGCGGGCAGCAGCAGCGGCTGTGCATCGCCCGGGCGCTGGCGGTGCGCCCCGAGGTGCTGCTGATGGACGAGCCGGCCAGCGCGCTGGACCCCATCGCCACGCAGAAGATCGAGGAGCTGATCTACGAGCTGAAGGACGAGTACACCATCGTGATCGTGACCCACAACATGCAGCAGGCGGCGCGCGTGTCCGACCTCACCGCCTTCTTCTACATGGGCCGGCTGGTGGAGGTGGGAAAGACGCAGCAGATCTTCACCAACCCGCGCGAGGAGCGCACCGAGGCGTACGTCACCGGGAGGTTCGGATGAGCCCGGTGCCCGGTGTCCGCCACTTCCACGAGGAATTGGCGCGGCTCAAGTCGCGGCTGCTGGAGATGAGCGCGCTGGCCGAGGAGCTGGTGGGCGCGGCGGTCGAGGCGCTGCAGGAGCGCGACGGGGGGAAGGCGGCCATGGTCATCGCCCGCGACCGCGACCTGGACCTGATGGAGACGGAGATGGACGACCTGTGCATCCATCTCCTGGCCCTGCAGCAGCCCATGGCGCGCGACCTCCGGCTGATCACCATGGCGATGAAGATCAGCAACGACCTGGAGCGCGTGGGCGACCACGCGGTGAACATCGCCGAGGGCGTGCCGCACCTGGCCGACGCGCCGATGTTCAGCGACCTGCCGGAGATCGAGGAGATGGCGCGGATGGCCAGGGAGATGCTCTCCGACGCGCTCGACTGCTTCGTGCGCGCCGACGCCCCGGGGGCGCTGGAGGTGATCGAGCGCGACGACCGCGTGGACCAGATGCAGGACTCGCTCTTCCGTATCCTGCTCACGCACATGATGGAGGACCCGCGGCGCATCGGCCCCTCGCTCTCGCTCTTCCTGGTCAGCCGCAACCTGGAGCGCATCGCCGACCTGGCGACGAACATCGCCGAGGACGTGGTCTTCCTGGTCGAGGGCCGCAACATCAAGCACGGGCTGCGCCTCGACGCCTCCTGAATGTCCAGCCAGTTTGTGCGAGGGAAGGTGCTTCTTTAGGTCGATCGCCCCGCGAATATTCGTTTCGGGTTATCCGTCGCTCACAAATACAGGCAAGAGGGACTTGCGTACGATCGCTTCGACAGCACGCCGAGAATTAACTCCGAACTTAGCCAGTATTTTTTCCGTGTGATGTTTTGCTGTATGTTCGCTAATTCCCAGTTCATGCGCGATTTCCCAATTACTCTTTCGGACCAGAAGTAGTTCGGCCACTTGGGATTCCCGCTGGGTGAGGCCAAACCTGCGTTGCATCTCTGGCCAAACCATGAAACCGGAATGGATCCGCTTAAATACAACCAGGAATATACGACCGATATTCCCCATTCCTTCCGCGATGTCATAAATCCAGAAGCCGGTCCCCGTGGACTTATCGTGGCCGTTGGAGCTTGGCGGATACCCGTTGCCGGTTAGGTGTTCGAGTATCGTTTCGAGAAGCCCCGACCTTCCTAGATTCAGCCCTTGGCTCATCCAAAGGACCGAGCCGTTTCCGGCCAACAGCATGCAGTCCCTTTCGCATGCTTCGAGGACTCGAATCAAGAGACGTAATGTACCCCCCTCAGGCGTTTGATTGGGTGGCATACACGCAACCTGAAGTGCCTCGCTCCTGAATCCCTCCGCGTTGCCCCGTAGGTAGAACTTGCCCATGTCTTCACTCCTCTTCACGAGTATATTCCCAAACGAACCGATTGTTCACTGCCTGTTAGTGTTCAAATTTCGGACCTTGGGGAAAAAACGGAGGACAAATGTCCGATTTCACGCAGTACCTCGCCGCGGCGTATGATGGTCTCTACCTCTGGGGAATTCCCATCGAGCCGCCGCACGGCAGAATTGGGCTGATGCGGCGAAAGGATCTCGAGATAATGCTGGTAGCAAATGCCATTCGGGATCAGCGCTACCGACAGCGGCTTCTCGAGGACGCCCGCAGTCTGATTCAAGAAACAACCGGGCTGATCATTCCCGAAGACATTAGCATTCATGTGCTTGAAGAAAGTGGAGCTAACGTATATCTGGTCATCCCTCACGATCCGTGGCACAGCAACGAAGAAATGCCGGCGACTCGAGAAAGAATGGAATGGCTTCTGACATGGCATCGGAGTACTCTGCTGAATGAAGATCAGTGTGTGCAACTCATCACGAAGGCTTGGACCGATAACGCGTTCGCTGGAGCGCTCGTCAGTAATCCGAGAGAAACCATCGAGCAGTGGTTGGGTCTGAATCTTCCTGCTGAGTTGAGCATCGAGACTTTGGTCGAGAAATCTGATACGGTCTACATCATCCTCCCGGAGCGAAGCCGCAGTTGGGACCCGGTGGGTACCGACGCTGCTTGGGCCCGGGTGAATATCGATCCCGTTTTCGTAGAGGTACTGCAATCGGGTGTTCCCGTGGACGACCGTACAATATACGGACCGCTGTGTGCCGATAAACCTGGGACGCAGCGCGATTGGTGGTGCTTCCAAGCTGCGTGTACCTACTGCAAAGCCACTCTCCAATAGGTTTCATCGCCTCCACGCGAGATTAGCGACATGAATACCTTGGCTTGGTCCGAGGACGAGCTTCAGCGCATTTCGTATCGCGCGAGATCTCTCTGTGAAAGACTTCAGCTCGCGATCACTTTCGCTGATGGTGCGGACCCGCGCACAGCCGACGATCGCCTGTCGCGGTGGTGCCAGATCGTCGCGGAAGGAGACTGGGCCAAGTTCCGTACAATCCTGAACTTCGATGGACTAAGTTTGGAGGAAGTCACGGAAATTATCTGTCGCGTTCCTGCGGAATCCTGCGCGGATGTGCCTGACTGGGCTCGCATCGTACGATCAGCGCTTTTTGACACGAGCAGTGAGGTGGCAAAGAAGAGGGAATTCCGTGAGCGTCCTGCAGATCTGTCCAACCCGACCCGACTATTTTCGAGTGCGTGGGAACCTCTGGTAGCGGTAGCAGACGCCAGACTCCGGTCGGAAGTGCCTGATTTGGCAGATCTAATTACATCCGAAGCATATGTCTCGCTTCAGGAGTGGCTGCTCGACACATTATCCGAACTTGGCCATGCAACGCTCCAATTGGAGTTCGAGGTATTCGTGGCGTGCACCCATTCCGCCGCGCTTCGTGCTTCGCAGCATGACGCCTCAACTGCTCTGTCAAGCTATCTCACCGAGATGCCTCGTGGTCTGCTAGCAAAGGTTCTGCAAGAGTATCCTGTGCTAATGCGTTTGGCTGGTACTGTCGCCGTTCAGTGGATCGACACTGTCGTGGAGTTTTTCTTACGATTCAAGCAGGACCGGTCTGCGATTGAGTGCATGGTAGGCCACACCGGTGGTGCTCTCGGAATTATCAAGCATCTGCAATGCCGCCTCTCGGACCGACACAATGGAGGACGGTCAGTCATCGAAGTCGAGTGTTCGTCCGGGTCGCGGTTTGTTTACAAGCCCAAGCACGTGGGGGTGGAGAAGGCATTTAACAATCTGCTTTCATGGCTCGACGCAAACAGATTTCCGGTGAAACTACAGACCTTCGAAGTCATTGACCGAGGTAGCTATGGCTGGACTTCGTTCGTTGACACCCGCAATTGTGAGGACCGGTCGTCTTATGCTGAGCGTTTGGGTGCTCTTCTATGCCTCGCCTACGTTCTCGGTGCTGTTGATCTGCACGGCGAGAACCTGATATCATCGGGTGATCATCCTTTGATCGTCGATCTGGAGACGATCATGCATCCCGAGATCGGCACTGGCCCCCATGCTCCGTCTTTCTCTGGCTCTGCGGAACCAGGTGCTGCCTACGATTCGGTGCTTCGCACGGGCTTGCTGCCGCTTTGGAACATTGGACTTGCAGATGAGCGCGATCTCAGCGGGTTTTCCCGGTTCTGGGATGCTTCTCACGTTTGCTCAGGCATACCGGACGTCGGAATCATTTCGTGCGATTGTGCCAGCATACTGAAGGGCTTTGACGCTAGCTACCGCTTCCTTGTTGCAAACAAATCCATCTTACTATCCGACCAAGGTCCGATCTTTCCGCTCTCGCAAACGATTCTACGGCTCGTTTTCCGTGCTACGGCCGCATATGCAAGGATTCTGAAAAGAGCCACGGCACCTCAATCGCTGCGGGATGGAATCGATTTTTCTATCACCCTCGAAGCTTTAGCTCATGCTGGGCTTTGTTTCGATAAGAGACCATCTTTCTGGCCTCTGGTGCAAGCTGAGCGGAACACCCTGGCCTGCCTCGACATCCCACTATTTCAGGTCACGCCCGCGACAACAGACCTTTCGTTACTGGAGGAACGCGATGTTCCCTCGCTTTTTCGAGACTCCGCATATGATCGGGTAAAGCAGAGGCTCGCCGGGCTGAGTGAACGAGATTTGCAGGAGCAGATCGGATTGATTGTTGGAGCTCTTTTCGCGAAGCGAGGCTATCTATTGCATCGCGTGCCATGGATCACAAGCGAACCTATCCATGCTACCGCGAATGGCGGAACAGAACTTGACCAGTTTGTCGATGCTGCCATAGATATCGGCGAAATGCTTTCCCGCACTGCGATCCCACTATTCGGCGGGTCCGTGTGGATACACCCGCGGTATAGCCCCAAGAATAACTACGCACAATATACAACGTTAGGCCCAAACTTCTTTGATGGGTCTTGCGGTGTGGCAGTTTTCTTGTCTTATCTTGCTGTCGTAAGTGGTGTAGAGCGATATGGAGACTTAGCCCTTCGAGCACTGCAGCCCTTGCATGGTGCGATACGTCACCTTCCTGTCCTTGGAACTCCTATCGGAGGTGGAATAGGCTACGGATCGATTCTATACTCCCTCGCCAAAATCGGACGACTGATCGATAGCCAGGGAGTAATCGAGGACGCGAGGCGCGTCGCCTTGCACATAACGGACGAAGCAATTGCGGCAGACGTTAAATACGACGTGTTGTCCGGAGCGGCAGGGGCAATTTTGGGGCTATTGACCTTCTGTGAGGACGCTCCTGACGGATGGCTTTTATCAAAGCTCCGCCGCTGCGGCGACCACCTTCTCCAGAACGCCCGCAGACACCCGGGAGGCGGCTGGGGTTGGCCAAGTGTAGGGTCAAACCTGCAAACTGGATTCTCCCATGGTGCTGCCGGGATCGCCTATGCCCTTCTGCGCTTATACCGAGCTACGTCTGCGGACCAGTACCTCGAAGCGGCTACAAACGCCGTAGCGTTCGAAGATTCTATGTTTGTTCCCGAGCAGGGGAATTGGCTGGACCTCAGATGTCCGGAAGAAGATGAGGATGAGGCCTATGCGCAGGGATGGTGTAACGGAGCCCCTGGAATAGGCCTCGCACGGTTGGGAGGTCTGAAAATTCTCGACACTCCTTCTATTCGTCACGACATCGACAGTGCGGTCCGCACCTGCATGATCAGTGACTTGGGCGATAGCGACCACGTCTGCTGCGGAAACATGGGCCGCGTCGAGTTCCTGTTAACATCAGGCTTGGTCCTTCAACGACCGCAATTGCTTCAGCATGCGCACGCTACTGCTGCGGAGGTTCTCGCGCTGGGGCGATCTTCGGGTGCATATCGTTGTGGTTCCTTGCCATTCTTCAATCCTACATTCTTTCAGGGCTGCACCGGAATCGGATACGAGTTCTTACGGTTAGCGCGTCCTGAAACCGTTTCCTCCGCTCTCCTATGGGAGTAAGCCTCTCGCACAAGCTTGCCGGACGTTCACACCGAGGATGAAGGCGCAGTCGTAACCGCCCTCCGCCGCCTTGGCGGCCGCGAACCCCAGCAGGTGGCGGCGCGACAGGTTGCGGCGCGGTCGCGACGCTGCGTACCTCGCGGCCTTCGCTCTTCTTCACGATTATCACTCCGGGACCGGTGACTTCGGCACAGTGGGCATCTTCGCCAAAGGCGAAACCGCGGTGCGAAGTCGTTCCGTCGAAAGAACGTATGATCGTTGTCCGCGTCGGCGTGGCTCTATTGAATAGGTACCCGTTCCCCTCCCCTCTTTGCCCCATCTCCTGCCGCAACTACTACCGAAGTCACTCGAGGAATCATAAGAGGACAAGGGCACCAGAGCCGCATCCGCTTCCTCCTGGTCCTCCGGTTCCTCTGAGTCAAAAAGAAAGCGGGCTCGCGCATCATCCCGCGGCTCGCGCATCATCCCGCGGCCCACATTCTTTTCGCACTGCGCACTCAGCACTTCTTCTCCTTCACCCCCGCCCGCGGTTCGCCCAGGGATCCTCGCTCTTCCACGTGCGGTCGTGCGGCGAGTAGAGGAAGACCAGGCCGCCGTTGCGGATGCGCGGGATCAGCGTGCGGGCGCGCGCCGGCGACACGGCCGGGCACCCCTCGCTGCGGCCCGCGCCCTCGCGCGTGACGTACGGCGCGCCGTGCACCACCACGCCGCGCTCGCGCGCCCGGGCGTTGAAGCGCCCCGACACGCCGCGCAGCCGCAGCCCGATGGAGCTGTACAGCCGCCCGTTGGCGTGGCCGCTGAAGCGGTACGTCTCCTGGGCCACGAACAGCCCCAGCGACGTGGCCTCGCTGCCATGGCGGTTGCTGAAGCGCCGCGGCACCCCGCCGCGCGGCGCGCTCCCGCGCCCGTGCGCTACCGGGAACGGCCCCTCCACGATGCGCAGCTCGCGCATGTCGAACACGTAGCCGCGCGGCGTCTCGGCATCCAGCCCGTAGTCCACGAAGTACAGGTACGGCTTGCGCACGTGCTCCGGGTGCGCCGCCTTGTACGCGTAGTACGCGCGGAACGCCATCCGCAGCGCGTCGCGGTCGCTGGTGTTCACCCGCGGGCCCAGCCGCGCCAGCGCCCGCTGCACGCGCAGCCCCTGCGGCCCCGTCTCCACCCGCGCGGCCGCGAGCACCGCGCGCGAGGTCCGCAGCACCGCCGCGGCGCGCCCGCTGGACGACGACCGGCTCGTGCTCCCGCGTCTGCGCGGCGCGGTGTCGGGGTGGGCGCGCGCGGGCGCCAGCGTGGGGCGGGCGGTGGGGCGCGGGGCCAGGTCGGCGGCGGGCGCGGTCACGGGCACTGCGGCCTCGTTCGCGACGGCGGTGCGCGCCAGTCCCCCCGGGACGGTTCCGCGCGCCTGGCCGATGCCCGCGCCGACGACGATGCCGGCGGCGACGAGCGCAAGCAGGTTGGGAGATCGCATCGCTGCTTCTCGCGTGTACCGGAGCGCACGGCGTGGCCGCCCGCGCCCGGGTGGGCTGGATTGGTTTGGATCTCGCTGCGCGGCCCCGGGGGGATCGGCCTGCTGTGGCCGACGGGTCAAGCGCAGTCCACGGCTGTGGTTGTGTACAACGGATTGTAGTCACCCGCCCGCCGTCTGTCAAACACCGTTTTCATTAATTTTCGTGCGGAGGTGCGTGGGGTTGTTCGCACGGAGGGTGAGGCGAACGGCAGGGTGGGGGATGAATCGCGTTCGCGCGGGATGCAGGCGCCGTCGAGCAGCCGTAGATTCGGGCGCCGCCTCACCGAGGCGATCTCGTCTGGCGGATGATGCCGACCTGCGAAACGTGCCGCCGATGGCGTTTCGACCGGAAGCGCCGACGGCGGGTGATAACTCGTGATATGGGAAGCACATGGACTTCGATCTGGCGACCGGTACCGCGATCCTGGAGCGCACGCCCGGCACTCTGCGCGCGATGCTCGCCGACCTCCCGAGCGCGTGGCTCGACGCCACCGAGGGCCCCGAGACGTGGAGCCCGTATGTCATCGTGGGCCACCTGATCCACGCCGAGCGCGCCGACTGGATCCCGCGCGCGCAGATCATCCTGGCGCGGGGACCCGACCGCCGCTTCGCCCCCTTCGACCGCCTCGCCCAGTTCCGCGAAAGCGAGGGGAAGTCGCTAGCCGAGCTGCTCGACGAGTTCGCGCGCCTCCGCGCCGGGAGCCTGGCCACCCTCGCCGGCTGGCACCTGACCGATGCCCAGCTCGCGCTGGAGGGCGAGCATCCCGCGTTCGGCGCGGTCACGCTGCGCCAGCTGCTGGCCACCTGGGTCGCGCACGACCTCGGCCACATCGCGCAGACGGCCCGCGTCATGGCCAAGCAGTACCGCGAGGCGGTAGGCCCTTGGCGCGCCTATCTCCCCGTCATGGACCGGTGATACCGGATCTGGCTATCATCTGTGCATTACAAACGCACAGAGAGACGTCATCCTGAGTCGAACACCGCGCTGCGCGCGACCACGGAGGATGAAAGGAGATTGGTGGTGAGCGCTGATGCCACAGAATGAGCGGATCAGCCTCGCGCAGTTTGCGAGGCTTCCCGTAGTTGTTGCTGCGACTTCAGTCGCCGGTGACCGGCCGCGCCGCGGACTTTCTATTCAGGCCGGCCATACCTTCGTTGCCCCTGCACGAGCGATTGCAGGCCGAAGGATCCATGGGCGAGGTCGCACGTGCGCTTCCGGATTGCACGATCGATCTCCGAATCCGGTAAGAGACGATCCCTATCGCGGGTCCGAACGAAGGCGCCGCGGGGCTCGTTCGCCCCGCGGCGCTTGCATCTCCAACCAGGCCCGTCAGTAGTCCGCGGGGAGCGTGTAGAACTGGTTCCCCGCGATCACCCCGTCCTGGGCCGCGGGAATGGGGACGTAGCTTCCGCCCGGCCCCCGCGGGGTGTTCCGGAGCTCGCTGAAGGTGTAGAGGGCCCATGCCCCCTTGCGCACGGAGACGGCGCCGATCTTGTCCAGCGCGGCGAACGGGTCGCTGGCGTCGCCGTTCAGGACCGCGAACAGGTCTTCCCAGTACGGGCGGGAGACGGCCTGCAGCGGCACCAGCACCGTCATCCGCTCGTCCACCCGCCTTTCCGTTGCCTTCTCCATCCCCCCGCTGAACCCCTGGAACTGGCCCGACGCCGTGATCACCTGCCCCAGGGTGGCCGTGGGCGGCGCATTCGTGATCCGCTGCTCCTTCGACGCCAGGCGGTTGAACACCACCGCCTGCACGGCCTGCATCCCCTTCTTCAGCTGGTCGCGCGGCACGGTGCCGGGCGGCGGGTTCTCGTTCACCAGCAGCCGCGCCAGCAGCCCCAGGTCCGTGCCGCGCGGCGGGAGCACGCCGGTGTAGATGCTGAGCGGCTCGTCCAGCCGCGCGTCCTGGTTCTCGTCCGCGGGGGAGAGCGCGAAGCGGTAGCAGCGCTGGAAGAAGCGGCCGTTGTTGATGACCAGGGTGACGGCCACCTCCTGCGCGAAGCCGCCGCACGCCTCGTAGTAGTTGGGCCCCGCGCGGTAGATGCCCATCCGCGGCGCGGACGCGGTGCCCCATTCGATCTTCTCGGCGCGGTCGTGGTTGGCGCCGCACCCCGCGTTGGCGTCCACCGACAGCCGGCCGCCGTCGGCCTGCGGGTGGTCGAAGCCGATGCGGGTGCCGCCGGCGGTCACCACGTGCAGGTCCACGTCCACGTCGGCGCCCCAGCTCAGCGCGAACGACAGCGCCCGCGGCACGCCGTCGTCCAGCAGGTTGATGGTCCCGCTCTTCACCCGCGAGCGCGAGGCCGGCGGCACGGCGGCCGCGCCCGCCACCACGTTCGCCGGCGCGCGGTAGTCCACGGCCAGCTGGAGGGTGAAGTTGGCGAGCGTCGAATCCTCCGGCAGCGTCAGGATCAGGTCCACGTGGTACGCCGCCGCCGCGGCGCTCGGCGCGCGGAGGTATTCCACGCCCGCCAGCATCGCCGGGCCGGCGGGTCCGTCCGCCGCGGCCGGTGCCCGGCTGGCGGCGGCCGACGGCGCGCGGGTGAGGTCGATCTCCCAGCGGCCGGGCTGGCGCCGGTTCCGTTCTCACGCTTTCAGTCGCGCACGTCTTCGCGTGCCGCTGAGCCGGGCTCTTGGCCGCACGCGCCGGCTGGCGCCTGACCGATGCCCATTGTCGCGCGGCTGGGAAGGAGAGCATCCCGCGTTCGGCGCGGTCACGCTGCGCCAACTGCTGGCCTGGGTGGCGCACGACCTCGGCAACATCGCGCAGACGGCCCGCGTCATGGCCAGGCAGTACCGCGAGGCGGTAGGCCCCTGGCGCGCCTACCTCCCAATCATGGACCGGTGACGGGACTCCGAGCCGAAGTAGAGTTCCTCTGCCATCTGCGTGAACCGGATCCCGATCTTTCCCGGGCCGCCTCAGGTTCTCACGCCCGGCGGGAAGGATGCGCTTCGTCCCGGATTGCGCCTGTTTTTGCTGTTGAGTATGATCTTCTGTACGGAAGAGCGCGATCCGCGTTCTTCCTCCCCCTGACCCGGCAGAGGACGTCATGCGCAAGATCAGGCTGGACGTGGAGAACCTGCAGGTCGAGTCGTTCGCCACCGACCACGCGAGCGGGAAGGCGGGCACTGTGCACGGCCGCGAGTACACGGTGGGCCGGGAGTGCCCGACCATGGAACCGGGCGCGTGGGGATGCCAGAACAGCGGCGTCGCGTCATGTGTATGGTGCCCGCGCGAAACCGAGACGTGCCAGGACTGCAGCTGGACCGACGGCGACGGAGCCGAGTGCTACTGGTAGCGCGGGGCGGGCCACGGGAGGGATGCCGCCGCGGGTGACGGCACGGGTGCACGCCGCGAGGTTCACGCTTCCGCAGGAATGCCCCAGCCTGCAGAGCCGGGCAGGTGGAGTGCCGCGGGTGCGCCGAACAGCAAAACTAGTCGTGCGCATGGCGCGCGCTGAACGCCAGCCCGCGTAGCACGTGATCCCAGCGGCCCCGCGTTTCCATGCATCCAAACCGCAGAGGTCAGCCGCAATCGCGCTCTATTCCAATTCGGCGTGCCGTGCCCGCGAGGCCTCCCGCCGCTCGCGGGCGAGCCTGCGGCCGGGAGAATGGCTTTCCGCGTCCGGTGCATCGAGCGCCTCGTCGGACGCGTCGTGCCACATCGGCGCCCAGACTTCTTCTAGAATCGATTGCAGGACGGGATCGAAGAATTCCGTCAGCGCTCCCTTGCGAGCGGATGCCCCGGCGGGCATCTGGAAGTGGCTCAGGATGTCTGCGCGAAAATCCGGGGTGACGGATGCGAGCAGGCGCTCCAGCGCATCGGCGTCGAATCCCCGAATGATCTTTCCCCGCTCGTTTGCCTCCAACCGGAACTCGGCGTCGGGAAACCTCAGTCGCAGCGGACGATTCGGCGGTGAGTCCATGACTCCGATCAGTAGCGGTCGCGTGGATTGGAGCCAATCTGCATTCGTCATCATCCGATCGCCATCGCGTTGCGAACTGAAAACAGGAAAGCCGCGGAGGCGAACCCCCGCGGCTCATTGACGGATGCACAATCGCCTCAATCCGCCGCCTGCGCCGAATCGCCATCGCCGCTGCCGTCGCGGGTGCCGCGCACGGGCAGCTCCAGCTGCTGGCCGCCGGCGCCCGCCTGCTCGCGGCTCCTGCGGCGCACCTTGGTCTCGATCCAGCGGTTGAAGCCGTCCATGTAGGTGTAGATCACCGGCGTCACGTACAGCGTGATGATCTGGCTGAACGCCAGCCCGCCCACCACCGCGATCCCCAGCGGCCGCCGCGTCTCGGCGCCCGCGCCCAGCGCCAGCGCGATCGGCAGCGTGCCCGCCAGCGCGGCGACGGTCGTCATCATGATGGGCCGGAAGCGCACGTGCGCCGCGTGCACGATGGCGTGCTCGGCGCTCATCCCCTGGTCGCGCTCGGCCTCGACCGCGAAGTCGATCATCATGATCGCGTTCTTCTTCACGATCCCGATCAGCAGGATGATCCCCACGAAGGCGTAGACGGACAGCTCCGCGCGGCAGATGAGCAGCGCCAGCAGCGCCCCGAAGGCCGCGAAGGGGAGCCCCGAGAGGATGGTCAGCGGGTGGATCACGCTCTCGTACAGGATCCCCAGGATGATGTAGATCACGAAGATGGCGATCCACACCAGCACCAGCAGCCCCGCCTGCGTGCTCTGGAACACCTGCGCCGTTCCCGAGAACTGCGTGGTGACCCCCGCCGGCAGGTTCGCCGCCGCCAGCCGCTCCACCTCGGCCGTCGCCGCGCCCAGCGCCACCCCGGGCTTCAGGTTGAACGACAGGGTCACGGAGGGGATCTGCCCCGAGTGGCTCACCGCCACCGGCCCCGCCGTGCGGCTGAGCGACGCCACCGCGTTCAGCGGCACCAGCGCCCCCGTCTGCGAGCGGATGTAGAGGAAGCCCAGCGCCGAGATGTCCTGCTGGTACTGCGGCAGCAGCTCCAGCACCACCCAGTACTCGTCCTCGGGCGCGTAGATGGTGCTCACCTGGCGGCTGCCGTAGGCATCGTACAGCGTGCTCTGGATCTGCTCGCTGGTCACCCCGTACGCCGCGGCGCGCAGCGGGTCGATCTGCACCGTCACTTGCGGGTTGCTGACCTCCAGGTCGCTGTTCACGTCCTGGATCAGGTCGCTCTGCCGCAGCTCGCCCTCCAGCTTCGCCGCGGCCGGGTACAGCGACTCGATGTCGGAGCCCTGCAGCGTGAACTGGTAGGCGCTGCGCGAGCTGCGGCCGCCGATCTGGATGGCCGGCGGCAGCTGCACGAAGGCGTTGATCCCCGGCGTCCGCCCCAGCTTGCGCCGCAGCTCGTTCGCGATCTCCTGCGCCGGCAGCCGCTCGCCGCGCGGCTTCAGCGTCAGCAGCAGCCGCCCCGAGTTCGATCCCCCGCCGCCCCCGCCTCCGCCGCCGACGGACGACATCACCCCGGCGATGTTCGGGTCGCGCTGCGCGATGGCCGCGATCTGCCGCTGGTGCTTCACCATCTCGGTGAAGCTGATCCCCTGCGCCGCCTGCGTGCTCACGTTCAGCTGCCCCGTGTCCTGGTCGGGGATGAAGCCCTTGGGCACCAGCCGGAAGAGCACCACCGTGCCCACCAGTACCAGCAGCGAGAAGAGCATCACCACCCCGCGCCGCCGCATCGCCCAGTCGAGCGACGACTGGTACTTCGCCAGCGCCCAGTCGTACGCGGCCTCCGTCTTCTGATAGAATTTCCCGTGCGTCTCCCCCGCGTGCGAGCGCAGGAAGCGGCTCCCCAGCATCGGCGTCAGCGTCAGCGAGACGAGCCCGGAGACCAGGATCGCGACGGCGATGGTCACCGCGAACTCGCGGAAGAGGCGGCCGATGATCCCCGAGAGGAAGAGAAGGGGGATGAAGACGGCCACGAGCGACACCGTCATCGACACGATGGTGAAGCCCACCTCCTTCGCGCCGTCGATGGCCGCCCGCATCGGCGGCTTTCCCATCTCCAGGTGCCGGACGACGTTCTCCAGCATCACGATGGCGTCGTCCACCACGAAGCCCACCGCCAGCGTCAGCGCCATCAGCGACAGGTTGTCCAGCGAGTAGCCCAGGAACTTCATCACCGCGAAGGTGCCCAGGATCGACATGGGCAGCGCCAGCGCGGGGATCACCGTCGCCGACAGGTTGCGCAGGAAGAGGAAGATGACGGCCACGACCAGGAACAGCGTCAGCAGCAGCGTCAGCTTCACGTCGTGGACCGATTCCTGGATGCTGACCGAGCGGTCGAACAGCAGGTTCAGCTGCACGTTCCCCGGCACCTGCGAGCGCAGCGAATCGACCTCCGCGCGCACCTTCTCCGCCACGTCCACCGTGTTGGAGCCGGGCTGGCGCTGGACCGCGAGGACGATGGCGCGCGTGCCGTTGAACCAGCTCGCCGTTCTGTTGTCCTGCACGTCGTCCAGCACCCGCCCCAGCGCGCCCAGCTGCACCGCCGCGCCGTTGCGGTGGACGACGGTCACCGTGCGGAACCCCGCCGCGTCGTGCAGCTGCCCGTTGGCCTGCACCGTCAGCGACGTCGTCCGCCCGGCGATGACGCCCGTGGGCAGGTTGGCGTTCTGCTGGCCGATGGCGCTCACCACCTCGTCGATGCTGAGGTTGCGGTAGGCCAGGGCGGTCGGGTCCAGCTGCACGCGCACGGCGTACTTCTGCGAGCCATAGACGGAGACCTGCGCCACCCCCTCCACCGTCGACAACCGCTGGCCGATCGTCGTCTCCGCGATCTCGTCCATCTGCTGCAGCGAGACGGTGGGCGAGGTCAGCGCGTAGTAGATGATGGGCGCGTCCGCGGGGTTCGCCTTCCGGTACGAGGGCGGCTGGATGTCGGGCGGAAGCTGGCGCAGCGTCTTGGAGATGGCCGACTGCACGTCCTGCGCGGCCGCGTCCACGTCGCGGTTCAGCGAGAACTGGATGGTGACGTTGGTCGACCCCAGCGTGCTGGTCGACGTCATGTTGTCGATGCCGGGGATGGTGCTGAACGCCTTCTCCAGCGGCGTGGCGACGGCCGAGGCCATCGTCTGCGGGCTGGCGCCGGGAAGGGAGGCGCTGACGGAGACGGTGGGATAGTCGACCGTCGGCAGGTCGCTGATCGGCAGCGTCTGGTACGCGGCGATGCCGAACACGGCGATGGCCACCATCACCAGCATGGTCATCACCGGCCGCCGGATGAACAGCCCGGAGAAGCTCATGGCCGCGCGCCTCCCCCCGCCGGCGTTCCCGCCGCCCCTCCGCCCGCCGTCCCCCCCGTCACCCCGCTCGATGCGCCGCCCGCCGGCCGCGCTCCGCCCGTGACCCCGCGCACGGGGGCGGGAAGGGGCGAGGCGACCGGTGCGCTGCCGTTCCCCGTCCCCGAGCGCGCGCCCGTGGGCGTCGTCGCCGGCGCGCCCGCGTTCGCGACCGAGGCGCCGCCGCCCGTCCGCGCCACGCCGGTCTGCCCCGCCGCGCCGTTGGTGCGCGCGCCCTGCACGCCGGCCGTCACCGAGCCCGGCTGTCCGCCGCCGCCCGCGGGCGCGCCGCCGGCCGCCTCCCCGCCGCCGCGCGCTCCGCCGCCGGTGCTCCCCGCGGCCACCGCCCCGTCCGGCCCGTCCGACGTCCCCGGCGGGCCGCCCCCCGCTACGCTCCCCGGCCCGTTCTCCGAGCCGTCGCCGGTGACGATCGCCACCTTTCCGCCGGGCTTCAATCGCGCCTGCCCGTCGGTCACCACCATCTCCCCATCCCCCAGCCCCGCGGAGATGATCGCCAGCTCGCCCACGGTGCGTCCCGCGACCACGTTGCGCGACGCCACCGTCTTCGTCTGCGGATTGACGACGTAGACGTAGCTCCCCTGCTGCCCGGTGAGGATCGCGGCCGAGGGGATGGCCAGGACGCCGCGCTGCACCCCCACGTTCACGGTGAGGAACACGAGCTGGCCGGGCCAGAAGAAGCCGCCGCGGTTCTGGAAGATGGCCTTCCCGGTCACCGTCCCGGTCAGCGAATCCACGCTGTTGTCCAGGAACGAGAGCGTCCCCGTCTCCGTCACCGCGCCGCTGTCGCTGCGCACCGCCGTCACCTCCAGCGCCCGCTGGGCGACCGCGGACTGCAGGAGCGGGAGGTCCTGCGAGAGCACGGGAAAGCGCACCTGCACCGGGCTCAGCTGGTTGATCACCACCAGCGGCCCGGTCGACGGGCCGACCAGGTTCCCCGCGCGCACCAGCATGGCCCCCGTCTTCCCGGCGATCGGCGCGCGGATGGTCGCGTAAGACAGGTTCACCTCGGCGGCCGCCAGCGCCGCGCGGTCCGCCTCCACCGTGGCCGAGGCGGCCAGCGCGGCGGCGTGCACCTGGTCGGCCTCCTCGCGGGCCACGTAGTCCTGCCGCACCAGCGTCTGGTAGCGCGTGTCGTTGCGGCGCGCGGCCTCGGCCTGCGCCTCGTCGCGGGCCAGCGCCGCGCGCGCCTGCGCCGCGGCCGCCATCAGCGGACGCGGGTCGATGCGGAACAGCACCTGCCCCGGCCGCACGAACGACCCCTCGGTGAACTCCACCGACTGCAGCGTGCCGCTCACCTGCGACTGGACGGCGACGGTCTGCATCGGGTCCACCACGCCGCTCGCCGTCACCGTCACCGGCGCGTCGATGATGCGCGCCACCGCCACGCGCACCGCCGTCGGCGGCCCGCCGCGCCCGCGTCCCCCCGCGCCAGCCTGGCCCTCGCCCTTCTTCCCGCACGCGGCCGACGCTGCCGACCACCCGACGAGCAGCGCGAGCACCGTCCAGCGCATTCCCCTGTATCCCTTCATGGTGCCGTTCCCGTGGTGTCGGTGCCGATCAGCAGGTTGGGCCGGCCCGCCAGGTCCAGCGAGCCGGTATCGTGCCCGAGCTGGACCAGCGCGGTGCGCCACTCCCAGCGCGCCTGGATGGCCTCGGCCCGCGCCGTGGCCAGCGCGCTCCGCGCCAGCAGCACGTCCACGATCGTCCCCACGCCGGAGCGGTACCGCCCCGCCGCGACGGTGGCCGATTGCGCCGCGTCGGCGACGAGGGAGGTGGAGGTGTGGACGCGCTGCGTGGCCGCCTGCAGCGCGTAGTAGTCGGTGAACACCTGCAGCGAGATCTGCTGCCGCACGCCGGTCACCCGCGCCAGCTGCGCGTCGTAGCGCTCGCGGGCCGCGCGCACGTCGAACTGCCGCGAGAAGCCGTCGAAGATGGGGATCTGCACCCCCAGCGAGATGGTGTAGCCGCGCGAGGTGGCCGTCTGCGGCTGAAAGGTGCGCGTCGCGGTGGCGTTGGAGCGCAGGAAGAGGGCGGGGTAGCCGGCCGAGCGCGCCACGCGCACCTCCGCCGCCAGCGCGCGCGCCTCGGCGCGGGCCAGCGCCAGCTCCGGGCGCTCGGCGGTCGCCCGCGCGATCAGCGCGTCCACGTTCGCGGCCACGTTGGCAACCGACTCGTCCGCCGTCACCTCGGGGATGGTGAAGCGGGTGTTCGCCTGCAGCCCCATCGCCACCGCCAGGTTGCCGCGCGCGCTGAAGTAGTCCGCCTCCAGCGTCTGCAGCTGCAGCCGCGCCTGCGACAGCGCCGTCCGCGTCTGCAGCACCTCCTGGATGGACGACACCCCCACGCGATGGCGCTCCTCGGCCGCGGCCAGGTCCGCCTGCGCCTCGGTGACCGCCACCTGCTGGGCGTCGCGCAGCGCGCGCGTGGCCAGGAAGGAGAAGAGGGCCGATTCCACCTGCAGCACCACGTCGCGCACGGTGGCGTTGTGCTCCAGGCTGGCCTCGATCGCCCGCTCCCGTGCCGCCTCGATCGACCCCGCCCGCCCTCCGAAGTCGAAGACCAGGTACGACAGGGAGACGGAAGGCGTCAGCGTCAGCCGCCGCACCGTGGTCGATCCGCCCCCGCCGCCCGATCCCCCGCCGCCGGATCCGCCGCCCGTCCCCGTCGAATCGCCGCCCGTCGATCCACCGCCCGTCGATCCCCCGCTCGCTCCGCCAGACGTCCGGGTGACGGAGCGCGTCAGGTCCACGTCCGCGTCGATGGTGGGGTACAGCTGCCCCCGCGCGGAGCCATAGACGTCGGCGGCGGCGCGCGCGGTGGCGTACGACTCGCGCGTCGCGGGGTTGTTGCGCAGCGCCAGCTCCACCACCTCCGTCAGCGCCAGCTCGCGCACCCCGCCCGCCGTCTCCGCGTCCGCCGCCAGCGCCCGCGCCGCCTCGGGCGAGGCGGGCGCGGTGTCGGCCGGCGGCGGGGTGCGCGCGGGCGCGGGCACCGGCCACAGCGTGCCGGGCCCCGCCGGAGCCGCCGGACCGCCGTAGATGCGCGGCTGCGGCGGCGCGCAGGCAGCCATCAGCGCCAGCGCGGCCGCCGCAGCCGCTGCGTTGAAATATCGAAACGAAGCCATCCCTTTCCTTCACCCAGGCAGCACGTCCCCACCGGCCTCTCGCCGGGCGGGAAGCGCCGGTTGCGCACAAGGAATGCCCAACCTTGCTCCCCCGCCATGGAAAGCACGAACCCCAAGCCCCGCGCGAGGTTAAGGCCTCCGATCCTCCATCCGGAGTGTCACCTGTAACGCATGGGAACCCATCTAAACCGATCGATCAGGGGAGATGGTGCAATCCCCATCTCCTGCGCTTTCCCCGCAGTCCATCCCCACCCGAAAATCCGCGATAACTCATCGCACGCCGAGCCCTCCCCAACTCCCCCTCCGCGCTTCCCGCAGGGACGCCCACATCAGTCCTCCGCGTCTCCGCGTCTCCGCGAGAGATCCCGCGATGCTTCCCCATCCCGCCAACGCACTCCCGCACTCCCGCACTCCCGCACTCCCGCACTCCCGCACTCCCGCACTCCCGCACTCCCGCACTCCCGCACTTCCGCACTTCCGCACTTCCGCACTCCCGCACTCCCGCACTTTCGCACCCTGTCCCCGGCGCGGAAGTTGCCTTCCCCGCCGCCGACGCAGTACAATGCAGTCCAATCCCCACAAGCCACGAACCCCACGCCAGGTCGCTGATGCCCTCATCCGAGCCCGGACGCGACCCCGAACCCCAAAAGCCGTCGGCCCAGTACCATCCGCTCCAGATGGAGGGGCTGCGCGTGGCCGACCCCGTGGAGCAGCTCCTCGAGGAAGTGACCGAGGAGACGCAGCCGCAGTCGCTGAACTACGGCTCGGCCATGCGCGGCCGCGTGGCCATCGTCACCGGCGGCGCCACGGGGATCGGCAAGGCCATCGCGCTGGAGTTCGCGCGCCACGGCGTGCACGTGGCCTTCAACTGGTTCCAGTACGACACCCGCGGCGACGTGGGCGAAGAGGCCGAGCAGACCGCCCGCGAGATCAAGAGCCTGGAGGTGGGCGTCCACCACGAGGAGTGCGACGTCCGCGACGCCCGCGCCGTCGACCGCTTCGTGGGCGAGACGGTGGAGAAGCTGGGCGGCGTGAACATCCTGGTGAACAACGCCGGCATCGCCCGCGACCGCGCGCTCTGGCGGCTCACCGACGAGCAGTGGCGCTCGGTGCTCGACACCAACCTCACCGGCGCCTTCCACCTGATCCGCGCCGTCAGCCCCATCTACCGCCGCCAGCACGACGGCAAGATCGTGAACGTCAGCTCCGTCCACGGCATCCGCAGCGAGTTCGGGCTGGCCAACTACAGCGCGTCCAAGGCGGGGCTGCTGGGGCTCACGCGCTCGGCGGCGCTGGAGCTGGGCCCCAGCAACGTGAACGTGAACGCCGTGGCGCCCGGCTACATCCGCACCACGCGGCTCACCAGCGGCGTTCCCGCCGAGATCCTCGACACCGCCCGCGAGCGCGCCGTGCTGGGGCGCCTGGGCGATCCGCAGGACGTGGCCAACGTGGTGGTGTTCCTCTGCTCCGAGTACGCGCGCCACATCACCGGCGCCGTGATCCCGGTCGACGGCGGCCATCTGCTCTGATTCTCGCTATCTTTGAACGGCGGGGTTCGGGCGTGTTTGGCGCCGAGGCGCCAAACCGGGCTGCGCGCGCGGTAGGCAACGATACGACTGTTGCCAACCGCGCCGGGCCACCCCCGCGCACGAGCATCGCCGCCGGTCCGCCGCATCCGCGGCGCGGCGGCGTCCCGGCCCTTCGGGCGCGCATCCCTCACGCAGATGCGAGCCTTACGTTGAGTTCTCCCCCTTCTCCTGCTGTCGGGAGAAGGGGCCGGGGGAATGAGGGCCCTCGCGCGCGGCGAGCCCCGCGGATCCATCGCCGACACCCGAATCTTCCGCAATCCCGAATGTCTCACGCTCTCTCCCGCCCGACTCGCCGTCCCACGCGCCGCACGCGGCTCGCCCCGCGCGCGCTGCTCCTCGCGCTCGCCGCGCTGGCCACGGCGTGCGGCGGGCAGGCGCCGCCGGCCGCCGCGCAGGCGCCCACGCCCAGGCTCGCCCCCACCGTCGGCCCGATGGACATTTCCGGGCAGAAGGTGCTGGTGCTCCCGGTGCAGTCGGTCAGCGGCATCCCGCAGACCCGCGCCGACGCCACCCGCGAGGCCCTGTTCGCGCTCGCCGAGCGCAACGCCCGCGTCCGCTGGGTCGATCCCGACATGCTCCGCTCCGCGCTCCGCCGCTCGCCCGGCTACGCCGACGATCCAGACTTCCTCCCGTCCGATGCCTTCCGGCACCACCACGAGCGCTACGTCGTCGAGCCGCTGGGCGGGCTGCTGCGCCGCTACTCCGCGCTGATGGATACGCGCATGGCGCTCATCCTCCAGTCCGCCGAGTGGCTTCCGGCCGCGGCGGGCGGCGGCGCGGTGCGCATGGCCGCGGTGGTCGTCGACACCCGCACCGGCAACGTCGTCTGGTACGGCGAGGCCGACGGCGCCAACCGCCCCGAGCCCGACGCCGCCGCCCTCGCCAGCGCCGCCTCCGCGCTCGCCGGCCGGATGCTCGTCCCCGGCCAGTGACCGAAGGAGACTCGGTCGTGAGCGCCAATGCCGCGGAGTGCGCGGATCAGCCTCGCGCAGTTTGCGAGGCTTCCCGTGGTTGTTGCTGCGACTTCAGTCGCCGGTGAGGAAGCCAGTCTGCCCTGCGCCGGAAGATTCACACGAGAGATCCCGGGGATCGCCAGGAACCCGCACCGGAGCCGCGAAATGAGCGACCTCTCCCCCGTCGCCGTCGACGACGATGACGAAAAGCTGGAAGAAGACCTGCGGAGGGCGCGGGACACCTGCCTGGAGCGGTACGGCCAGCTGGTGAACCACACGGTCCCGCTGCTGAAGCAGGTGCTCATCCACGTGAACCAGCTTCCCACCGTGGCCGACGGCACCCTGGCGGACATGTGGTTCGCCGCCGTGGGGCGCACCATCTCCATCGACACCTCGGCCGACCGGGCGTGGACCGATGCCGGGGCCAAGTTCCTCCCCCACGGCGCCATCCAGAAGAAGATGATCGTCTCGCGGATGCGCGGGTCGGAGCTGGCGCAGGGCACGGGCTCGGGGCAGCGCCACGAAACCACCGCGCGAGTCGACGCCGGCGCCACCCCCGCCGACCTGTGGGTCACGGAGATGCAGAACGGCTGCACCGTGCTCATCCTGGACTGGGGGCAGAGCCTGTATTCGATGGTGCACCTCCAGCCCAGCGAGGACGAGCAGTTCAACTGGCTGGGGAAGAAGGTGATGGGGCTGGGCGGCTACACGAAGTGGGTCACCGGCGATGCGTTCTTCAAGAGTGCCTACAAGAACGCATGGCTGAAGCAGGAGGCGAGCAAGGTCGTGGCCGCCACCGGTCGCACGCCGCAGAACTACATCATGGTGCAGTCGATGTACGAGGCCTCGCGCAGCAAGGTCACCCAGGTCGTAGGGGTAAAGAAGGGGAACACCTTCGCCTTCTACCGCCAGCGCTCGTACGCGCAGACCCTGGAAGTCGACGTGCTGAAGTGGTCCGGCTGGTGGAGCTATCTCCCCGCGCTCGCCTCGCGCTCGTACTGATTCCCGCTCCGCGACAGACCGGATCGCAGCCGTTCCGCGCCCACCCGCCTGACGTCATCCTGAGTCGAACACCGCGCTTCGCGCGACCGCGATGGATGAAAGGGGGAGGCGTCCTCCCGAGCGGAACCGGCTGCCGAGCCGAACAGCCTCGCGCAGTTTGCGAGGCTTCCCGTAGTTGTTGCTGCGACTTTAGTCGCCGGTGACCGGTTGCGCGCGGAACTTTCCATTCAGGCCGGCCACGCAGGAAGCGGTTTCCGCGCAGAACGTTGCAGGCCGAAGGACCGGCTATGGAGCCGGTCCAGCACGTCCGCCGGGAAGCACATCGAGCCGGCTTCCATCCGCATCACCTCTCGCCCCTCGCGCCGCGCAGACGCGAGGGGTTTTGCATCTCCCCCCGCACCGCGTATGTTCCGCCCCGCGCCGGAGCCCACCCCCGCGAGAAGTCCGCGCAGGCGGCGCGCAGGCGGACTGCGTGCCGTCGTAGCCGCGACTTCAGTCGCATTTTCCCGGGCTCGATCGCCCGCGAGACGCGATGTCCGCCGCCGCGCGCGGTGTTTGCATCGCGGGTCCGCATCGCGCGGACGGGGATCGGGACGAGAACACGGGGCGCACGGAACCGCCCATCGCCACGAAATAGAGAGACGGGAATGCCAGAGACAGTCACGCTGATCCCCGGCGACGGGATCGGGCCCGAGATCACCGCATCGGTGGTGCGCATCCTGGAGGCCGCCGGCGCCCAGCTGCAGTGGGAGGAGCAGATCGCCGGCGAGACCGCGCTGAAGCAGGTGGGCGACCCGCTTCCCAAGGCGACCATCGACTCCATCAAGAAGAACCGCCTGGCGCTGAAGGGCCCGCTCAGCACGCCCAGCGGCACCGGCTTCCGCTCCATCAACGTGGCGCTGCGGCAGGAGTTCGAGCTGTACGCCAACGTCCGCCCGGTGCGCACGCTGGTCGTCGGCGGGCGCTACGAGGACATCGACCTGGTGCTGGTGCGCGAGAACACGGAGGGGCTGTACAGCGGGGTGGAGCACTACATCGGCATCGGCAGCGACCCGCGTGCCGCGGCCGAGAGCGTGATGCTGGTCACCCGCTTCGGCGTGAACCGCATCCTCCGCTACGCCTTCGAGTACGCGGTGAAGCACGGGCGGAAGAAGGTGACGCTGGCGCACAAGGCCAACATCCTCAAGTACACCCAGGGGCTGTTCCTGGACATGGGGCGCGAGATCGCCAAGGAGTACGAGGGGAAGGTCGAGTTCGAGGACCGCATCATCGACGCGACCGCCATGCTGCTGGTGATGGACCCCTACCGCTTCGACGTGATCGTCTGCGAGAACATGTTCGGCGACATCCTGTCGGACCAGATCGCGGGGCTGGTCGGCGGCCTGGGGCTTGCGCCGGGCGCCAACATCGGCGAGAACGCGGCCATCTTCGAGGCGGTGCACGGCTCCGCCCCCGACATCGCCGGCAAGGGCGTGGCGAACCCGTCGGCCCTGCTGATGGCGGCCGTGATGATGCTGGACCACCTGGGCCAGAAGGAGCCCGCCCAGCGCATCCGCACCGCGCTGGAGGCCACCATCCGCGAGAACGACAGCCTGACGCCCGACCTGAAGGGAAGCGGGACCACGCAGACCTTCACCGACGCCGTCGTGCGCCGGCTGGGCTCGAGCTGAGCAGTCCTCTTTTCCCCGCCCACGGGAGGACGATATGCGCGTACACATTCACGGATGTGCAATCATCGTCGGGCTTTCTCTCGGTGTGCCTTCACTCTCTCATGCCCAGGGCCTGACCTCGGCTGCCCCCGACACCGCACAGACGGACTCGCTCGCCCGGATTGTGGGGTCAGAGCTTCGCGATCGGGGAGTATTTGTTACTCCGGCTGCAACGGACAGCCTTGCGGAGTTGATCGAGTCGCGGCAGTCCAGTGATTCATCCGTGGAGCAAACGGAACCGCAGAAGATCAGGGAAGAGCTGTACGTTCTGAACGCGGCGGTGATGTTCGCGAGAGCCGACGCGTATCAGAACCGGTACTCCACTCCGGAGATCAACCTCCAGACCTTCGAAGACCTGAAGGGCTGCCTCGATTCGTATCCTAATCCGCCGCCGAAGTGTCCGCCGATCCCTCCGCCTCCACCCAAGCCTCAGCCGCGTCCATAGAATGCGTTAGATCTCCAAAGAGCGAGGGCGAAAGATGATCGCACCGGAATTCATCACGGCGAACCAGTTCGCGCTCGAACTGGCGAAACAGGAAATCACGCTCGCTACAGCCTTCATTGGAATCACGATTTCGTTCACCAAGGACCTGCTGAAGCGCGTACACCCTGTGGCCGCCTTGCTTCTTGCCGCGTCTTGGATCGCATTCTGCGTATCGATCTCTGCCGGAACGAAGCACATCGGTGCCCTTGCGCGCGGTCTGGAAGCCGCGGGAGCTCAGGCAAGCACGGCCTCCGCCGCCGGCACGCTCAAGCTGTACGCTGATTCGCTCGCAAAAGGCGTTGTTGATACCACCGCCCGGTGGCATGAAATCCTCGCTCGTGTCGGCTTGGAGATTTCTCCGGTGGCGCACGAGCACGGGATGAAGCAGGACGCTTACTTCCTGTACGGAGTCGTGCTGGCTATCCTGTACGGAATCTTCGCGGCATTGCTGCCGAAGCCGGGTTCACCGCCTGCGGCTGCAGCAACGGCTGGTGACGGCACAGGATCCGAAGTATCAGGTGGAGGGGTGCATTGACAGGCTCGGAAAGCTTCGACTGCAGCAACTGCGGCCACCGCGTGACCGGCGAGGCGGCCGACCACATCGGCTGGTGCAAGGCCTGCCGCAAGGCGCTGGTGCGCCGCTCCGGGTGGCTGGCGATGTTTCCCGCGTTCGTGGTACTCGCCCTGTACCTGTGGATGCTGGACTACTTCGAGCTGTGGAACTCCACCTTCCTGATCGTGTTCATGGCGCTGGGGCTGGCGCTGGCGTACGTGGCCTTCAAGGTGGCCCGGCGCGTGTTCTTCGACGTGATCCGCGCCCGCGGCGTGAAGCCGCCCGCGTCCTGACCTTCACCCCCGCAGCGACGTGCCCGGCTTTTTCGCCTCTCCCTGGCTGAACGTGCTGGCCGCCATCCTGGGCGGCATCATGCTGGGCTTCGGCATCGGCCGCTTCGTCCACCACCCGTCCGTCGTCCCCGGAGCGACGGCGCTGGTGGGCCTCCTCGTCCTCTGGTACGCCGTCTCCGACCGCCGCAAATCCCGCCGCGACACCCCCGAGAGCGAGACGCACGGGCACACGATCGAGTAGCCTCCGCGCCGGAGGCCACCGTCCGCTTCCCGGGGATGAATCCCCGGGCTACAAAAGCACAAAGTCCCTGCGGGACTGCGGCCTCGGCCTCTGTCGCGGCTCCGATCCCGTCTCAGCCTCCGGCGGGCTGGGCGTCGGCCGGAGCTGCAGGATGGCTGGGCCGCAGTCCCGCAGGGACTTTGTGCCGTTCCAGCCGGTGAATTCCATTCACCGTTCGCGGCGGAGGTGGGGTCCTTCCGAATCTGCTCCGCCGATCCCCCACCCGTTTCCTTGCCCCGACCCGCCCCCGGCCTATATTCCCCGGCTTCTTTCCGACCTTTCACGACCAGACGAAACGAGCCGCTGAAATGGCGAAGTTCCAGGGCGTTGACTACTACGACATCGACGGGCTGCTCAGCGAAGAGCAGCGCATGATCCGCGACACCGTGCGCGAGTGGGTGGACGACAACCTGCTGCCGGTGATCAACGACGCGTACATCGGCCGCTATCTCCCCAAGCAGCTCATCCCCGGGATGGCCGAGCTGGGGGTGTTCGGCGCCAACCTGCCGGAGGAGTACGGCTGCGCGGGGCTCGACAACGTGAGCTACGGCCTGATCATGCAGGAGCTGGAGCGCGGCGACAGCGGCATCCGCTCCTTCGCCAGCGTGCAGGGCGCGCTCTGCATGTACCCCATCTACGCCTTCGGCAGCGAGGAGCAGAAGCGCGAGTACCTGCCGCGCATGGCCGCCGGCGAGGTCATCGGCTGCTTCGGCCTCACCGAGCCCGACTTCGGCTCCAATCCCGGGGGAATGGTCACGCGGGCGCGGAAGACCGACGACGGGTGGGTGCTGAACGGCGCCAAGATGTGGATCACCAACGGCTCCACCGCCAACATCGCCATCGTCTGGGCCAAGACGGGCGAGATGGACGATACGAAGGCCATCCGCGGCTTCATCGTCCCCACCGACACGCCGGGCTTCACCGCGCGCGACCAGAAGGGGAAGCTCTCGCTCCTGGCCTCGGACACCAGCGAGCTGGTGCTGCAGGACGTGCACGTCCCCGACACCGCGCTGCTGCCGAAGTCCGGCGGCCTGAAGAGCCCGCTGATGTGCCTCACCCAGGCGCGCTACGGCATCGCGTGGGGGGCGGTGGGCGCGGCCATGGCCTGCTACGACGAGGCGCTGTCGTACGCGAAGAACCGCATCCAGTTCGACAACAAGCCCATCGCCGCCACGCAGATCCAGCAGACGCGGCTGGCCGAGATGCTGACCGAGATCACCAAGGCGCAGCTCCTCTGCTGGCGCCTGGGGAACCTGAAGGACGCGGGCACGCTGCGCCCCGAGCAGGTCTCGCTCGCCAAGCGCAACAACGTGAACATCGCCTGCGAGATCGCCCGCGAGGCGCGCCGGCTGCTGGGCGGCAACGGCATCCTGGTCGAGTACCAGGCCATGCGCCACATGGCCAACCTCGAGTCGGTCTACACCTACGAGGGCACGCACGACGTGCACGGCCTGATCCTGGGCAACGACATCACCGGCTTCGCGGCGTTCTGATTCGGCCGCGGAACAAAAAACCGAACGTGCGCGGGATCCGGATCCCGCGCACGTTCGCTTTTTCATGCGTTCCGGACAGGGTCAGGCGGGGCAGCCGTGGGTGCAGTTGTCGCCCACGCAGGTGTCGCAGGTGGCCTCGTTCGAGGCGTACGCCAGCACCGTCCCCTTCGGCTGCTCGGTGGCCGACGTCGTGAACGACTCCACGCAGATCGAATCCAGCTTCAGTTTCTCGCGTCCCATGCTCTGCTCCGCTCGGAAGGTTTGCATCATCATCGCACGAACCGACGCACGATAACGCGCTCGCGGCGCGGGGGCCACGATGTTGAACGGCCGGGCTTCGGGCGTGTTTGGCGCCGGGGCGCCAAACCGGGCTGCGCGCGCGGTAGGCAACGATACGACCGTTGCCAACCGCGCCGGGCCCCCGCCGCGCCGCAACTCGATGCGAATCCCCGGCATCGATCCGGGCGCGGCGGTGTCCCGGCCCTTCGGGCGCGCATCCCTCACGCAGGCGCGGCTCCCGCCCGCTGTGGCGCGCTCAGCCGCACTGGCCGAGCTCGGACAGGCAGAGGCAGTCGGCGATGTTGGTGCAGCTCTGATAGCAGCTCTGCTCCCAGTAGCGGGTGAACCCGCGCGCGTGCACCGTTCCACTCTTCTCCGCGTTCGCCGCGGTGGCCTCGAACGACTCCACCGTCAGCGCGTCCACGTTGAGACTGATCTTTCGCATGACAACGCTCCGTTCACGGGGAAAACGACCGCGCGGCACGCGGAGCCCCTCCGCTGCCGGTGTCGCGGGACCTGAACTAAAGTGTGCGTAAATTCGCATGAATTGGCAAACGCCTGACGTACGGGAGGAGATCCGTTACGAGCGACCGCCAAGACCTCATGCGCATTGTTTGGCCAGTCTCACTGGGGTGCGTTATGTCTCATGAGGACTCCCGGAGGTTCCGGGTGTGCGCCGATCCATCTGCATCCTTCTTTGCCCGGTTTGATCTCCCGCCTTGCCCGTTGTCCTGTCGAACCAACACGAGGATTTCGCTATCTTCGACCGCGTGCGGTGCGCCTCTCGCCGCGCTCCCGGCCCGGCCGGACCACGGTTTGGGGCGGGTTGACAGTGCGGCTGGGTTTGGATAGATTTCCCGGCCTGTGCTGAAAACGCACCGGTAGCTCAATTGGCAGAGCAGGGGACTCTTAATCCCAAGGTTGAAGGTTCGATTCCTTCCCGGTGCACTCGAAGCTGGAGTGCGTAGATAGCAGGCTTGTGCGCCCGTAGCTCAGCTGGATAGAGCGTCTGACTACGGATCAGAAGGTCGGGAGTTCGAATCTCTCCGGGCGCACCTTTCCGACGAAGCCCCGGCAGCGGTCACGCTGTCGGGGCTTCGTCGTTGCCGCCGGACGGTTTATTGCGGACACGGGCGCTCTCCCCTCCGGCGCCCGGCAGGCGGGCCAACTCCTCCACGGACGGACCATGGCGAACGAGATGCAGTCGCTCACCCGCGGGTTCTTCGCGGGGTCCATCGACGATTCCATCCTCTTCCCCTACCCGCGCCTCCCGGACGACGAGGCCGCGCGCGTCACCGCGTTCCTCTCCGGGGTGACGGGCTACCTGGAGCGCGAGCTGGACCGCGAGTGGGTGGACGAGCACGAGCAGGTGCCCCCGCACGTCGTCGCCGAGCTGGCGCGGATGGGGCTGTTCGGCATCGCCATCCCCGCCGAGTACGGGGGGATGGGGCTCAGCCAGAGCGCCTACTGCCGCATCTTCGAAGCGGTCACCGCGTACGACGTGGGGCTGGGGATCATCCTGGGCGTGCACCTTTCCATCGGCACCAAGGGGATCGTGCTCGCGGGAACGGACGAGCAGAAGCGGCTCTATCTGCCGAAAGCGGCCGCGGGCGAGTGGTTCGCCTCGTTCGCGCTCACCGAGCCCAACGCGGGGAGCGACGCGCAGGGGATCGAGAGCCGCGCGGAGCTGGACCCGGACACCGGCGAGTGGGTGCTGAACGGCGACAAGATCTGGATCGGCAACGGCTCGTTCAGCGAGATCGTGGTCACCTTCGCGCAGACGCCGGTGGAGCGCGACGGGCGCATGGTGGACCGCGTGACCACCTTCATCCTGCGCCCCGGCATGCCCGGCTTCGAGCGGGGCGAGCCGCTGCGCAAGATGGGCGCGCGGGGGAGCAACCAGGCCGAGCTGCACTTCCGCGGCGTGCGCGTGCCGCCGGAGAACGTGCTGGGCGAGGTGGGCGAGGGCTTCAAGCTGGCCATGCGCATCCTGAACTCCGGGCGGCAGGGCCTTTCCGCCGGCGCGGCGGGCGGGGTGAAGCGGTGCCTGGAGATGGCGTCCACCTTCGCCGCCGGCCGGCGCCAGTTCAAGCGGCCGATCGCGGAGTTCGAGCTGATCCAGGGGAAGCTGGCGGCCATGGCGGCCGACGCCTTCACGGCCGAGAGCGTGGCGTACTTCACCACCGGGCTGGCCGACCGCGGCGACGTGGACTACGCGCTGGAGAGCGCCGCCGCCAAGGTGTGGAACAGCGAGGCCCTGGACCGCGCGGTGGACGAGACGGTGCAGATCGCCGGCGGGCGCGGGTTCGTGAAGGGCTACCCGTACGAGCGGATGTACCGCGACGCGCGCATCACCCGCATCTTCGAGGGGACCAACGAGGTGCTGCGCCTGTTCGTGGGCTTGTCGGGGATCCAGGGCCCGGGCGAGTACCTGCGCCGCATCGGCGAGGCGCTGAAGCATCCGATCGAGGGCCTGGGGCTGCTGGGCGAGTTCGCCACCGGCCGGGTGCGGATGGCGCTGGGCCGCGGCGAGCCCAGCATCGACCGCGACGTGCACCCGGCGTTGCGCCGCCACTTCGACTACCTGGCCGACCACACCCGCGACCTGCGCGCCGCCACCGAGCGGGTGATCCGCACGCACGGCGCGGGGGTGGTGGAGCGGCAGTTCGTGGTGGCGCGGCTGGCCGACATGGCCATCGAGCTGTACGTGCGCGCCGCCACCCTCAGCCGCACGCAGGCGCTGCTGGACGCGCACGACGCCGGAGAGACCGTGGCGCCGCCGCTCACCAGCAGCGAGATGCCGCTCGACGGGGACTCGGTCGCGCGGGTGCTGCGCCTGTGCGACCTGGCCTGCCAGCGCTCGGGGCTGCGCTTCCGCGCCGCGCGCGTGGCGCTGAACGACGACCGCGACACGCTTCTCCGCGCGGTCGCGGCGGACGTCCTGGCGGAGTGCGGAAGTGCGTGAGTGCGGAAGTGCGGAAGTGCGGAAGTGCGGGATGCGATCTCCTCCTCCCGGAGCGGTCCGCAGAATCGCGGGTGGGAGCATGCGGATGGGATGGAGGAGCTTCCGGCGGGGGAGGGCGGCGGAATCCGGCGTTGCCGCGGGAAAATTCGCGCGGACCCTTCCGCAACATCGGCCGATTCGTTATACTTACGGCCTTCGTCGATGCGGGCCTGCCGGTCGCGGGGCTCGAAGGCCGGGAGCTGGAAGCGCTTTCGGAGCATCGTTGCGGCGAGCCACCCGCTCGCCGCTTGCAGTCGGTGCCTGTTGTGGACAGCCATGCTCCTGTGGCGGAATTGGTAGACGCGCTGGATTCAGGATCCAGTGGGCGCAAGCCCGTGGAGGTTCGAGTCCTCTCGGGAGCACTGTCCGCGGCACACGCACCGGTGGTTGGTTTGCCCAGGTGCTGAAACTGGTAGACAGGCCAGACTAAGGATCTGGTGCCTTAACCGGCGTGGAGGTTCGAGTCCTCTCCTGGGCACTGCCGGATTTGAAAACACGGGTCGGGAGGCGAGTGAGGATCGCGGCGCTCCTTGAGGGCGTCGAGGAAAGTCCGAGCTCCGCAGGGCAGGGTGCCGGCTAACGGCCGGGCGTCGCAAGGCGACGGAAAGTGCCACAGAGAACAGACCGCCGATGGCTCCCGCCGGGAGCACAGGCAAGGGTGAAACGGTGCGGTAAGAGCGCACCGCCCCGCCGGCAACGTCGGGGGCAGGGCAAACCCCACCCGGAGCAAGGCCGAACAGGAACGAGGCGCTGCCCGCGCCGCGAAGGATTCCGGTCCTTCACAGTTCCGGGTAGGCCGCACGAGGCCGGTGGCAACATCGGTCCCAGAGAAATGATCCTCGGCCCGTTCGCGGGCTGACAGAACTCGGCTTATTCCGCCTCCCGCCCGAATTGCGCGCCCGTAGCTCAGCTGGATAGAGCGTTGGCCTCCGGAGCCAAAGGTCACAGGTTCGAATCCTGTCGGGCGCACTGAAGGAAACCCCGCGCCGCTGCAATTGCAGCGGCGCGGGGTTTTTGTTTTCTCCCTCCGCCCTCTCCGCGTTCCAGGATGATGTAAATGATTCTTGCCACAAAGGGGAATTATGTATAGGATTTTTTACACACAGAAGGAGGCGCATGAAATCTCCAAACCGAACTCCCCTGCGTTCCGGCGCGGCTCCCAAGGCGGTCGAGCAGGCGGTGGCACGCCTCGGCGCGCACATCGCGACCGCGCGGCTGCGTCGCGGGATGACGCAGGCCGAGGTGGCGCAGAAGGCCGGCATCACGCGTCCCACGCTCGTCGCGGTGGAGCAAGGCAGAACGGGGACGGGGATCGGCGCGTACGTGGCCGTGCTGTGGGCGCTCGGTCTCGACCACGATGTCGAGGACGTCGCCGCGCCGGAGCGGGACGCGGAGGGGATCGCGCTCGAGTCCGCGCGGCTGCCGGAGCGCGCGCGCCGGCCCGCCCGGCTGGACGACGACTTCTGATGCGGCAGCGCGCGGAGTGCTTCGTCTATCTCCAGATGCCGGGGACGCTGGAGGTGGTCACGTGCGGCCGGTTCGAGCGCGAGGTTACGCGGACCGGGCGTGCGGTCGGGCGGTTCGTGTACGGGCGGAGCTATCGCGCGCGGACCGACGCGGTGCCGCTGGACCCCTACCATCTACCCATCTCGTCCACGGTAAGGGAGACGGCGAAGCTCGATGGAGTTTTCGGCGCGTTGAGGGATGCGGCTCCCGACGCATGGGGGCGGCGGGTGATCGAGAGGATTCTGGGGCGCCCTGATCTCGATGAGGTCGACTTCCTCCTCGAATCGCCGCAGGACCGCGCGGGCGCGCTGTCGTTCGGGCGTGGAACTGTGCCTCCCGCGCCCGTCCGCGAGTTCAACCGCGTCGTCCAGCTGGCCGAGCTCCGCCGCGCGGTGGGGCTCCTGGAAGACGACCACCCGGGAGAGCCGGTTGCGCGGCAGATCCTCGATCTATTGGAACCCGGTACCTCGCTGGGCGGCGCGCGCCCGAAGAACGTGGTGGAGGACGAGGCAGGTCTCTGGATCGCGAAGTTTCCCCAGCGGGGCGACCGGTGGAACAACGCGCCCGTCGAGGCGGCGATGCTCGCGCTGGCAGCGAGGTGCGGGATTCGGGTCCCCGAAACGCGGGTGGAGCGGGTCGGGGACGAGGCGGTGCTCCTGGTGAAGCGGTTCGATCGCGAACGCGTCACCGGCGAGGGTGGAGAGGCCGCATACCTCAGGCACCGGATGGTGAGTGCCCTGACGGTGCTCGACGTGGAGGAAAGTCCCACCGACCGCGCGGGCTGGTCGTACGTGCTGCTTGCGGACGAGCTTCAGCGCTGGTCGGGCCGGCCACGTGAGGACAGGGCCGAGCTCTTCCGGCGCGTGGTGTTAAACGCGCTGATCTCGAACGTCGACGACCATCCCCGCAACCACGCCCTCATCGCGCCCGGCCGCGCCTGGCGTCTTGCTCCGGCGTACGACCTCACCCCGAATCCGCGGCAGGGGATCGAGGGCCGGCGGCTCGCGATGGAATGCGGGCGCTTCGGCCGTATCGCGCGGCGCGACAACCTGCTCTCCGCGGCCAACCACTTCGGGTTCCGCAGCGAGGAGGCGAACGCTGTGATCGACGAGATGAAGGTCATCGTCGAGCGCCACTGGCGCAGCGACGTCCTTCAGCACGGGGGCAGCGAACGCGACTGCCGGGTGGTCGAGCCTGCGTTCGTGTACCCCGGATTCGAGTACGCAACCAGTTCCTGATGTGACACCCCGTAGCTCAGCTGGCTAGAGCGTTGGCCTCCGGAGCCAAAGGTCACAGGTTCGAATCCTGTCGGGCGCACTGAAGGAAACCCCGCGCCGCTGCATCCGCAGTGGCGCGGGGTTTTTGTTTCTCCCTCCACAGCCTTCTTCGGCTCTCGCCGACTTCCCCGCGACGCTGCTCCGTGCTCTTCCGCCTGTCGGGAGATCGGGGCCCGGCGCAGCGTACGATGGTTTCACCCGCGTGCGTGCGGCACCCCCATCAGTTCAGCGGCACCAGGCCGTTGGTGATGACCAGCTGCTGGTAGCCGCAGGCGGCGTCGGCCTGCTGCACCTGGGGATTGTCCGTGTTCAGCGTCAGGTTCCCGTACGCGTCGGTGTACCCGGCCACCACCTGCCACCCGTCGCCATAGTCTGCGATCGTGCAGGTGACGACGTTGCCGGTGCCGCTGCCGTAGCTCCACAGCTGGCCGTAGCCGCCCCCGTTCTGCGTCCACCCGCTGCCGATCTCCTGCGTGGGCATCAGCCAGCTGTTGTACACGGTGGCCTTGGCGAACGCGCCCGAGTATCCCGACGTGTTCCCGAACCCGTCGCCGTTGAACAGCGCGTAGCACAGGTCCGCGGGCGGATACTCGGGAAGCGGGCCACCGCCGGACGCCTGCAGCCAGAACTCCGTCGAGGTGACGTACGACCCGCGCAGGTGCCCGGGCTCCTGCGCGAAGTCGGTGAACCAGACCGACAGCTCGTCCTCGGCCGAGGCGATGTACTCGGCGCAGGGGCCGTTGGGCGCGGTGACGGAGCTGATGGTGCCGTACCACCACTGCTTGGTGGCCGGGGCGTTCTGGTAGGTGCGGCGCTCCACCGTGTACAGCTGCCCGGTGATGCTCACCTGCAGGTTCAGGTTGAGCGTGCTGGTGATCTGGTCGCCCATCGTGGTCCAGTACGCGTCGCCGTTCACCACGTCGTCGGGCGAACTGGCCAGCACGCCCAGCTGCATGCTCTGGTGGGTGACCGGGTTCGCGTACGGCGCCGCCCACACCTGCTGCAGGGTGCCGTTGCCCTTCGCGTTCAGCAGCGTGTCGTGCGCGGTGGCCACGTAGTTCACCGTGGCGTCCGACGCGGCCTTGAGCATCGCCTGGTAGGTCTCCAGCGTGATGGGGCCGCTGCCGCCGGCGCCGTTGGCCGCATCCTGCGCCGCGGTCATCCCCGCGCTGATCAGCGCGCCCACGGCGCCGCCCACGTCGGGAATCAGGTTGGCCGCCGCCTGCAGCGCGCCGAACAGGCAGTCGGTCAGGATCTGCAGCCCGGGGTCGGTGATCGGGGCCTCGTTGAAGGTGTCGTAGATCCCCGCGAACATCGCCAGCGCGTCGGCGGTGGAGATCTGCAGCGTAGAGACCGTCTTGTTCAGCACCTTCAGCACCCGGTCGACGTTGGCGTCGGTGGGGTCCGGGAGCGCGCCGTAGTCGTACTGCTGCAGCCCCATGATCCCCCGGCTCGTGGTCCACTCCCAGGTGGGCCAGCCGGCGAAGAAGCCCTGCGCCTGCGCGGTGCGCATCACGGCGTTGGCCCACACCGCGGGGTCGGCCAGGTTGCCCAGCCGCCGCGCCTGCTGCAGCGACTGGAAGAGCGTGGCGTTGGGCGCGTCGTAGAACGTGACCCCCGGGTACCCGGCGCCGAACGCCAGCGCGGTGACGGCGGTCCCGTCGCTCTGGTAGGTGGGGATGGCCATCTGGTAGCCGTTCGCCTGCGACCAGCGCATCACCGCCTGCCCCCACCCCGCCGGGTCGTTCGTCTGGAACGGCTCCATCTGCGAGACCGGGATCTGGATCAGCGACAGGGCGGCGTGCGGGGCGATCAGGATCACGCCCCACGTCCCGTCTCCCACCTCCCACGTGGGGATGGCGCCGGCCTGGCCCTGCGCCTGCGCCCAGAGCATCACGGTGGTCACCGCGTACGCCCCCATCGGCGTAGAGGGGTCGGGCGCGAACGGTGCCAGGTCGGAGGTCGCCACGTCTTGCCAGCTCAGCATCTGCACGGGCGCGGGGGGCGCAGCGTCGCCCACCAGCGAGGGGACGGGAACGGCGTGGGACTGGGTGGTCATCTCTGCTCCAGTTCGGGGGGGAGGCACCGTCCGTGACCATCACGCACGGTCGCGGAGCGTCTTCGCTCCGGGCCCGGCAAGGGCAACGCACATTCCCGACGGGTGTGCCAGATGCAATTCGTTGGCGGATAAAAATTTGAGGAACAACGTGAGATTTTCGGCGGCGCGATGTCTGAAACGCTTCGTTACATCCCCTGTAACGGCCGAAGAGGGGGAGATGAAGAAGAGGTGGCGATGCAGAGGCGTGGACTGATCGAGACGCCGATCCCGATCGGCGAAACTGGTCACGAGTTCGAATCGCGCCGGGCGCACCGAACGGAAAACCCCGCGATCGCCGCACTTGCAGCGGTCGCGGGGTTTCGCGTTGGGCCCGTTCACCCGACCCGGACCCGAATCAGCCTGAAGCGCTGGTGAAACCCCTCACGCAGGCGAGCAGACGATTCTCCTGGCGGACCTGGCCGCGGGATCACGAAACGGCGGAGACGGGCGATCCTGCGCGCCTTGCCGTCGCGCGCCGCCCGCCGGTTCGTCCTCCGCTCAGCTCAGCGGGCTCGGGTTGTTGACGATCAGGGGCTGCTGATAGCCGTACTCCTGCGCGGCCCACTGCACGTTGGGGTCGGAGGTGTCGAGGTGAGCGTGCCCTGGCCCGCGGGTTCCGTTCGTTACGCTCCCTGCTCGGCCGAGCTTCCCGGGAGCACCGCGCGGCGGGTGGGCTCCCAGACGTGGTCGTCGGCGCCGCGGGCCAGGCGCGCCAGGGCGCCGATCACCGCGAGGTTGCCCCACACCGGGAAGGCGGCCATCGCCAGGATGCGCGGCATCGGGCGGTCCTGCGGCCACGCCCAGCCGAGGGCCGCGAGCGCGTTCACGGCGGCGGCGGCGGCCAGCGCGGCGGCGGCCCACAGGTGCCCGGGGGCCAGCCAGGCGAGCGCGACGACGGCGAGAAGGGCGGCCGGCGGCACCGCCCAGCGGCAGAGCTTGTGGCTCCACAGCTTCAGCGCGAAGCCGCCGTGGCGGAACGGGTCCAGCAGCCGGCGCTTGTGCCAGAGCGTGTCGATCCCCCGGCTGATCGTGCGCGTCTTGCGGTGGAACTCGCGGTGCAGCGAGGCCGTGCGCGGGACGGCGCAGAGTGCGTCGGCGGCCGAGACGGAGCGGTAGCCGTGCTCGCGCGCGATCAGCGGCGCGGCCAGGTCGCGGCTCAGGTTCTCGGGGAAGGGGACGCGGTGCAGCTCGTTGAGGATGGCGTACAGGCATCCCGACGCGCCCACGATCCCCCCCAGCCGCGTTTCCAGGTCCCGCAGCGCCATCTCGTACCCCACGTACCCCGTCTCCGCCACGTTCGCGCACCCGTCCGCCGCGGCCACGCTCACGTCGCGCCCCGACACCACGCCCACCGACGCATCCCCAAACCGCCGGGCGAGCGCCTTCAGCGCGCCCGGGTGCACGCGGATGGACGCGTCGGTGTTCACCACGATGCTGCCGGTGAGGTGCGGGATGGCGGCGTTCTCGGCCGCCGTCTTCCCGCCGCGCCGCTCGCGCCGGAGCAGCGACACGCCGCGGCCGGCGTACGACCGCGCGATGTCGTCGGTCGCGTCGGTAGAGGCGTCGGAGATCACCAGCAGCTGCAGGCGGCCGCGCGGATAGTCGGCGGCCAGCAGCGCGTCGAGCGCGCCGGGGAGCTGCGCTTCCTCGTTGTACGCGGGAAGGGAGACGCTGAGCAGCGGCCACTCCGCCGGGTCCGCCGGCGCCGCGGGGGCGGGGCGGAACGGGGCGAGCAGGCGCAGTGCCAGCGGATACCCGGCGTATGCGTAGAGCGCCAGCGCCACGGGGAGCGCGGCCAGGATGCAGGCGAGCGTGTTCATCGGTTGCGCGTGAGCGCGCCGCGTGCGATGCGGCGGCAGAGGGTCTCGTAGGCGTCGATCCAGGGGCCGGGCGCGAACGACGCTTCGATCCGGTCGAGGGCGCGTCCGGCGCGGGCGGCGGCGCCCTCGGGATCGCCGTAGACGGCGTGGATGGCGGCGGCCAGCGCGTCCGGGCGCTCGTGGGGAACGAGGAGCGCGTCGCTGGGGGTGACGACGTCGGGGACGCCGCCGACCGAGGTGGCGACGATGGGCGCACCGGCGGCCGCGGCCTCGAAGAGTGTCACCGGCGTCCCCTCCGTGCGCGAGCTCAGCACCCACGCGTCGAACGCCGCCATCCACCGCCCCGCGCCGTCGGTCGCGCCGCGCCAGTCGATCCGCTCCCCCACGCCGAGCCGCGCGGCCTGCGCGGTGGCGGCTTCGCGGCCGGGCCCATCCCCCAGCACCACCAGGCGGAAGGGGAGGTCGGCGAGGAGGGGGAGCGCGTCCACCAGCACGTCCAATCCCTTCTCCTTCGACACCCGGCCGACCCAGCCGATGGCGAAGACGTCGTCCGCGATCCCCAGCACGCGGCGGGCTTCGCCGCGCGGGGCGGGGGGCGCGCCGGGCGTCCAGGCGTTGGGGATGACGTGCAGGCGGTCGCGGCGGATGCCGGCATCCAGCAGCTCGATCCCCATGCGGCGCGAGACGGCGGCGACGGCGGCCGAGCGGCGCAGCACCCGGCGCTGGAGGCGTTCGTAGAAGCGGTTCTTCCATCCCCCGCCCGTGAAGCCGTGGACGGTGGAGAGGGTGGCGATGCCGAGCCCGCGCGCCACGCCGCCGTGCAGGACGTCCGCGCGGTAGCCGTGGGTGTGCACCACGTCCGGCGCGACGCGCGCGAGGAGCATCCGCATCTGAGCGCGCTCGCGGCGGTATGCGCGCGGCGGCGGGACGAGCGCATGCACGCTCACCCCCGCGGCGGCGAGCGCGGCCAGGAGCGGGTGGCCGTCCGCGGCGCCGGGGTCGAGCACGGCGGCCACGTGCACGCGGTGCCCGCGCGCGGCCTCTCCGCCGGCCAGCATCTCCAGCACGCGCTCCAGCCCCCCGAACCGCGCGGGCGCGGCGATGTGGACGATCGTGAGCGGCGCATCATCCCCCATCTCCCGATCGAGATAGGCGGGCGATTCCGGCGCGGCGGCCAGCGGCTGGGCGAGCATCGTCATCCCCTCCGCACGCCGGAGACGAGGAGGCGGAACCCCTCGTCCGACACGCCGGCGGGGACGGTGAGGCGCGGCAGCGCGAAGGGATGCGCGGCGGCGCCGGCCAGGACGAAGCTGCCGCCCTCCACCCGGAACGCGCCCTGGTAGCCGGCCCGCTCCGCCGCGCGCTCCACCTCGGGCGAGGCGTGGCCGTACGGGTAGGCCAGCCAGGGGAGCGCCCCGCCGAAGCGGTCGCGCAGCCAGGCCAGCGGCCGCGACAGCTCGTCGCCCAGCGCGGTGGCGGTGAGCGCGGGAAGGCTGGCGTGGCTCCAGCCGTGCGGCGCCAGGGTGATCCCCGGGCGCGCGGCGGTGGCCGCCAGCTCTTCGGCCGTGGCGATGCGCTGGTGCGTGGGAAGCGCGCGGCGGCGGAGCCCGGCGGTCTCGGCCCAGGCGCGCACCGCGGCGGCGCGGCCGCCCAGCACGTCCAGCGCGTGCGCGCGGACGGCGGGGTCCAGCCCGTTGGGACCGGCCAGCTCGTCCCACCAGGGCGCGGAGCCCAGCAGGCCGGGGGCGACGAAGATCGTCGCCGGGAGGCCGCCGCGGCGGGCGAGCTCGTCGATCCCCGCGGTTAGCGCGCCGCGGCAGGCGTCGTCGAAGGTGATGACGGCGCGCGGACGATCGCCATCTCCCGGCGCGAACGCCTGGTCGAGCGGGACGATGCGGTGCGTGCGGCGGAGGGCGTCGAGCTGGCGCCCGAAGTCGGCCTGCGGCAGGTGCAGGCTGGTGTCGCCGCGCGCGGACTCGCCCGCGGGGACGATGTTGTGGTAGGCCAGCACCAGCACGCCCGCGGGGCGCATGGCCAGGGCGATGCGGTCGGCGCCGGCGGCGGTGAGCGTGCGCTCGGCGGCGCGCTTCACCGCGCCGCGCAATGCGGAGGCGGAGCGGGCGGCGGCCTCAGGCATGCGCCGCCTCCATCGCCGCTGCGGGCGCGGACGCTTCGGAGGCCGCGCGGGGGACGAGCGCATCCTCCAGCACCGCTTCCATCCGCGCGTTGAAGCGCTCGAGCGAGAAGCGCTCGACGGCGAAAGCGCGGCCCTCGGCGCCCATCGCCGCGCGGAGCGCCGCGTCGCGCGCCAGCCGCAGCATGAACGACGCGAGCGCGCCCACCTCGCCCGGCGGGAAGAGCAGGCCGGTATGGCCGTGGACCACGGACTCGCGCACCCCGGTCGCGTCCGCCGCCACGGTGGGGATGCGGCAGGCGGCGGCCTCGACGTTCACCAGCCCCAGCCCCTCTTCGCGCGAGGCGAGAACGTTCACGTCCACCACGTGGCGGAGGAAGGGGACCACGTCGTCCACCCGCCCGGTGAAGGTCACCGCGGATTCGAGGCCGAGCCCGAGCGCCCTCTCCCGCAGGCGCGCCTCCTCCGGCCCCGCGCCGATCACCAGCAGCCGCACGTTGGGGCGGATGCGGCGGACGCGCGCGAAGGCGTCCAGCAGCAGCGCGTGCTCCTTGTGCGGCACCAGCGCGCCGACCTGCGCGAACACGACCTCGTCCGTGGCGATCCCCATCTTCAGCCGGACCGCCGGGTCGCGCCGCGCGGGCGGGGTGAAGCGGCCGTGCACGTCGATCCCCGGCGCCACCACCACGCCGCCGCGGCCGATGCGCTCGCGGGTGTGGTCGGCGGTGAAGCGGCTGATGAAGACGTGGCGGTCCGCGCGCCGGGTGAGCCACGCGCGGTGCAGGTACGCCGGGGCGGGGTGATGGAGAAGGCAGACGAGCGGGACGCCCAGCCGCCGCGCGACGGGAACGCCCAGCTGGCACGGCCCGCCGCCGCTGGCCAGGACCAGTTCCGCCCGCTCCGCGCGCGCCACCGCCGTCATCCGCCGCAGCGCGCCGAACCAGCGCAGCAGCGGGAGCTTCGGCTCGCCGCGGGACAGGAGTATCTCGGGAAAGTCGTGCACCGCGCCCTCCACGCCGAGCGCGGCCAGCGGCTCGCGGAGCACGGGGTCGGAATGGAGGACGACGGGGCGGAAGCGGTCGCGCCGGAGCCCGGCCAGGAAGGCCAGCAGCACCTCTTCCGAGCCGCGGATCTGCCCGCCGCCGCGGTGCAGGACCAGGACGGTGCGGGCGCGCGCCGCCTCAGGCCTGGTCAGGGGATCGATCGTGCGGTTCGGCAGCGCACGTGCGGCCTCACCTATGGATCCTTCGGCCTGCAGCCGTTCGTGCAGGGGCAACGAGGGTGTGGCCGGCCTCAGGATGACGTCTCTCCGTGCGTTCGGAATGCACGGGTGATTGCCGGATCCGGCGTCAGGCATGCGACACCTCCTTCGCCGCGACGGGCGCGGCGGCGGGGCGCTCCGCCAGCACGGCGGCGTAGACGTCGGCCACCGCCGTGGCGCTCGCCTCCGGGCGGAAGCGCTCGCGCGCCTTGCGACGCCCCGCCGCCCCCATCCGCTCGCGCAGCTCGGGGTCGCGCGCCAGCCGCACCATCGCCGCCGCGAGTGCCGGGACGTCGCCGGGGGGGACGAGAAGGCCGTCAATGTCATGCGCCACCACCTCGCGCGGGCCGCCCGCGTCCGCGGCGATCACGGCGCGCCCGGCGGCCATCGCCTCGGGCACCACCATCCCGAACGGCTCGGGGGTGATGGAGGCGTGCACCACCACGTCGAGCGCGGCGTGGCACTCCTCCACGTCCGCGCGGTAGCCGGCGAAGGTGAAGCGACCCGCGAAGGGCGATGCATCCACCACCGCGCGGACGGCGTCCACGTACGCGCGGCCGCCGTCGCTCTCGTCGCCGATGACCACCGCGTGGATCGCCGGCTCCTCCGCCATCGCCCCGATCGCCGCGCGCGCGAACTCCAGCTGCCCCTTCCACGGGATCACCCGCCCCACGATGCCGATGGCGACGGCATCGGGGGCGATCCCCAGCCCGGCGCGGACGGCGCCTCGCATCCCGGCGGCGCGCTCCAGCCGGTCGACGTCGACGGGGTCGTGGACGACGGAGATGCGGGCGCGGGGGACGGGGCCGCCGTCCAGGCTCTCCGCCACCGCGCCGGAGACGGCGAGAACGTGGGAGATGCCGCGCGCCAGCCCCATCCCCAGGTACCGGCCGGGAGGATGGAAGTCGCGGAGATGGGCGACCACGGGGATGCCGGCCAGCCGCGCCGCGAGCAGCGCCTCGAGCGGGCCCAGCCCGTTGTTGAGATGCACGAGCTCCGCGCGGTGCCGCCGCGCCGCGCGGGCGATGGCCAGCGCGTTCCAGAGCGTGGCCGCCAGGTCCGCGCAGGCCAGCAGCTTCACCGCCGCGTGCCGCAGCGGCGCGGTGGGAACGCGGCGGTCGATCCACGCGCGGACGCGGCCGGCGCTCAGGTAGTTCAGCCGCCGCCGGAAGCGCCGGGCGGGAACGCCCCCGAACCACTCGCGCACCAGCGCGGCCGGCTGCAGCGTCACCAGCAGCGGCTCCACGCGGGGAAGGGCGCGCAGCGTGGCCGCCAGGCTGCGGCACGCGCCGCCGAAGCCGATGCTGGCGTCCACGTACAGCACGCGGAGAGGACGGGGGGATGCGCTCATCGCCCGTCCCCGGCGGCGGGGTGGCGGGCGAGCAGCGCCGCGGCCTCGCCGAGGAGGGCGGCGGAGTCCGCCTCGCTCCCCGCGAACAGGGCCGCGTAGCGCGCGGAGCGGCGGACGATGCGCAGCGCCGTCCACGCGGCCAGCCCGGCGCGCGCGGCGGGGTCGAGCGGGAGCGCCGCGTCGAACGCGGGCGCGTCCACCGCCGCGAAGCCGCCCGCCGCGAACCGTTCCGCGACGACGGCGAAGGCGCGGGCGTAGGGGAGCCCGGTATCGAGGTGATGCCGCTGCACCGCGGCGTTCAGCACGTCGGTCCCCGCCGCGTCGCGCGCGCCCTGGTCCCAGTCGATCACTCCCGCCAGCCGCCCGCTGCGGGCGTCGGCGATGGCGTTGCCGTGGCCGTAGTCCCCATGCGCCCACGCGGTCACCTGCGCCGTCCCCAGCACCCGCGCGGCGAGCGCGGCCCGCACCTCGCCATACGCCCGCCGCAGCCCCGCCGCGTGCGCGGGGAGCGATTCGGGGACCAGGCGCTCGACCGACTCCTCGTCCAGCCGCAGCGCCCGCGCGGTCGCGTGGTGCAGGTTCAGGGCGAAGCGCACGAGGTCGTGCCAGAGCACCGTCCGCCGCGCCGGCGCCAGCATCCACCCGACCACGCCGTCCACCGCGCGCTCGGGGAAGAGCACCGCATCTCCCAGCGCGATCTCCGCGGACGGTTTCGGGATGCGCTCGCGCGCCCACGGCTCCAGGCCGCGGCAGGCGCGGAGCCGCCGCGTCCACTCCGCGTTGCAGGCGACCATCCCCGCCGCCTCGCCCGTTGCGGCCACGCGGCAGACCATCTCCCGCGCGCCCGTGCGGACGCGCAGGACCAGCGCGCCGCGGCTGCGCAGCGCGAATCTTTCCAGCCGGGTCGCGGGGCCCCCCGCCTCTTCACCGCCCTCGCGCAAGGATTGTAGAAGAGACGAGAGGCCACCGCGGTTCCCGGCGGCAATGTAGACGAATCCGTCGTGCACCAGCGGAAGGAGTCCCACCGCGGCGAGCGCGCGCTCGGCCCGGCCGCTGGCGGGAAGGGCGATGCGGGCCGGCGGCGACACGAACTCCTCCGCGTCGTCCAGCGACGGCACCGCCGCGAACTCGTGCACCCGGGCGAATCCCGCCGCCCGCAGCCGTGCGCGGTATCCCCCCGCCGTCCGCGCACCCGAGCGGACCAGCCCCGGCGCGCCGTGCGCCATCTCCCGCAATGAGAGCGCGTTCTTCGCCATCAGCACCAGCGTGCCGCCCGGCGAGAGCGAAGCCCGGATCGCCGCGAGCGCGTCCGCGAACCCGGCGCCGGTCTCCGCGGGAGTGGGCGCCCAGAGCACCAGGTCCCATCCCCCGCCGATCGTCCCGATGCCGATCGACGCCCGCCACTCCGCGTCGAAATACGCGTCCAGGTCGGCTTCCCACGCGCGGAGGCGGGCGCCGGCGGCCAGCACCCGCGCGCCGCGGCGGAGGCCCAGCAGCGCGGCCAGCTTGGGCGCGCGTGCGCCCAGCGGGTCGGGCGCGGCGGGGGCGTCCGGCGGCGCCGGGGCGGCCATGGGGCTCACACGTCCACCGGCTTGCGGCCCGCGACCAGGTAGCTCTCCACCAGCGGGTCCAGCGCGCGCGCCATGGGCCGGCGGTGGCGCCAGCGGTGCAGCGCGTCCGCCGCGGCGAGTCCCGGCCGCCACGCGAACGGGCGGCGGTACGAGCCGAAGACGACCGGGCGCGCGGAAACGTCCGCCAGCCCCGCGTCGCGGAAGAGGCCGGAGACCTCGCGCCATCCCCGCAGGTCCGCGTGCATCGCCACGCCGACGGGAACGCCGGTCGCCCGGGGGATGCCCCGCATGTCCAGCCAGCCGCGGTTCTTGGTGACCACGATGAGCGTGCCGCCGGGGCGCAGCCGCGCCGCGCAGTGGCGCACGAAGTCGGCCTTGCTGGACATGTACTCGAAGGCGCGCACGGAGATGATGGTGTCCCAGCTCTCGCCCGCCGGCGGATCCGCGACGAAATCGCCCGCGCGGTAGCCCACCTTCCCGGCGTGCCGCCCGCCGTCGGTCTCGGCGATGCGCTCGCGGGCGCGGGCCAGCATGGCGTCGGAGATGTCGTACAGCAGCACGCTGCGGGCGCGCGCCAGGAAGAGCGGCGTCCACACCGCCGGGCCGCACCCGATCTCCAGCACGTCGCCGGGCTCGCCCAGCCGGTCCAGCGCGTCGCCCAGCGCGGTAGCGGTCTGGCGGTAGTGGCGGCGCTGGATCTCCGACGCGCCCCAGCGGTGGTGGATGTAGTCTCCGCCCGTGTCCTTCATCACCTGCCGGTAGTGGTCGGCAATCGTGGCGGGGGCGGGAAGGGTGGCCATCGGCTCGGTTCCGTTGGGAAGGGGTCAGGCGGCGGGCGAGAGCACCGCGATGGGGCGGCGGACGAAGCCGCGCAGCATCGCCCGGTCCTCGCCCGAAAGCGTCCAGGCGTAGACGGCGATCAGCGCGGCGGCGAGGAGCCCGCAGCTGAGCGCGAACGACGGCGCGCCGGTAACGCCGGGGAGCGCCATCCGCACCCCCGCCGCGGCGGCGACGACGCCCAGCAGCCGGGAAACGCGCCCCCAGCCGTACTCGATCGGGTACGCGCGCTGGGCGACGACGTAGACCGCGGCGAAGCGGATGGCGTACGCCGCCAGCGTGGCCCACGCGGCGCCCCACATCCCCCACCGCGGGATGAGCGCGAAGTTCAGCACCGTCACCGCGGCGACGCCGACCAGCCCGGCGCGGGCGTAGAGGCCCGTCTTCTCCTTGAGATACAGTCCCAGGTTGCAGAAGGCCGTCCACTGCTGGAAGACCGTGGCGCCCAGGAGCAGGGGGACCACCGCGGCGGCGGGGAGGTACGCCGGGTCCGCCATCACCGCCAGCACGTCGCGGGTGAACAGCACCAGCCCCAGCGCGCCGATGCCCAGGCAGGCGTTCAGGTAGAAGAACACGCGCCCGAACACCGCCTGCGCGTCGGGCCGCTGCGCGACGATGAAGCGGCGCGGCTCCCACACCTGGCTGAACGGCGTGAAGGCGAAGGCGGAGAGGAGGAACGAGAACTTGTACGCGAGCGAGTAGAGGCCGACGGTCGCCGCGTCCGCCCAGTGCACCAGGAAGTAGCGGTCCGAGAAGGTGAGCACGAACGAGGCGAGCGACCACACCACGATGGGCCCGCCGAAGCGCGACAGGCGGCGGAAGGCGTCGGGGGAGAAGTGGAAGCCCACGCGCCGCAGCGTCCACGCGGCCATCCCCACGCCCAGCACGCCGGAGACGATCACGTTGCCCAGCAGCACCCCCATCACCCCCATCCTGAGATAGACCAGGAAGAGGATGTTCAGCGAGAGCGAGGCGACCAGCTTGCCCACGTTCAGCCAGACGTACAGCAGCGAGCGCTCCTCCGCGCGCACCAGCAGGAAGGGGATGCCGGTGAGCGACTGGAGGAAGTAGATGACGAAGAAAACGCGCACGAACACCGGCGCCCCCGCGCCCGCCAGCACCCAGCGCGACAGCAGCGGCGCGGCCAGCAGCCCCAGCAGCGCCGTCATCAGCGAGAGCGTGCCGGTGGCCAGCGTGACCGTGCTGACCATGCGGTCGCGCTCGCCGCGGTCGGTGATGCGCGCGAACTCCTTGAACACGCCCGCGGCCAGCCCCATCCCCGCGATCATTCCCACCACGTCGATGGTGGTGCCCATCAGCTCCAGCACGCCGTAGTCCGCCGGCGCCAGGAAGCGGGTGTAGACGGGGAGCATGATGAAGCTGGCCAGCCTGCCCACGGCCTCGCCCGCGCCGTACACCAGCGTGTGCCTGCCGAGGGTGCGGAGCTCGCTTGCCATTCAGCGCGGGAGGGGGATGCGGGAGAGGGAGGGGACGGACGTCTGCGCGGGTGACGGAGTTCAATCGCCATGCCGGGTGCGGCGGAGCGGAAACCGTTGCCGTGCGCTAAGATGCGGGAGCTGCGGAGACGATGGATCGCGGCGGAGTGTTGCGCGCGCGCCACAACCGGCGGCGGTGCGCGACAGGACGTAGCAGTTCGGCTCGCGCGTCGGCGATCGTGCGCGGGCCAAGCGCCGCTGGATCTCACGCCGAGACGCGGAGACGCGGAGGTGCATTCGGAGGCACCCCGGCGCGTGGGGGAGACACGGAGGGAGACTCCGTAGATCTCGTTAGCGGCGCGCGAGCCAGTCCATCGTCTCGCGGAGGAAGGGGCGCGGGTCGGAGAGGCGGAAGATCTCGGCGCGGCTGCGGGGTGCTGCGGCGTCGCGGAGGATGTCGAGGAGCGCGCGGGCGCGTCCCGGCGCGCCCGGCGGCAGCGCCAGCTCGCGCGGCGTGCGGCGGAAGCGGGCGATCAGGTGGTCCACCTCGCCCCACTCCCAGCGGCTGCGCGCGCCGACGCGGTACGCCGACGGGGCGCGCTCGGCATCCGCGACGAGCAGGGCGGGGAAGTCCACGCCGGCGTCGACGGCGAGCTGGAGCGATCCCCAGAAGCGGCCGTTGATCTCCATCAGGTACGGCGTGCCGGTGGCCGCGTCGCGCTTGTACTCCACCATCGCCACGCCCTCCCACGCGAACTCGGCCAGCAGCGCGCGGGAGCGCTCCAGCAGGTCCGCCGGGAGCGCGGCGCTCTCGCGGAACACGCTCACGCCCCCCGACGGCGGCTTCTCGCGGATGCGGCGGTGCGCGAAGGCGGCCACCGTCTCCCCGCCGCGCAGGAGGAGGAAGACGCCGACGCCGTCGCCCACGATGCGCTCCTGCAGCAGCAGCGGGTAGGCGCCGGGGAGGACGGAGCGCGCCGCCGCGTCCAGCGCCGCGGGCCCGTCCACGTGCACCACCGACGTCTTCACCCGCCCGCCCTCCGCCTCGGCGACGGAGCGCGCGGGCTTCAGCACCAGCGGAAAGCGCAGCTCGCGCGCGGCCTCCGCCACGTCGTCCGCCGACCGGGCGACGCGCTGCTCGGGGACGGCGATCCCCAAGCGCGCGGCCGCGGCGGCGACCTCGGCCTTGTCGCAGATGCGGCGGAAGGTCTCCGCGGGGGGAAAGGGGATGCGGATGCCGGCGAAGCGGTCGCGCTCCGGGAGCAGCGCCAGCAGCGCGGCCTCGGAGACGGGGAGAAGCGTGCCGATCCCCCAGCGCGCGGCGAGATCCGCGATCGCGTCCACGAACGCGGCCGGGTCGCGCAGCGGATCGGGGACGCGCGCCTGGCCGGACGAGTGCCGCGACGCGCCCGCGAGCGACCGGCCTCTGGCCGAGCAGACGAACACGCGGTGCCCCGCCGCGCCCAGCGAGCGCACGATCGCGAGTGCCGCGCGCTGCTCTCCGTCCGTGACCAGCACCGCCGCCGCGCCTCGGCCGGGCGGGATCTCACGCGGAGACGCGGAGACGCGGGGGAGTGGCGATTCCACCTCCGCGTCTCCGCGTCTCCGCGTGAGGATCGCCGTCATCGGGTCACGCACCGGCGGGGCGGAGCCCGCTCAGCGCGCGCTTCACGCGGTGCAGCCCGCGCAGCACCGGCGGCGGCGCCAGCGAGGCCAGCAGGAGCGCGGCGGAGCGCGGCGTCGGCGCGGCGCCGGAGCGGCGGTGGTCGCGCAGGGCGTCGCGCGCGCCGCGGCCGTCCATCGAGCTCAGCCGCGCGTACGCCAGCCGCAGCTGCAGCCGCGCGCGTCCCTCGCGGTACGCCTCCGCCTCCGCCTCCGTCAGCGTGGGACGCAGGTGCGCGGCGCGGTCCAGGCTCTCGATGGCCTTGGTGATGAAGCGCGTGGAGTCCGTCGTCACCACCATCGACGCGTGGCCTACGCGGTAGTCCAGCAGCGCGTCCATCACCACCGCCACGGGCGCGTGCGCCGCCATCCGGTGGAAGAACTCCGTCTCCTCCCCCGCCACCCGGAAGTGCTCGTCGAACGCGCCCGCTCTGTCGATCAGCGCGCGGGAGACGAGGGCAGAGGACGGAAGGGCGACGTTCCCCTCGAAGAAGAGGCCGAACGCGTCGCCCGCGTGGACGGGAACGGCGCCGTCCGCGGTCTCCACCCGCTCGCGGCGGAGCCAGCGGCCGAAGTGGCGCTCCGGCGTGGCGCGCGTCTCCGCGAAGATGGCGAAGACGCGCGGAAAGCCCAGGTGCGGCGCGGGAACGGGGTGGCCGTCGGGGTCGATGAGGCCGCATCCGCTGATGCTCCACTCCGCGCCCGTGGCGGCCATCGCGGCGAGCTGCACCTCCAGCTTGCGCGGGCGCCACACGTCGTCCGAGTCGCAGAGCGCGATCCAGTCGCCCCGCGCCTCGGCGATGCCGCGGTTGCGGGCGCCGGGAAGGCCGCGGTTCTCCTGGCGGATCAGCCGCACCGGTGCGGGAAAGCGCGCGCAGACGGCGGCCGTGTCGTCGGTCGACCCGTCGTCCACGACCAGCACCTCCAGCGGCGCCGCCGTCTGCGCCAGGATGGAGCGCACCGTCGGCTCGATCAGGTCCGCGCGGTTGTAGGCGGGGATGACGACGCTCACGGACGCCATGCCGCGCCTCCTTCCACCGGCGCAGCGGCGGGGACGGGGATCTCGGCGGGCGCGGCGCGCCGACCGAAGCCGCGGCGCTCGGCCAGGACGGCGTCGTACAGCCGCTCGTACGCGCGCACCTGCGCCTCCACGGTGAAGCGCTCGCGCGCGGCGCGCATCCCCGCGGCGCCGAGACGCGCGCGCATCGCCGCGTCCGCGTGCAGGGTCGCGATCGCGTCGGCGATCGCGCCGGGAGATCCGTTCTCCACCAGCAGCCCCGTCACCCCGTCGTCCACCAGCTCCTCGGGCCCGCCGCAGCGCGTGGCGGCGACGGGAATCCCCATCGCCATGGCCTGCACGGTGGAGAGCGAGAAGCCCTCGCTGCGCGACGCCAGCACGAAGGCGTCGGCCGCGGCCAGCACGCCCGCCACGTCGTCGCGGAAGCCGGCGAAGGTCGCCACGTCCTTCAGCCCCAGCGAGGCGCGGAGGGCGACCAGCTCGTCGAACACTGGCCCGCGCGCCTCGCCCGCGATCACCACGCGCAGCCCGGGGACGCGCGCGCGCAGCAGGGCGGCGGCGCGCAGGAGCACGTCGTAGCCCTTGGCCGGGCGCACGTTGCCGATGGCGGCGACGACGAACGCATCGTCGCCGATCCCCAGCTCGCGGCGGAGGGCGGGGTCGCGCCGGGGGGAGAACCGCCCCGCGTCGATGCCGTTGGGGATGACCTCGGTGCGGGCCGCCCGCAGCGCGCCGCCCGCCGTCACCTCGCGCCGCAGCGCCTCGGAGACGAAGACGATGCGGCGCAGCCCGCGCCCCAGCAGCGCGGACTTCAGCGCGCGGTGCCGCTCCCCCGCCACGTCGCCCGCGCCGTGCAGCGTGGCCACCGCGGGGATGCCGGTGAGCATGCCGACGATGCTCGCCGTCACCGCCGGCCCGAAGTAGTGGCCGTGGACGACGTCCACCCCCTCCGCGCGGGCCAGCCGGGCGAGGCGCGCGTAGTAGCCCACCTCGAACGGACGCAGCGTGGGGACGACGACCGGCTCCGTGCCGCACTCGCGCAGCCGCTCGTTGATCCATCCCTGGTCGGGGACCACGGGAATCGAGCGCCAGCGACGCGCATCCAGCCCGCGCACCAGATCGACGAACACCGTTTCCGCGCCGCCGGGGCCGCCGGTGTTGATCAGGTGCAGGACGGTGCGCATCACCATCCTCCGCCCCGCCGCAGCGCCGGTCCGGGCATCAGCAGCGGGACCGGCGCCGGCTCCGCATCTCCCGATTTCCGTTGCGGCGCGGTCAGCCGGGCGCGCCGCTCCGCGTCGAGCGTCGCGTTGTGGAGGGCCACGGTGAGCGCGAGGTTGATCCAGAAGAACGGGTAGTACAGCACGGTCACGAACATCCCGCTGGCCAGGAACCCGATCATCGCCCCGTCCAGCCCGTGCGCGCTGTCGTGCAGGAAGCGGTTGCCGCCCGCGCCGGGAAGCGTCTTCGCGATCTTCCGCGTCTTGCGGTTCACCACCAGCGTGGCGCCGATCAGGCCGGCCAGCCCCAGCAGCCCCGTGTACCCCATCTCGGCGCCGGCCTGGATGAAGATGTTGTGCGGGAGGGCGCGGAAGCCGTAGTTGGCCTCGTACCAGTCCGGCCAGTTGGCGTACCCGATCCCCATCACCGGGTTCTCGGCCATGATCTCGCGCCCGTGCTTCCAGTAGTCCTTGCGCGACACCGAGGTCTGGTCCTCGCCCATCGAGTCCAGCCGCGCCTTCTGCTCGGGCGGCAGGATGTACAGCACGAACAGGGTGAGCACCACGGTACCGACGAGGGCGCGGGCGCGGTAGCGGCTCTTCAGCAGCATCCACAGCGCGACGGCGGCCAGCCCCAGGATGGCGCCGCGCGACGACGAGGCCACGATCCCCGTGACCGCCGTCACCGCCATCGCCCACATCAGCATGCGGGTGACCTTTCCCCAGTGCTGCGAGAGCGCGGTGATGAAGAAGATCACCATCGGCAGGAACACGCACATCTGCACGCCGAACTCGCCCGAGTTCTGGAACCACCCCGGCGCGCCGGTGGTGCCCCAGTCGCGGAAGATGAACCCGTCCTCGGCCCACGAGCGGGTGCCGTGCTGCGACATCTTGAAGCTGTACAGCAGGAACGAGAGAAGGAACACCAGGAAGCGCCGCTCGGTGGTCACGATGCTGGAGATCAGCAGGTAGATGAGCACCCAGGAGAAGTAGTCCTGCAGCTTGGCGTACGAGGCCTCGGGCTTCCACGCGAACACCGACGACGCGACCACGATGACCGTGAAGACGGCCAGCATGGCGTCGGCGGGAGTGCGGGGGCGGATCTGCCCTCCTTCCAGGACCAGGAAGGCCACGACGGTCAGGATCACGCAGATGAGCGCCCACGGGGGCCCGACCAGCGCGTCGTAGATGGACTGCGGACGGACGTATTCCAGGAAGAGGTAGAAGCAGATGAGCCAGAACGACGCGGGCTGCGTCTTCAGGTACGCCCACAGCGCCTTGGGGTGCAGCGCGTAGAGCGGGTCCGCGCCGGGCGATGCGGCCGCGGCGGAGGCGGGGTTCGGGTCGGGTTCTGTGCGCGCCGGCCGGCGCCCGCGCCGCATGCCTTCGTAGGCTGCTACGATCTGAGCGGCGGGAACGGGATGGGGAGCGTCCATGCGGAGCGGGGCGGGTCGGGGAAGGCGGCCCGGGGGAGTTCGGCGGGGCGCGGCCGTGCGCACGCGGCGAGCGAGGAGCACGTCGCGCGCCCGCGTTCGCCGCGTGCGCACGCTTCGCCGGACGAGGCTTCCGGGCGCGAAAGTGCCTTGGGATCATTGGGTTGTCTGCCGATCCGCGCTTCGCCGCGCCGCTCTCCGCCTCGGTGTGGGGACGCGCGGAGTGATGCATGGCCGCCACACGTGCGGCGGCCCTGCATCGCTGGATCTCACGCGGAGACGCGGAGGTGCTTCCGAGGCTCTCCCGCGTCTCCGCGCCTCCGCGTGAGAACGCCGTCAGCGGAGGGGACGTCGGGATGAAACGTCAGGCGACGCCGGCGGGCTCCGCGGCGGCGACGGGGGATGGGGATGCGGGCGACGGCGCGGCGAGGAGGTCCACGCCGTGGCGGCGGTAGAGCGCGGCGGCGGGATCGAGCGATGACCAGCGGACGAAACCGCGCAGCGGCGGCGCCTCCAGCACAGTCAGCACGCCCACCGCGCGGAAGCCGATGCGCAGGAAGGTCCGCGCCGCGGGAAGGTTGTGGAGATAGCACTCCGCCCACACCCGCTCCGCTCCCGCGGCGAACGAGCGCTCCAGCAGCCGGTGCATGGTGAGCTTGTTCAGCCCCGACCGCCGGAACGCCGGCGCCACCCCCGCGCGGAGGATGCGCGCCTCGCGCTCCAGCATCCGCCCGTAGTAGGTGGGGAACCCCTCCGCGGTGCCGAACTGCATCCAGCAGTAGCACGCGACTTCGCCATCCACCGTCCCGATCACCGCCTCCTCGCCCCACCCCAGCGGCGGCGCGAACGATTCCACGAGGCCGGGATACCACGCCGCCGCCAGCCCCGCGCGGAACGGCTCCAGCCCGGCGGCCGCGCGGATGCGGTGCAGCTCCAGCGGCGGCCCCTGCGGCGCGGGCGCGGCGGCGAAGCTCTCCGGCGTGGCCGCGAACACCAGCTCGCGCCGCGCGAGCGTGCTCTCGCGCAGGAAGCGCAGCTTGCCGCCCAGGCCCACGTAGCGTGGGCCGGTGAATCCCTTGCGCCGGATCTTCGCGGCGAGCTCGCTCAGCATGGCGGCCTCGCATCGTCGCGGACAGCGGGCCGAGTGCCGGGGATGGTATGGATCCTTCGGCCTGCAGCGACCTGTGCGGAGACGGGTTGCGGTGTGGCCGGCCTCAGGATGACGTCCCCGGGGGGTGTGAGCGGAAGCAGGCTCGGCCTCGGGATGACGTCTGCGGGGGATTTGCGCGACATCGGCCGGCTCACGCGGCGGCGGGGGTGCGGAGGCGGCGGAAGTGCCGGTCGCGGTAGATGCGCCGCGCGGTCTGCAGGAAGGGGAGCGCGCTGCGGTGATAGGTGAGGTAGGGCACGTCCTGGCCGCCGAACTTGTCCTTGAAGCGGCTGGTGCCCCCGCACATGTTGTACGTCCCGATCCCGTTCTCGGCGGCGAAGCGGATCACCTCCCAGTGCAGCGCCTCGTTGGGGCACAGGTGCTGGTGCCGCAGCCAGCTTCCCGCGCCCCAGAAGTAGATGCACCGCTCGTCGTACGGGAACAGCCCCGCCGCCAGCACCTCGCCGTCCTTGCGCGCCCGGAGCGGGAGGAGGCGCCCGGCCGGCATCAGCCGCTGGTACAGCGAGCGCGGGCGCTCGATCCCGAACGGCGTTACCATCCCCTGCTTGCCGTAGACCTCCACGAACTGCGCGAAGAAGTGGTCCACGATGGCCGGGTCGTCCGTCCGCTCCACCACCACGCCGGCCTTCTCCGCCTTGCGCACGCGGTTGCGCGCCTCGCTCCGCATCGCCCCCCACGCCTCGTCCGCCGACGCGGGGACGGGGACCAGGTGGGTGACGCCCTCCTGCACCTGGAACCCGGCGGATACCATCATCCCCCGCTCCAGCGAGGGGTGGGAGAGCTCCAGATGGAGGAAGTGGCGCGGGCCGAAGAGCCGGGCGAGCGCGTCCACCACCTCGCGCGGGGCGATGCCGTCCCGTACCAGCGGCCCCATCCAGTTCGTTCCCGTGCCGCCCAGCGGGCTCCCGTGGATGGGCACCATCATCCGCGTCACCCGCAGCGCGCAGTGCACGCCCACCCGCTCGCGGTCGCGCATGACGTCGAAATAGGCGATGCGGCCGTCCGGGTGGATGTCGAGGACGTGGTCCAGCCACGCGCTCTCGTGGAAGAGCGTCTTGCCGGGATAGGCGCGGACCCGGTCGTCCCACCCGGCCGGGCGCGCGGGGAGCGGCTCGAAGCGAATCATGGCGCCGCGGGGGAGCGGGGGGATGAAAAGCGCGAGCGGACGAGCGACGCGAGGTGGCGCATCTCCAGTCCCCAGCGGACGATCGGGGATATCTCCGCCGTGCCGCGCATCGCCAGCTGGTGCTCGAGGATGGTGGAGGCGGGGACGAACCAGCCGTCCAGGCTGGCGACGTGGCGCAGCGCGTCCTCCACCGCCGGATCGACGCGGCCGCCGCGCGCGAACCCCTTCCCCAGGTGCGTGGAAAGGATGCAGACGCCGCCCTCGGCCACCAGCCGGTCGACCGCGCGGCGCGTCACCAGCCGCTTGAAGGCGGCGGCGTCCGGCGCGTCGGCGGTGTTGAACCAGTGGCGCACCCACGGCGTCGAGCGCAGGCGATACGGCCCGTGCGGCGGGATGGCGCCGCTGTTCAGCACGGGGAAGGTGAAGTTGCGCACGAACCTGAACCGCTCGCGGCACACGTCGCCCCAGAAGCGGGGGGATGCGGGATCGTGCCCGTCGAAGCGCGGGCGCCGGGCGATCCGCTCCGCCGCGAGCAGGGGGAGCCGCAGCAGCGCGGTGCGATAGCGGTGCGCGCCCCAGTACAGGTTCTCGCCGTTCTGCCCGTGGTTGCAGTGGATCGCCATCGGCGCGCCGACCCGCTCGTCCAGGAAGCGCAGCCCGCGCAGCGTCCGCTCGCGGTCGCTGGTCTCCATCGTGGCGTTGTGGAAGGCCAGCTCGAAGCCGCGCTCCACCAGCTCGCGCACGAAGGCGAGGTAATCCCCCTCCTGCAGCGTCGCCCCGGCGAAGTACAGCTCGCTCCCTTCCGGGCAGTCCAGCGGCCACGCCGTCTTCGTCGTGCGCATCCCCAGCTCGTGCAGGAGATCGTAGACGGGGCGGACGTTCTCCACCGTCGCGTCGTCGGTGTCGTCCAGCAGGGTGAAGGCGAAACGCTTCCCGCCGGGGAACGCGCCGCCGCCGCGCGCCGTGTCATCGGCGGCGGCGGAGCGGGAGGGCGGGGGGGCGAGCGCGGCGGGCATCGGCGTCACTCCGGCAGCGCGGGCGCGACCGCCGGTGCCGCCGCCGCGCGGACCGGCCGCGCGGCGAGGAGGTCGTCCAGCTCGCGCAGCAGATCCGCGCGCAGGCGCTCCTCGCCGCCCAGCGACAGCGCGTAGCGCCGCCCCGCCGCGGCCACGGACGCGCGGAGCTCCGCGTCCTCCGCCACGCGCACCACGGCCGCGCGGAGCGCCTCGGGGTCGCCGGGGGGCACCAGGACGGCCGTGCGCTCGTCCAGCACGCCGTGCGTGGCCGGCGAGTCGGTGATGATCACGCACTTCCCCATCGCCATGGCCACCGGGTAGGTGCTGATCCCCGACGGCGCCAGGATCCCGGGCTGCACGGGGATGACCACGGCGTGCGCGCGGGAGATCCAGTCGTTCCACGAAGCGGTGGCGCCGTCGTGGTCCACCCGCTCCACGTTGGGCGGCCACTCGATCCCGTCCACCTGCGTCCCGTGGTCCGCCGCCTGGCCCCAGGTGGCCAGCGCCACGCACCGGTACGGCAGCCCGCGGAAGGCGGCGCACAGCGTGGCGATGTCGCGGTTGGAGCGCCCGCAGGAGAGGAAGAACCCCTCGTCGGACACGGGGGTGCGCAGCACCTCGTCGTGCGTGTTCACCTTGAAGGGAACGTAGCGCACGCGCTCCGCCGGGAGCGCGTACACGCGGCGCAGCTCCGCGGTATCGCGGGCGTACACGGCGAAGCGGTCGACCTCCTTCAGCAGCCAGCGGCGCACCCGGAAGGCGAGGCGGGCACGGAGCCCGCGGCCGGGGTGGTTGAGGATGAGGTCCACCGAGAGCAGCCGGCAGCGCGCGAACGGGAGCAGCTTCTTCGCGGCGCAGAGCAGCAGGAGCGAGCGCGCGTCGATGTTCAGCAGCGCGGCGTCGTGGCGCCACACGGCCAGGCAGGCGAGCGCTGCGCGCCACGCGGGCATCCGGTCCACGCGCACCGGCTCCACCGCGCGGCCGGCGGACGCGTGCCCGTCCAGCCACGGCGTGTTGGTGACGATGCGGAGCGGGGGCGTCATGGTCGGCTTCACTTGCGGTAGCGGTGCCCACGCCCGGTCACGATCAGCACCAGCGCCCAGAGCCGCGCCCAGTAGTACAGCCAGTAGAGCACCAGGTTGGCGCCCGCGGCGGACGTTCGGCGCGCCACGACGCAGCGGTACGCCACGGTCGCGACGGGCACGGCGAGCTGCAGCGCGAGCGCAGCCGCCACCGCCTTCGCGAGCGGCACGCCTGGCCAGGCCAGCAGGAACGCGCCCAGGACCGTCAAGGCCAGGTGCACCGCCATCATGATCGTTGGCCGGTCCAGACGCGGGCCGCCCACGGTTCCGAACATTCCCAGCCCGTGCCATACCGTACGTCGCCAGAACTGCCGCAGCGTGCGCGGGTTGCCCAGGTGCACCGCCTTCACGCGGGTGCATTCCCAGATCCCCAGCCCGTGCTCCTGCATCCGCCGGCAGATCTCGGAGTCTTCGCCCGTTGGCAGGTCTTCCCGGAAGCCGCCCACCTCGTCGAACGCGGCGCGCGTGATGAAGAAGTTGCCCGAGTTGATGTAGTGCACCGCGCGGTCGCGCCCCACGTGGTGAAGCCGGTACTGGGCCGTCTCGATCCATCTTCCCCCCTCGGGCGCGCTCGCCTCGCACCCGGTGGCGGCCGCGCCGGTCCGGGCGAGCGTCTCGACCGCCGCCGCCAGGTATCCTTCCGCCACCACGCAGTCGGCGTCGACGAAGGCCAGACAGGCGCCGGTTCCTTCCCGCGCCCCGGCATTGCGGACCGCGCCGATGGTGCCGCCTTCGAAGCGGATCACGCGCGCCCGGGCAGGATCGACGCCGAGGAGGAACTCGTACGATCCGTCGGTCGAACCGTTGTCGACGAACACCACCTCGGCCGGGCCCCAGCGCTCGGCCTCGGTGAGCAGCGCCGGCACCGTTCGGCGCAGGAAATGAAGTCCGTTCAGCACCGGCACCACGAACGTCACCGACGCGTCGCACGCCTGCGCGGCGTGGCCGGCACGCGAGGAAGCGGGGACGGAAGTGGGGGTCATGCCACGGCCCGGCGGCAGGGGAGACGGATCGAGCCGCGGTCGCACAGCCCGCCCCGGGGATTCGGGCAAGCGAGCGAGGCTGCCTCCTGGATGATACAGGTGTTGCGTCCGCACCACAGGGAGAGCAAGGAATCCGGGGCCCCGCGGGTCTGGCCGCGCGTTCCGGCCGCGGAGAACGGCAGCGTGTCCACGCGTGGCGGGAGCGTCCCGGCGGCGGCAGGGGTACGCGGGTAAAATGCGTCAGGCGCCATTGTAGCGGGGCTCTTCTGGCTCGGATTTGCGGCGGGGCCGGAGGCGGACGGGCGGAGCGGCGGGCGATCTGACTGAAGGCAAGGACGGTGCCCTGCCGGGGTCCGCCCGGGTCGGTCACGGCACGGCGCTGCGATCAGCCGGGGGGGAAGGGGATCCATCCCGCCGCCGACTCCCGTCTCGCCCCGTTGCATCACGGCGGGTGATAGCGGCGCGGGCCGGCACCCGGTGAAGGGCGCCGGCCCGCGGGCGGCATGTGCCGGTTCCCGGCGCTACCGGGCGAGGCGGCCGGTCGAGAAGGTGATGTTGTCCCAGTAGCGCATCTCGTCGAACGTACCGCCGTAGTTCACCTGGTCACCCACGATGAAGTAGCGGAATTTCTGGTTGGCGGGCGATGCCGTCCAGGCGGGATCGCTCCAGGTGAGGTTCGTCCGCTCGTACACCAGCGCGCCGTCCACCCATACGCGGATCACCCCGTCCTTCGCGGTGAACGAGGTGTTCAACCGCTGTTCCATCTCCAGCTTGTACCACCGCCCCGCCTGCAGGGTGGCCAGACCGACGTCCTGGTGGAAGCCGCTCGGCCCGTAGCCCTGGCTGACGATGAGCGTGTAGCCGTACAGGGCCAGCACGGTCGAGAAATCGGGGAAGCCGGTGCTCTCGTCGCGCTGGAAGTACAGGAGCTTGCGGCCCGCCGGCTCGCTTCCCGGCAGCGGCTGTCCCACGTACAGGTCGCCGCGGAACACGATGGTCTGGCCCAGCCCGACGCCTGCGTTGCTCTCGTACATCACGCCGCGGTTGCGGTCCGCCGCTGTCCCGGCGTAGTGGATGCTCACCACCCTGCCGTGCCCGGCGCCGGTGGGATCGTTCACCACGCTCAGGTCGCTGGGATACTGGTCCCACGGATAGGTGAAGGGCGACAGCGTGCCGGTCTCGAAGGTGCTGCTGGCCAGCACCGTCGGCGTCCCGGTAGTCGGCGGCGGGGTCGTGGTGACCGGCGTCTTCACGGCCACGGGCGCGGAGGCGGTCTTCCCCTCGGCGGTGGCGGTGATGGTGGCGCTGCCGTCGGCCAGCGCGAACACCACGCCCAGCGGCGACACGTTGGCCACCGCGGGGTTGGAGCTGCTCCAGGCGACCACGCGCCCGGTGAGCACGTTGCCGCCCGCGTCCTTCGCGACCGCCGCGGCCTGCGCGTTCTGCCCCGGCGCCAGCGCGAACGACGTGGGGGACACGGCCAGCGAGGCGATGGGCACCGCCTGCACGCTCACCTGTGCCTGCGCGGCCACGCCCGACGGCGCCGCGGCGGTGACCACCGCCGAGCCCGCGGCCAGCGAGCGCACCATGCCCGAGGCGTCCACCGTGGCGATGGCGGGCGCGGAGCTGGTCCACGTGTAGCCGGTGCCCGGGACCACCGCGCCGTTGGAGTCGCGCGCGACGGCCTGCAGGGAGAGCGACTGGCCGGTCTGGAGGGATGCGACGGCCGGGGTGAGGGCCACCGCGGCCACCAGCTGCACGACCTGGATCATGGATGTGTCCGCCTTTCCGCTCGCGGCGGCCACCACACGGGCAAGCCCGGTGCCGCGCGCCACCACCATCCCCGTGGGGCTGACGGTGGCCACGCCGGTGTCGGCGGTGCTCCAGCCGACCGTGGTGGCCAGCGCGTTCCCCTGCGCGTCGTAGGCGGTGGCGCTCAGGCGCACGCTGTCGCCCAGCGCGCGCAGGATCACGGCGTCGGGCGTGGCCACCACGCGCGACACCTGGTGCGGCTTCACGCGCACCCGGGCGTTGCTGGTGGCGGAGCCGTAGACGGCGGTGACGGTGGCCTCGCCCTCGGCCAGGCCGCGCACGGTGCCGCTCCCGTCCACCGTGACGATGGAGGGCGACGAGGTGCGCCACTCCGGCACGGCCGACGCGTTGCCGCCCACCACCGTGGCCTCGATGCGGGCCTGGTCGCCCGGCGCGATCTCCACGTCGGCGTTGGCGATGCGGATGAACACGTCGCGCGCCGCCGCCGTGCCCGACGATCCGCCGCCGTCGCAGGCCGCAAGCACGGCCACGAAGGCGGCGGCGGCTTGACCGATCCGAAAGTTCCTTGAGGTGCGCATTTTACTCGTCTCCAGTCCGAAACGTCTCGAGTGTATGTCCGGACCGGCCATTCCGCATTCCAGCACGAATACGGACCGCCGGCGGGGATCCCTTGTCGGGGAATCGCACCACGCTGGCGGCCCGGCGGACATGGCGGGAGACGAGTCCCCGCGTTAGCCCCGTGGCTCTGCGTCGCCGCCTTTCGGCGGGTTTGCTCTGAGCAGCTGTGTTACGGCCGAGCCCGTCGGCCGCCCGCGGTGGGGCGCGCCGGAAAGGCTCGCGATGTTCGTGATTTGCGACGACAGGAAAGGCAACGGGTATTCCATCCCGTTCTGTCCTCTCATCATCATCCCTAAGTATTTTTGGGTGTGTGATTTAGACAGATTCGTACTTCGAGCCGCCAGGCAGGCCGGCTCTTGCATGCCGCAACGAATCGCGCAAAGCACCCGGCATCCTGCCCCGGCCCGAAGGGGAATTAGACTCACACGGAGGGAACGGAGGATGGGTGTGCCCGGCAACCCTCCGTTCTTTCCGTGTGATTTCCTTCTGTTGGGTCAGGTACGGCTGAGCGAGGGGGGCGGATGGGGGGAGATTGGCGGCGCGGGCGTGAGACCATCTGGGTGGCTGAATGCACAGCCAATCAGCCGAAACGATATTATGTCAGGCGGGAACGAGCGCGGGAGCCGGTGCGGAGCGCGGCGACGCGGCGTGCACCTCGTGCCAGAGGTAGACGTTCGCCAGCAGCCACAGCGCCTCGGAGTGGTCCGCCGCGCCGGTCGCGTGGGCGGCCACCAGCGCGCGCACCTCGGCGGCGTCGAAGTGCGCGGCGGCGGGGTGCGCGGGGTCGCGCAGGCGCTCCAGCACGCCCGCCAGCGGGCCGCCGCGGAACCAGTCTGCCAGTGGCAGGCCGAAGCCGGACTTGCGCCCGCGGGCCACGCGCGGGCTCAGCCGCCGCTCCGCCAGTGCCTTCACCACGCGCTTGTTCTCCGTCCCCGCGATCTTCAGCCGCGTGGGGAGGCGGAGCGCCCACTCCACCATCCGCACGTCCAGGAAGGGGACGCGCGCCTCCAGGCCAACCGCCATCGACACGCGGTCCATGCGGTCCAGCGCGGATTCCAGGTACGTGCGCAGCTCGTAGCGCGACAGCGTGGCCACCGGGTCTCCGCCGGCGGCGCGTGCCTCGGCCAGCAGGCGCCGCCGCTCGTCCATCGCGCCGCCCATGGCGCCGCCGGTGAGCCGTTCCACCCGCTCCGGCGCCACGAACGCGGAGTTCAGGATCAGCGCGTCGCCGGGCGCCAGCGGGAGGAGCGCGGCGAGCCTGGCCGCGCGGTGGCCGGGGAGGAGGCCCGCGGCCGCGGCCAGCGCGCGGCGGAGCGGCGCGGGGGCGCCGGAGGGCCGCGCCAGGTGCCAGCGCGGGTACCCGCCGAACACCTCGTCCGCGCCCTCGCCGGTCAGCACCACCGTCACCTCGCGCCGCGCGAAGCGGCTCAGCAGGTACAGCGGCACCGCGTTGGGGTGGCTCAGCGGCTCGTCGTAGAAGCCGATGAGCCGCGCCAGCAGCGGCTCCACGTCGCCGGGGCGCAGGGGGAGCACCTGGTGCTCGGTGCCCGCGCGCGCGGCCGAGTCGCGCGCCAGCGGGGTCTCGTCCCACGCGGGGTCGTCGAAGCCCACCGAGAAGCTGAGCGTCCGCGCGCCGCGGGCACGGGCGGCGTAGCCGGTCACCAGCCCCGAATCCACGCCGCCGCTGCAGAAGGCGCCCAGTGGCACGTCGCTCATCAGCTGCATCCGCACGGCGCGCTCGAGGTGCGCTTCCAGTTCGTCGCGCGCTTCGGCCAGCGTGGAGCGATCGTCATCTCCGGGGGCGGGGGGATTCCAGTACTCCCACACCCGCAGCGACCCGTCTTCCCACACCGCCGCGTGCGCCGGGGGAAGCCGGTGGACGCCGCGGAAGAAGGTGTTGGCGCCGGCCACGTAGCGGAACGCCAGGTACTCGTGCAGCCGCTCCGAGGAGGGCTCGGCTGCGGCGCCGGTGCCCGCGAGCACGGCCTTGATCTCCGAGCCGAAGAAGAGTCCGTGGGGGGTGACGGAGTAGAAGAGCGGCTTGATGCCGAAATGGTCGCGCGCGAGCAGAACGCGGCGCCTGCGCAGGTCGTGCACGGCGAACGCGAACATCCCGTTCAGCCGCGCGGGAAGCGTGTCGCCCCACTCCTCGTAGCCGTGCGCCAGCACCTCGGTGTCGCTGCGCGTGCGGAACGCGTGGCCGCGCGACCTCAGCTCGCGGGCGAGCTCGGGGAAGTTGTAGATCTCGCCGTTGAAGGTGACCCAGACGGTGCCGTCCTCGTTCGACAGCGGCTGCGCGCCGCCCGCCAGGTCCACCACGCTCAGCCGGCGATGCCCCAGCCCCACGTTCAGTTCGCAGCGCACCCCCGCGCCGTCGGGGCCGCGGTGGGCCAGCGTGTCGCGCATCCGCACCACGCGCGCGGCGTCCACCCGCGCATCGGGCGCGGCAAGCGCGATTCCGCAGATTCCGCACATGGAGAGGTGGCGTTCGGGGCGGGGAAGGGGGACCGGGGGAGAGGTGCCGCACGGGAAGGGTCCGGACCGGTCGGGATCGACCGGGCTTCAAGTTCCAGGCCGGAGAGCCGGCTGCCGTGCAACGACCGCCGCTGTCGACTTCGCCGGTCCTGCCTGCGGCGAACGGCAATCGTTCGTTGCCGTGCATGACCTGAGCAGGATAGGGGGCGCCACCCTGGCGGCGAGCACGCCTCCAGTCCCTCCCTGTGATTTCCCTCTGTCAAGTCAGGTACGGCTGAGCGAGAGGCGGGGCGATGCGGGGGAGACAGGCGGTACGGCTCCGCGCACGAGCGCGGTGATCGCGCCCAGGTCGGCGGGGGTGAGGAGGGAGTGCGTGGGGAGGGTGACGAGATGCGACGCGAGCGTCTCGGCGCCGGGGAAGCGCCGCTCGGGGCCGGTGAGGCGCGGCTTCAGCGCGGGGAGCGCGGCCAGCGGCAGCGGGTAGCCGCGGGCGATGCCGAGCCGCGCGGCATCGGATGGCAGGGGGGCGTCGAGGAGGAGGGGGAGGCGGAGGAAGCCGGGATCCGCGCCATCGACGGGGCGGATCGGATGGATGCCGGGGACGTCGCCCAGCGCGGCGAGGAGCGCGCGGGCGTTCCGGCGGCGCGCGTCGGCCTCGCGCTCGGCGGCGGCGCGGGTGCGGCGCAGGAGCGTGGCGGCGGCGCGGGGGAGCGCGCGCGGCGGGCGGGGCGGATGGTAGACGGTTTCGCCCAGCGCCAGGCCGGGAATCGCGCTGGGGAGCGCGTACAGCGACGGGCGGCCGAGCATCCACTGCGCCGCGGACGCCGCGAGGTTCATCATCTCCGCGAGCGCGCCGCCGGGAGGGACGGATGGCATCTCCATCTTCATCCCCATCTCCATCCCTTCCGAACCCATCTCCATCCCTTCCGTGTGGACGAGCAGCGCGCCGCCGCGGCCGCCCGTCCACCCCTTCCCCCGCCCGAAGCTGAGCACCGAGAGCGCGCCGAACGACCCCGCGGGCCGCCCACGCCAGGCGGCGCCGTGCCCCTGCGCCGCGTCTTCAACCACGATGGCGCCGTGCCGCGCGGCGAGCGCGAGCAGCTCCGCCCACGCGGGCGGGTGGCCATACGCCCACGCGGCCACGACCACGCGCGCACCGGCCGCCAGCACGCGCTCGAGCGAGTCCATGTCCGGCGTGAGCGTGCGCGGGTCGACGTCGTACAGCGACACCGCCGCGTCCGCGCCCACGGCCGCGGCGGCGACGTCGTAGCACGTCCACGCGGGAAGGGCGACGGGCGCGGCCGGGTCGCCGGAGAGCGTGCGCGCCGCGGAGATGGCGAGCTGCAGCGCCTGGGTGCCGCTCGCGCAGAGCACGCCGGAGGCCGCGCGGTGGCGGGCGAGGAGGTTGGCCAGGAGGCGGTCCGCGTCGCCGCGGCGCAGGAGCGAGCCCGCGGCGCCGGCCAGCGCGCGGGCGGTGAGCGGCGAGTACGCGGCGAGCTGGCGGCGCATCAGGGAAAGTGGCGGGAGAGCGCGGGGCCCAGCCGGTTGGCCACGGCCAGCGGAAGCCGCTGCCACGCCCGCACGGCCAGCCGGTATCCGCGTCCGTCGGGCGACGGCGTTCCCGCCTCGCCGCCGGGGGACCACGCGATCCACGGGAGCGTGGCGTCGGTGCCGCCCCACTGCTCCTTGAAGCGGTGCGTCGACCCGCCGGGGGTGCACCGGCCGAAGGAGAAGACGCGCATCCCGCGCGCGATCGCCTCGCGCATCACCCCCCAGTACAGCAGCATGTTGGGCGAGGCCGCGTTGTGCTCGCGCAGCGACGACGCCCAGGTGATCTCCATCTCCCCCCCGAACAGCAGGCAGCAGGCGCCGGCGACGGGCACATCGCCGCGATACACGGCCGCGAAGAGCACGTGGCCGGGGAAGCGCCGCGCCATGGCCGCGAACCAGGCGCGGGGGAGCACGGGGGTGCCCAGGTCGCGCATGTTGCGCGCGAACACCGCGTAGAAGGCGTCGGCCTCGCCGTCGCCGCAGCGGAACTCCATCCCCTCCTTCATGGGCCGCCTGATCTGGCTGCGGAGCTTGGCGCGGAACCCCGTCTCCCACAGCTCCTCCTCGGTCGCCGGGAGGGGGAGATACCGCACCACCTTGCGCGGCGGCGCCGTGTCCGCGGGAAAGGCGAGCGGCGCGCGGACGCGCATCTCCAGCACGCCGGCCCCGCACCGCCGCGCCTCGGCGTGCGCGTGCGCGGCGAGAAGGGCGCGCGCCTTTTCGTCCCCCAGCGGGCCGCCGTCGTTCAGGAAGGGCATGGAGACGAGGAAGTGCCCCGTAAGCCGGCTGCGGACGCGGACCAGCGGAAGCACGCCGCGCCACTCGCCTTCCGCGTCTTCCGCGGCCCAGAGCAGCGTCTGGTGGCCCAGCACGTCGGCCATCACCTCGCGCCAGCCGGCCAGGTGGCAGAGCGTGCCGCCGTCGCTGTCACGGACGAAGCGGTCCCACCGCGCCACGTCGTCCACCGGCGTGACGCGGAGCGCGGAGGCGGGGGCGGCGGTCAGGCCGGGCACGGGGCCTCCGCGGGGGCGGATTCGAGCGCCAGGGTGCGGGCGATGGGCTGGAAGCGGAACCCGGCGAGGAGACGGCGGATGCGGGGGACGGTGCGCTTCAGCCCGCCGTAGTGACGCATCCGCGTCTTCAGGTCCACGCGGATGCGCGGCTGTTCGGGATCGAGCTCCCACGGGTGGACGTAGAAGGTGCCGGGGACGCCGCGCCGCTCCGCCTGCCGCAGCGCGCCGGTGACGAGCGCGCGGGGAAGGAGACGGAGGAAGGCGCCGCCGCCGGCCGGAAAGAGGCGGCCGCCGGCGCGGAGCGTCGCGGGCGGAAGCTCGTGCAGCACGCCCGCGGCGCGTTCCACGCGGTGCGGGTCGCGCGCCGCCGCCGGCCAGCCGTGCCCGCGGCCGGGAAAGACGCTGGAGTCGTACGCGTACCCTTCTTCCAGCAGCACGTCGAACGCCCAGGCCCGTTCGGGGGAGATGGAGAAGCTCGGCGCGCGGTAGCCCCAAACGGGCGCGCCCGCCGCATCCTCCAGCACCGCCTTGGACGTGCGGACGGACTCGCGGAACTGCGCGGGGGTGAGCGCATCGACCCGCTCGTGGCCCCACCCGTGCGACGCCACCTCGTGCCCCGCCGCGGCGATGTCGCGCACCAGCGCGGGGTGGCGCTCGGCGATCCAGCCCAGCACGAAGAAGGTCCCCGCCGAGCCGTGCTCCGCCAGCAGCTCCAGCAGCAGGCGCGTGGCGCGTTCGACGCGGCCGGGGAGCCGGTCCCAGTCCGCGCGGGGGACGTACGGCTCCAGCGCGTGGACCTGGAAGTACTCCTCGACGTCGACGGTGAAGTGGTGGTTCATCGGCGGGGTTGGGCGGTGATCCGGACCGGCGGCGGGCGACGAAGCGTGCAGGGAGCGCGCCGGGCACCGAGTCGAGCATCGGCCGAGGCCATCATCCCCGCGCGCGGCGAGCGGGGACGCGGCGGGGAGACGCCTCGCATCTCCGCGACTTGCCTCGCTTTTCGTCGGCCGGCGCCCGCAGGTGTGGCGCCGATGCAACACATCGCCCCGCATCTCCCGCTTCGTCCGCCTTCGACCCGCGCCACGTGACCGATTCCGGCCGCAGCCCGCAGCGCATCGCCTCCCTCGCCGTCCTGCTGGCGGTGCTCGTGGCCGTGCTGGCGCCGCAGCCGGGGCGCGACTACCCGATCACCTGGTGCCTGGCGTGCGGCGAGCGGGCGGGCTCGGACGCGGTGCGCAACCTTCTCCTCTTCGTCCCGTTGGGGATGGTGGCGGCGGGGTGGCTCCGCCCGGCGGCGCTGGCCGCGGCCGCGTGCGCCGCGCTCTCGCTGGGCGTGGAGGCGGCGCAGGTGTGGATTCCCGGCCGCGACCCGGCGCTCAGCGACTTCCTGTTCAACTCGCTCGGCGCCGCCGCCGGGGTGGCGCTCGCCCGCTCGCGATCGGTGTGGCTGCGGCCGTCGCGGCGCGGCGCGGGGCGGCTGGTGCTCGGGTGGGCGGCGCTGGTGTGGGCCGCGGTCGCCGCGACGGGGTGGCTCCTCGCGCCCGCGACCTGGTCGCCGCGCCTCGCCGTCGCCGAGCGGGATGGGGACGACCTGATTCTCCGCGTCCACACCCGCGCGGAGTGGCTCCACCTCGACCAGCCCGTGGTGCGCTGGCGCGGCGCCCTCCGCGGCGTCGGCGCGGAAGCGGGGGAGCGCTTTCTCGCGACACAGGGGCGCGGCGGATGGTGCATGCGTGCCGGCGCGCGGCGGCGCTGCGGGATGGGGGCGACGGCGGGGAGCGGGTGGGGGATGATCGTCTTTCCCGACGCCATCGCCCGCCGCATCGGCTCGCTGGTGGATGCGGCGTGGGCGGCGTTCCTCTTCGTTCCGCTCGGATTCTGGCTGCGCCGCGGCCGCATCTCCATCGCCGCGATGGGTATCGCGTTCGCGGTGCTGGCGGTGCTTCCCGCGCTGGGCCTGCTGGCGCGGACGCCCGCGCCGGAGTGGCTGGGCGCGGCGATGGGGATCGCGGCGGGGGTGGGGTTGGCGCGGGTGGTTGGCTCGGAGGGCGAATGAATTTAATGAATTCGCGGCAACAACTGCACAAAGTCCGCCTTCGCGGACTCGGGGCCGCAACAACCTCCCGGGTAACCGGGGCCACACCGAGGCTTCAGGGCTGGTTGCCGAGCGGATCACCCCGAAGTCCCCGGAACCTGCGCTCGACGGGGAGCGGGTTGGGCCCCCAGCGTGCCTCCAATCCGTGGTCCACCCAGGTGCGGTTCCCGGCGAGCAGGAAGTCGTCGGCGATGCCGAACGCCGCTCCGACGAAGATGTCGAAACCGGCCACGTTCCTGGGGATGTCCCGGCACTCCGCGATCACGTTGCCGGTCACGCCGTCGCACTCCAGCTTTCCCATCCCGTACTTGATCACCTCCGGGCCGTGATGGTCCGGGAACCCCGCCGGAGGCGACATCAGGTCCTTCCCGTGGCGGGCGCCGCCGGGCGCGATCACCGACGCGAGCCAGTTCGCGATGGTGGGGCCCCGGGCCTCGAATCCGCCGCCGCCGGTGCTGTAGCCGGCGGGAAGAAGGCGGTCTGCCCGGTGCGGGTGCGCCGCGCACCAGGCCGCGAAGGCGCTGCGCTGCCGGTCGTTCTCCAGCCGGCCGTACATCGCATGGAAGTCGGTGCGGAACATCACGTGGAGCGACGTCTTCGGCCCGTCGTCGTCGCCGAGCCTGGGGTGCCCGCGGAACACCTCCACGTAGTACTGGCACGCCGCCACCAGCCCGATCAGCAGGTCGGTGGCCTCGCGGCCGGCGTGCACGCCCAGGTCGTTCGCCACCTGCGCCGCGAACGTCTCGGCGTGCTGCTTGGCGCGGTCGCCCGGCCCTTCGTCAAAGCGAGCGAGAAAGTTGGGAAGCATCCAGAGGGGGACCGCGAAGCTGGCCTGCGCGGTCCCGCCCCAGGTGCCCTTCAGGCGCAGCGCCACCCGGTGCCCCGTGGGCATCCACACCTCGGCGTGGCGCCCCGGCTCGCGCGACATGATCGCCGCGGGCGTGCGGACGTACGCGAGCCTCTGCACCTCCACCGCCCGGTGTACCCGCTTCAGCTCGGCGAACTGGCCCTCCAGCTGGGCATGGTCGTAGGCCGGGCCCAGCACGAACTCGCCGTAGCTTTCGGCGATCCGGCCCTGCGGAAGCTCCGCCTCGATCCGCAGCGCCGCCACCGTCGACTGGAACACGATCCCTTTCGAGGGGATGCCCTCCCAGTTCGTGTCGAGGCGCAAGCGGTCCAGGTCGTGGTGGCGCTCCACCATCAGGGCGTTCACTTCCCACTCGAACCCCACCGAAACGGCGCCCTGCGCAACCGGGATCACCTTGAGCAGATCGCCGTGATCCAGGTCCGTGCCGTCGGCCAGCTCCAGGCCCAGCGAAAGCCACACCGGCGCGCCCGCGGCCGTGCCCTGCACCCACAGCACCTGGTCCGCGTCGGGCTGGGCCGCGCCGAGCCGGTCCGCGTCGCCCACCGCGCTCGCCCGCTCGCGCGGGTGGACGCTCACGCCCGGCGCGGAGCTGCGCAGCATCAGCCGGGCACCGGGTACCTGCGGCGTGCTCTGCCGGATGGTGACGGGGCAGCGCAGGCTCCTGGCCAGGGCGGGCGGGACTCCGGCAAGCTTCCCGAAGGCGATCTTCTGCCCTTCCACCAGCGCCACGCTCGATGGCCGGAAGGTGCTCGCCTCGAGGGTCAGCTCCACCACGGTCGCGTTAGCCGGGGCGGGCCCCTGCACGACCAGCCCGGCCGCTGGGTCCAGCGCCAGCCGCAGGCCCAGAGCGCCACGGGCGCCTCCCAGCACGTACAGGGTGACGCCGGCGCCGGCGAGCTGCGCGTTGGGGATGCGGACCGGGTGCGGCCCCGTCAGCGGCAGCCCGTCGTCCGGATCGAGCAGCAGCGTGGTGCATCCCGCGTCGGTGTAGACGCGGGCGCCTCCCGCGGCGATGGACAGGTTGCCGTGGCCCGCGTAGACGGCATCCGCCACGAAGCGCGCCGTCAATACGGTGGGGGTGGGGATGGGAGGGAGGTGCGCCGCGTGGCGCGCGCGGTAGTCGCGGTCCAGCAGCATCACGTTGCGCGCGAACACCAGCTCCGGGCGCACCACCGTGTGGATACAGGGCTTCCTCGTCACGCCGACCTCGGCATCGCCCAACGTGGGGTCTTCCTCCGCGTCGCGATCGACGTTCCGCGCCCGCTTCATCCCGGCCCGAACCGCGAGGAGATCAATGTCCGTCACCGGTCACGCTCCCGCTTCGGGGTCGAAGCGGGCGAAGAGCGCCCGCAGCCTGGCGCCCGGCGCCGCGCCCGCGTCTTCCAGGATCCGGACCGCCCACGCGGCCTCGGGGGCGCGCTGGAATCCCAGGCCCAGGAAGCACGCGGCGTTGGCCAGGCGGAACAGCTCGCGCTCGCTGCGGAAGCCCCAGCGGGGGGCCACGGCGAACAGGTGCCGCAGCTCGGCGCGGACGTCTGCCTCGCTCCGGGCGGCGTACAGGGCGCTCCAGTGCTCGCGCACCAGGCGGACGCACCTGTCCTCCACGGGCCGCAGCGCGGCGAGCCGGAAGGCTTCCATCTGCGCATCGCGGATGATCAGCATGGAGATGCGGGAAGGTGGCGGCGGCACGATCGGCCGCGTGGCCGAAGGGACGACGGGGGATGATGCGGCGCAGGGAGGGGACAGGGGCGGAGGCCGCGCGGCGGCTCCGGGCTCGCCGGCCCTCCCCGGGGAAGCCGATGCGGAATCTGCACTCCGGCTCGGGCCGCGCATCCCCGCGGGTCCGAGGCGTCGTGAGCGGATCAGCCTCGCGCAGTTTGCGAGGCTTCCCCGTCGTTGTTGCTGCGACTTCTTCAGTCGCCGGTGTGGGGCCAGGCCGGCGGAACCCTCCCGGACGTCAGTAGATGTAGATGGGCGTGCCCACGGAGACGTGGCGGTAGAGGTACTCGAGGTCGCCGTCCAGCAGGCGCAGGCATCCATGGGTGGCGGGGCGGCCCACGGAGGCGAGCTCCGGCGTGCCGTGCAGGTAGATGCCGCTGCCGGTGTCGAGCTTGTAGGCGCCCAGGATCCCCGGCATGGTGCGGTTCGCCGATCCCGGCGGCGGCGCGAAGAGGGTGTCGCCGAACACGGCCTCGTCGCCGCGCTCCACCGGGTGCCACGTTCCGTCCGGGGCCACGCGCCCCACCCGGCCGCCGCGCGTGGTGACGTATCCCCCCTCCGCCAGCGGCACGCGCTCGCCGCCCTGCAGCCACACCAGCTTCCATCCCTGCATGGCCGCCAGCTCCACGTAGTGCCAGTCGGGCGCGGTCCACATCGGGTTGCGCTCCTTCCCCAGCACCCGCCGGATGCCCCGCGGGGTGGTGAAGTCCCACACGCGCCCCTCGTACTCCATCACCACCTCCTTGCCGACGGCGACGGGGGCGGTGTAGAGCGCGATGCGGCCGTCCATCAGCCACACCTGGCGGTCGTATAGCGACACCACCAGCCGCACGCCGCGCGCGTTCAGCGCCTGGTCGCGCAGCGGCGAGGCGGGCCCGGCGCTGGCTTCGGGGCCGGGAAGGGGCACGGGCGGGGCCGGCTGCGCGGGCTGCGCAGCGGCGGGAGCGGCCAGGGCGAGCGCCGCCAGGGCCGCGGCGAGGGTCGGGAAGCGTCTGAGCATCGTAAGTCCGGAAAACGGGTGGGGCGGGCGGGCACGCGCCTGGTGCGCCCCGCCCGCCCCACGCTTTCATCCCCCTACTTCGGTCCGGCCTGCCCCTCGCGGCGGCGCTTGCGCTTGCGGGCGGCGGCCAGCGCGGCCAGCCCCGACCCCACCAGGATCAGCGTCGACGGCTCCGGCACCACCGGCGGCGGGGGTGGAGGCGGCGGCGGAGGTGGAGGCGGCGGCGGTGGGGGCGGCTCCGGTGGAGGAGGAGGCGGCGGTGGAGGCGGCGTGTCCCCGTGCCCGCCGTGCCCCAGCGTCAGCCCGCCGCCGACCAGGGGGATGAATCCCCACCAGTAGGGGAACGGCCGCGCGCGGTTCACCACCGGCGGCTGCTCGGGCACCGGCGTCTCCTCGATCACGAAGGGGCGCACCGACGGCACCATGACCAGGTCCACGGACGGGGTCCGCGTGGCCACGTAGCACAGTGTAAGGTCCTTGCAGACGCGGACCTTCATGGTGTCGGGGTCGGCCGCTTCCGCGGGGTTCCAGGGCCGGGCCTCGGCGTGGCCCTGGTCCACGAAGTCCGTGAAGTAGTCGCCCAGGCTTCCGTGGCGCGGAGCGGCTGCGGCAGGCGCGGCGGCGGCGTCGGAGCTGCCGCCGCTCTCCGCGGGTGCGGCCACGGCGGTGGCGTCGCCGCCGCCGTCGGGCGCGGCGGGGCCCTGGGCCGCGACGGCCCGCGGCAGCGCCACGGCGAGCGTGGCGGCCACCAGGGCCAGGAGCAGATGGATGTGGCGATACGGCGCCATGCGGACCCCGGGGCTCGGGACAGGCCAGCGTCACGACGAGGAATTCCGTCGCGGGGCCGGGCGTGCGGCAGGCGGCACACACCCGGACAGCCTGTTGAGCAACGCCGATACCACGCCTAAACACATGGAATCGCTGGCTTTTACGCGCGTTTGGTGTAGCGCCGCCACAACATCCGCCCGCTCCACGCAACGACTGTAGCAGATTCCGCCCACGGAATCCGGGTGAGACCTGCCGGGGTGATTCAGGGGGATGTAAGGGAGACGAGCTGGAGACAATCTCCGATTCCGCGCCCCGCCGCCACGCGCACCCCGACGTCGAGCGCGCCCCGGCGTCATCCTGAGTCGCCCCCGCGCTGCGCTTCCAGGAGGACGATCAGGAGATCGGTCGTGCGCGCCGATGCCGCGGAATGCGCGGATCAGCCTCGCGCAGTTTGCGAGGCTTCCCGTAGTTGTTGCTGCGACTTCAGTCGCCGGTGAGGAGGCCAGCCCACGACCGAAAAGCGTCGGCTGGAAGAGCATCGACTTGAGAAGAGCGTCGACCGGAGAAGAGCGTCGACTGGAGACGGTGCAGAGCGGGTGCGGCCGAGCGGTCGTCAGCCGCTCTGGAAATGATGCAGGGGGATGCGACCGATCGATCGTCAGCCGCTCTGGAGCTGATGCAGAGGGAGGCGGGCGATCGATCGTCAGCCGCTCTGGAGATGATGCAGGGGGATGCGGCAGATCGATCCTCAGCCGCCGCCGGCCAGCGCGCGCGCCAGCTCGCGCACGCAGCGGTCGATGCGGTCGTAGCTGCGCACGTACGCGTGCGTCGCGCGCCCCCACGGGTCCTCCACGGCGCGCGTGTCGATCGGCTCGGGATCCAGGTCTCCCAGCACGACCACGTCCGCGCGGTCGCGGTGGAACCCGCGGACCACGGAGCGCTCCTGGTCGGTCGTCATCACCACCACCAGCGCCGCCGCGTCCACGCGCTCGCGCGAGATGAGCGACGACCGGTGCGCCGACAGGTCGATGCGCCGTGCCGCGGCGGCGCTCAGCGCGGGCCCGGGCGGCGGCCGGTCCGGCCCGATGAACCCCGCCGACTCCACCCGCACCCGCGTGCGTGCCGCGGGCGGCAGCGCGCGGAGGAACGCCGCCGCCGCGTACGGGCTGCGGCAGACGTTCCCCTGGCAGAGGAAGAGCACCGACGCCGGAAGCTCCCGCCCGCGCAGCCGGCGGAGCGCGGCCCGGCGGCGCCCGCGGTGCAGCGCGCGGTCGGGCGTGTGCCGCAGCGTCCGCATGGCGCGGCGCAGCGGCGGCCACTCCAGCGTGGCGCGGAGGGGGCCGAGCCGGACCCCCGGGTCGATCGGGGCGGAGGCGTTCACGCGGGTGGGGGCGTCAGGGAGAGGAAGCGGGGGAGATGCGGACGCTCCGCCGGTGGAAACTTCCGTGCCGGGCGGGCACTTGCCCGGCGCGGCTCCCGATCTCCATGCGCGGCGCGAATCTCCGCATCGTCCGCCGAGTGTGGCGCGCCCGCAACAGGTGGCGGAGGTGCGCGACGGGCGTCGTGCCCGCGCGACGGCTGGCGGCCGCGCACGGAATGGCGCGGCGGCGCACGCAAATCGGCGTGGATGCAGGCGTCGGCGGCGCGGGGCACGCCCCCTGCCCGGTTGTCCGGTTCGCGGTTTCCCGCTGCAGTGATCCCGCTCCTCTCCGCTGGGACCCTCTCCCATGGTCCACCTGTCCCGCCTTTCCCTGGTGCCGCTCCTGGCGGCCCTCCTCGCCCTCGCCCCCCCGCTCCGCGCGCAGAGCCTGACGGCCGGCGCGCTGGGCGGCGTGGCCCGCGACGCCCGCGGCACCCCCGTGGCCGGCGCGCTGGTGACGGTGACCGACGCCGCCGGCGGCTCGGCGCGCGTGGCCACCACCGGCGCCGGCGGCGGCTTCGCCATGCGCCTGCTGGTGCCGGGAACGTACGAGGTGCTGGTGGAGCGCATCGGCTTCCGCCCGCTGCGCGTCACCGGCATCCCCGTCTCGCCCGGCCAGACCACGCAGGTGGACGCGGCGCTGACCGCCGATGCCGCCGCCACCAGCGTCGACGCGTCCGCCTACCGCGCGGGGGTGCGCGGCGGCTTCGGCCCGCCCGCCGGGCTGCGCTTCGGCGCGGCGGAGCTGGCGGCCTTCCCCGCCGAGCGCCGCGAGCTGGGAACGCTGGCCGGCTTTGCCCCGCTCCTGGCGCCCGGCGGCGAGCTCGGCGCCGGGCCCAGCGTGGTGGTGGACGGCGTGGCCTTCCACTCGGTCGCCCTCCCCGCCGGCGTCCCGGACCCGCTGGGGAGCGCGGCCTTCGCCTGGCGCTTCCTGGAGCGCGCCGAGGTGCTGGCGGCGCCCGTGGACGTGGAGTGGGGCGGCGCCGCGCCGGTCACGCTGCACGCCTTCACCCGCCGCGGCGGCCGCGTCTTCGCGGCCGACGCCGGGGCGTGGTGGTCGGGCGGCTCGCTGCAGGCCACCGACGCCTTCGCCGCGGGCGGCTCGCACTCGGCGCTGGAGGGCGGGGCCACGCTGGGCGGCCCGCTGGGGCAGGGCGCCGGGCAGTTCGTGGTGGGCGCCGAGGTGCGCTCGCTGGAGTCGCCGCTGCAGCTGGCCTCGCGGAGCGGCGAGCTCGTCTCCTCGCTCACCACGCTGGCGCTGGACTCGTTCGGCGTGGCGCTGCACGGCACGCCCGGGCAGGTGAAGACGAACACCGGCTCGGGGTTCGCGCGCTTCGACTGGCGCACCGCCGGCGGGCAGGCGTTCTCCTTCCGCGCCGCCGGGGCGACGCTTCTCTCTCCCCAGCGTCGCGCCTTCACCGACCTGGCCGAGGGCGGCGGGAATGCGAAGGGAAGCGACCTGCTGGCGTCTGCCGAGGCGGCCGTGCCGCTGGACGACGATGTGGGGGTGGAGGTGCGGGGGACCTTCGAGAGCAGCAGCCGCGACTACACCTCGGGCGACAGCGCCTTCACCCTCACCCGCGTCGTCTCCGGGGCGCTGGGCTTCGGCGCGCACGAGGGGTTCCCGGGGCGCTTCGGGCGGACCTCGGCGGGCGGCTCGGCGGTGGCGCACGTGCGCGCGGGCCAGCACCAGCTCAAGGCGGGCGGCGGCGCGGACTTCGTGCACCACGACCGCGCCTACGCCCCCGGCGCCGCGGGCGAGTTCACCTTCTCCGGGGCGGACGACTTCGCGCGCGGCCGCGGCGTGTTCGCGCAGACGCTGGGCGCGTCGAGCACCGCCGCCTTCTCCGTTCCCCGCTTCTACGGCTTCCTGCAGGACACGTGGACGCCGGCGGCCGGAATCGAGCTGGCGCTGGGGGTGCGCTACGACGTGGAAAAGGTCCCCGCGGGCGACATCCCCCTGGACCTGGACTGGGGGGTACGCACGGGGATGGCCACCTCCAACGTCCGCCCCAGCGCCAGCCGCATCGCCCCGCGCGGCTCGCTCACCATCGCCCCCCCGGGCGGCGGATGGCGGCTGCGCGCCGAGGGCGGCATCTACACCGGCGAGTCCGACCCGGGCGTGCTGGCCGAGGCGGTGGGGAGCGGCGCCACGCTGCGCGTCCGCCGCGGGGTGGACGTTCCCTGGTCGTGGGGCGCGGCGCCGGACTCGGCCTCGGTTCCCGGCACGGCGCGGACGCTCACCATCCTCACCCCCGAGTGGGGGCCGCCCCGCGCCGCGCGCGCCGGCCTCTCGCTGAGCACCGCGCTCCCCGGCGCGACCGCGCTCCATGTCGACGCGGAATGGCGGCGCACCGACTTCCTCCCGCGCCGCGCGGACCTGAACCTCCTTCCCGAGGCTTCGGGCGCGGACCAGTACGGCCGCCCGCTCTTCGGCACGCTGGTGCAGCGCGGCACGCTCCTCCTGGCGCAGCCGGGAACGGATCGCCGCTTCACCGCCTTCGACCGGGTGAGCGCCATCGACCTGGACGGGTGGCTGGAGTGGATGGCGCTGAGCGTCGCGGTCGAGCGCCGCCCGACCGCCGGGCTCCGCCTCCTGGCCGGCTACACCTTCTCGCGCACGCGCGACAACCTCCTCGCGGCCGACGGCATCACCCCCGGTGGCCTTCCGGTCCCCTTCCTGGCGGAAGGCACCGACTGGAGCGAGGGGCGCTCGTCGCTCGACGCGCCGCACCGCGGCGTGCTGCTGGCCGAGGTGCGCGGCGCGGGCGGGCGGACGCCGAGCCTGGCCGCCGTGTACCGCGTCCGCTCGGGCGACCCCTTCACCGCCGGCTTCCGCGCGGGGGTCGACGCGAACGGCGACGGCTCCGTGGCGAACGACCCCGCCTTCGTCGATCCGTCCATCACCGGCTACTCCGCCGTGGCCGCGAGCTGGGCCTGCCTGCGCTCGCAGGAGGGCGGCTTCGCGGTGCGCAACGCCTGCCGCGGCCCCATCGTCCACTCGCTGGACCTGCGCGCCGGGGTAGACCTGCTGCGCCGCGGCCCGCACGCCGCGCGGCTGACGGTGGACGGGCTGAACCTGCTGGGCGGCGAGCGCGGCCCGGTAGACGGCGCGCTCTTCCTGGTCGATCCCACCCGCGCGCTGTCGACGGACGCGCAGGGGAAGATCGTGGTTCCCCTCGTGGCCAACCCCGGGTTCGGGGAGCCCCTCCTGCGCCGCGCCACCGGGCGTACGCTGCGAATCGGCCTTCAGCTCGCCTACTGACATGCGCCGCCCCGCCTATCTCGCCCTCGTGGCCGCCGCCGCACTGGCCGCCTGCGAGTCCGTTCCCGCCCCGCTCGAGGTTTCGGGCACGGGGTCGCTCTTCGGCTTCGCCTACCTGGACCGCAACGGCAGCGGCGCGCTGGACGCCGGCGACCGCCCCTACCGCGGCCTTTCCGTCTCGCTGGCCGACTGGGCGTCGGGGCGCGTGGCCGCCACCGTCACCACCGACTCGGGCGGCGTCTACACCTTCCGCGACGTTCCCGTGGGCCGCTACCGCGTGCGGGTGGACGCGGCGCAGCTGGGCGACAGCGTGCGCGTGACCGCGGGGCAGGACAGCGCGGTTACGGTCTCGGCCGCCGACTCGCTCGCCGCGCAGGTGCGGCTGGCGCTGGCGTACCCCACGCGCACCATCGCCGCCGTCCGCGCGCTCCCGGCGGGGGTGCCGGTGCTCTTCTCCGCGCGGGTGGTGGGGCTGGTGGGCGACACGGCGTTCCTGTGGGACGGCGACCGCGCGATCCGCGCGCCGGGCGCCGTGGTGGGCGCGCAGATCACCAGCGCCGACCTGATGGGCGACAGCGTGCGCGTGGTGGGGCGCACCGGCCGCGCGGGGACCTTCGTGGTGCTGGACTCGGCGCTCATGATCCCCACCGCGCACCTTCCCGATGCCACGCCGGTGGCGCTGGACAGCCACACGGCCGCGGCCGCGGGGGCCGGCGTGTACGACGCCGCCGCGGTGCGCGTGGCGGGCGCGACCATCCTCGACACCGTCACGGTCGACGGCAACGGCTACCTGCGCATGGACGACGGCTCGGGCCCGCTGGACGTGCGGCTGGGCCCCGGCGTGCGCTTCGCGCTGACGCCGTACGTTCCCGGCGTGGTGATGAACCTTTCCGGCGTGCTCGTCCCCTCGGCGGACGCCGGAAGGTGGGTGCTGATCCCGCGCACGGCCGCCGACCTGGAGGTCACCGCCGCCGTGTCGCCCTTCGCCCCCGCGGTGCCGACCGGGGTGACGGTGTCGGCGCTGGATTCCACGGTCACGCTGGCGTGGACCGACGCGAGCACGAACGAGACGCGCTTCGAGGTGGAGCGGCGGGGCGGGGGCACGCCCATCTTCGGGCGCGTCGCCAGCCCGGGGCCGGGCGTGCAGACGCTGGTGGACCCGGTGGCGGGGAACTCGTTCTACGGCTACCGGGTGCGGGCGTGCAACGGCAACGTGTGCTCCGCCTTCACCGACGAGGTCACGGTCGCCACCGTGCCCGCCGCGCCCGACAACCTGCAGGCGTTCCCGCGGACCAGGGCCGTGCAGGTGCAGTGGCGCGACCTGTCGCGGGTGGAGCAGCGCTTCGAGATCCAGCGCAAGGACACGGGCGGCTTCGCCGACGCGGGGCAGGTGCCGGGCGACGTGCAGACGTTCCTGGACCAGCCGCTCCCCCCCGGCGTGGCCGAGACGTACCGGGTGCGCGCCTGCAACGCCGCCGGGTGCTCGGCGTATTCGAACGAGTTCACCGCCGCCGCGCTCCCGTAGACGGGCGATCGCGGCCGATGCGGGGTCCGGCCCCGGGCGAGGTTTCATCGCCCGGGGCCGGATTGTATCTGGTGGCGGATCTGGCGATCACCTGTGCATTACAAACGTACGGAAAGACGTCATCCTGAGGCCGGCCACACCGTCGCTGCCTCCACACGAGCGGTTGCAGGCCGAAGGATCTATCGGCGAGGTCGCACGTGCGCTCCGGATTGCACGATCGTTCCCCGAATTCCGTATGAATCAACGAAAGATCAGGATTCGGGCGTGTTTGGCGCTTAGGCGCCAAACCGGGCTGCGCGCGCGGTAGGCAACGATACGACTGTTGCCAACCGCGCCGGGCCGCCGCCGCGCCGGGCTTCCGTGAGAGTCCGCCGCATCGGTGAGCGCGCGGCGCCGTCCCGGCCCTCCGGGCGCGCATCCCTCACGCAGTGGGCTCGGCGTCTTCCGTCCGCCGAATCCCCCATGCGCCGAAATCCCCCGAGAAGCCAGCCCGAGTCGTCCCCCGCGCTGCGCTCCAGGAAGGATGAAAGAGAGGCGTCCTCTGGAGTTGCCCCACTTTCGTGGACACCTGGTTAGTGGGGATCAAGCGGCTTCGAGAAGCGGCGCGCGCGCCGCGTCTCGAAGCCGCGTGTGGAACAC